>Ga0272441_10005861_pt1 | contig 21035 bp, 23 predicted proteins | sample SSMProp6N_FD_193582 | JGI IMG/M metagenome (GOLD analysis project Ga0272441, IMG submission 193582) | Marine sediment archaeal communities from Little Sippewissett salt marsh, Falmouth, MA, United States - SSM-Prop-6N | ecosystem: Environmental > Aquatic > Marine > Wetlands > Sediment ...
ACGTAGACCACGTTGTTGACGTGCCCGTTCTGATCGATCGCCTCCGCCGGAATCTCGAACCGATGTCGGAAGACCCCGGATGGATCTCCACACTCACTCCCCGCTTCATCTCGTTGCTTGACCATGCGCCCATGCTACGGAGGCACGATCTACGGATCAATCCCTTCCGACGGTTCCCGCTCACACGGATCCGGCAAGCCAGCGTCCGGCCTTGAGGATTGGGGAACAGACGCAATAGGACGATCCTTCCGCACATGTCACATGTGCGGAAGGATCGAGGTGGACTAGTCGGTGAGAATTCGGAGTTCGTTCGTTAGCCGAGAAAGCGGATGCCCGGGAAGGTGCTCGATGCGGACTCGAACGCGCCGTCCGGGTTGAAGATCGCGAACGCTAGCCGTACCTACTTCCGATGTGATCGTGGAATCAGGTGCCAAGTCCAGCGTGACGTTCTCGTCGCCAATGCGAACCAGAAGCTGCATCGGCCAGCTTTCCATCACCTCGAGCAGTTCGCCCTGCACCCAGCCGTCGCCGACCGTGCGCTCGTGCTCTTGCTCGTCTCGCTCGGACATACATGCCCTCCGCTCGCAAGTCGCCTAGATGTACTTCCACCGCTTCATGTTGTCAAACACGGGCTTGGTAATTCGGGTGGACTTGTTTGGACAGCCTCCATAGGCATGTATCCCGACGCCATGCCTGTGGCCTGACTTCAGCCGCCAAGTTGGGCTTCCGCTGTGCCCTCCATACGTGTCAATCATGTAGTGCAGCCGTCTTGCCTCAACCTTTGTGATTCGCCCTGCATTGAACCACTGGGTCCCGAACGGCTTGTCGCCTGCATACCCGCTGTTGTTGACGAGCAAGTTCTTGAGCGAGGAGTCCGACAGCGCGGCGAAGCCAAACCACCCGAGTCGCCTTCCGAGCGTGTCATTCGGGAGGATGATACAGCCGTAGTCGTGCGTAGCCTTCTTGTGCTGGGTCCATCCCTTCACGCTGAAGAATCTCGTACTCACCTGCGAGCCAAAGGGTTTGGTGCTGCCGTTCATGCCCGGGATCACTTCAATCTTCTTCGCCCAACCGCCGTGGCCATGACTGTAGATGCAATGGCCTGCGGACATCACTGTGCGCGGACCGATCAGCCATCCGGTGCAGCGAGAGCGGGCCCCATCTTTGAAAGTCATGATCAGCTGGCAAACCAGTCTCCAGGGAATGCGTGTCGTGCCGGTGATTCTCACACGGTCGTCTCGTCCGCAGACGCTCTCCAGGGTGTCGAAGTCGTCGCAGCAAGGATCGGGCGGCCCTTCGATGGCGTCCACATTCTCGTCGGTAAACGGCTCGAATCCTTCGACCAATGCGTAGTCCCCATCGAACTCTGGAACATCCTCGAGTTCGCCTCCACCGTGGATGGCGACATCGTACCCATCCTCTACCTCATCCGCCTCCAGTTCCCACGTGTACTCGGCATGCTCGAACGAGATATTCTCATTCGAGTCGATGACGTGACCCTCCAACTCCTCACGTTGTGCTTTCGGTGCATCGTCTTTCGACATCGTGTGCCTCCCTTCTTGAGTTCCAGGTGTCATGGCGGATGAGGAGCAACACGCAGCTTCGATCCGGAATGGCGCCTGGCAGAGTGCAGTCTAGGTGCATTTCACCTTGCGATGTACCAGTCGTATTGTGTTAGGATGTGTTACCCACTCTTAGACGCTTATTGTACGTATTGCTATCCATGCGTCAAGCGTCTGGCACCTTCTATCGTCGCCGAGAGAGCACGGGTGGAGAGCACCAACTCCAGCTTGGAGATCTTGCGATCAGAAGACGATAGTCGTACGGCTAACGAGGATGAGAGAAGAACTCAACGAGAAGGGTTGCGGTACTCAAATCGCCCCATTGCCAGCGATGACCACCGCTCGCAAGAGCGTAATGAACGACATGCTCCTCCCCAGTCGGAGTCCTGAACGTACAAACAAAGCTCCCGCGCCCAAGTGGGGGATCATCCAGCAGCTCTGTACGAATGGGTTCTTCCTCGCAGCCGTTGCTCTCACGAAGCACTCGAAGCAGCTCCTCTTGCGAGAGATGAGAGAACAGCCCGTCCGCAACCCCGCTGTGCGGGATCGTCTCGTCGGACACTGCATGCATCAGGAGAACGGTACCGGGGCTGGCGTCTGATACCGTTGGGCCACCGCGTGCGAAATACTCGCTGAGACCGTCGCGTAGGCTTGGAAGATCCCCGGAAGATCTACGACAAGCCGATGCGCGAAGGAAGCGCCTTGAGAGAAGCCAACTGCATAGATTCGCGTCGAATCGAGATGCAGTTCCTCGCGAAGAAGAGAGAGCAGATCGCGAACAAACGCCACATCATCTACGCCCATGCCATCCGGCCTTGCTTCGATGCCTTCCGCCCAGTTTCCACCATATGCAGTCGGGTACACAACGATAGCATCGTACTCGTCTGCCGCACTATCCATGCCTGAATAGTGCTTCATCCCTTCTCCACTGCCGCCGGATCCGTGGAGACAGAGGATGAGCGGATGCAGGTTGGAGGACTGAGTGTAGGTTGGGGGAAGGTGAACCCAGTACTCGCGCACGAAACCTCCGGATGTGATCGAGCGCTGGAAGTCGACTTGTAAGGGTTGATCGGGTGCCTGGCGGACGCATGCGAAGAGCAATCCGAGTACAGCTACCGCAATCATCCAGGCAACAGCCGCGAGTGCAGCTGATCGCTTCGACAGCATTCTCTTCATCGACAAATAGGCATGCGATCACACACGGCAGGAACGAGCGTGTCTTCCGATTTGCCGTGTCAGGGGCCAAGTTGTCCTCCTCAAGCTATCGGTTGAACTCATCCTAGTGCAGTTGAGCGAGGTTCGCCACACCTCGCCTACTGTGGTGCTGAGGGGCGACGGATGAACAAGCTCAAAATGCCGGCAAGCAGAGGCAACGAGGCAGAAAGGAGAATGATCTCGGTGTAGCCGCCTAACAGGTCGTAGGCCGCGCCAAAGAGGATCGGGCCGATGGCGGATCCAATAACATTGAGTGCCGCGGTCACTCCAAGGATCCCCCCTAAGTATCGGCGTCCGAAAAGGTTCGGCTTCAGCACGCCGATGCAGATGACGGCAATGCCGTTGGCTACTCCTCCAAGGATCGCGTAGGCATAAGCCATGGAGGGATGACGCAGAAAGGCAAGCAAGGCGAATGCCAGCATCTGCATGAAGCAAGTCGCTGCGAGAAGCAGCCGATACTTCCCGATCCGATCCAACACTAGACCCGCCAACACGGTTGTGATGAGGCTGACCAGTGGCTTCACACCCATGATGGCTGCGGCAAACGTCATCGAAAACCCCCGGGTCTCGAGAATGGAGACGAAGTGCAAGATCACTCCCGTACCGACCAGCGAACTCTGGAAGACAACGTAGGTGAGAATCCAGAACGCCGACGTGCGTACCGCTTGGGATTGGCGAAACTCGGGTTCATCCGAGACTCCGGATTCCGCCTGGGGATGCTGCTGCACCCCATTTGCCGAGAGCGGTTTCATCCCCGCGTCTTCCGGTCGGTTGATCATGAAGAAGAAGGCAACCGGGATGTACAGCAGCCAGAGCCCCCCAGCCAGAAACCGGTACGCGACACGCCAGCCGAAGGTTTGGATGAGGAAGGTATTCAGCAAGGGGAAGACCATGCCGCCCAGCGTCCCGCCAAGTCCGACGAACATGATCGCCATCGCGCGGCGCGAGAGGAACCAGTTCGGCGCCAACGTCTTGGTTGAGAGATCCAACGCGCCCTTGCCGGTCAGCCGTGCCAAGAAGAAACCACTGAATAGCATGGCCGGCGAAACCACAAAGCTCAGGAGCATGCAAGCGACACCGAGCGTGGCTGCGGACAAGATCGCCATGAAGCGCGAACCCAGCCGGTCGATCAAGCGTCCGACGAAGAACATGAATATGCCGGAGGAAAGCGTCGCTGCCGCATACAACGACGATACGCATGTGCGACTCCACTCGAACTCGTTGACAAAGGAGTTGAAAAAGATGCCGAACGAATCAGACTGCCCAGGCGTTGTCGAGAACATCGAGAACGCGCCGAGGAAGACGATCACCCAGCCGTAGAAGAACGGGAGCTTGTGGATCCAGGCATGGCGATCAGAATGCGGTTGCTGCGTTGGCATGCTCAATGTGATTGGGTCCTTTCGTGTCAGTCGTTCTCTTCGGCAGGATCCGGTCTCGGGTCCTCTTGAAGAAGCGTCTCCAGCGTGTGATGCACGATGCCGTAGTAGATCTTAAGCTGCTCGATTTCGTCGAGCGCGTCCTCGTTCGGCGTGCTGCGGACAGCGAGGATCATCTTGTTCTTACTCGTGTGTTCGAGCGACACGAACTCGAGGATGCGCACGCGATAGCCGTAGGCCTCGAGAAGAAGCGCACGGATCGCATCGGTCACCATGTCGGCTTCCTGTCCGAGATGGACACCGTACTTGAGCATCGGCTGCAGAATCTCGGGTGACTCGATTTGACGCCGTATCTCCTTGTGGCAGCATGGTGCGGATAGGATGACACTCGCACCGGACGTGATCCCCAGATGCAGCGCGAGGTCGGTCGCCGTGTCACATGCATGCAGCGCAATCAACGCGTCCATCGGTTCGGGAGGCGCTTTCCGCACATCCCCGATTCGAAACTCAAGGCCCTCCAATCCGAGGCTCTCCGCGAGATCGTTGCAGAGCTTCACGAGGTCTTCGCGGAGTTCGACGCCGATAACGCGCGCCTCGATACCGAGCGTCGATCGAAGGTAATCGTGGGTCGAGAACGTCAGATAGCCCTTTCCCGACCCGAAATCAACAACGCGGATCCGATCCCGTCCCGCGAGATCGGAGGCCGCGATCGCCTGGCCGAAGATCTCGACGAACCGGTTGATCTGCTTCCACTTCCGTGCCATCGCGGGCACGATCCGGTGGCCTCTGTGGGTCACACCCAACCCCCGCAGGAAGGGCCGTGAGGGATCGACAACACGTTCCTTCGGTCGATCGTGCGCCTGCGCGAGAGCCACATCCTGCAACCGCGACGGAGCGCCGCGACCAAGCTTGACCCTGCCCCGCTTGCCGAAGCTGATCTGAAGGTCCTGTGTGGTGGTGTAGAGGTGGGCACCCCGGAACTTGGCTCCCAGGAGGTCGCGGATCATCCGCACGCCCGCACTCTCGGGATGGTTCTTGGTGATGTCGCGCGTCTTGTAGCGATAGACAAAGGACAGATGCGGGTCGTCCTTCAGCACGATACGCCGGATACTGACGCGCTTCAGATCCTCATCCCCGCGATACGACGTCAGCAACAGCTCGATGAACGATCCATCCTCAAGCGCGGAGGTCAGCTCGTCAAAGAGCGTCTCAATCTCGTTCGGCACTCGATCCGATTCATGCACACTCATCATGAAGCCAAGAATACCGTGCAAGAGGCGTGCGCGCCGAGCATCCGACCCAAGCTGATCGGCATGCCCAAGAGGGCCCGTTCACTGTGTTCCCCCAGCTACGCATCCCCTGGTCATGAGCCGCGCCAATCTACCAAGCGTCCATCCGGTCAATGTCCTGCGCTTCAAGCTCGAAGCAGTGCTTCCCCGCGCCGTGGAGCCAGAAGCGTTCGAAGGGAGCGTCGTGCTCGTCGAACCCAGCGTCGCTGGCAAACTCAGCACAAAGCTCGAACGTCGTCTCGCCAAGCGCCCGATACTCGTACGGCTCTCCAGTCTCCGGGTCGGCAAGTTCCCAGACGATTCGCTCCTCCTTCCCCAGCTCGTCAAGCGAGTCAGGGAGTCTTCCCTCGCGAGTCCAGAAGGCATCGACCGCGTACGAGAGCTCCCGAAGGTCATCGACACGTCGTTCGTCGAACCGACGAAGGCGCGCCTCTGCCGGGGAATCGAGCAGGACTGCCCCCGAAATCACAGCAGCCAGAATCGCCGCAGAGACGCAGACAACAAGAATGGAGTTCGCACTTGGCCGCCTCACGCGTGCGGCTCCGTCTCCGGCCCGGGTTCAGGCGCTGTTTCAGGCGTTGTCTCTTCTTGGCGAAGATCCCACAGGTAGTAACCGAAGACCACTCCGGCAATCGCCGCGACGGTCACGATCTTCAACGCGAAGCGTGCCGAGAGGTCTCCGCCGAGGAAGCTGTACACGAGTGCTGTCAGATCCCCAATGATGATGGCAGCAGCAACGAACAGCGTCATGTAGGTCAGCCACTTGCGCACCTTGGAGGCACGCTTCGCCGGATCTCGCTTGATCGACCGGCTGATGAGGATCGAGAGCCACATGAAGATCGGGAAGGCGATGACGATCGAAGCAATCGAGAAGCGGATCGCCTCCCGTGCGGATTCGACAGTCTCGTAGACGGCCGCAGGATCCGGAAGCCCGAGATTGATGAACTGGAAGATGAGTCGCCCGAAGTTGAAGGCCGTCAGGTAGAGCGTGGTGAACAACACAAGATAGATGAAGGTTTCGCGTGCGGAGAGATACGGCCTCGGCTTGGGCACAGGAATTGGGAACTCGATCGCCGCATACGAGTCAAGCGCCGAATGTACTTGATCCTCTCGCCACCCTGCGTCACGTAATGTTGCACCGATCTCATCGCGTGCCCGGCCGCGCGCTAGTGCTTCCCTCACAAACCGCTGCAGCTCCTCGTGAATGGCCATGTTCCCTCCCTCACGTCTCCTAACCACGCTGCGCCTACAATGACCCGAATCTGCATCAAGCAAGTGGGTTCGCCTGAGTTCATGAGTTTCAGGAGCGTGTCTCCTTCCTCAGTTCTCGGCGCGCTCATCCACGCCGGGCGAGTACGCCCCAAAGCATGACAAGGCCCAGCAGTCCAAAGCCAGCCGCGCCGGCAATGTCCCCTGCTGTTGTCCCGCTGGCGCGGATCATCCCGGCGTAGACACCGGACGCCCAGAATCCCCCCGCGGTAAGGATGGCAAAGCCCCATCGTGGAAACTCCCGCCTTCCATGCTTTGATTTGCGTTCGGTCTTTCTCATCGTCGCTGACAAGCTTCCCAGTCTTCCATGCCGATTCTCGTCACGACAAGCCGTCTCCTCGGGATCCGGCTCGTTGCCGCCTGCATCAGGCCATCCTATTCACCCTGCAGATGGTGCAGGAAGTCAATGCTTCTACTTGCCCATCCTAGGGGATCTAGCGCGAGCTCGTCAACGCTTCAGCGGCTGCATGCATGCTCTGCGCGTCTACGCACCCACCGTACGCTTCGCGTGCAGGTCAGAGATGAATCCGTTCACAATCATCACATCGGCCCCAGCGTGGAACAACGTCGAGGCGAGGATGCTTCCGGTGAAGAAGATGCACGCCCCCCACGCAAGCCCAAGCGGAAAGAGAATTGCGAGAAACCGCAGACGTTCCTGCCCGGACATGTATGACACGCCAATGTGAGCCAGTGCGAAGACGGCCCCCGTCAGCGCGATCGCCGCAATCGGACCGATCAGAGAGACGAGCGGCCCAAGGAAGAGGGCTCGAAGCCAGAGCTCCTCCATGAATGCGTTAGCGAAGACGAAAAGCAGAATCCACGGGAGCAGCCGAACCATCGTGGCGCTCGCGATCTTCATCGATCGCGTCTGACCCGCTGCGAGAAGAGCGAACAAGGCAAACCCGCCGAGGCCAATCGCCAGCCCAAGGCTGAGACGTCCCGTCTGCAGGTAAAGCGTTCCGAGTGGCACGCGAAGGGCTCCGGCCAGTGCAAGGATCGAGCCAGCAACGACAAGGGCCTCGAGTCCCTTGCCAAGCGCGATCCCCTTGAGGGTACTGTCCTTGATACCGAGTGGCCGCTGAAGGTACGCCGCCCCTGCACCCAGCAGGCTTGCGATCGCTGCCGCCAGGAAGGCAAACGAAAGGGCACCCCAAGCGGGGTCGAGTGTGCTGCGCAATGCTAGCCATGTCGTAGCAGCAGATACCAGCACAAGCACCCCTCGGAACAAGGTGCTTCGGTTGGTGCGAAAGAGCTGATAGTAGCTGCTGCCGAAAACGAAGATCGCTGCGCTGCCACCCAGGTAGGCAACGCCTGCAAGAATACGAACCATCATATCAGCCACGTACGGCCTCCTTCTGAGCCCGTGCTATTCCCGTTTCTGTATCGCATCCCCGCGATCTTGCACACGGGCAAGCATAACTTGACTCCGCTGAACACCATCGCAATTCAGCGCATTCCTTACGCTCTGTGAGTCCCCAATCGTAGCAATTGGGTTCAGTCCCCGCTTCTCTGCATCTTGCATCAGCACGCTTAGCTCGAAAACTACCCCACACCTTTGCTCATCGCAAACGCCATCGAGCCGAGCAGCAATACCGTGGTGCCCACGGTGACGAGCCACAGTGGCCGGTTCATGCGAAACATGGGCAGCCCCATCCACAGGATCGCGCCGAAAAACAACACGAGGTACGGCACGAGAATGTCGTAGCGCATGGGGGAACGAAATTCGACCGGCCAGACATACTCCACGGCGATCATCAACGCCACAAACGCCACGTAGACGCCGGGGCCGATCCAGTATCGCCACCCGGCGCCTGCGCGCGCAAACGCGACGAGGGTCACCACCGCGGGGATGGCCAAGCCAATCATCACGCGACCAAGCAGATGATTGACCTCCATGCTTCCGGTCAATACCCGCGAAACGAACCCCGCCGCTTGGAGCAGATTGACGGCGTTGACGATGCCCCACACTGTGAGTGCTGCCCACCAAGGACTTACCGCTGTATGCACCTGCATGTCGCGTTCTTCTCCCATCTCGAGACCGAGGTCAATCCCAAACACCGCTTCATGATAGGGCGATTCCGTTTTCCGACAGATACCCGACAATGCCTTCAAACTCCGACAACCCCTCGTTGATAACGGCGCGATAGATGAAGATGCCGCTGTACATGGGGGTCCGTCCTTCGCTGTTGAGCAACCGATACTTGGTGCGGAGAATGATCTCGCGTTGCGCGCGTGTCATTCGACGCTTCAGATCCGTCATGTGCTCACGCTGCGCTCCCAGGAGCGGTGCGGGCATGGACCAGATGTCAACTTTCCAGTCCCGCCCCCATTCCCCGTAGGCAATCTCAGGCTTGATGTAGAACGAGTCCTTCAATTCCCCGGGCATGCCACGCCGATAGACGATCCGTCTGACGCAGTCTAGCTTCGACAGTTCAGCGGCAACGCCAAGCAGCTGTTCCGGATTGGTGAGCGGGAGATTGAGATCGATGTCTGGATACATCATGAGATCCATGAAGTAGCTTCCGGTCTCCACCACCGGCCCAAGCGGTTTCAGAAGCTGCCTCAGGTTGACATAGTCGAGCACGGCATCGGCTTCCTTGCGAAGTGCTTGAGCTCGAACAACAGGCTCTCGATCATCGGCGCTTTGCATGCCCAACCATACTGCACACAGGTTGATTGGTGTAGCGCTCAGCACACGCGCACCCGTGCTCAGAGGAGCTTGGAGGCCGAGACTAGAGCTCGTCCTTCGGAATCCAATCGCGCATCGTCGGGGCGGATGTCGTCTCAACATAGGCGACGAGATCGAATGCAGGTACCAGCGGCGTATAGATGGTGTAGGATCCACGCATATCCGGGAAATACGTCGTCCCGAAATGGAGCCAAGGGTTGTCCTCACGGATCCAATGCGTACCCTCCTCATCCTCCCCGGCGAGCCTGAGGTCGAGTATGAACTCCGGAATCCCAGATGCTCGAAACAGGCTTACATGCCCAGCGTAGGCAATGCGGGGCACTGGCAGAATCTCGTATTGGTTTCCTACCGCCGCTCCAGGGAACTGAAAGACCGCAACCTCGCCAGCTCGTGTCGTGGTTGCCAGCACAACGTAGGAGGTTCCAAACGCCGCACTCAGATAGGATCCGGCAGACGTGAGGTTGAACGTGCCCGGGCCACTGGGCATCGGATGATCTTCGAACCGAGAGATATGGTAGTTGTGCCCCGAGAACATCCCCTTCGCGTTTCCTCCGGCAGCCTCAAGCACGTCGAACACATTGTCTGCCATCGACTCATCGCGCAGATCGCTACCACGCGCTGGATTCTCGGCATATGTGGCAAAGTACTCGGCCCTTTGGATGAGAATATGCATACCGTAGAGCAGATCGTCATACGCTGCGCTGGACAGACCAAGTGAGTACGAACCGCGCTTCGTTAGCAGCTCGGTCTCCGCCCATCGAAGCCCGTCGCGCGCAGAGCGATCCTGGTCAATAAAGGCAACCGCGTGGTACATGGATGGATACCGGAATACATTGAGTTTGCTCTCGAAGGTCTCGACCATGGATGGGCTGGCACGCTCGACTTGCGCCAAGATTGGATCGATCAGCAGCCGAGCGTCTCCGTCGTGGATATCTATGCCGTAGAAGCCTATACGGCGCAAGCCATCTTGCCGGTTGTACGTACGCATCCACTCGATCGTTTCCAACATCTCCTGATGATTCCAAGGAGTGCAGTACACGCGCGCAAGCACCTCAGCGGGATTGCCCGCTCCAGTCTGAACATACTGATCAATGAGGCACCCTTCCGCATAGGGGAATTCGAACATGAATTCAGTGAATCCGAGTTCAGAGGCAAGGAACTCCATCAGCCGCAAACGTAGCGTGAAGAACTCCCGCGTTCCATGCGTACCTTCTCCAACTCCGACAAGCCTCGCCGCCGCAAGGGAACCCCGTAACGGAAGCAGGTCGTCGTGATGGTTTGCAAATGCAGTGCCTGCAAGCGGAATTGCGTGCTCGGCAATCCAATCAATCTCGACCTGATCTAGGCCGAGGCAAGTACCGAAACTGAGCGCAACCAGCACACCTGCTACAACGAATCGGAGGATCATCTTGCGAAACGACATGAGCATTCCTTTCGCGTGGACTGCAATGAAAGCCGCGCCCGTGATCTTCCAGGCCACGGTGCGGTGGGAAGTGGCCGGACACCCGGACGCGCTTTCTTCGATTTGCTTGATTCGACTGTAGCCAGCTTGGCATTAGATGTCTGCCAGCGTTCCATTAGGATCGTGTTAGGGCGCATTCCGCTATTGCCTTCTGCGTTTTGCTTCGTGTAACGTTGAGGCGATGAACAGGATGCGGTGGAGCCGGTTCAGAGAGCGATGTATTGCGGCGGTCGCGCTCGCACTGCTCCTGAGCATTGGAGGAGTGCTAGTCTCGCAGCGCTTGAGTCGAAACCTCGTCGACGAGGCGCGTGGCCAAGCCTTCCTCGCTGTCCAAGCTTTCGCACAAGCTGCAGCAGCGTGGATCGGAACGGGCTCCGAAACGACATTGCGGCGTGTCGGAGAGTTGATGATCACCGGGAGTTCCCACTACGTGCAGATTGTTGCAGACGACAGAATCGTGCTAGACCTCGAGAGGCCGGGCTTCCAGGCATCTGAGCGGGCCGCTGTTGCGCGTTCACAGATGGCAACAACGCAGCTCGTGGTAGAAGGAAGGGCCTGGTTCATCGACACCACGGTGCCTCTACCGACATCGAACCAAGCGTCTACGCCGAGTTACGCACGTGCCGGAATCGATGCCCAATTCCTGGCAGCCCGGCTCCTGTCCTCCAATTTTCGCATCTCTAGTATTGCGGTGGCGATTTGGATCTTCGCTCTTGCCGCGCATTGGGCAGTTCGCCGAAGGATGCCAAGAACGGAAACAGAAGACACTACTGGATCGGATCATCTCCTGAGACGCGGGGATCTCCTCATCAACACTGCCTCTTTTGAGGTGTCACTGTATGACGAGGAATTCCGGCTTACACCCAACCAACTGCAGCTACTACAGCTGCTGGCATCCGAAGAGCAACGGGTGTTCAATGAGAAGGAAATCCTCGAAGTTGTGTGGCCGACGTCACGATATGCGGACTCAAACAACATCCGCCAATGCGTTCACACGTTACGCACACGTCTTCGCAAGATTCGTCCAGGCACAGAAGAGTGCATCGTCACAGTCAAGGGGTTTGGGTACAGCTTTGATTCGGGCAAACTCCCTGTGGATGACGACAGCGATAACCGCTTACTGAACCCTATAGACGTCGCGGGGTCGGAAGGGAGAAGACGATGAGGATCAATCAGATCGTGGCACAAGCGACAGGGACCGTACTCGTGGGACTCAGCGTCATAATCCTGACAATCACAGCGGTCCCCGCCGCTGGCGTCGAGGGAGCGTGCATCCTCGAATGCGTGGCCGAACTTGAATCAGCGATTGAAGTCACTATGTTCCTCGCCAAATCGGCGATGCTCAGCCCGAACACCGGGGACCTGGCAATCCATGCGCAGGAAATCATCGATCTGCTCGAAGGGAACAGTGATGATTCTTCGATGCCCGCCGGGATTATCGAGATGGCGCAATCCATTCCTTCATCTCTCCAGAGCCTGGATCTCGAGGACGAAATCAGCATCGAGGCAATCAACGCGGCAAAGCTTATCATCGGATTCCTCGAGTCGGCGCTGAGTCATGCCCAGAAGGCCCTATCGCCGGAATCCACGTCGGCGACCGTAGAGATGGGAAGTGTTTATGCGTCCTTGCTCGCAGCGTATGGCCTCGAGGATGTTCACTTCAGCATCGTCGGCGTTCGATACCTTCCCAAGATCCTTCCCAACGCGTCCGTCGTGGTAGAAGTCGGCGAATCCATACAAGATGCAGTCGATCGCGTATTGCCTGGAGGAACTGTCTACATTGCACCCGGCATCCACAACGTGGAAACATACATCGAGATCCGCAAGAGCCTCTCACTCCGTCCGGTATTGAATGCCGATGGAGTCGTTCTTCTCCAATCCATAGGCACGTCCTCGTGGAACTCCGGGGTGATCGTTCGCCCCAGCTCCTCCAGCCTACCCTTCTCTGTGTCTATCAGCAGCATTGAAATTGCAGGTGCTGGGGACGGTATCTCCGTGGAGGGCGGTGAAGTATCCGTCGATCTTGAGAACCTCGTTATTCACAATTGCAGTCGCGCCGCCGTGTCCGTGACTTCGGGAATCGTGAAGATCAGCGAGTGCATCCTTCGAGAGAACGAGATGTTCGGGCTTGCGCTGAATGGGACCGCGAACGTCGACGTCGTTCGATCTTCGGTTGTGGGGAATGGAACAAGGGCAGCGCGTTCGGCAAGCACACTTGGCGCAGGTATCTACGTTGTTGACGCTGCAAGGCTGTCAATGTCTGCAGTCACTGTTGAGGGAAACCAGGAATCCGGGATTCTCGTACAGGATCAAAGCGAAATCGTCCTCACCGCAAGCCTCGTATCCGACAATCGGGGCGATGGGCTGCTCGCATCGGATGCCGCGACTCTGCATATTGCAGGGACAGGCTTTCTCAGAAACGGGGGATTCGGCCTTCATTTCCAGTCGTCGACGTGCCAGTCGGAACCTGCACTCTTTGCTGGACTGGAATACACCGGGCGTGCCACGGGCTCGAGCAATCGTGCCCCCGGACCGGGCGAAGTGGACGGAAATGCCGCAGGCGGTCTTTGCCCCATGGCGTACGGGGAGCTTCTAGTTGGGGTGCCTTAGGATGTAGGAACCCTACTCACGGATGCTGGGGAGAGTGACTTGGCAAGGGGTCCTGAAACTCAATCCCAAGATGTGCGTCTAGGCACGAAGCCACATCCTCGAAAACGCCTACACCCGTCGCACGAAGTCGAGCTGCGCTCTGATGACCCGTTGCGACCAATGCAACCGGAATGCTGAGTGCATTCGCAACTTCAGCGTCGTGGTCCGTGTCACCCACGAACAGCGCATTGGCGGGGTCGATCGCAAAATCCTCCAGGAGTTCGCGGCACCGTGACACCTTGGAATCTCCCTCTTGGTGCGCCAGGCCGTAAGCAGCTTCGAAGATCTGATCGATGCCGAAGTAAGCGAGCATTTCGCGCAGCATGTGCTCTTCCATCGCAGACACCACGTACTGCGCAATACCCATCGCGGTGAGCTTCTCCAGCTCCTTCGGCACGCCCTTGTGAAGCAAGCAGTCCTTGAGTCGCGGTGCGTAGTCTCGGAAGAAATCCTCGGAGAGATCTGCCATCGTCTCCTTCTCGAACGTCACCCCAAGACGACGGTAATAGTCCTGCACCGGAAACCCAAAAACCTCTCTGTAGGTGTCAGGCGTCATCGGCGGCAGGCCCCGCTTTTCCAGCTGACGGTTGACGGTCCATACGACAAGGTCCAGATCGTCGACCAGCGTTCCGTTGAAATCCCAGATCACGGCATGCGTAGGTCGTCTTCGTTCGTGTCGCAACTCGGCTTCTGAAAGCATGCTCATGCTAGTCGTCCCCCTGAAGTTGATCTCGGTGGTTACAGCAGTCGTCTCCACGCATGCGCGTCTTCGAACGCGTAAAGCGTAGGTTCGGGTTCAAGCCCTTGCAGAACCCATGATCGTACGCGTCGTAGCAGGCATCTCCAATTTCCGCGGCATCCAATCGCTGCATAGATCGCGCGCTTCACAAGATCTGCGCGCTCAGCCATCTCCCCTTCCAGCCCGTTGACCGACATGTGGTTTCCGCTTCGTCGCAGTGAACATTCTCCGCGAAACTAAAGTCGTCTGCATTCGATGCGTGTTCGCGCAAGAATTCTAGTCTGTCTAACCTAATCGTTGTCCTCGCGAGCAACTGCCAGCTGTTGCTCGAGTTCGGACCGGGTCATGCCGGTATGCACCTTCATGGCTGAATCTAGACAAACACCCCCGCCGAGAATCGAGGTGCTATGCCAGATTCGTCTTAGATTCGAGGAGCCGAATCGGTCGAGAAGGGTCTGCACGAGGTAGGCCGCCTGAATGTCCACTCGTTCTTGATCGTGTCCCATGTAGGTCAGCATCCCCAGCGATTGCCATCCACCCTCACTTCGGAGGATGTCCGCACAGCGCAGTAACTCCGAAGGGGAAAGCACAATCGCAGTCGCGACCCCGCGTTTGAGGAGCATAGAGCGCGTTTCTCCGAGCGCGTATGAAGGCAAGGAATGGGCAAGAGCCCACAGCAGGTCATCTGTTGTACGGAGAACAATCAGGCATGTCGGCAACTCATGCGTTGACACAAGATGTTTCACATCCTCTGCAAGCTGCTGATCCGTGCACACGATTGCTGTGATCCTAGGAGGGAGAACGTTTGCATCAAGCTGCAACAGCTCCGTCATCTTCGCGATCGTCTTGGTGGCATTTCCGAGGAGATCCTGCGACGGGACAATGCCTGGGGAGAGAATCAGCCGGATGACTTCGTTCTGCAGAACGCTTCCATCGAGCATTCTACTGCACACTTCGCGAACGTCCACGTCCGCAAGTCTGGACGCTGGATCGGAAAGCAGTTCAGAAAGCTGCTCACGGTCAGCCGCGAGCCATGCGCTCAGCAACATGAGATCCCATGCGTCTGCACTTTCCTCTGACGGAGTCCAGCCTTGCGTTAGCGCGTAGGCACGGTCGCAGTGACCGGACTCCAGCAGCAGTCTTGCCTGAGTCTCAGCGAAACCCTCTCTGTGCACAGCGTGCGCAAGTGCTGCGTCATGCCACCGCGAGGTAAGCTCATCAAGACGCGAATCTGCGACCTCTGACAGGATGTTGCGACTGAAGCCAACACCCCATGCCTCTCTTACTGCACGGAGGCCGGCAAGGTCGTCAATCAGATACTGGACCAAGGATGCACATTCCAGGTAAAGCGAATGCCCATCTGGAACGAAAGCTGCGAAGTCGGGCAAATCATAGTAACGCTTACTGGAGCCAAAGGATATGGCAAACCGATTCGCGTGCGGGGATGCATAGACCTGATAGAACGTCTTGGGGAAGCTTCCGGACGCTTCAAGCGAGCATAGCTCTTGAACGGAGTGACGAGCATTCTCCGGAAGTGCTGCAACAAACGAATGAAACTCCCGATCGGGGTACGCTGCGACAAGCATCATCCCCGCATAGAGAATCTGAGATGTGCACTTGCCCCATCCGTAGGCAAGGAGCATTTGCGCCACTCGTAATCGGGCATTGTCCCACGGCAGCCAGTCCAATGCAGCCCAGCCGACGGATCGATAGTCATCGTCTCGATGCATAACGCTCTCTACCATCTGTTCCACGTCTTGATGCATGAAGATCTCGACAGGTAGCGGCAGATCGTCTGCGGAGACACCGATGGGAGCAGCCAGTTCATCGAGAAGCGCATGGGTTTCCGACAGGACTTCTGAGATTTGGCGCTCGTCAAAGGCATCCCGCTTCGCCCAACCCCGCACGTGCTCATGCGCGAGGGCACGCCGGCCCGCAGTTCCCCGCTCGACAGATGGGCGAACCACGTAGAACACGTAGGCGAGTGCCAACCCGAAACAGACGAACCCGATAGCAAGGCCACCGAGGGTTGTAGCACTGGAGCTCGACGTCGCATGCTTGACATGCCTAGTTCGATCCGAAGAGATCGAATGTGATGACCTCGTCGTATTTGCGGCCCATGACAAGGGATGCTGATCGTGCCTTCATGTCATAGACAATCGACCATTGTGTCCCATGGCTCGAACCGTCGGAGGATTGCCATGATACCGACTCCAACAGAGACATTGCGTCACGGCGGGTTAAGATCCCCGAAGAATCACGCAAACGCTCGCCAATGAGATCGTAGCGCCAGCAGAGGCCCGGACGATCGGACTCCTCGACTCGGCAGAGATGGTAGTTGGTCGCCCAAAGCCAAGGCTCATCTGCATGAAGCACCGTCATCTCGCCATCCCAGTATTCGACAAGGACTGCGTGGTCATCCTTGTCGGCGATCAAGTAGTGGACACAAGGTCCACCTTGCATGTCTACGTTGACCTGCTCAAGAATCTCGAGCGCTTCCTCCACCGAAGCCGCCCGATCGAGCACCCGTCGCATGATCTGAAGCGAACCGACCGTTTCCAACGCAGGATCCGATGGCACTACGGAGTCGGCAACCGCCGCCATGCCGATCGCGACACCTTGATCGTTCATCCCATCAAAAGTCCATTGTGGCGTCTGAAGAAGAAACGCACGTTCCGCAATGGGTAGCTGATCCAACGTGTGTGTGAACTCGATCGGCAGGATGAAGGAGAGGTCAACCATCGTGATGCTTGCGTAGGCATCCGGTGGCTCGGCAATCAGGACCAATACAGGGTGACGCGGCCAATCGAGATTCCGTCCGTACACCGGCTCGCTTCCGTCGCCTACAGCGGCGAAGAGCGAGCAAGCCCACTTCGATTTCTCCGTCCTCTCAACCGACACAGCGGGGCTTATATCGCTGTCCGTGGGGGCATAGTACCGCATGACGTAGAGCGGATGGTCGCTCACTTTCTCAAGGGATTGCAACGACCGAAGCTGATGGGTGGTGAGACCGCTTGTATCTGCCGAGTTCCGCAACAACCCAATCCAAAGCACGAGCGCGATTGAGGCTACCGCAGCGAGAAGGAGGGAAGAGGATCGATTCATGAGACACCTCCTGGGTGTTGAACCATGGTATGGTTGCATGATTGCCTGCTATCCTGGCGCACTGCTCGCACTTCGATAGGTTGAGAGCAATCGAGCAAGATCGGAGAGAACATCTTCATTGATTCGGTAGAACTTCATGCCGCGCTCCCGACGTTCCAGCACGACACCGCTGTCAACCAGAAGCCGCAGATGTCTGGACACCGTTGATTGACCCACATCGAGCAGATCGACGAGCTCTTGACCATAGCGCTCACGACCATCCAATAGGGTAAGGATCTCCAGCCTGGTTTCGTCAGCAAGTGCCTTGAGGGGAGCGTACAGCTCTTGAATGGCAATCCTCGCCCCCCCTGCATGGCCGGGGACACGGCAGTTGTAGAAGATGGCGAGCTGCTCCCCCTCTCGATCCAGCGCAATTGCAGTTACGTTTGCCCCGCAATGGCAGGATGGAATGAAGGTGATCCGCCGCACAGAAGGGAAGTAATTCCGGTCTTTGGCCTGAAGGCGCTGACTTGTGACACGCTGGTAGAATTGCAGGAACTCCTGCTCGTACACGCGTTCGTGATGGTATTCGATGTTCTGTGCGATCATGCGAGCGCAGGCAGCGTACTCGCTCTTGAAGTGATTCTCCCAAAACTGGATCAGCAAGTAGACAAGCCGGGCCTTGAACTCCGAAGGATCCCTCAGCAACCGGAGGACCTGCTGACCACGCTCCTCCGAGATCCTCGGGTCACATCCTCGATGTGCCCGAATACCGGAGAGGACCTCCAAGAGCATAGCATCGTCAGCCATTTGGATATGCAGGGACAAACCCGGATCTCCTGCAGCGTAGCGAGCTTCCCAACGCAATGCATTCGCAATGGCCCCGGCAATGGTCTCTTCCGGAATGGAAGAGACCCAGCCAATGAAGGCCGAGAAGTTGTCCAACAGCGGCGAGCCATTCGCCAACTCTGAGAGCAGCAGAGGCACCGCCATCGGAGCGAAGAAGTCGTGGACATCCTCCTTCATTCCTGTAGAGAGCTTTGCGTAAGTCTGCGTAGCCCACGGGTCAAGCCCTTCACGCCATGACACTTGAGACAGCGCCAGAAGAGAGGCCACGACAACATCCGGCAGAGCGTATCGGAAGCTGACCAGGTGCTTGTACGATTTTCCCATACGGTCACTGCTCATCGCCGTGTCCTCTCTTGGTGCACGAGCCTTTGCGACTCCAGCCTGCGTTGGTATGATGATTATATGCGCATACATGCATATGTCAAGCTGGATGTTTGATTGGATCGGCGCTCTCATTTCACGAGAATATCGTGGAAGCGTCAGTCAGTGCCCTGAATGGGCCCGCAGGCGCAATCCAATCGAAGGAGAGCATCCCTCTCACCCTGCTAAGCGTCCGGGGCGCCAGCCAGAGTCTCGAAGACTCTCAAGGGAGGATGCCGAAACGCAGGAACGTATCGGTCGTCATGATAGCAGGAGTCGCAGCAGTCCGCCCCCGATAACAAGGTCTGCGTTCGAGTCAACATGAAGTGCGGATTCGTGTGTCGGAACATCGCGAAGTCTGGGTAGCAAGCAACGACCTCCAGCAATTCAGGATCGCCGCTCTCAAGCAGTACGTCCCGAATCCTGCATCTCGTAACCTTGTTCAAGTACTGGTGATCTCCCAAAATCACGGCCGTCCAGTCCATGCCGCCTTCCTGGAGGTTGAACTCAACTTGCTGCTCGCGCAAGGCGCTTAGATGTTGCGGGCCATGTGCTCGAACGGGCAATTGCTCAATCGACCAGTCCAGGAAACCCTTCATCAGCGAGATCGCCCGGTCTCGAGGTTGCCATTCTAGAAGCGCAAGAAGCTTCAAGTAGTTCGGGCGATATCGTGCACGGATGAACGCCGACTGCATGACAAGAGCCGGCTCCTCTTGTACCCAAGCAGAACCCGGTACGCCGAGCAACACCTGCAGCAAGCCAACATGCGCGAACACAAGGCTCGGCATGGAGCGATACAGATTCGAGCAACTGCACAAGCCGCGCACACCGCTGCAACGGAGCACGCTTCTGTCGATGGAAGCTTCGGCGAAGCTTCGGCTCTCGAGATCCTTCAGGATCGAGGACGAACACTGTGGCACGTGTTCCTCAATGTACTCTGCGAACCGATCGATGGTCTGAATCAACCGCGGCGCTAGTGCGCTCAAGGGAAGTTCGAGTTGCCCATCTTGCTTGTATGCTTTGTAAGTCTTGATCTGCAATGGAGCGTCACCTTTCGTGAGATCGAAACGCAAACACCTCTGCGTCAGATTATCGTCTACGCGTCTCTTTGCCGCGAGCGAGTTGAAGGTTCTGATTTCCGCCTGGACAATACTCGCATGAACCCACGACTTGCCTCTGTCGATCCCTCTCTCATCCACAAAGCGTTTCTTGAGGCGTTTGCCGACTATGCCATGGATGCGACCGGCACAACCGAAGAGCACCTACTCCTGCGGATGAAGAAGAACTGCGTCGATTACACCGCATCTCCTGGCGCATACTTGGATGATCGCCTGGTGGGGTTCACGCTCATTGGACTCGATCAATGGGGTCCTGAACACGTAGCGTATGATGCAGGCACGGGGATGATTCCCGATGCTCGAGGGCAAGGATTGGCCAGACGCATGTTCGAGCATGCACTCCCGGAGCTTCATCGCCGGGGGGTGCAACGTTTCGTCCTTGAGGTTCTGCAGGGAAATGATCCAGCGATCAAAGCCTACAAGAAGACCGGGTTCAGGATCGCCAGGGAACTCAAGTGCTTCCTTGCCGAAGCCCCTGCCCTTTCAGCCATTCCGGCAGATAAGAAACTGCACATCGGCCCGGCAACGGTCAGTGACTTCGAGGCCTTGGCAGCAGAGGCGGATTGGCTCCCATCCTTTGAGAATCGCTTGACAGTCCATCGTGCGATCCCCGATCAAATCGAACTCTATGGTGCCTTCGATGCGGAGGCTTGTGTCGGGGTCGTCGCCTATTGTCGGGGGCTGAATTGGCTACTCTCACTTGTGGTGAAGCGTTCGCATCGCAGGAAGCGCATCGGTTCACAGCTCCTGCGCACCCTCGCAAATGTGCTTCCGGATAGCGCCACCCGTATTGCCGCACTCAACGTGGATGGAGAGGATCACGGGATGCAGCGGTTCTTCGAGGAGCTGGGATTTAAGCCGCTCGTCGATCAATACGAGATGCACCTGAAGCTCTAGCATTCTCAGCAAGAACTTGAGATGCTCTGCGATGACCGTGTGCAGTCCATCGTGACGCCGAACACAGCGTCCGAATCGCAAACGTCTGCCCCGGCCCCAGAAGTCGCTCGGTGCGATCGGCTATTCCCACGCCCCATCAACCTGAGGGCTCCGACTTGATTCACGCAACTGACTTCTCTCATTCGGGAACATGGATTGGATCGTCTGGCTCAAGCATCGACCGGAGCTCGATACGGTTCCTATCTCTCTGTGCTTATATCGGACTGAAACCCTTCATCGGAACGAGCCAAGGGTAGAGAGTTTCTTAGTTTGGCCTCACTTGAGGAGTTGTTCTGGCATCCCGGATCATCTAGTGTGTGTACGACGATGGCCTGGAAGCGAACGACACACTGGACGATCTTGTCTATGATGCTGCTATTCACGGCAGGCATCGTGTCTATCCCTGCACATCGCGTTCATTCGCGATGGTCTCAATCG
>Ga0272441_10005862_pt1 | contig 21033 bp, 12 predicted proteins | sample SSMProp6N_FD_193582 | JGI IMG/M metagenome (GOLD analysis project Ga0272441, IMG submission 193582) | Marine sediment archaeal communities from Little Sippewissett salt marsh, Falmouth, MA, United States - SSM-Prop-6N | ecosystem: Environmental > Aquatic > Marine > Wetlands > Sediment ...
CTGTGCATATGATCTGGCATATCTTTTTTCATTTATGAATTTGTCATCTGTCAGACTCTTTATGATGGCTTTGTTTTCTTTCTCAGATGTTAATTTCCAGCTATTAAGTTTGTCCAGTATGTCTTTCTTGCAATGCTCACTCCTGCTACATAAATTCATAGCGCGGTCAATTGCTCTGATGTAGTTCTCACCTTTCATGATTTAATACTTTTTGTAATGCGTGGTTTACCGTTAATGTCATTGGTAACAACTGTATTAAGATATCCATAATCTGTCAGGAGGTTTTTCATTTCAACAGCCTTATTCTCATTTATTTCAAAATATAAATGACCATGGCTTTTCAATACTTTTTTGCTAAGTTCCAATACAGAACGGTAATATATAAGTGCATTATTGTCAGGGACAAAAAGAGCGTTGTGAGGTTCATAGTCCAGCACATTTCTGCTCATACCGGCTTTTTCTGATTCAGTAATATAAGGAGGATTACTAACCACGATATCATATTTCCCGTATTTATGAATATCAGGGTTCAATATATCATCTTTAAAGAAGCTAATAGAAACATGATGTTTCTTTGCGTTCCTTTCAGCTACCCTGATAGCTGCGGGTGAGCTATCGGTAGCATGCACACCCGGACCATTCATATTAAGAGCCAGGTTTATGCCTATGCATCCTGTTCCTGTACCAATATCCAGGATCTTAAGGCTGGGTTTTCTGTTTTCTTTTATTATAAGGTCAACCAGTTCCTCGGTTTCCTGCCTCGGAATCATTGTGTCTTCTGTGACTTCCAGCTTAATACCAAAGAATTCACTTTCTCCGGTTATATATTGAACAGGCACCATATTTTTTAGATCCGCACATATTTTGTTAAATTTAAACCAGTTAAAAGAAGATATTTCATGTTCGGGATGCGCAATGATAAAGCTTTGCTCTTTACCACTGACAGAACCCAGGATGATAGTTATAATAGCCTCGAGTTCTCTCGACGTATAATAATGATTTAAGTTATTCCGGAGATGTTGGCGTACTGAGCTAATTGTTGGTTTGACCTGATTCATGTTATCAAAGTTAGCATATTATGTTTTCATGAATACCGTCAATGACAGAAAATACATGAAGAGGGCCATTGAACTGGCATCACTGGCGACAGGAAATACAAGGCCTAATCCTCTTGTGGGAGCAGTAATTGTTCATGAAAATAAGATAATTGGCGAAGGTTATCACACCAGGGCAGGGGAACCACATGCAGAAGTGGTGGCTATCAATTCACTTAAGGATAAAAACCTCTTGAAGAATGCAACAATGTATGTTAACCTGGAGCCCTGTTCCCATTATGGACGTACTCCTCCCTGTGCAAAAAGAATAATAGAAGAAAAAATACCGAGGGTTATTATAGGCTCAATCGATCCCAGCCAGAGAGTTGGTGGTAAAGGTATCAAGATGCTTATTGATGCAGGTGTGGAAGTGAAAACGGGAATACTTGAAGAGGATAGCCGTGAGCTTAATAAAAGATTTTTTACCTACCATGAGAAAGGACGGCCCTACATAATACTTAAGTGGGCCCAGAGTGCTGATGGATATATTGACAGGCTGAGGCTGAATAATCAAAAAGGACCAAACTGGATCACAGGAGTGGAAGAGAGAATACTGGTACATAAATGGAGAGCGGAAGAGGATGCTATACTTATAGGTGATAAAACAGCCTGTAATGATGATCCTGCATTGGATGTGAGACTATGGAATGGAAAAAATCCCCGCAGGTTTGTGTTGAGTGATTCATCAGATCTTCCACATGAACTAAAAATATTCAGGGGCAAACCGCTAACAGTAATTTTCAGCCCGGACCCTCCTGAAGAAAGAGGAAAAGCTGAGTACATTTCCGTGAGCAGCCGAAAGAAAGCACTCGGTGAAGCTCTGTCATTCATGCATAAAAAAGAAATACAGTCAGTTATTATTGAAGGAGGATATGAAGTGCTTTCACAATTTATAGATGCCGGATTATGGGATGAAGCCAGAATTTTCACAGGGAAGGTTGTTTTTGAGAAAGGTCTGAAAGCCCCGGTTATTAAGGGGAAGATGATCTCACAAATAAGATTCAGAGAGAGCAGACTCGAATGCCTTAAGCCATTGGATTAGCTGGATTAGCTGGAGATATTAAAAAAATATTAACTTTGAGAATGGTCGAATGACTGAAAGGCTTATGCTCTAAAGTATTAAGGCGGTTTATAAGGCGTATCTTTTAATTAGTAATTGCGTATAAAGAATAAAATATAACTGTTATGAGAAAATTCGTCACTATTCTATTACTGGTATGCTTTGCTGCCACACTCAACGGGCAGAGTTTCAGAAAGCTCAGAAAAGCAGCTGAAAAGTTTGTTGAGAATGGTAAATACGAGGATGCTATAGAACAATACACCCACGCCATTGAATTGAAGCCAACAGATATAAATCTCTATACTGCCCGGGGTGAGGCGCTGGAAGCAATTGAAAGATATGAGGAAGCGTACGCTGACTATGAAAAGGCAAAAATATTTGAGCCGAATGATGAAGATGTTCTTTACCTCCTGGGCAGGGTCAGTAATAAAATGGGGAAATACGAGCAGGCACTGGCTCACCTTAATCACGCCAGCAGGGTGGCCAAAAGAGAAGCCAAGATTTACCCCGAGAAAGTTATGACCTTGCTGGAACTGGAAATGTATGAACAGGCGCTGAAAGTATCTGATACAGCAATGCTGTTCAAAGAGGACGATTTGAACTATTATCAAAGGGGGCTTGTATATGTAAAGCTCAATAATGATGTTCTTGCCAGAAAGGATTTCGAGAAGGCATTGAGTAAAAATAAAAACTATACAGATGCAAGACTGGAACTAGCAAACCTGCTTATAAGGAATGGGGAACTAGGAAGAGCAATGGAGCACTGTTCCGAGGTGATCAGGAAAGATGACAGAAACACCGACGCCTATCTTACAAGAAGCAGGATATACGTTGCACAGCTCGATTACCCCTCAGCTATAAATGATATTTCAAGGAACATACTTGTTGAGCCTGAGAACCCTGAGCATTATGTAGACAGGGGAGTATATTACCAGGAATTTAAACAGCACCCCAATGCTATAAATGATTTTTCCAAAGCAATAACACTGAATTCGTCAGAGCCTGATTATTATTTTAAAAGGGCAAATTCATATGAAGAAATTATGGATTATGAAAAGGCAGCAAAAGACTATTCAACCATCACCGAGCTGTCTGAATTTAATATGGAGGCCCGCAAATTACTCAGTGAAGCGGAAATACGACTTTATGAAATAAACAGGGAAGATGATCCCCCGTCGGTACAGATCGTCAGCCCTGAAGTAAAAGATACAATCGTAGAAGTGAGAGGTGATGCTGAGAAACTTATTATATCAGGAAGCATAATTGAAAAAAGTACGCTAAAATCACTTATCATAAATGGCCATGAATCATTGTTCGAAAAAGGTTCAGACGGAGCATATGAATTCCTGGCAAATCTTGATATTGAAGATGCTGATACAATAAACCTGGTGGCAATTGATGATTATGATAATCAGGCTGAATTAAATTACAAAATTATCAGAACAGAAATCGACCCTCCTCAAATATCAATACTCGCACCCTATGCCGGGGATGACAACCAGATATTTCTTGACAATAATAACCGGAATCTGTTTATACAGGGCAGAGTAGATGACAACAGCCTAATAAAATCAATTTTTATTGAAGGAGTGACTGCCAGTTACCCTGTTGAGCAGGAGAATCCCACATTCACGGCCACAATCGATATTTTGAATAAAGACAGAATTAAGGTTATTGCAGAAGATGTTTTTGGAAACAGACAGGAATCCACCTTTACACTTAACAGGGAAGGAGCTGTTATCTCTGCAAGCAATCCTATGGGCAAAACATGGGTGGTTTTTATTGAAAATTCCAACTATAGTTCTTTTGCAAGTCTTGACGGACCGGTAAAGGATATTAACCTGATGAAGAGAGCCCTTACCAATTACCAGATCAATAATGTTTTACATAAGAAAGACATGACTAAAGATGACATGCAGAAGTTTTTTACAATAGAGTTGAGGGATCTTGTAAAAAGAAACCAGGTCAAATCACTGCTCATATGGTATGCAGGTCATGGTAAATTTGTAAATGATGTCGGGTATTGGATACCGGTGGATGCCCGTAGAGATGATGAGTTTACTTATTTTAATATCAATACTTTGAGGGCGTCAATGGAGCCGATAACCGATGTGCTCACCCATACCCTGGTAGTAACCGATGCATGTGAGTCAGGCCCCAGTTTCTACACGGCAATGAGAGAAATAGGCCCAATTCCATCCTGCAGTGATTGGAAAGCAACTCAGTCAAAATCATCACAGGTATTTTCTTCAGCAGACCGTGAGCTTGCATCCGACGATTCCCAGTTTACCAGGACCTTCGCAAATACACTGGAGAATAATCCGGGTGCCTGCATTTCTATTGAAGAGATAGTGACCAGCGTATCTATAGCAGTGAAGAACGAAAACAGGCAAACACCAAAATTCGGAACTATTAAAGGTTTACAGGATGAAAACGGGACCTTCTTCTTTATAGTAAAATAATTTTTTATGTATAAGAACAAATCTTATCCGTTTTCAATGATCATCAGGTATCTGTGCCCGATGATCATTGTTTTTTCAGTCAGTACCCTGTCAATATTTTCTCAGACCTATTATTTTGACCCTTATGGCGTTTCCGAAGGACTCAGCTCCTCGAAAGTATATACCATAATACAGGACAGGACAGATTACCTCTGGCTTGGAACAGAGAGCGGTGTTACCAGATGGGATGGGTCTGAATTTGAAAATTTCTCCAGTGACGATGGCCTGGCAACAGGCGGGGTGAAATCAATTTTTGAAGACCATACCGGTAGAATATGGATGGGGCATCTTAACGGGGGAATAACATGTTATGAAGATAATATTTTCAGACAGGTTAGCATTGATACTATTGAAATAAGTGGAGACATTACAGGGATAACAGAGCGTAATAATAAACTATGGATAACAACAGCTCTCAACGGGGCCCTGTGTGCTGATTTCCCGGAACATGGAACAGAATCCTTAACAGTTAAGCAATACAGGGGAGGACAGGGTTTAAGCGACCAGGTATCAGGGATTTATATTGACAGTGACAGTATTCTATACTGTATTGCTGACCTTGGAATTAAAATGTTTAATCAGGAGGATGATAGATTTGAATCATACAGGCCGGAAGGACTGACCAGCTATTTCAACACTATCGCGATACTTGAGGACAGCAAAGGCGGCAGGTGGTTCGGACTCTATCATGGAGGATTGTATTATTTCCCTCCCGGGTACGGGGAAGTGATAATTTATGATGCCAGGGATGGCCTGGCAAATAACTGGATCAGTTGCATTACAGAAGATTCAAAAGGTCAGGTATGGGTGGGAACCTGGGGTGGAGGGATTACTGTTTTCAATAATGGCAATATGCGAACTTTTGATGACAGCAATGGCTTGCAGGCAGTGGAAATCCATTGTATTATGGAAGACCGTGAAGGTAATATTATAATCACCAGCCAGAATAACGGTATTCAGGTTTTTAAAGGCGATCATTTTGTCAATTATGACCCTGACAATATGTTCAGGGATAAGAACGTGTGGGCAATAACTGAAGATAAATACAACAGGTACTGGTTCGGCACAGATGGAGGTATAACTCTATACGACCCTGAGCTTGGCACACCCTGGTTTTTTTATGAGGAAACACACAATATTGCTAACCAGGTGAGATTTATCATCAACGATCTGGACAATAATTTGTGGATAGGAACCAATTACAGGGGTGTCTACAGGTACGATTTTAATAAGAATGATTTTGTTTATGACTATAAGCTGAATGATATTTTATACCAGGATCTTATAGTAAAAGATCTTGTGGTCGATAATGAAAATAATCTCTGGATTGGAACCAATGAAGGAGTTGCTTGCTGGAATATACCTGGGGCTGAAGGAAGAAGGTATACCCAGATTAACGGCCTGGCAGGAAATAATGTTACGGCACTGTATGTTGATCACAATGGCAGCATCTGGATAGGATCCGAAAATCCCAATGGCCTCACCAGATATAACCCGGATAAAGAAGCATTTGAAATTATTAATTTGCAGAATGATCTCTATCCTACCTGTATAAGCGCAACATCAGACGGTACAGTATGGCTGGGTACCAGGTTCGGTGTACTTGGATTAAGAGATGATACGGTAGCTTTTCATATTACTGAAAATGATGGCTTGCTATCTAACAATATTAACCTCCTGCAGCCGGATAACAGAGGGGCAGTTTATATCGGTACCAACAATGGGCTGAACCGCTTTAGTGTTGATGATAAGATTATTAATACCTATACCGAGGAAAACGGTTTCGTAGGTATTGAAACAAAGCAGAGTGCCTCTTTTCTCGACAGCAAAGGTCATTTATGGTTTGGTACTGCTAACGGTGTTACAATGTTAGCTCCTGAAAAACTACCGTCTCCTGATACTGATCCTTTAACCCATATTAAGGGGATGAAGGTTAATTTTGAGGAAAGAGAGTTGTTTCCAGGAATGCGCCTGAGGTACATTGAAAAAAATATTTCATTTGATTATTACAGTGTTTGCCTGACTAATCCTGAAGCTGTAAGATACCAGGTTATGCTTGAAGGTGCCGATCCGGAGTGGAGGCCTGAAACAGAACAGACAACAGCAATATACTCATCATTGTCACCGGGGAAATATTCATTCAAGGTAAAAGCTCAAAACAGTGATGGCGTTTGGAATGCAGAGCCTGTAACTTATGACTTTGTTATCAGGCCACCGTTTTATGCAAACCCGTATTTCATAATCCTAGGAGTATTGATGCTGGCAATAGCCGTCATGGTTTACATTAAGATAAGGGAAAGAAACCTTGTACGTGAAAAAAGGATACTTGAGGAGAAGGTGGCAGAGCGTACTGACGAGGTTGTTCAGAAAAGCAAGGTTATTGAAGAAAAGAACAGAGATATAACTGCAAGCATCAGGTATGCAGAGAGGATACAGATGGCCATGCTGCCGCCGGAAGACAGCTTTGATGAGACTTTTGTTCTCTTTTTGCCCAAAGATATCGTCAGCGGTGATTTTTACTGGATGCATGATAATGGCGATATCCAATTCATAGCAGCGGTTGATTGTACCGGCCATGGCGTACCGGGAGCTTTTATGTCTATAATAGGGTATAATTCGTTAACCAAGATTGTAAGGGAATATGGTTTGACAAGGCCCGGGGCCATACTGGACCAGCTGAATGTTGAAGTGACAAAATCATTGATTCAGAGAGGTGACGAAGTGATAAATGATGGCATGGACCTTGCCCTTATAGCCTATGATAAGAAGAATAAGAAGCTTGATTATGCCGGTGCCTATAATCCGCTGGTTATTGTCAGGGACGGAGAGTTAATTACCATTAAACCTGATCGCTTCCCTATAGGAATGGAAACAGCCCGTGAAAAGAAATTCAGGAATGTGAGTGTGGATATTAAGACCGGGGATATGCTTTATATGTTCTCCGATGGATATGCTGACCAGTTTGGCGGGCCCGAGGGTAAAAAGTTCAAGGTGGTAAAGCTTAAAAATGAGCTGTTAAAGATTTCATCACTATCCATGAAGGAGCAAAAGGAGCACCTGCTCACTAACCTTGAAGAGTGGATGGGAAGCATGAACCAGATAGATGATATACTTATTATAGGTACAAGGGTGCCTTAAGGACTATATTCGTGCTATGCTCACAGGATCGTCACACCAATCCTTATAATTCCTGATAGCTTCAATGGCTTCATCCGGTGTTTTTACCACTACCCATATTTGCTTATGCACTTTACGCATAAACCCTTTTAATATAACACTCTCAAGGAATGTTATGAGGTGGTCGTAGAATGATCCTGTGTTAAGTATAACAAGAGCACCTCTGAAAAGACCCAGCTGTTTCATGGTAATGGCCTCGGTCAGCTCTTCAAGAGTACCTATACCACCGGGAAGGGCAATAACAGCGTCGGACATTTCAAACATTTTCTTCTTTCTCGATCCCATGTCTTGCGTTATGATTGTTTCGTCAATACCTTCATGGCCCCAACCATTATCCCTCATAAAAGAAGGTATAACACCGGTTATTTTCGCCCCATTTTTCATGGCTGCATCAGCCAGTGCACCCATTAAGCCAATGCCTCCTCCACCGTAGATAATATTATGCCCCTCCGAAGCTATAAGTACACCCAGCCGGGCAGCATCATCAAGATACACCCTCTCTATCTTACTGCTGGAGGCAGCGAAAACGCAGATATTCATTATGTTGACAATAAAAAAGCCGTTCTTAAATGAACGGCCTGTTATCATTAATATTCTTATCAGTCAAAAAGAGCTTCAAGCTTAGTCACAAAATTGGCTTTAGGAACAGCACCTACCTGCTTATCTGCTACTTCTCCGTTTTTGAAGAACATAACTGTTGGAATATTACGTATTCCCATTCTGGCAGCTACACCTGGACTATCATCCACATCACATTTAACAACCAGTGCCCTGTCAGCATAATAATTCGATATTTCTTCCACAATGGATGCGATCATTCTGCATGGGCCACACCATTCTGCCCAGAAATCGACCATCACAGGCTTGTCAGACTGAAGTACTATTTCATCAAAGTTCTCATCATTTACATGTTGTAAAGACATGGCGTTTTATGTTTTTATAATATTCTTTTGAGCAGGCAAATATAGTTAATTTACTTTAAATTCAAGGGCGGGGACTGATTCAATAAAACTTAAAAGATCATTATTAAGATCCACTTTCATCGATCTTGAGAATAAGGATATGCTGATCTTTTCAACAGGGTCTGCAACCATAATTTTAAGCTCGGTATTGCCCTTATTTGTAACAGCCATTTCCTTGAGATTCTTTACAAGGTCGTCATTCAGCCTGTCCAGGGGAATAATTACTGTGAGAGATTTGATCAGTTCATCTTTAACACTGGTTAAAAGGTGAATATTCTGTATTCTGACCGTAAGTTCATCTTCCCTGAACATTCTTTTCTGTACTTTCCCTTTTACCAGGAGGAAGTAACCTGGATTACAGTATTTACTATTATTTATATAATCTTTATCAAAGAGCATAAACCGGTACGAGTCTGTATAATCCTGCAGTGTAAATGAACCAAAGGGTTTTCCGTTTTTACTGGTGCCGCTTCTTGCTTCTGTGACCATGCCTGCCACAATGATCTCTTTGTTTAATAGATCTTTGAGATTATTAAGGGCACTGATTTGCATATTACAGAAGGTCTTCATTTCAAGTCTGAAATCATCCAGGGGATGGGCCGACAGGAAAATCCCCACCACTTCTTTTTCCCTGTTAAGTTTTTCCAGTTTGGGCCATTCGGGGGTGTCAGGCGGCACAGGTTTTACTATTTCAAATCCGTCTGCATCTCCAAACAGGGACTGCTGAGCGGTGCCTGACTCTGTTTTAAGCATGTTGCCATATCTAACCAGGCTTTCTATAAAGGCCTGTCCTTTATTGTCTTCTGCAAAGTATTGAGCTCTGTTAAGTTCACTAAAGCAGTCGAATGCACCGGCCAGAGCCATAGCTTCAAGGCTTTTCTTATTAAGTGCATTAAGATTTATCCTTTCGACAAAATCAAACACTGATGAGAAAAGACCGTTTCCTTCTCTTTCCTCAATAAGTCCAATCACTGCACTCGTCCCCACACCTTTGATGGCGCTAAGTCCGAACCTGATATTCCCCTCCCTGTTTACGGTAAAGTTAACATTACTCTCATTTACATCCGGACCCAGCACTTCAATACCCATTCTCCTTGCCTCATCCATAAAGATGGTCATCTTTTTAATATCGTTGATATTGCGGCTAAGTACAGCAGACATAAATTCAGCGGGGTAATGGGCCTTTAGATATGCCGTCTGGTATGAGACATAAGCATAACATGTCGAATGAGATTTATTAAATGCATATTGCGCGAAAGCTTCCCAGTCGCTCCAAATTCTCTCAATAACTCTCTCTTTATATCCCCTGGACCTGCATCCTTCAAAGAATTTGAGCTTCAGGGGATCCATAAGTTCTTTTTTCTTTTTCCCCATGGCTTTTCTCAGGGAGTCAGCTTCTCCCTTGGAGAACCCTGCAAGCTCCTGGGACAGCAGCATAACCTGCTCCTGGTATACTGTGATACCATATGTGTCCTTGAGATGCTTTTCCATTTCGGGCAGGAGGTAATCTATCTTTTCAAGTCCGTGTTTTCGCTTGATATACTTAGGTATGTATTCCATAGGACCCGGTCGAAAGAGTGCATTCATCGCAATGAGGTCTTCAAAACGGTTTGGTTTAAGCTCCCGCAGGTGCTTCTTCATACCTTCAGATTCAAACTGGAACAATGCAGTGGTTTCACCATTAGCATAGAGCTCAAGGGTTTTTGCATCATCGAGGGGTATACTGGCAATATCGAGGTCTATTCCTTTTGACGCTTTTATATTTGCGATAGCATCCCTGATTATGGAAAGCGTTTTAAGACCAAGGAAATCCATTTTCAGAAGACCCACTGATTCAACGTAATTACCATCAAACTGGGTTACATAAAGATCTGTATCTTTTGCAATGCTAAGTGGTATATGCTCATTCAGGGGATCGCGCCCGATTATTATACCACATGCATGGATACCTGTTTGCCGCACCGATCCTTCAAGGGCTTCAGCGTATTGCAGCGTACGTGAGATAAGCTCATCACCTGAGTTTTTCTCTTTCTTCAGCTCGGGTACTTCTTCATAGGCTATATGGAAAGTAACACCCGGCCTCTCCGGAATGAGCTTTGCAAGCCTGTCGGCATCTGAAAGTTGCAGGTTCTGTACCCTTGCGACATCACGTATAGCCATCTTGGCTGCCATGGTACCGAAGGTAATAATATGGGCCACCCTGTCGTGTCCGTATTTATCAACAACATATTTCAGTACCTGGTCTCTGCCATCTTCGTCAAAATCAATATCTATATCCGGCATTGATATTCTGTCGGGGTTAAGGAAGCGTTCAAAAAGTAATTTATACTTTATGGGGTCAATATCTGTTATTCTCAGAGCATAAGCTACTGCCGAGCCTGCTGCCGATCCCCTCCCCGGGCCCACCGAAACGCCCATTTCTCTTGCTGCCCTGAGGAAATCCTGGACAATGAGAAAATATCCCGGGTAGCCCATTTTCTTTATTGTGTCAAGCTCAAAATCCAGTCTTTCCTTCAGTTCACCGTTCAATTCACCCCATCTTTCCTTTGCCCCTATGTAAGTAAGGTGCCTGAGATAATCATCCTTGGTTTCAAATTCATCAGGTATAGGGAATTCAGGCATGATAGGCTCATGATCGAGCTCATAATCTTCAACCTTATTTGCTATTTCAATGGTATTGTTCACAGCCTCAATATAATCATGGAAAAGCTCCCTCATCTGATCCTCGGTTTTGAAATATTCCTGTTTGGTATACCTCAGCCTGTCAGGATCGTCAAGTTCTTTACCGGTATTAAGACATATAAGTCGGTCATGAGCTTCTGCATCTTCTGCCTTCAAGAAATGTACATCATTGGTGGCAACTATTTTGATGCCTGTTTTCTTTGTTAATTCCTTGTATGCCTCAATTACTCTATTCTGCCTCTCAAGGGTATCATTATCATAAACCGGATCACCTGTTTGGTGCCTCTGTATTTCAAGATAAAAATCATCACCGAAGATATCACGGTATTCCTTAATAACCTCTTCAGCAGTAGACATGTCATTATTCAATATTGCTGAAGGGATTTCCCCGGCGATGCATGCAGATGTGGCAATAAGCCCATCATTATATTCCTTTAGCAGTTCCTTGTCAATTCTTGGTTTATAGTAAAAACCTTCGGTCCACGCCAGTGACACAAGTTTTACAAGGTTCCTGTACCCGGTGTAATTTTTGGCAAGAAGAATAAGATGATCACCTGATCGGTCATCTTTACTTGTATTTTCAGCCATTGATCTCCTCGCCACATATGCTTCAACACCTATTATCGGTTTTATGCCTTTAGCCCTGGCTGCATTGTGAAACTCCTTTGCACCAAACATATTACCATGATCAGTGATAGCTACCGCAGGCATTTCCAGATCAGAGGCAACTTCCATGAGCTCACTGATTTTTGTGGCACCATCAAGAATTGAATATTGAGTATGAAGATGTAAATGCACAAAGTTGCTCATGATAAGGCAGTTACGATTAAATAGTTAAATATTGCCCTGAGGGGAACGGATTTACAAAAGTAACCAAAATTCTCTTTTCGGGAGAGCTTATCAATGATGATTAATTAACAAAATTTTATTATGTTAGTAATGTTTTGTGCATAAATATTTAGCACGACTGCTTAACCATATTTAATCATATTGCACCCAGTTGAGAGCCAAAGTTCTAATATTGATATGTTCACTGTGCCTGTTTGTTAATGCTATGGCACAGTCACCCGAAGAAGGAATTATTTACAGTGTAGCTAATGCTCATATGAATAATTATTTTCCGGCAGGTGCAAGAGAGATGGTAAGCATAGATACCATTTTTTATGATAATGAACCTGACATTTTTATAGTAAATCTTAAAGATGGCGGCTGGTTACTAATCTCTGGCGATAAAAGGGTAATACCTGTACTGGGTTTCAGTTATGAGGGCTATTTTACTATGCCTGATAAAAATGAGAATATTGCTTCCTACCAGTGGATTGCTTCATATTCAACGCAGATCAAGGAAGTACGTAAAGAGAAAGGCCTGACTGTGCACCAGGGATGGAAAATGGATGATGCTGATACAAAGGGTATGGAAGAAGATATGGTAGTTGTCGAACCTCTTATCAAGACTTTATGGAACCAGGGCTATGGATGGAACAGGTTTTGCCCCGAAGACAACCTTGGGCCAGGCGGCCATACATATGTAGGCTGTGTGGCTGTTGCACTGGCACAGGCACTCAGTGTATACCAGGTACCTGATACAGGAACAAGTTCTAATCAGATATACAGTGATGATTATGGAGTAATTGAAGTAAACTTCAATGAGACTCATTATAAATGGGATTCAATGTCGCTGGATGAACCTGATGATTATAACGCACTACTTCTTTTCCATTGCGCTGTAGCCGTTAATATGGACTTTGGTCCGGACGGATCTTCTGCACATACTTCAGACTCACGAGGGGCCATGGGGAGATATTTCAAGATGACAAAAAAGGCTATATTCTTAAAAAGGTTAAGCTTTGATGAAGGTGAATGGGAAAATAATATTATTAATGATTTGTTATTGGGCCGTCCGATTATTTACAGTGGCAATGCGGATGACGGAGAATCAGGTCATGCCTTTAATATTGATGGTGTCAATGGACAAGGTTCACAAGGAAGTGATTATTTTCATGTGAACTGGGGATGGGGAGGCAGTCTCAATGGCTATTACCTTATTGACGATCTCAAACCGGGTAGTCATGACTATTCCGAAAATCACCAGGCTGTTTTCAAGATACAGCCATACTATTATCCAACTGATGTTATTATGGAAGATACACTGGTACAGGTTGGTGCGCCTGCCGGCACTGCAATTGGTTTACCGGAAGTGCTTAATGAAGCTTATGACAATGATTATAAAATTATTTTGATAAGTGACTCGGTATATCAAGATAATGAATGGATCAATGACTATTATCTAGAGAATGACAGTGTTAAAACAGGTAGAGTATTTACGGAGGATGATATCGGGAAAGATACCATAAGATTTATTGTAACCGATAAATATGATAACACTATTGAGGCGGAGGTCATTTTAGAGGTAACCCTTTTCACAGGCTCGGCAACAATGGATCAGTATGATAGCAGGTCTGACGGAATAACCATATATCCGAACCCGACTAAAGGAATAGTCAATATTGATATTCCTAACGCACAACCAGTTGAGTACATGCGCATGTATTCTCAGTCAGGTTTAATGATACGTGAAATAAGAAAACCATCAGGACCGATCAGGATCGATACAGATGGATTCTCACAGGGATTATATATTGTTGAAATTAAATTTTCTGACGGTTTTGCAACAAGGCAAAAAGTGCTTATCCTGTAAAATTAACATTCTTCATACAGGGATTTTCATTAATTAAGGGTCAAAGTAATAAGGCGCTGATTTAAGATTGAGATATGAATGGATTTCTTGGTACATATTTTCTCAATTCTTTATTGGAGATGCAATTTTTTTATATCTTTCGCGTCTTTTATTATTATAATCTAGTTTAACTAACTATCATTTATTATTTACTTACCTAAACTAAATATTCCAATATGAGAAAATTAGTATTATTTCTGTTTTTCTTCTGTAGTGTTGGGCTTATAGCCTTTGCACAGGAGAAGACGGTTACAGGAACTATCACTGATGCGGAAGATGGTAATACCATTATAGGTGCAACAGTGAATGTCAAGGGAACAACAAAGGGTGTGACATCCGATCTTGACGGCAATTATTCAATTGCAGTTAATGAGGGAGATGTTCTGGTATACCGTTTTGTTGGTATGAAGACCCAGGAGATAACAGTTGGTTCAGAAAATGTCTATGATGTTATTATGGAAATTGACAATATAGGCCTTGATGAAATCATTGTTACCGGTTATGGTTCAGCAATAAAACGTGAACTTAGTGGGTCTATCACCAAGGTAGAGACCGAAGGTCTGGCAGAAGTGCCTACCGTTAGCTTTGAATCAGCCATTCAGGGTAAAACAGCAGGCGTTTTCATTGAGCAGGCCAGTGGAAAGCTGGGTGAGACGGTTAAGATGAGGATCAGGGGTTCGTCATCCATTTCTGCAAATAACCAGCCATTATATGTTATTGATGGTGTACCTGTGACATCAGTCAACCTCAGTAACACTAATAACCAGCCAACAAGCCCCCTGGCTGATATAAATATGGCTGATGTTGAGTCTATACAGATACTTAAAGACGCATCTGCTGCTGCAATTTACGGATCAAGGGCATCCAATGGAGTAGTGGTTATTACAACAAAAAGCGGCCAGGCCGGGGATACAAGATTTAACGTTTCCTATACTACAGGTATAAGTGAACCAAGCCGCCTGCGTGAATGGTTGAATGCTGATCAGTATCTGGAATTGTTCAATGAGGCAATGGATAATGTTTCAGTAAATGGCCTTGTTTGGGACTGGTTGCCCAAGGAAGAAATTTGGGAGATTTTTGTAGGCGATCAGTGGGACCAGGGCTGGGATACCGACTGGCAAAGTGAAGCTTTCCAGAAAGGGTCCGTAAACAGGGTTAACCTGAGTGCGAGCGGCGGATCAGAAAATGGAAGCTTTTATGCCGGCATGAGTTATGATAATACTGTCGGGATACTAAAGAATAATGAGATGAATAAATTCAACGGCAGGATAAGCCTTGACCATAGATCAGGCGATAAATTTACCTATGGCATTAATCTCAGTCTTATGAGAACTGAAATGGAAAGGGTGGAAAATGATAATGCATTTGCCACTCCGCTCCAGCTTGTTGCCCAGGCTCCCGTAACTCCTGTTTATGACCCTGAAACCGGTGAACTAAACAAGAATACTATTTATTATAATGGTCTTATATCCTTACGCGATACCGAAAATAATCAGGTATCATTCAGAACACTGGGTAACGTTTATGGAACTTATGAGGTGTTTAAAGGCCTTACTTTCAGGACAGATTTCGGAACTGATATCATTGACCTCAGAGAAAAGAATTTCTGGGGGCGTGAAACAATAGGTGCCGGACCGGCAGGTGAAGCTCAGAACAGGTCAGTAAGGGTTGTTAATTATAACTGGGATAACTATCTGACTTATGAAATGAGTCGTAATGCTCATGATCTGAATATCGTGGGTGGTATTTCATACCAGGAATCTATGACAACAGGATCTAATATTGAAGGGAAAGGATTCCCCACTGACGACTTCACCAACATAGCCAGTGCAGCTGAAGCCACTGAATTCGATAGCTGGGAAGAAGGTACGACTTACCTTTCATACTTTGGAAGGGCAAACTACATGTTTAATAGCAAGTACCTGCTTACCTTAAGCGGACGTGTTGACGGTTCGTCAAGGTTTGGTGTTGAAAACAGGTATGGATTCTTCCCTGCAGGATCAGTAGGATGGATTGTATCCGAAGAAAATTTTATGGATGGAATAGAAAATATTCTCAGCTACTTTAAACTGAGGGCCAGTTATGGATTTACCGGGAACTCAGGTATTCCTGATTACGCACACCTCGCATTATATGAAGCAATTAATTACGCAGGTCGTTATGGTATACAGGTTGAGCAGCTGGCAAGTAATGAACTGGGCTGGGAAACCACATCACAACTTGATATCGGTATCGATTTTGGGTTCTTCAGTAACAGGATAACCGGTGAGATTGATTATTATAACAAGCAGACCACCGATCTGCTTCTTAATCGTACATTGCCTGCAACATCTGGTTTCACAGGTGTGTGGAGTAATGTCGGGGAACTTGAAAACAAGGGTGTTGAATTTGCATTACACTCAAATAACCTGGTTGGATCGTTCAAGTGGACAACAGATTTCAATATAGCTTTCAATAAGAATACCGTATTGAATGTTGATGGTCCGGAGATTACACCGAACGGCTTGAACTATGTAATGGAAGGACAACCTATTGGGGTATGGAAGTTGCGTAAGTACGCCGGGGTGGATCCTGATAACGGTGACGCTCTTTATTATGTAGAAGAGGGCAGTGATGAAACAACCAATAATTACAACCTTGCCAACCCAGTGGTTGTAGGTTCTCCCAATCCTGACTTTACAGGTGGACTTTCAAACCATTTTGAATATAAAGGCTTTGACCTTGATATCCTTCTCAGCTTTGTTTATGGAAATAAGATCTATAATGGTGGAGGAATGTATCAGTCTGCTGCTGCTGACTGGTTCGATAACCAGACGGTTGACCAGATGGACAGGTGGCAACAGCCGGGTGATATTACAGACGTTCCACAGGCCCGCCTTGGAGAAGGCAATGGAACACGTGATTCAGACCGTTATCTGACTGATGGTTCATATCTGAGAGTAAGGAATATTACCCTTGGTTATAACTTGCCTGCAAGCATTCTCAGCCGCATAAAGATGAATAGCGCAAGAGTATTTATCGGCGTAACAAACCTTTATACTTTCACAAATTATGAAGGCTGGGATCCGGAAGTTAACTGGACTGGGACAAACAGAACAACGCAAAACCAGAATATTATACAGGGTTATGATTTCTATACTGTACCTCAGGCAAGAACATATTCTGTCGGTATAAACCTTTCATTCTAAATATAGCAAACTATGAATATCATGAAAAATAAAACATATAACAGACTATTATGGTTGCTTATAATACCGGTAATGATCTTCATCTCATCATGCGATGAGAAGCTGGATCTTAAACCCAAGCAATCAATTGATGCAAGCAAGGCTCTTACCACACCTGAGAATATCCAGGCAGCACTTGTGGGAGCATACCTGCAGGCGCGTGATGCTGATATTTTCGGAAGCACCTTCAATGAATACAGTGAACTATTAGCTGCAAGTACCGACCTAGTTTTTCTTGGTACCTATGAGCAGCCCCGTGAGATAATAAACAAGGAGATAGCTGTAACCAATTCATACCCTGAGGATACATGGATCGAAGCATATGAACTGATAAACATTTGTAATATACTCCTTGATCCTGAAACACTTGCTATACTTGATGCCCAGGATGCTACCGGGGTTGAAGGTGAGGCTAAATTCCTAAGGGGCTGGGTTCTTTTCGAAATGACTAGGCTTTTCGGATTGCCATACGAGGCCGGCCAGATGAATGAACAGCTTGGTGTTCCGATTGTTACCACCCCTACAAATGAAGTAAGTGATGCTGTTAATGTGGCAAGAAATACAGTGGAAGAATGTTATACACAGGCATTGAGTGACCTTACGGATGCAAAGAATAACTTGCCCGAAACCAATGATGTGTATGCCACTACTTATGCTGCCAGCGCTGTCCTTGCAAGGATATACCTGCAGATGAGCGATTTTCCTACTGCAGCAACTGAAGCTAACAGGGTTATAGAGTCAGGTTATTATACCCTTACTCCAACCCCACTGGACGCATTCAATAATAATGCAGCCACCAGCGAGGACATTTTTGCCCTTCAGAATAATGTGGCAAGTAACACTTCCTGGCTCACAGTAATGTATGCCTCACTTAACGGCATGGGTAGAGGTGATTATGATGTTCAGCCAGGATTCCTTGCTACTTTTGACCCGGCTGACCTGAGGGGTTTGTACCAGGGAGAAGCCGAGATGGACGACAGCTATACAATCGCCAATATAACTAAAATGTATTATTATGGAGTTGGGACCATCCTGAATAATGGTGGTATCAATACTTCAAAATGGGGCGATTACTATGCCAATATACCTCTTCTCAGGCTTGCCGAAATGTATCTTATAAGGGCTGAGGCTAATTTTGAATCTACAGGCCCACAGGTGGGTCCACATTCACCCCTGCAGGATATAAATGAAATAAGGGACAGGGCTCTGGCTCCTGCCCTAACTGGCCCGATAACACAGGATCAGATACGCCAGGAAAGATACTGGGAGCTATGCTGGGAAGGTCACAGGCTGCATGATCTCAAGAGATGGCAGCTGGATATTGATGTAGATCTTCCTTATGATGCAGGCAACCTGATCCTTCCAATACCTTTCAGGGAAATGGAAGCAAATGAACTGCTGGTTCAAAATACATGGTATGTGACCAAATAAAGACAGCAAGCCAGATAATAAATCTGATATTTTAGAATTGAGGCTCTCTTAAAAGGGAGCCTCTTTCTTTTTATGGATTAATGGAATACTTGAAAGTAGAATGTTCCTGTAAACCATTAATCCATCATTCCATTATTCCATCGTTCCAGTATTCAAATATTCCATTCAATTGCATGTAATTTTACTAAACATATTGTTTGCCGATTACTTAATTAATCATATCTTTGCAGCCACAAATTTTTATAAGTAAGAATATTAACGCTTATTAAATGGCAGTAAAAATCAGATTAGCTAGGAAAGGTCGTAAAAGAAAGGCCTTCTACCACATTGTGGTAGCAGATAGCAGAGCGCCACGGGATGGCCGATTTATTGAAAAACTCGGGGTATACAATCCCATAACAGATCCGGCTACTATAGAAATTGATTTCGACAGAGCACTGGACTGGCTGCAAAAAGGCGCACAACCTACAGATACATGCAGGGCTATCTTATCTTATAAAGGAGTATTACTTAAAAAACATCTTCTTGAAGGAGTGAAGAAAGGTGCTTTTGATGAAGCTGAAGCTGAAAGAAGATTCCAGATATGGCTTAATGAGAAGGAAAGTAAAATAGAAGCCAAGATCACGGGAATTGAAAAGAGCAGGGAAGACGATAAGAAGAAACGTCTTGAAACTGAGAAAAAGATAAATGAGGAAAGAGCTGAGGCCCTGTCTAAAAAGAGGGCAGAAAAGGCTGAAGCTGAAGCAGCCCCTCCCGATGGTGAGGATTTGAAATCCGAGCCTGTGAAAGAGGAAAAAAAGGCTAAGGCTGAGGAAGAGGTGAAAGAAGAAAAAGCTGAAGTAAAAGAAGAAGAGAAGAAGGAAGAAGAGGCTAAGGCTGAGGAAGAGGTGAAAGAAGAAAAAGCTGAAGCAAAAGAAGAAGAGAAGAAGGAAGAAGAGGCTACGGCTGAGGAAGAGGTGAAAGAAGAAAAAGCTGAAGCAAAAGAAGAAGAGAAGAAGGAAGAAGAGGCTAAGGCTGAGGAAGAGGTGAAAGAAGAAAAAGCTGAAGTAAAAGAAGAAGAGAAGAAGGAAGAAGACAAGAAGGATAAAAAGAAAGAATAGGTTAACCATTAGCGGGATATTATGCCCGTACCCAACGATAAGCTGATATTACTGGGTAAGATAATCAAGGTTCATGGTTACGGAGGATCTGTAATGATAAACCTGGAGGAGTACCTGCCCGAAGAAATTCCTGAGATGGAATGGGTTTTTATTGAGATAGACGAAAAACCTGTTCCATTTCTTATATCCTCGGTCAAAGAACATGCTTCTGGGAATATAATTCTAAAATTTGATGGATATGACAGCCGTGAGGCAATGAGCGAGTTCACAGGCTGCCGGGTATTTATTGATCAGGAAAATATCACGGAAAAAATAGGTATACCACCACAGATAATTCTTGCAGGCTATAAACTTTTTGACCATTCAAATAATTATATCGGGCTCATCGACAAGGTTATGAGCCTTCCGATGCAATATATGCTGGTGCTCCATGATGATTCAGGTAATGAACTGCTTATTCCCCTCAGTGAGGACTGGCTGATTGAAATAGATAAGAATGAAAAATATATAATAATGGACCTTCCTGAAGGGCTAAATACTATTAATGAATAATAATCAACAACATTTTGCATCAATTATCAGATAAAATCGTCTTTATATAGTCAGTAAAAGAAAAAAACCATAAATAAACATAATCATGAAGAAATATCTGAACATAGTTTTGTTTGCTTTATTTGCTATTGGTTGTTCTTATGCCCAGACCAAGGAGACAAGGGACGTAGATGATTTTACAGGTGTTGCATTTGGTGTGGCCGGTGAACTGATTCTTGAACAGGGTAATAATTTCGCTGTTGTCCTGGAAGGAGATGAGGATTTCCTTGAAGAAATAGAGACTACGGTAAGAAACAATAAGCTATTGATCAGGCACGACAGGTGGTTTTCGTTTGGGAATAAAAAGGTTACGGTTTATATAACAATGCCGGAAGTCGAAAGTCTTTCTGTTTCTGGATCAGGTAAAATGATCGCAAAAGGAAGTATCAGGACTGACAATCTTGATATGGGTGTAAGTGGCAGTGGCGATATTGAGCTTAAGAACTTGATTGCTGGATCAATAGATTGCGG
>Ga0272441_10005863_pt1 | contig 21031 bp, 40 predicted proteins | sample SSMProp6N_FD_193582 | JGI IMG/M metagenome (GOLD analysis project Ga0272441, IMG submission 193582) | Marine sediment archaeal communities from Little Sippewissett salt marsh, Falmouth, MA, United States - SSM-Prop-6N | ecosystem: Environmental > Aquatic > Marine > Wetlands > Sediment ...
ACGAGCATTAAGTTGTTAGCATATTATTAATATGACTAATATTCGGAAGTTGAATAAAAAACGTAGACGTGCTATATTCTTAGCGGGGGGTAGTTTATTAATCTTCTTTCTTTTTGGCACTATGGCCACTATACCCCTTTTTAATAAGAAAAATGAGGTAGAAGTTGGAACTGATTCGCTTGTACCACTTGGCGATGAGGACAATCCAGCATATGATTATTGGTATGCACCTGAGCATAGTTTCGGTATTAGTAGTATGAAGACGGTTAATTGGACTCATTTTAAAAACTTGTTTAAGAATAATTTTCAGTATAACCTTGAGTATCGTATAGGTGGTGGCGATTGGGTTGAAGCAAAAGAGTATCTAACTGTTTCTGCTGACTGGCAGGGTAACGATAGTGGTTTTTGGAAGATTAATCTAACATTTACAAAGCCACCAAGTCCTATGATGGATGTTCGTTTTACTATTGGTATGAACAAACAAGTAATTGATTATGTTGAACGTGCTGGCCAGTATGAGTATTGGATTAATTATACAGCTAATCAAAGTGGTGAGGTGTATAATTGTTTTTTTAACTGGAGTGATTTAATGGGTATTCCTAATCTTATTTTTAATCATGGTGTTCAAGATAATCTTTTTTGGTTTAGGTTCAGGAAAGATGATGTACCACAAAATACAGAGGAGAAGGTGTATGTTTTTGACCCTACGTTTGGGCATACTGGAACTGAGTCAAATTCAGGTATAGTTTCTTATGAAAACAGTGGTAGTGGCTATGAGTTTATAAGAGCATTGAAAGCTACTGCTGGTGCTGATGGTACTGCTGATAATATAACAGTATATATTGAATGTGAAACAGGTAGTGAGGAGGCAAAATGTGCTTTATATGATTCTGATGGTGATAAATTAGGTGAAACTGAGGAAAAAACTATTTCTACTTCTGGTTATTATTGGGAGACTTTTGATTTTGCATCAGGTCCAGCTATAACTAATGGTAATGATTATTATATATGTTTATATGGTGATTGTCCTACTCCTACAAGTGGATATAAAAGATATATAGATAGTGCCAGGTTTTCATATACTGTTCATACAAATACTTATTACAACATGGATAATAATTATCCTACATATGATGCATCGGTGGCTTTTACTTTAAGTGGTAAAGATATGGCTATTTATTGTTCGTTTTCTGAGGGTGGTGGTGAAACTCCTGCTAGTCCTGATACACCACCTGTTATTGAAAATGGTACTATTGCTAATGCTAGTACAAATATAGGACTTGATGATGGTTTTGAGATAGATGTATATGACTCTCAAGGTGATCAGACTACATGGTGCAACTGCTCTGAAGGAAGCACAGATAAGATAATAGGTAATGGTACATTGAATGTTACTATGAATCTTACATATAATACTCTGTATTGGTGTAATACTACTAGTGTTGATTGTTGTAATAGTACAGAGAATAATACTTATTTTACTACAGAGGTTTATGTTCCTGAAGTACCTGATACTCCTGTTTATTTTGATAATGAGGATCCTGTGAACAATAGTATAGATCAGGAGCTTAGTTTTATTTGGAGTTGTGATGTTACTGATGATGAAGGAGACATAAGTGATTGGTGGGTGCAATGTTTAGGTAGAGAATTTATGGATAGCGGTAATAGTAATAGTACAGCATTATTAGACTTTTCAGGATTGGAATATAGTACTGAATACACTGTGGAATGTTTTGGAAATGATTCTAACAATTATACATATGAGATGTTTAAATTTACTACTATGGATGAACCTGTAAGTTGGAATCAAATTGCAGAATGGAATCTTACTATTAGTAATAGTAGTAGTTGGAATCAACTCATTGAATGGAATATTACGCTATCTAATACTGGTAGTTGGTCTACAATAAATACTTGGAATCTTACACTTAGTAATACTTCAAGTTTTCAACAGATACAAGAATGGAACTTGACTATTAGTAACCTTAGTAATATTTGGAATCAAATCATAGAATGGAATCTTACTATTAGTAATAGTAGTAGTTATTCGACTATTAAGACTTGGAATCTTACACTTAGTAATACTAGTAGTTGGAATCAATTAGCAGAATGGAATATCACTATTAGTAACACTTCTGTTTTCCAGCAGTTGCAAGAATGGAATATTACCATAAGTAATACAACAGATTGGAATACCATTTCAACTTGGAATATTACCCTTTCAAATACAAGTATATCTTCTCAATTATCAGAATGGAACATTACCCTAAGTAATACATCTGCATTCCAGCAATTTCAAGAATGGAATATTACCATTAGTAATACAAGTAGTTTTAATTTAATTAATACTTGGAATCTTACAATAAGTAACACTTCAGCATTTCAAGAGATAACAAATTGGAATCTTACCATAAGTAATTTATCAAATTTGTTTAAAGAAATTAACAATTGGAACATTACCATTAGTAACAGGAGTAATGTTTGGTATCAGCAACTTGAATGGAACATTACCATTAGCAATGCCACTGCTGACTCATGGCAACAAATAATAGAATGGAACCTTACCATTAGCAACACGACAAACTGGAACTTAGAATCAACCTGGAACCTGACATTAAGCAACAGTACACCACTAGGAACAATAAGGATAACCAACATCTACCCAGGGAACAACAGCTACAACATACCACTCCAACCATACCTATATGCAACATTTAATAGTACACAGGGTAACAACCTCAACATAACATGGAGATACAATAGTACATCTTTAGGATTAGAAGGAAATGTAACCAATGGAACATATAACGAACTACTCATATTTGCTACAGATTTTGGTAATAGTTATACATGGGAAGTACAAGTTAATGATGGTGAAGGAAATTATCTAAATACAAGCTACAATTTCATAACAGAAACCAACATTAAGATCATATCAGGCAATCAATCAGTACTAGGTATAGTTGGAGTTATAGGTCTTATCGGTTTCATTTTCTTTTTATTAATGAATAGGAGGAAGAAAAAATATGGTAATGGATAAAATGGTAGATAAAACACTTGATGGTCTTTATCATGAGTATAGTAAAATCAATGGTACTGGATTGTTAAGTCGTTTTGGAAGATGGATCTTGCTTAAGCAGATCAAACGTCTTGAAAAAGAAAAGGAGGTAAAAACTGATGCTTGAAAGCATATTCATAATACTACTAATAATAGGAATAATACTACTAGTACTAATGGTAGAATGGGAAAGCCTAAGCATAGGAGGACTATGTTTCGCAATATGGATGACACTCAGTATAAGCATACACCAAGTAGAAATACCATACCAATACACAACCAACACAGGAACAATAATAGAAACCACACAAAGCATAGAAAACATGTTCCCATTAAGCTACCTATTCATGGGTATAGCAATCATAGTCATGCTATACATGATAATAACCCTAATGCTACCAACTCTTTATAAAAAATATAAAGAAAAAAGGATGTTATAAAAAATGGGAAAAAACTTTCTTTATTTCAACCCAAAAAATAAAGAGATAGAAGAAATATTTAACCAACTAACAAAATATCCATTGAAACATGTAGATAGTAAAACAGCACAAACCATTAGTAGATACAAAAAAATACGTTACCTCAACAGTAACCGTAAAGACCCACTTATCTATATAAACAAAGGACTCATAGGCCTCAACCCAAAGATCACTATTAAACCTAGTGATAAAGGCAAAGGATTCAACTTCAACATTTTTTAAAAAAAAAATTAGAACCTAATATAAAGTTAATATATCCTCATTAATAATACTTATATATATTTCTTTTAACAATCTTTCTTTTAAAAATATATATGGAGGCAAAAAAGATATGAGAAAAATATTTGGAAACAAAGCTGGTTATGCAGCGATGGTAGGAGGCCTTGTAGCTCTCTTAATCACCATCATAGTCGGAATACTTGTCTATTGGCAGATCAGTGGTAGTATAACACTTACAACTGATAGTGCGAACACAAGCCGAGATAATGTAAACACAACCGCTGGTACTGTTTTTAATCTGTTACCTATAATTGCTATAGTTGTAATCGGAAGCATAATGATTGGTCTTGTAGTCGGATTTGGTAAGAAATAAGCTGATAGGTAATCATATGAAAGCTAACAGGTCCATAAGGTTCAAAGATAACAACGAGGGATATGTTAAACTTGTTAGTGGACTTTTAGTATTACTATTAGCTATTGTCATTGGTATATTGATATTTTGGAATGTCAGTCCGAATATGCCTGGTAACGTAGCTAGTCGAACAGAAATATTCACTGGTTATACATTACCATCTGATAGTGATAGTAGTGGTGGTTCTAATGATACTGCGACTACGGTAACTCTTACTTATGTTCCATATCGTACTACTAATGCGAGTATCGCTGTTGTTTGTTATAACTCGAGTGCAGAGACACAATGTTCTCCACCTGTGACAATAACAAACAAAAACGTGGTAATTCAAAGTGGTAGCGGTACAGCCAACCCTGCAGGTTACGATCAGATCAATGTTACATATACACCTATGATATATGATGATATTGGTACAACAGAGACAAACGCTGGTACAGTATTTGGCCTATTACCTATAATCGCTATAGTGGTTATCGGTTCTATCATGATTGGTCTTATAGCTGGTTTTGGTAAAGGCAAGAAAGGAGTCTAAAGACTATGGCGAGTCATTCTTGTAAGACTAAGGGTTCAGCTAAGAGGTATGCTAAACGTATGCGTAACAAGGGATATGATGTATCTATCTATAAAAAAAGAAAAGGTTACGGTGTCAGTGTAAACCGATAAAACCTTTTTCTTATTTTTTTTTTACTTACAACACGTTTAAATAATTAAAATAATAATTATTGGTATTGTATGAATGAACAATCTGATAGTTTTCAGAAAACTTTTTTTATATCACAAAAACATCTAGATTTCCTTAACCGTATCAATGAAAATAGTAGTCTTGCACTTCGTACAATTCTTGATAGTATCATGAATGGTGATCGTTATGATAAAAGGGTTAAACGTCTTGATAACCTGCTCATCAGGGTAAGCCTAGGTTTTATTCTTATTCTTATTAGTTATATCCTTCAGCAGCCCTTGTTAGGCCTTATAAGTATTCTCTGTGGCGTATTCATACTTAGTTACGCAATTTTTAGGGAGGTTTTTGATGCAGTACAGTTATCAAGATTCAAACGATGAAGACGATAGTGTTGTCTATAATCGTGAGGCTTATACGAGTCAGGAGAATGCTTTTATTAAATATATCACTCAGCTTGATGCAATCCCTGGTGTGGTAGATAGTGATTATCTTAAACGTCATTATAGACGTGTACTATTTAGTGGTAAGATCAAGGGTCTTAGTTTCATTAGTAACCCTAAGACTATTCGTCTGAATAGTCTGCAACGTATGAATATGAGCATGGAGGAGGATGCTGGTCTGGATGATCTCGCTGATGAGACTCTTTTTGATAATATTGATACTTGTCAGGTTACTCGTGGTACAAAAGGAAATCTGCAGTATGCTCTTATCACTCAACGTAAAGAGTTCAAAGATACTAGTGATGCTGCTGAACGTAAAAAAAGTTTTATGGGTAAGTTCATGAAAGCTCGTGAACAACCTGGTAAAGCTGAAGAAATTGAGGAGCCTTATTGATAGTTATGATAATTATAATTGTTAGTATCTTTATGATAATGATAGGATATATCTTTCTTTTTTTAACATCGATGTTCCCAGTTTTACGTCTTGTCTATATGGATTGGATTAGTAGCTTTTTTTTCATCATACCACTTATACTCTGTATTTATCGTATGTGGGTTGCTGATACAATGTTGCAGACAGATCGTATTCCTCGTTGGAAGCAACTAGTTAATTATGTGAGGCGTGATAATAAGATTATCCCTTTGGTGGGTGAACGTGCTTTTCCTGGTGAGAGTTTTTTGGATATTCCTAATCTTGGTCTTATGGAGTTCCTTGGTAAGGATTGTGTTTATAGTTGGGGTGATAAGAAGGTAGTGTGGGGTTTGGAGAATATCAATTTTAGTCCTGATCCTCGTTATGGTAATTTTACTCATACACTCTGGAGATTGGGTTTTAGTGATAGTGATGAGGTTAAACAAGTTTTAGCTGGTCATCTTCCTGAGTTGCGTGATAAGGTTTATAGTAATATTATGAGCTGGGTTAAACCTGTTGATAAGCTTACATATAGTATTAAAAGTTATGAGGGGCCTGTGGTTGATTTCAGTAGTAGTAAAGATGTTGATCATGATAAGGCTGCTAAGTTCCTTGATAACTGGAGTAAATGATGTTTTTATGGTAGATATGGATGGTTTTAAGAAAGCATGGGATCTGTTCTGGAGTGAACGTATCGCTGGTGAGACTATTACTTTTGGTGATATGGAACGGTTTATGAGTCGTACTAGTACTAAGAACTTGAAACTTCTTATGAAGGGTAAGAAGATGGAGGGTTATCTTGAGGGTAGTCTTGATAAGCTATTGACTAAGGGTCAGAAGATCGCTATTGGTACGGTTGTTACTCTTGTCATGGTTGCTGTTCTTGCTATGGTTATTTTGAAAAACCAAGGAGTGATATAAATATGGTGGATGATGGTAAGAGTTATAGTATTGGTCATCTGAGGATGAAGTATCTTAACGAGGCTGATAATGTATATGCTATGGGTGGAATGGAGAATATTCTACGTTGTAAAAGAATAATTGATAATTTCCTTGGAACTATCAAAGAAGATAGTGATGCTGCTGAACAGATCCAGAAACGTTTCGATGAAATCAATAGTCTTAAAAGAAATCTAGTGAATAGTCTGGATAGTAATACTAAGAACATTGGTTATCTTGAACGTAAAGATGCTGATGCTGAACGTGATATGATTGAGGTTAATAGTATTCATGATATGAAAGTCGCCTGTTGGATTGTAGCTTTAAAATATAAACTATTTGATGAGGATGACAAAGCAGCAAAGTAAAAGAGCAACATTTGAAGATGTAGGATTAGCTCAAGATAAACTAAGAGAATATATAGATAACTGCATTAAAAATAATTCTATCCTTGAAATAGAAGAACGCGAAGAATTTATTAAACTATTAAGAAATAGCACTCTTGGTATTGGGAAAGATTTTAGATTTGTATTCAAAACCAAAGAAGGACATTTTGATCTTGGAAGCGTTGAATATGCAGCATATTGGTTAGCGTATCAAACCAATGAAAAAATTATGTTCAAAGAAAAACAATTTGATATTAAAGATATTTGGTATCAACTAAGAGATAATCTATTCACTGTTTTCCCTCATGCTATAACTATGAGTGTTAAAATAAGTAAAGAACAAACACATTTAGGTGCATCAGAACCAGGATTAGTATAATTATGGTTGAACCAAGCATTGAAGGGCAAAGGATATATAGATTACTATACAATGATTATGATTTTAATTTTGGTGGTAGCGTTGTAGGAATCTCTGGTGCACAAGGTAGCGTTAAAACAACAGTATGTCTTGATCTTGCAGAGAAAAAACTAGAGCATCATCCTAATGAAAAAATATTTTGGCGTGAAACACTTAAAAGCCCTATGCAGTGTGAACGATTACTTTTTAATGATTATAAGATATATGTTGAAAAAGACTATAACCTTAAGTTTTTAAAACCGTTATCTAACATTGTTGTTAAACCAGATGTTACTTTTTTTGATGATATTGAGCAGTTATATGATATTGCAGAATGTGGTATTATTAATACTGTTTTTTTTAAATCAAATAAGAGCTGGTCACATCTTATTGATATTTGTAATTTAAATAGTGCTACATGGAATACTGTTTTTTTACAAGAGATGGAAGGATTGTATTATGCTGGTGCTAATAATCAAACAAGTGAACTATGGTGGGATTTTATGAGAGATAGTGGTGAGATTATTAAGGAATGTCGTAAAAGTCATACTAGTGTCATTGGTGATTATCATGATGAAAACCTTATAGATCATCGTGTAAAGAATAAGTTTATGTTTTTTCTGTATGGTTTTGGTGCGATTGTAAATCCATCTAGGAGTAGAGTTAAACAAAGCATGGTGGATCGTTGTAAACTTGGTGAGTTTTGTATAGCTCATGGTCGTAATAGGTTTGGTAAGATTAAGATCAATAACTTTTATCCTTCTGTTAATGATTGTATTGTAGCTTATGATTGATGTTTAATATTCTTATTTTTTTTTTGTATTATTTTGTAGTTTTGATGTTTGTATGAAAGAATTAATTATATATGGGGGGGTGGGGGTTTTATTTGAAACATATTTTAATTCTACCACTCATAGGAACAGCAATTTGTTACATATAAAAAACAAAACATTTATAAACAAATGTGTGTTACACAATAGTATGAAACATATAAGACTAGTATTAGAAGACAAAGAATACGAACAACTAATAAAAGATAAAGGAAACATGACATGGAAACAATACCTGATGAGAGGAATAATATGTTAACTATCAACTATGACAACATCACAGTTATAGAAGCATGTTTCTTATTATCAAACAACGATGGATATATGGATGGAGATAAAAAATGTCTGGTAATAAAAAACAAGTAACTATGGGTGGAATCCTCAGTATGAAAGATGGATATGGCTTTAAAACCGTTTTTCCTTCTCCTGAGATAGCAAATAAATATAAAGACATGTTCCGTTGGATCTTGATACATGATGGATTCCCACTCATATACCAGACAGGTTACTATGATAAGGAGGAATACAGACTATGACCTGTTATGAACACCTCCGTAAACCAGAGAAAGACATAAAAGATTTTGAAAGACTACAAGGTTACTTCCGTGCAATAGAAGAAGACAAAATAGATGAATACCATAAAAAGCATGGGAGACGACTAGATGAGTTTTAGATTTATTGATTTACAAACTTATAGAAATTGGAGAGATAGGAATGTTCGCAGAGATGGGATGCACCATCATTTTTTAGGGCAGCAGAATATTTATAGAATCCAATATATAGAAAATTTTTTTGCTATGTGCATCCACATCCTTCCTCACCTCCCAGGATTTTATAATGGGTGTATCCCGTTCTGTGGACAAAAAATAGGAGTGAAATAAAAATGTTAGATCAATATATAAAAATAAACGAGAAATGTATAACAGCAGGACAGACCAGTAACGGTATATGGTACATCAAAGAACTACCATGTAACGATACAAAAGAACTTGAACGACTCATAGTTGAATGTAACCGTATATGCAACAGATATAATACTGTTAAAAAAGAAAAAACATCCCCTAAAACCCCTAAAAAAGAAAAAAAACCAGATATTAAAGGACTTGAATAAATGCAAACAGAACTTAGTTTTTATCAGGAAGACCATATACTAGAAGAAAAACTAGAGCAGAACCGTGAACTGGGTAAAACCATACGGAACATAAGCTACAGGCAGACAATGGATAATGAATATACAGGTCTACAACGTAACGTGATCCGTCATATACTCATGAGTCATCCTGAGGGTATAACAGATTTGGAGATATGTATACTGACAGGTTTCAGTCGTACAAGTGTAACAGCACGTAGGAATGAGATACCAGATGTTTGTGCTGTTGGTTATGCTAAAATAATTAATGAAAATGGAGATAGGCTTAACACACTTTGGAGTATAATAACGTAAAATGTAATACAATACAAATACAATACAAAATGGTGAAGGTGGTATGAAAAAGGAATTAAAGAACACGGATAAAGTGATGGTTTCTTGTAGGATTCCGTTGTATGTGAAGGAATATTGTGAGAGTAAAAACCTGAAAATAGGGCAGCTTTTGATGGCTGGTTTTGATAGTTTTCGTGCAACAGATAGTGATCATGCTATCTCTCGATTGGAATATCATGAGAAACGTGTATTACATTGGAGGCATATTGTATTACAACACGATGAGGAATGTAATACAAAACACCATATTTGTAATACAATTAAGAGACAGTTTTTGGAGAATGGTCGTGGTAGTCTCGAGAATAAACGTAGAGATATGAGTTGGATAACTGCTAAGTCTGAACAGCTTGTCGATGAAGGAGTTATTATTACTCCACGTGAGCTTTATGATTTTTGTATCAAGGAGGAGAAATAGATGAGTGTTAGGCCTGTGGTTTGTGATCCTGTTTTTTTCTTGGGTAGTCTTACTCTGGTGGGTCTTGTGTTACTTGGTAGTTATTTGGTTTGTTTTGTTTTTATTGGTCTATTTTTTTGGAGGAGTATGGAATGGAAGGAAAGGTAGAGATTAAAGAGGATGGTATGTTGGTGTTGAATCAGGAGAATATATCTGTGGATGAGCTTGTTTTTTTTGCTCGTCTTCTTGGGGTGGTTGTTGATGATGAATGAGGAGAGTGTTAGGCGTTGGCGTGATTTGGAGTATGAGCGTTTGGCTGCTATGGTTGATATTGATAGTCGTTTGGTTCAGCGTCAGGTTATTGCTGTGTTGGATGGTGTTTTGGATGAATAATTGGGTTTGGTTGCGTGTTACTATGGTTAATGTTTGGAGATCGTTTTTAAAGAAGTAAATTAAAAGGAGGTTTGAAAAAATGAATAATGGTTTATATTTAATTATATTGTTAGGTTTTGCTATTGCATTTTTTGTTTTAACGATTTATTTTATAAAAGAAAATAGGTGATTTGAAAAAATGACAATGCAGGAGAATTGGATAAATGCAATTGTTAAACTTGCAAGAGAGTTTGAATGTTGCCCTTATTGTGGTAATGTAGATGCTGAAAACCATTATTGTGATAAATGTAAAAAAAGAATTGTTGAACTTGATGATGCATATTGGTTTTCAGAATGGTTAATAAAAGAATATAAATTAGGAGTTCAAGATGAATAAAGTAGAAGTTGGTTTAGCGATTGCAGTTGTAGGTGTATTGTTTTTAGTTGGTGGTATTGTTTATCATGAGATGGCAGTTACACTTGAGGAACATCCTGAGATTGAAGTAATAGGTCCACCTGGTTTGCAGCCACCACGACTTGAATATCTAACAGCTATGATTATAGTTTTAGTAGTTGCTATTGGTATTATCTTGAAACTTAATCCATCTGAAAAAGATGAAGAAAATAACCTTTAACATTTATGACAAAAGGAATATGAAATGATAGAAAATAAAACTGTAAGGAAATGCGCTATTTATTGTAGAGTAAGTAAAGGGGATCAAGAACCTGAACATCAAATCAAAGCATGTAAAACCTTTGCTTCTCAACAAAACATCAATGTTTATAAAATATATGTAGATGAAACAAGTGGTGCAAAGAGTAGTAGACCTGCTCTTAATGAACTAATGTTTGATATGCGTAAGAATCTTTTTGAAATAGTCATAGTCTGGAAGTTGGATAGACTTGGCAGATCATTAAAACATCTATTGAATATCATTGATGAATTTGAAAAACGTAATGTAGATTTTATTTGCACTAGTCAAAACTTTGATACATCTACAAGTCATGGTAAACTTGTTTTCAGAATCATTGGTGCTATGGCAGAGTTTGAACGTGAACTAATATCTGAAAGGACAAAAGAAGGTTTAAAACATGCAAAGAATGTTGGTAAACGTGGGAAGGATAAAGGACCAAGAAAGAAAGGTGGATACTATTTACGGTATGCTTCAAAAAAGGTACGTGATAAATATAACCCCCCTGCTATTTGATTGAGGTATCTAAAATGGTAATGAATAATAAAAAACAAAAAGACAACCGTTTATTTAGAAACCTTGAGGTTAGGTGATTTGAAAAAATGAAACAAAGATATTGTGATAAACCATATACAATGGAAGAAATTTTAGAAGGGTATAGTATAAAAAATGCAAAAGAAGTATGGACAATAAAGGATGGAAAAAAGATTAGGATAAAATAATTTTAAAAGGTGATTTGAAAAAATGAAAAAGTATTCAGGTTACTATATCAATTTGTAAATTAAAAGTGAAAGGTGAATAATATGGATTTGAAAATAAAAATTTGTCCAAATTGCAAACACAAAGATATAGTTGAAGATATGACAGATAATAGATATGAATGTGAAAGTTGTGGGCAATCATTATTAAATGTAACACATCAAGCGTATTTCATTGAAGAAAATTTACTTGCTGAATATGTTATAAAAAATGGACATAAGTGTTAAATTAAAAGGAGTATGAAAAATGAAAATATTATATAAAATTGGATATGTAACTTATGGTTGGTGGCTGATTAAACTATGGAAGCTATTAAAAAGGATTTAGAAAAAAGATATAAAGAACATATGTTGAAAGCTGAAATTTATCTTTGGCAGATTCATATTATTGAACATCCAGATGATAAGGAATGTTATGAGAATGCTATTGCAGATAATATTCGTAAATTAAAAGTTTAAATAAATTGAAGTAGATACATATGTTAGAAATGTAAAAGGAGGTGAAAAGGAATGAATAAGGATATTAAGAAAAAAATAAAAAAAATAGGTTTCAAATTTACACCAAATTATAGACACGAAAATCCCAGTAAAATGCTTTTAGTATTTAATGATAAAACATTTAAAACGATGAAATACGACCGTAATAAACTTGCTGATTTTTATTACACAAGAACTCGACCAAAAGGATTGAAAAAAACTTATTTATTATGGGAGAAAAAGTGAATTAGGAGTTAAATGAAATGCACATAAATGATATAATATTTATTTGCACTTTGCTTGGTGGATTTATGGCAGGTGTATTGTATGATATTTGGCTTGAAGCTAATTATGGTAAAAAGGTTGATGTTGATTGGTATGAGAACTATCGTTTGAAATATAATTTAGATAGTGTTCCAAGTTTTTATCTTATTAACTATAGTAATGTTTGTCCACGTGAACCTAATCTTAAATATCTTGGAACTGGATATATTGTTAATTTTGTTGATTGGAGTTATGATGGACCTGCATATAGTGAAACTACAATCTGTATTAATGGAACTAACACCACTTATAATAACTGTGGGTGGCATCCTTATCCTTTGAATCATTCTCATCCTGTTCATATCTTTAGAGCAAAGAATGATGCTTGGTGGAATAATTTTAAAGAGGTTGAAATATATGATGCAACACTTTCTTATGATGCTGATGTAAATAATAATGAAAGCTGGATTAATTATTTTCTTGATTATCAAAACTATTTAGATGATGGTGGTGTGAATGTTGGTAGTGAATATCATAGTTGTAATTGGAATTTGGAGTTGATGATGGAATATGCTGATGGAACTGAACAAATATTTGAATAACCTTGTAGTTAGGTGATATTATTGATCGGGATAGTTTGTTGTTGTTTGGTAAGTATTATTTGATTTTTGTCGCTGTGTTTGTAGTTTTTGCTTATCATTATCAGTTTGTTTTTTGTGATCTTGATTTGTTTTTTTTGCTGGTGGGTTGTTGTGGTGTTTCTCTAGCATTGATTTTTTTGATTTTTTATAACAAAAACGTGTTGTAATGTACATTTTTGTACAATAGTATATTAATGTTATCCATTAATGTTATATATTTCTACGTGGATGTATTGTTCCAGACAAACATGTTTGGGTTTTTTCATTCGGGGGGTACGTACTGCCCATTTTATACTTGTTTTATTAGGGGGTATGATTTTTTTTTGAGTGAGGGTATAGTTAGATGGTCGTTTTTAAACAATGTTTTTTTCAAAAAAGTTGGAGGGTTTTTAAATGGGTCGTGAGAGGGATTATCATTATAAAATAGCATTGACGAGTAATCGAACAGGAGATACTCGTGAAAAACTTTTTGAAAGAGCACAAACAGAAGTTGCTGATATTAAATCAAGAGGTGGTGATGCTTATTGGAGATATGCTGGTAGTGGAAATGCATATGTGTATGTAACTAGAACTTCAAGTGGTGGTAAACCTTATAGTAAACCAACGAAACCGATAACTACCGTAACGAAATCTACAAGTCAACCATCTACATACGAAAGTAAAGCATCAGGATATGGAAGTATTGAGGTTGGTAAGACCCCTGAAGCAACCACTGTTTATGTTAAAAAAGGTGAAATACCTGATACGGTTTCTTTATCTTCTGGTACTACGATTGTAGATACAAGTAAACCAGTGACACAGACTTATACTTATACAGGGAGACCAGATAAACCACAAGAACCTAATGTTTTTAAAAAACCAATGATAGGTAACGTGTTTCCTTATTTTTCTGAAATAGGTGAGTATCATCGTAGTGGTCATAAAGTACCGGAATATGTAAAAGAACAAGTTGGTCTGCCAAGTAGTCTTAGTGGTGTTGAAGATCCTGATCGTCTTGAACGTCTTTATGAACAGGTGGCATATGAAAAATATTTAGGTCTTTCAACGAATCGTGGGATGAATGAGATTGGTACTGAGCTTTCTAAAAGTTATTGGTATATGAGTACGCAACCGATTTATGGTGAGAAAGGTAAGACTTTTAGTCAGGTTAAAAAAGAAGAACCAGCGTTGTATCTTAAAAAGAAAAAATCTGGTGAATATTACCTTGGATATGATTATGTTAAATGGCGATCTGAATATGAGCAAGATATTGAAAACCAGTTTGGTGCTGCACCAAATATAGCTCGTAATCTTTCTCAAAGTTTTCTTAGTATTTTTGATCCTGGTACTTGGGTTGCTGCATCTGAGGGTAAGCTTAAAGAGCTTCAAGCACAGAAATTATATTATGATGTAAGAGATATTAAATCTGGTAAAGGACTTGAGGTATGGGCTCGTGTTCAAGCACCAGCGTATGAGAATGTTATATTACCTCTTGCTGGTGGTGTTGCTCTTGGTGCAGGTATAGGTAGTTTAAAGGCTACTAGTATTGGTGCTAAAACACTTATCACTGTTGGTTCAAAGACTTTAACTGTTGGTGGTGCAGTTGAAAAAGGCATAGTTGGATATGGTACTTATCAAGTCGGTAAGTCTCTTATAGAGAATCCTAAATCTACTGTTGCTCAACTTGCTATTAGTTTACCATCTAGTGTTATTGGTTATAAAGCTGGTTATACTTTTGGTTATGGTCGTACTGAGGCTTTTGTTTATGGAAGGTCTACTTATACTCCTGGTAGTCCTGAGTATATACGTTTCAAGGAGACAATAAAACTTAGTCGTAAACTTCAATATTTTGATACTAAGGTTGGTAAACCTCTTAATTTTACTAAGGATATTATGAGACTTAGCCCTGATGTCGCTAAAGATGTTACAGGTTATCTTCGCAGTACTAGTCGTACTAGTGTTATTGGTGGTAGTGCTAGTAGTTATGCTCAAACAAAACCTAGCATCTGGTTTAAATATAGAAGTATTAAACCTCGTGATATTGATCTGCTTGTTAAGGATGTAGGTGGTGCTAGGTCTGTTCTTGGTGGTAAAAGTCATGTTATTGATATTCATGGTTATGAGTTTGGTGGTAAGGGTGGGCAGTATTATCGTTTTGGTTTTGTAACGCAGTCTCCTAAGCGTATTGGTGAGTTTAAGTATATGCGTCTTAGTGAGCAGGTATTTCGTAAGGGTGTTAGTAGTGTTACAACTGAAACAGGTTATCGTTGGTTTAAGGATATTCCTGATTTCCGTATGGCTGTTGAACAGCTTACTAGTGGTAAAAGTAGGAGTTGGAATCCTTTTACTCGTTTACGTGTCAGTTCTGTTTCTAAATCTTTTGATTATACAGTTAATCCATCTAAATCTCCAGGTTTTGGTAGATCAACTGGTAGGATTGGTTCTTTATTTGATCGTTTTGTTAAGCCTGCACCAAGTCCAAAGACTGTAAGGTATAGTGGTGGTTATGTTAGTTATAAATATCCATCAGGTAGTATGTCATCTTATTTTCCTAGTATAAAGTTATCAAATATTTCTGTTGCTTCTTATAAATATCGAGCTAGTGATATTCCTTCTTTTAAACCATTTGTTTATATGCCTTCAAGTTACAGACATTCTTCTGCTACACCTAGTTACAGGCCACCAGTAACTACAACACCAGGTTACACACCACCATACAAACCACCTAGTTACAGGCCACCAGTAACTACAACACCAGGTTACACACCACCATATAAACCACCTAGTTATAAACCACCTTATAAGCCACCTGGTTACACACCACCATATGCACCACCACCTAGTTATAAACCACCTTATAAACCACCTTATAAGCCACCTGGTTACACACCACCATATGCACCACCACCTAGTTATAAACCACCAAAACAGATAGAGGAATCTGAACTACTACGACCAGATCAAGTTTTTAAAACTAAAACATTTGGTGAGAAATACAAATATCGTGAGTTTAAAATAAGAGATATATCAAAAGATATAAGGATGTAAAAAATTATGAGCTTCATACCAGTATTTGAATATCTGTTAGGCATTGGTGTTTTTGGTTTTACTTATTGGCTTATGAATGGTATTCTTGAAACACTTATTGATACAGGCATCCATAAGAGTGGTATTATTTTTGATTTATTGTTTTACATATGGACAGGTGCATTAATTGTGTATCTTATTTTTGGTGGTTGGTGGATGATCAGACGTTATGATGAGAGTCAGTATCAAGGAGGCATGTAAGGTATGGGTATTATACGTAATGGTGTCATCCTTTTGGTTTATCTTTTTATAATTTTTTGCTTGTTCTTGTTTTTAAGCACACCTTTTGATGAAGTGATGACCGGTTTAGATAATGTTAATGGCACAAGTGATTCACAAGTAGAAGCAGGGGTAAACGAAGGCCGTCTTGTTTTCAATATTATGTTTTCAGTATTGGCTTTAGTTCCTATAATATGGTTTGTGCTTTGGGTATTTCATCGTGAGCCGGATTGGAGGTATAAATAGAGATGTATAGAGGATATAGTAGTTGGTTGTTGATTTTTTTTCTTATATTTAATATATTTAATGTTATGTTTATTGCCTTTAATTCTAATGATATTGTTGTGAGAGGTGCAGATATTACAGTTGGAGAAGGGAAGGATTATCAGTATATTCAGGATGCGATTAACAATAGTAACAATGGTGATACCATCTATATCTATAGTGGAATTTATGAGCCTGAATCACGAATAATTGTGAATAAATCTGTGAGTCTTATAGGTATGGATAGGCCACATGTAATTGTAAATAAGATAAGTGGAACTGATACGTTTAAAATAGAAGTGGATGACGTTACTTTTGATAATTTTACGATTTATGGTGAAAGTTCAGGTTTTAAATCATGTGTAGTCGCTGATACAGTTGAGAATACCCAATTTTATAATATGACTTTGTATGATGCATCTACTGGGATTAATTGTAGTTTTTGCGTTAATACAACTGTTGATAATTGTTATTTTCAGGATACAGGGGTAGGTGTAGGTAACGAAAGATTCAATTATCTTAATGTTTCAAATTGTACATTTGTAGATAGTATGATAGCATATCCTTGGGATTTTGATAATTTTATTATTAGAGATACTGTTTGTATGGGTAGTGAAGCATCACTGGGAACAGATGTAAGTAGTTATTCTGAAAATACCAATATTTTGATTGATAATCTTACGGCTTCTTGTAATTCTGGAGAAGCAACAATACTTGATATAGAGGTCTGTGATAATGTTGAAGTGAGAAACAGTTTAATAATTGTTGATGGAATTACGACTACGGGATTGTTGTTTTTGGGTGATGGTGCATATATTCATAATAATACATTTTATGGAAGTGGTAGTTCCTATGGCGGAATATTTTTTTATGATGCTACCAATGTAGAATTATGGGATAATTATATTACAGGGTTTAAAGCCTATAACGGTTTCGGTCTTATGTTTGGTGGTACTTTCTCAAATTATAATATCCATAACAATATTTTTTGGGATAACTATAGGAGTTTTTCAATAAGTGGCACGTTAACCAATGCAAATGTTTGGAATAATATCTTTAATGCTTCAAGTAATCAAGTATTTATTGATGGTAATCTTAACAGTTGTACTTGGAATACTGCTAAAACTCTTGGAACTAACATTATTGGTGGCTCTTATCTTGGTGGTAATTGGTGGAATGATTATGCAGGCACAGATGGTGATGGTGATGGAATAGGTGATACGCAATATCTTGTAGCAGGGGTTGATTATGATACTTTACCATTAACTGGAAGTATAAGCCCTAATGTGCCAGTGAGTTATACAGTGAAAAACTATTCAGAAGTAGAATTCTCTTGGACTATGAATCCTCTTTATGATACTATAGTATTCTTCAGGGAAGAAGGTGCTTATCCAGATACCACAGGCACAGAAGTCTATAATGGAACAGGTCTAACATATACTGAAGACATTGTTTTCAATACTTATTATACTGTTTATGGTTTTGATTCAGCAACAGAAACGTTTTCTTCACCATATTATGTGGATCTTCGTTGTCTTAAACTACAGGTTTATAACGCTAGTGATTCTAGTGAAGATATTGATAATTATGATGTTTTATTCAGCAATCAGACTAATACTGAATCCTATGATGCAGATGGTTGTATGTCACCTGCATATTTTGATATGAATGATATTCCAACTGGTGACAATATTCAGCTTTATATCAATAGTACTGGTTATTTACCAACTACTATTACACTGGATTTAAACAGTTCTGTTTGGACTAATGTTACAACATATCTTTTAACAGATGCAAGACTTTATTATATTCAGGTTTACACTGATTATGATTTCCCAATTTATGAGGCAGAAGTGGAGATAACACAGTATATTAATGGATCGTATAATCCTATAGCAAGTGGTCTTACTAATGGTTATGGGATGTTCCCTGTATATCTTGATGCTAATGTCAGCTACAAAATAAATATTACAAAAGCTGGTTTTAATACAATAACTGGTAGTAACTTATATCCTGATCCTGAAAATTATGGTATTAACAATCCTATAAAATATATAATGAGCCTTCATGTTATTTATTATAAAAATGAGACTATATTTCATGAGAATGTACGTTTCACTGCTGAGATAGGTTGTCCAACATTGTATACTAATTATACTGATTTGTTTACTAATACATCTGATACACATATGGTTATTCTTGAAATAAATAGTAGTACTGGTCTTATTACTCCTTTTGCTTGGTATAATACTACCAATACCGATAGTTGGACACATACAGATACAATCAATTGCAGTAATTGTTATATGATTTATCTTTATATTAACCATAGTAACTGGGAGACTACACAGGTCATCAATATCCTTATTTGTGGTAATGCTACACCTGGTCGGGGTATAACTAGTAAAACTAGTTTTGATTATCTTTTTGATCTTAATTATGGTAGTAATCCGTTTGGTTGGAGTAATATTTTTGGTTTTATGATAATGGTCATTGGTCTTTTTGGTTTTGGTCAGGTCAATAGTGGTGTGAGTATGATACTCACTGGTTTTGTATTGCTGGTGGTTAATAATATTATTGGTCTTGTTATCATTGGAGTTCTTATTCCTGTTTTGTTTATTTTCCTAGGTATCTTGGTGCTTTGGGCTACTCATAGGAGGCTTGGTTGATGAACACGTTTTTCCGTATATGTGTATATTATTGCCTTGGATTAATGGTTTTCTCGTTACTGTTTGGTCTTATTAATGCTACTGGTGCTTTTGGTATTAGTCTTGATCCTGGTGGTAGTATTAGTGATTCTGGTGGTGTCCTTGGTGAGGTTAGCACACTTGAGACACCAAGTATGGGTTTTCTTCTTGGTCTTGTAGCTTTTGGTGGTGCTGCTGGTCTTTTTGTTAGTTGGATTAGTAAAAGTATTGTACCAGTGGGTATCAGTATCTTTGGATCAGTGTTCTGGGCATCTTTTATCAATCTGCATAGTGTGTTAAGCATTGGTGGTGGTTCAGGACCATTTATTCCAGCTGAGATACTTTTGATAATTACAGTATGTACGATATTGATTTTTATAGCTGCTATTATTGGTATGCTTACAGGGAGTGGATAAAACTATGCCGTGGAATGCTAGTGATTTAATTAATAATCCTTGGAATACAACATTTAGTCCATATACTGGTCTTATTGGTAATGCTTTCTGGTTGTTCCCTGTTAGTTTCATTGGTATAGCATTGTATATCAAGACTCGTAATCCTGTACTGGTATCTGCTTATATGCTTGCATCTGGTGTTCTTCTAGCTTCTGGTAACATATTCCTTGGTACTCCTGAGATGGTGTTGGTATATATCTTGTTTGCAGTGATTGGTTTGATAGGTGTATTTCTTAGTATATTTTTTATGAAACATGAGGCGTAATGAATAGGAGGTAAAAAAAATGGAAAAAAATATGAAAAAGGCTGGTTTTCGTCTTGGTTTAATATCTGTATTAGTAATCGGTATGATGTTTACATTTATGACCGTGCCAAGACCTGTAATCGAACATAATGAAGGAGAATGGCATATTATTTGGGAGGGTAACCTTGCAAGTGCTGCTGAAGGAGACCCAGGCTCTGGTGCAAGTGGATTCCTTAGTGTTTATTTCCATCCGCATACGGCAACACCTGAAGATGTTTATGATCAGAATACAAGTGCTACTATTGAGAGTAATTGTACTGGTGCTGGTTTGGGTTTTGCTAACGCTGATGATACAGAAGTTGACCTTGCACACTCTACAGAATTTGACGTTGTATTCCGAGTAAGAGGAAATGCAACCAATTGTCAAGTTGGTGGTGTATGGTTTGATACTAACCTTAAAATCCAATGGACTAGTGCTGATTTGAGTGTTGGTGCTGATACTGAGTTGACTGTTGCTGATAGTGAGGGTATTGCTACTGCTAATGATAGTGATTATGATTTTCTTTATATGAATTTCTGGGATGATAACTCTGGGTCTGGTTTTACTATTAGTCAGGATGAGACTGCTGAGATTACGAGCATTAAGTTGTTAGCATATTATTAATATGACTAATATTCGGAAGTTGAATAAAAAACGTAGACGTGCTATATTCTTAGCGGGGGGTAGTTTATTAATCTTCTTTCTTTTTGGCACTATGGCC
>Ga0272441_10005864_pt1 | contig 21031 bp, 14 predicted proteins | sample SSMProp6N_FD_193582 | JGI IMG/M metagenome (GOLD analysis project Ga0272441, IMG submission 193582) | Marine sediment archaeal communities from Little Sippewissett salt marsh, Falmouth, MA, United States - SSM-Prop-6N | ecosystem: Environmental > Aquatic > Marine > Wetlands > Sediment ...
ATAGTGACCGCAGCACGAAGCGTGCGGCACTTCGCCAAACAAACAAGCTTCAGCGCCGGGACCATACTCGCGAACGGGCACAAGGCACCACTTGCGTACCGGCCATAGCTGCCCGGACCCGCGCCCAGGAGCCCCCATCATGCGCCCCCGCCCGTTTCTTGCACAAACAACCCGCCGAAGGCGGGTCCCCCGCTCGCAATGACGGGTTAGGGGAACTTCGGGCGGGGTAATCTGCCTATGCCTTCCCCTATCAACGCTTGCCCTGTGTCGTCACGGACGCGCAGCGAGGTCACTGCTGTGGTTGACTCAGCTCTTCTGCGTCTACCTTGTCTTGTGCTCTGGGCGTGGCGCGTTTGTTCTGAATGAGTTCATCGCGTCCGATGAAGGTGACTTCGACACCGCCGTAAGCGCCTCGAACAACATTCGGCTTCGCATCCGCGTAGCGCACACCGTCGATATCATTGACAAGGTCGACGCGTGTCGGCGGCACACCGAAGGTAAGAATATTCCCCCTCGTGGTGAATGCCTTTTCGGGAAGGTCTTGCGGCTCGAAGCCGAACGCGACCAGTGCCGCCCGCAAGCGCGCCACGTTCTCCGGCGAGGGTTCAAAGAAGACGTCGATATCCTTCGTGAACCGTGGGTAACCATGGAATGCCACCGCATAGCCGCCCACTATCATATAGTCAACGTGGTGGTCTTCGAGTAATCGAAACAACTCTTCGAAGTCGGGATGGGTAGTCATACAGGAACTTTCCTGCTTCGAGCCGCAAGACCTCGACCGCATCGAGACGTTCTTCCGCACTGCGCCCGCGCCACAACGCCCGATCACGCTTGGCCTGTTCTGTATGGTTCGTGATGGTCAGTTGCCTCTTCATGTGTCTCAGTCTACCCAAGACCCCACCTCAACGCAAGGGGCGCCCTTTCCCACCCAGGCTCTCTGTTGAGGCAACCGCCTCGGCCGGTCTCCTGACCGAGTCACCACACCGCCCCATGTTGTCGCCGGTACCATGTTGTGGCCGGTCTCCTGGCCGAGCCACGCCCCGTCGCCCGTGCCAGATGGACACCTACGGTCACAAGAGCGGCGTGGTCGGGAAACCACGCCACAACGAGTTCACGCTGTGAGGCGAGCGTCCAGTCACCCACTAGAACGGCAGGGAGGATACGGATTTGGCGACCATGGCAAAGGCGACGGCGAGCATGCCGATGAGGCCGACGCCGCAGGCGTAGCCGGCGGCGAGGACGGGGGTGTAGCGGCGCCAGGTGTCGGCGCCGTACTTCTTCTCGAAGTAGCGCCGGCCAATGAGCGCGCCGAAGAACATGGGGATCGCGGCGTTGGGGATGGCGGCCATGCCGGCAATCATGCCGTAGAAGAACATGATGGGCAGGCCCAAGGCGGTCGTAATGCCCAGCAGGACAAACCCGAGCCCGGCGCCGCCGGCAATGTGCGTCAAGCGGATCGAGTCCATGAGCCAGGTGTTGTCGCCGGTGCTGGCGGTCATGAACAGGCAGTGGTAGGTGGCCTGGAGCGGCCACATCTTTGCGGCAAAGGGGTAGGTGGCCGAGGGGATGGCGTCGATGTGCCAGAAGAACGCCCAGAACAGCAGGCTGCACACGAGCGCAACCGGCAGCATGAACAGCTCGACTTTGAGCAGGGTGGTGAACTTGGTGCGGGTCAGCGTAAGTTCGCGGAACAACTGGGTGACCGGGCCGTAGTCGTACAGCGGCAACGGCGCGAACCAGATGTCTACGCCGCGATAACCCGACAGGATGATGCTGCCTTCGCGCAGAAAGGGGAATACGGACGGCGCGGTTCCAATCCCGACGGACCGCACCGAACTGCCGGTCAGGCCGATCATGCGTGCGGACACGTAGGACATGGCGGGCGTGATGAAGAGGGCGTAGGCCAGGATCATTACCCAGGGGAAGTCGTCCTGTTTCAACAGGACCTTGCACAAGATGATGCTGCACGTCGCGGTAAACGCATAGACCAGCAGGCACCAGTATATCGAGATGTCCCCGCGGCCTTTGGTGGGCTCGAACACGCTTCGCTGCCGGGCCTTGCGTGTGGCCAGAATGACCGTGAAGATCTTGTAGAACCCGAGCACGGCCACGCACACCGACGACCCGATCAGGATGCTGAGCCAGAAATCGAAGTCGACGGTCAGCTTCGTCGGGATGAGTGACATGCCGGGCTTCCAATGCGGCAGCCAGCCCAGGTGATACAGGATCGGGTTGGCGACAAAGGCCGAGAGGACCGCGGCCGTGAACAGCCCGGCCACCATGGGGAACGGCAGGACCATGCCGAAGATCATCGCGCCCAAATCGAGGCTGACCCCGGCGAGCGCGGCGGGCAGCACGCGGTGGACGGTTTCCGTAAGATCGACGAAGGGGATTGGAATGACTTGGAGCGGTTTCGAAAACAGTACGCCCGTGAACCCGGGGATGCCCACGTAGATCGCGCCGAATCCCAGGCCGATGGCGGCGCCGACGCTGAACACGTTCCAGCGCCAGGTCTCCTTCTTGGCCGTGGTTTCGGCGAGGGCCGTGGCGCCTTCTGCGGCGATAGGGGCGAGGGGAAACGGAAGCTTCTCGATGTCCGACGTAATGCGGAACAGGGCATACCCCATGGTGAGCGAGGTGGCGCGGTTCATGATCCACAGGAACATCGTGAGCAGGATGGGCACATACCACGCGTGGGCCAGCAGGTTGCGCCCTGTCATGGCCGGGTCGGTGCGGTGCGGCACGATCCACGCCGGCAGCAGGTCGGCGACCTCGAAGGCGATGGCCTGCGGGCTCTGGGCGAGAAACTGGTGCAGGATGAGGCCGCCGAACGGGCCGCCCGTCATAGCCAGGGCCGCGGCCATGTAATAGAGGATGTAGACTTCCTGCCGCTTGAGCGTCGTGAGCGAGCGCCGCGCGATCTCCGTAAACAGGATGATGGTCACCCACTGGGCCGCGGGCCCCAGCCCGGCGCCGGCCACCAGGCTGAGGTAGATCGTCCCCGGCATCATCACGAAACCGACGAAGATCACGCCGATCATCGTGCGGACCGTGAATCCGTCCTCGAATCTGCCCTCAAGTTCGAGGGGCTGTCGCTCTTCACTCATGAGAAAGCAAAATCCCCGCCCCGGGCGACATAGTCCGCGCGCGCCTCGGGCGTTAGGTTGCGCCAGATCAGAAACTGCTTGCGCATATCGGTCATGAAGTGGCCGTTGGCCCGCCGCCACGAGCCGGCGTCGCCGCTGAGCCGTTCGATGTGCACGGCCACGCCGCACACGTCCAGATCCTCCAACATGGTGAGCCGGAAGGCCGTGTGCTGGCTCACGCCGAGGTCGAAGGGCGTCAGCCAGAACTGCGCGCGCACGCCCGTGCCACGCTCACCCTCAACGAGCGCGGGGCCGGCCTCGACGTTCTCGACGTAGAAGTTCCCCACCGACACGTCGACGTGCGAGTCGAGGTATTCCTTAAGAAAGGCGACCAGGCCGGGCGCTTCGTAGGCCGAAACGGTGAAGGGTAGATGCAGCGTGACGCTGGCCTCTTCGGTCTTGGGCAGCTTCCAGCGCCGCTCGATATCGGGCACGCCGAGTTCGCTCGCTTTCCGCGCAGGATACATCGAGGACAGCATCACCATACCCATCACGAGTATGCACGCGCCCACGCCGGCCAGCGAGCTGTAGTTGAGGTCCAGGGCATTGAAGATCGGCAGTTCCACCAGTTGCACGCCCCGGGAAACGATCTGGCCGAACACATAGCCCGCCATCACGCCGACCACGGCAAACACCGCGGCCTCGACCAGGAACAGGCGGCCGATATGAGACGGCGCGATCCCGAGGGCGGTGTAGGTGCCGATTTCCTTGGTGCGCTCGAACACGGACCCCAGCATCGTGTTGAATACGATGAGCCCGGCGATCACCATCAGGATGAAAAGATTCCACAGTTCGGAGATGCGCGTGGCATTGCGGCTGCTCAGCAGCGTGGGCACACCGTCCAGGTTCGCGAACAGGATGTAGTCCAACTGGCGCACCAGGTTCTCGAGGATAGGGTCGAGGTCCTCCGCGTGTTTCGGCAGCACGGCCACGGACCGGAAGTCCCCACCCAAGTTGCCCAGCACCCGCTCGCTCGTGATCGCCACGTCTCTGAAGGAATGGTGGATGTAGCGTTGGATCGCCTCCGGGTCGGGCGTGCCCTCCTCCTGAAACTTCTTCTCCATCTCGACCGGGTCGAACGGGCTCAATTCCTCGCCGTCGATGTCGACCAGGGCGTTCATCTTCTCCCAATCAAACACCCCAGCCACCTCGAACTCGCGGCCCAGCACCGTCACCTTCTCCCCGAGGAAGGCATTGGCAACGCGCGCCTTGTCCGCGTTCGACAGCTTCGCGGGTTCCTCCGCGCCCTCCATCTTGGTGAGTTCAAGCACGAGGTTAATCGGCAGCAGGATCTCCTCCGAGGGTTCGACGCCTTTCACCTGCGGCGCGAGCCAGCGGCTGTTGCCCAGCAGCGCCGATTCGACGTCCATCACCTGCGTTTCCTTGGCGGTCAGCCCCACCAACGCACTGACGGCCCGGATCGTCTTCCCTTTTTGGATGTCGATGAAGGACCGATTCAGCACGAGGCTGCCGTAGTACCACCTGCGCGGGGCGAGGATACAGGCGTCGCCCAGCTCGTTGCGCAGCGCGGCATAGGTCTCAAAGGGAAACGGCGCCCAGTTCCTGGTCCGCAGGAGCACGCCCTCATACGGCGTCGCGCCCTCCTTATACCTGTATTGCTGGGTGCGCAGTTGGGCCGTCACCGACACAAACGACAGCACCGAGAACATCAACACTATCAACGTGATGCTTGTGAGAACGGTGCGGGCGCGGCGGCGGCGCATGTTGGCCACCCCAAGCTCGAAGGCCAGGGCGAACCCGCTCGCGGCCTGAACGCCCGACTCGTGCTCGCCCATCTGCTCGATCTTGCGCTTCGAGACGAGCCCCTCGAGCTTGGCCATGACGATCGAGATGATGATCGTCGATAACGCGGCCACCGAGAACCCCAGCAACACCACCATCGGGCTCAGCACAATCTGGAACGCGGGGTGCGTGAAACGTAGCGCAAAGAACATCGCCAGAAAGAAGAACACGATACCCGCGATGCGCAGCTCGATCCGCCGGCCCGCCAGGAACAGTCGCTCCATCACCGCGGCAAACGGCAGCAGCAGCACCAGGTAGAACACCAGCCCCCGCACCACGTCGTTCGCCATGCCCACCACGTCCGGGTACGCGCGCGACTCCAGGCTCAGTGCCCGGCGCGCCTCGACAAAGTGTTCCTGGTAGTCCTTCTATTCGAGGAGCTGCTCGGCGCGCGCGATCGCGTTTTCTGCAAGCTCGTGAAGCGTGTTGACGCGGGCGTTTTCGATGCCGTGTTCCCGGAAGAACTGCATGCGCGATTCGTCCAGCCGCCACATATCCCGCGCGCTTTGCAGGTACGTGTGGTGGATGGCCGGGGTCTCATCCACATCGAACCCCGCCCCGGTGTTGAAGAGCTCGCCCTCCGGCTGCTGCTCCGGGACGTTCAACAGCACGACCCGTTTCTGGGCCGCACCCGGGCCGGCGGTGATCTTCAGGCGCTTCCCGGCTTCGCTGTAGATCGTGGCCGTCGGGGCGAAGAATCCCCACCACGTCGGCTCGATCAGGCTCAGCCCGTACACGGACGGCTCGCTGTTATTGGCCGCTTCCAGGACGTCGATGGTGTTCAACAGGTTGAAGGTGCGCGGGTCGATCAGGTTGTATATCTCGAGCGGCTTGCAGGGGAACACCACGCACATCAACTCCATGTCCTTCTGGACGGGTGTCAGCGTGATGGGATAGCTCGTCTTGCCGAGTTGGCCGAAATCCGGCGCCCACGCGAGGTGGCCGTCCTCGACCACGAAGGGCTCGAAAGCCAGTTGGCAAAGGTGTAGGGGCACCTCCGTGCTCGTGCCCATTCCAACGACCTCGAATTCCCCTTGGTCATCCGTCATGGCCATGGGCCGCGTAACGACCCCCGTCATGAACATCTGGTCGCCCTGGCAACGCGCGATCACCACCGCGTCCGGCGTGGGCTTGCTCGGTACGTAGCCCTCCTGCGGATCGAACGACACCACCCGCCCCCGAATCCGGCACACCGACCGAGGCAGCGACCGCTTCAGGTACCGCCCCCCCACGTTGAACGCGTTTGGCAGAAGGCATGCCAGCAGTTGCGCCTGCTGCGCCAGGTTCTCGATAGCGACCTCGGTGTCCTTGGGCGTTGCCGCGAAGAACCGCGAATCGTTCGTCGTCACGAAGGCCAGCGCAGGAACGCCCGCAAGCAGGGCCGCCTCATGATCCAGGGCCATGGGCGTGGGCACGTACGTGACCCACTCCTTGCCTATGGCCGGGTTGATCGTGTCCACAAACATGGCCTCGGGCTCGCGCCCGAGCGCGGCGCCGATCTCGTTGACGTACCGGGTGGCGCGCCGGCCCAGGTCCGACACGCGCGGCTTGAGGTTGTTTGCGAACTGCTGGAAGTAGTGGCCGGTGTAGAACAGGCCCAGCCGCTCCGAGCCGGACGAGAGATCCAGCGAGAAGAACGCCGCGTGGTCTCGAGGCGACACGTCGCGCATGGGCGAATCGTGCCGGGCCACGTTGTCCCAAATGTACCGGCGTGTGCCCTCGAGGGCCTGAAAGTGCCCGGACGTCGCCAACAGGCGCACGTTTTTCTCGAACCGGTGTTCCTTGATCAGCTTGCCCAACTCGAGCAGCGTGGCGATGCCGCAGGCCTGTTCCGCACCGGGCGCGAGGTCCGGCACAAACGAACTGCTGTCGAAGTAGGCCTCAAGAATCACCACTTCCTTCTCGTTGTGCGGGGCAGCGCTCACGCCGGGGAGGTCCACCCAAATGTTCTTGCCCGCGCGCTGTTCCCAACGGGCATCCGAGTACAGCGTCGCCTCGACATCACGCGCCTTGATCGCCGCCAATAGCGGCGCGGCCTCCTCCCGCGTCATCCAGAACCGCGGGATATCCTGATGCGAGCGCGTCTGGGTCGTAAACGACATGTACCGCGGCGGCCGTTCCTTCTCGACAAAGATGATGGCGCGCGCCCCCATGTCGATGAGATAGAGCCACTGCTCCCGCGCACCGATCTCGACGACGACCGTGGCGCCGTCCAGTTCCTTCCCTTTAACTTCGGCCAGGCTGCCGAAACCTGCGTAGACCAGCCGCGTGGCCAGCCCCTCTTTCGGAACGGCCGCCGGGCACGCACCGTTCGGAAAAGCCGGATGTATCGGGAATACGCCCCCGGCGGTCCGGATCTCGGCCCGCGAATGCACCGGCACGACCACCGGGAATTCCTGCACCACGGGCTCCCCAACGCCCAAGGAACGGAACAGGTCGATAATGTATGCGGCGGCTGCATCGCACCCGGCCGTCCCCGTCAGCCGGGACGGGATGCTGGATAGGGCATCGATATGCTTGAGGAGCGCGTCGGGCGTAATGCGCGCCATGATCTCCGGATACATCGCCGGCGTCAACAACACGGTCTCGGCCAGGTCCGGATCCTTCTCCGTCTCCGTCGCCCACTTCGAGACATAGAACTCAACAACCAGACCGACCAGCGCGACCAGTATCCAGAAGACTATGTGCAACGCTTTCGGCATAAATGCCTCTACGCTTGACCCTTTCCCCTCTTTCCCTTTTCTCCCTAATTGTCATGTTACTTGAGAGTGCCGAGTTCCTCGACAGCCTTGCTCTCGGTTCTCGGTGATTGTCATGGTTCCACGGCATTTTGCCCGTCGGGAGCTTCCGCCGCAACCCTCAGAAAACGCAGTCGGTACTTCGAAGTCTCGTCTTTCATCCGTGCAATCCGTGGTCAGAAACTCATCGCAGCACCCGTTTCCGCGTCGCTCAATGCCGGACGAATCAGGCCGCCCATATTCCGCCCGTTCTTCAACCACGGATTACACGGATCAAGGGACCAAAGAACCCGGTACTCTGAAGCTTGTTAGTATGGCCAAAAATGGTACACCTGCGTTTCCATGATGATCCCGTACAGGTTCCAGCAACTGCCCACCATGAAATCGCCCATGATCAATCCGACAAAGAACGGCACCACGGGCGTGTAGGCCTTGGCGCCGCCGTACTTGAGCAGCAGCGCCTTTATCGCCCACGCGATGAATACGCACAGCCACAGTTGTTCCATGGACCACGACCCGCTCACCGCATAGCCCACCGGGTGGAACGGCCACCAGCGGAAGTTGAGGCGCAGCACGGCCAGGATGAGCGAGAAGCCCAACCCGATCAGTATCGCGTAGGTTGGCTGCAACTGGTGCAGTTGGGGGGTCGTGAACCAGCGGTTGACCTCCTCCCAGGCCTCGCGGCCGAACCATTCGCCCGGGCCGATGGCCTGGGCCGCGGCCCCGTACTTATTAAACACCCACAGCATGGCCCAGAACGCGCACACAATGCCCGCGACAATGGACAGGCCCATGGCGATCAAATAGCGGCGGTTGTCCATCTTGAGCCGCTCGGCAATGCGGAACGCCTCGAGCCCGTGGGGCATTGGGTGGCCGCGGTAGGCCCGGTTGAAGAAGTTGAAGAACCCGAACATGGCCATATCCGTGGGATACGCCTTGCGCATGTTCGCCATGCCGAGGAACTTCACGATCTGGAGTTGCGGGCCGATATGGTGCAGGTCGTGCGCTGGGGGGCCCAACTCGGCCCGCATCCGCGTGACGGCGAGCGAGATCAGGAAATACAGCCCGAAAAACACCAGCACAATCGACAGACTCATCCCGGCTCGAACGCAGAAGTACAGCAGAAACCCTACCCCGCACATGATCAGGAACGCCGCGATCCGGACCTCCTCGCGCTCCCAGGGCGTCTCCCGCTCGACCGACTTGCCCAGGAGGATCAGCCCGACCCGCTTCAGATGATGCCGCGTGACCCAAAGCGCCATGAGCGCGATGGCATAGTAGCCCCCGGCCGTCTGCTCCTCGACAAATGGGAAGCCCGGCATCCCATGGATCCCGATGTGGCTGGCCAGCACGCGCTGGAGTTTCCAGAAAATGAAGAAGAACCAGCACGAGAACGCCAAGTCCGTGGGCATGAAGAAGCACATCCCGATCGCAAACGGATAGAACGAGATCCACCCCGGCCCCATATCCAGCCAAGGCCGCTCCGGGAAAAACTGCTGGATGTTGTAGATGTGAACGATCGGGATCTTCGGCAGCAGCGGATAGAGCGCGTTCAACCCGTTGACCAGGTCAATGGAGCCGGCGATCCCGAACCCGATCCAGAACAGCCGGTTCGTGAGCAGGGCGTTCGTCTGGGTGGTCAGCAGCATCGGGACCTGGATGACGGGGTACGACAGCTTTTCGTTCTCGGTCCACTGTTTACGCAGGATGAGGTTCATACCCCACATGACCGCGCACAGCGCCAGCGTGAAGAAGAACCACCACGCCATCGGACGCAGCCAGGGCAGGAAGTTCCCTGGACGGTAGATGGATTCCTGGCCGATGTACGCGCTTTGGAGGGCTTCCTGGTCGGTGACCACCAATTCGTCGGGGATAAGGGGCAGGATCTCCTCGAACCGGCCCTCGAGCGGGGCGTAACGATGAAGGTGCGAGAGGATTGGCACGAGGATCTCGAGCATGTCGTGGCCGCAGAGCGCGCTGCTGATGGCCAGCATCGAGTAGATGACCAGCAGTTCCGGCGGGGTCAGCGCCCAACCCGGCTTGAAGCGTTTGACGGCCAGGTTCGCCAGGATCAGCAAGAACAGGATGAAGATGACGTTGTAGAAGAGGCTGATGGTCGTCGGTTCGCCCGAATACCACATGATCTCGGCCAGCACCACCCAGATGGAATTCACGGGGATGAGCAACAGGCCGATGATGATGCAGCGAAACGTTACGCCCACCAGGAACCCTCCAGACAGCACCGAGACGCGCAAGGATTGAACCGTATTTTTAGCATGTTGCCGCCGGGTCGGTCAAATCGCGTGCCTTCTGGACGGCCCCCTGAGGAGGGCGAGCGTCCCCGGGAGCCGGCAAGGATGCCGGCGGTACCAGCGGTGGGGCGAGCGTCCCCGGGAGCCGGCAAGGATGCCGGCGGTACCAGCGGTGGGGCGAGCGTCCCCGGGAGCCGGCAAGGATGCCGGCGCTCCCAGCGGATCGGGTCACCCAGGCCGGGCGCTGCGCTGTTGGCGGCTGGCAGCGATGGTGTACGCAAACAAGACGCACGCGGTGTAGTAGATGGGGTAACAGAACAGGCCGTTGACGAACCCCGGCGCCACGAACCGCCACCGGGCCACGAAGATGTCGGATACATAGAACAGCACCGCCGCCGTCACGATCAGCCCCCCTGCGCGCCCACGGCTGAACCCGCCCGCCAGGACGACCATCAGGCTGATGACGACCAGGTAGGCCACCACGAGCAACCGATCCTCAGCCGGGACGTGCGGGTAGAGCCAGACGAATAGCGCGCCGCTGCTCACGAGAACCCCGAGGGCCGTCCGGCCAAGGCGCGGCCACGACGGCGAGCGCGTGCAAAACGCCCCGCTGAATGCAATATGGCCCAAAAGAAACGAAAGCGTGCCCGCCGCGAAGTTCCCCGGGCCGATGACGTCCCCGATCCAGCAGAAGACCAGCCCCAGAAGAACCAGCCGGCCATACCACGTCCGGTGCGCGCCCGACGCCACCGCCAGCAGCACAAAACCCGAAGACGCCACGGGCACGAGCGGCCTGAAAAAAGCCCGGTGGTGCGTCTGGCCCGCCCACAGCATCAGGCCAACGCTGACACCGGTCACTACGGCACATGCGGCCCGCGCATAGAGGCCAAAGGCGGCCGGCCGGGACGCGCTCATGGGCGAGATCCCGAGATTATCGTGCGTATCCATGACGATGTGGATACGGAATCCGGGACAGCGAAGTCAAGCCAACGGACCCGTGGCCTCACGCCCCGCTTGCAAGCAGGCCTGCGGTCACCGCGATATCCTGCGTGACGGGCGGGGTGCCGTCCGGGAATGGCCTGTACCGGATGAACTCGACGTGGCCGTCCAGAAACAGCACGTTGCAGCCGCCGGGCACATGGTTGAAGTGGTCGACCGTGGACGTGAGGAGGTCGAACATCACGAAGATCTCGCTCTGGGCCTTGGCGCTGGCCGCGGGATTGAAGATGTCCGTGATCATGAAGCGCTCGATGCCTTCCCGGAATCGGTACACGGTGTCGCTACCGCCGTTCCCATAATTAGTGAGGGCGCCGCCCGTGGCATCGCTATCGATGATGCCATTGAACAGCGGCATGTATTCCTCCATGGGCTTCCACGGCATCGTAGCCGCGTACAGCTTCAGGCCGACCGTTACCAGCGTGTAGATAACCTGAGCGGGCGCCTGGCTGTCGGGAGGAGGAATTTCGGTGAGATGCCAGGACTCGAACAGGACGTCTGGCACCTCGCTGATGGGCACCTGTTCATAGTCCGGACCTATTCGGTCAAACACCCAACCGAAATACGCGTAGCTGGCATCGACGGCCGCGGCACAACTGTCCGACTCCGCTAACGGGTAGCTCGGGTCGGGCCCCGGGTCGTCCGGATCTGGGATGGCATATTGCATACACCACTCGCCCGTATCGGGGTCGTGCGCGGCCTCGATCCCCTGGTCGAATCGGTCATCGGAGGGGCAAAACATGATCATGGGATCGGTGAGATACTCCGGGTAGACCTGAAACACGGACGGGCCGGCGTCGATCGTCACACTCTTGCCCCCGCCCTTGAACGGATAATAGCCGATCTGGATGGCGGGCCAGAGTTGGCCCGGAGACTCATTGGCATACATCTTAAACACCAGCCCCCACTGCTTGAGATTGTTGGCGCAACTCGCACGGCGCGCCGACTCACGCGCCCGCGCCAACGCCGGGAGCAGGATTGCGGCAAGAATACCGATAATGGCAATAACGACAAGTAACTCGATCAGGGTAAAACCGCTTCTACGCATGATACGAATCCTCCCTTCACTCCGCTGAAACTTGCCGGGTCAGCGCACCAATCGCATGCGACCGGCCCTCGACGCTCGACATTACTACCCCTCATGACCATACTAGCCCCTTCGCGCCACCTTGTCAACCACAATCTGCGCTAATTGCGAAATGTCAAGTCTTTTCGCGAGCCCGTTCATAGTCCCCGCTGGTTTGTAGTTCCCGCTTCAGGGGCTTTCGATTCAGTCCAGAAATGGCCTGATTCGTCAAGTTCAACTTGTACAGAGATCGTTGAACCTGGGCCATTGTGCGAAGCCATCTTTCGAGGCCGCTTTGTGGTAATGCATTGAAGCGACAGCCTGGGTCGCGGGGACGGTCGCCCTCCCGGGACGCTCGCTTTCCTGAGTTGTTAACTGGGACTGCTATCGCCGCCAGAAAGCGGGCAGGAAGAGCACGAGGATGCTGAACAGTTCAAGGCGGCCCAGCACCATGCACAGCGACAGGAACACCTTGCCTACGGCAGGGACGTGGGCGTAATTCTGCACCGCGCCGACCAATTCCAGACCCGGGCCGATGTTGTTGAGGGTGGCGGCGACGGAGGATACCGCGGTCTGGAAGGGCAAGCCGAGAAATGACATGAACAGCGAACCGCCGGCGAAGCACAGGAGGTAGAGCACGAAGAAGGCATAGATGGTCCGCTGCACGCTGTCTTCCACGACGAGACCGCTCACGCGGACCGCGCGGATGGTTTTTGGCCGGAAGGTGTATTCGATGCGCCAATAGGCCATCTTGAGCAGGACGATGATGCGGACCACCTTGATGCCGCCGCCGGTCGACCCGGCGCACCCGCCTACGAACATCAACAGGAGAAGCAGCATGCGCGAGAAGTACGGCCACGTATCGAAATCGGCCGTACAATACCCGGTCGTGGTCATGATGGAAACCACCTGGAAGGCCGCGTAGCGCAGGGCTGATCCGAGCGACGGGTACACGGCCGTGTCGTGGTCCGCCGGGCCCACGCCGCGTAGATTGAGCGTAACCACGGCCGTGCACAGGACGATGACGAGGATGTACGTGCGCCACTCCGCGTCTTGCCAAAGCGCCTTGCGGTTTCCCCGCAGTAACGCGAAGTAGAGCGCGAAGTTGGACCCGGCACAGATCATGAAGAAGATGATGATCGTGTCCACCGCGACGCTGTCGAAGGCCCCAATGCTGGCTTGGCGCGTCGAGAATCCGCCGGTGGCCAATGTGCCGAAGGTGTGGCAGAGGGCGTCGTACAACGTCATGCCCGCCATCATCAACGCGACCGTCTCGGCGATGGTGAACGCGAGATAGATCTTGTACAGGATGGACGCGGTGTCTTTGATGCGGGGGCGGAGGCCTTGGGGGTCCGGGCCGGGGGATTCCGATCTGAACAACTGCTTACCGCCTGCGCCGAGGTACGGCAGGACCGCGATGAAGAGCACGATGATGCCCATGCCTCCGAGCCAATGCGTGAACGACCGCCAGAACAGAATGCCCTTGGCCGTGCCCTCGATGTCCATCATGACCGAGGACCCCGTTGTCGTGAAGCCCGACATGCATTCGAAGTAGGCGTCCACCGGGTTGAAGACGCCCGCGAACACGTAAGGCAAAGCCCCGAGCCCGGCCGCGATGAGCCAGGACAAGCCGACCAGGCCCAAGGCCTCGCGCTCGTACATCCGGGGGGGGGCGTTGCGTCCGAACAAGGCCAGGAGGCCGCCGACGGCGCACGAGACCGCGACGGAGAGACACAAGGCCAGCAAGGGACCCCATTCGCGGAAATAGACGGCCCAAGCGGCCGACGGGAGCATCAAGAGCCCGATGGCGATGGCGAAGTGCCCAAGATACTTGGCCATGAGGCGGTAGTTCATCGGACAAACAGCTTCTGCACGGCCTCGAGCGAGTCCGAGGCGACGATGAGGACCACGGAATCTCCGGCGTGGATTTCGTCATCGCCGCTGGGCACGATCACTTCGTCCCCGCGCAGGATGGTGGCGACGAGGGCGTTGGCGGGCAACTTGGCTTTGAGGTCGCGCAGTTGCTTGCCAATGATCGGGGTGGCCAGATTGACGGCGAACTCGACGATCTCGACGCGGCCTTCTTCGAGCACGGCCAGGGAGGTCACGCCCTGCTGATGGACGAGTTTGAGAATGCGGTTGGCGATGCACGCGCGCGGCGTTACGGCATGGTCAATGCCCAACTTCCCCACGAGCGGGGCGAAATCCGGCTGATGCACCACGGCAATGGTCTGCTCCGCACCCACTTCCTTGGCCAGCACGCAGGCCATGATGTTCCGTTCGTCGTCGTCGGTAACGGCCACGAACACGTCGGCGTCGGCTACGTGTTCCTGCTCGAGCGCCTCCCGAGAGGTGCCATCGCGGCAAACAACCTTGGTCTTTTGAAGCTCGGTCACGAGGATGTTGCACCGGTCCATCTTCCGGTCAAAAAGCTTGACGCTCCGGTGGCGTTCTTCCAAGGCCTGCGCCAGATGGAGGCCGATACTGCCCCCCCCAATGATAACCACGTGCTGGCTACCGGGTTCCTTGCCCTGAAAACGTTTCTGGAGGGCGTCGACGGCCTCGTTCCGGCCTATCAAGGTGACGAGGTCGCCGGGCTTGACGACCGTGTCGCCGTGCGGAATGACGAAATCGCCGTTGCGGCTGATCACCCCCAGCAGCGCCCCACTGCCTGGCGGACATACGTCTTGCAGCGTCTTGCCGCGGGTGGTGGGCGACTTGGTTACGCGCATCTGGCGCATCTGCACGAGGCCCCGGCCGAAGCGTTCGGCGGCCACAATGCCCGAGGTCTCGATGTAGTTGGCGATCTCTAGCGCGGACAGCGCATCGGGGCTCAGCACGTAGTCGATCCCCAGCATGGCCTCATACAGGATGTTCGCTTCAATGTACGTGGTGTTATCGACCCGGGCGATGACCTGTTTGGCGCCGAGTCCTTTGGCAGCGGCTGCGGCGATCAGGTTGACCTCGTCGTGGCCGGTCGCGGCCACGAACAGGTCGGCGTTTGCCACGCCCGTCTCCTTCAGGAGCATAACGGACGCGGCACTCCCTTCGAGCGTGCTGACGTCCAGGGCATGGTCGATCTGTTCGAGCCGGTCGGCGTCGGTCTCGATCACCGTGATGTCGTGATTCTCGGTGCTGAGCAGACGGGCCAGATGAAACCCGACGCTTCCGGCGCCCGCAACAAATATATTCATAATTTTCAGTATCCCCCGGAATCGGTTAGCCCCATCGGGCACAGAACGCCCCCACAGGCGTGCGTGTACCGGAGGGCGGCTCCGGGGATACTCCCTTCGTGTGTTCGAACCATATGCGTCAGCGCTCCCCTTCAGCAAGGAAAACCGGGGACGGAATCCCCGGGACTTCTTGCCTATGCGGCGCGTCTATGTCTGCGATTTCACCCAGCGTGCTCAAGTATCGCTATTGCACAGCCCGAAATGCAACTCCGAATCGGACCGCGGGTCTGCCTGACCCGGGCCCAGGCGCCATGCGTTGCTTTCGCTGTTTCAAGCCGGTACACTAGACACGCTGAGGTATCGAAGTGAACGCTCGAGAGCGGTTTTTAGGGTGCATGTTGGGCGAGCCGGTTGACCGGCCGCCGTTCTGGCTTTTCTGGGAGCCGTGGCGAACCACCTTTGAACGGTGGGAACGCGAAGGCAAGCCGCGCAACGCGGATCATCGGAGTCTCTGGGCGCCGGACCAACCGCCGATGATCGTGCCGGTCAACTGCGGACCGTGCCCGACGGCCGATTTCACCTTGGTCGAAGAGGACGACGACACGCGGGTCTGGATCGACCGGTGGGGCGTCAAGCGGCGCGATTTCAAACACCACGAATCCATGTCCGAATTCCTCGAATGGCCCGTGAAGTCACGCCGGGATTGGGAGCAGTTCAAGGAAGAGAAGCTAGATCCGGACAATCCGGCACGCGTTGGCGGCAACCTGGGCGCGCTTTGCCGGCCGTGGATCGAAAAGGGGTACCCGATTCAACTGGGGTATTACCCCGACGTGGGGATCTATGGCGGCGTGCGCTGGCTGCTGGGCGACGAGGAGTGCCTGATCGCCTTCTGCACGATGCCCAGGCTGGTCCATGAGATCATGGATCACCTCACCGCCCTCTACCTCACCGTGTTTGAGAAGGTCGTGAAGCAGGTGCGTGTCGACGTGATCCACATCTGGGAAGACATGTGCGGCCGGCAGGGACCGCTGATCTCGCCCAAGCAGTGGGAGGAGTTTATGGCGCCGTGCTATCGCCGGATCACGGCCTTCGCAAAGGCCCACGGCATCCCCGTGATATCCGTGGACACCGATGGCCAGCCCGACCTCATCACGCCGCCCATGATGAGCGCGGGCGTCAACTATCTGTTTCCGCTCGAGGTAGCGGCGGGGTGCGACGTCAATGCGTTCCGCGAGAAGTACCCCGCGCTCGGCATGATGGGCGGGATTGACAAGCGCGCTCTGGCGCGGGGTCCGCAGGCCATAGACGCCGAACTGGAACGGATCAAGCCGGTCGTGGAAAAGGGCCGCTACATCCCCGACTTAGACCACCTGGTCCCGGATGATGTATCCTGGGAGAACTATTGCTATTACGCTGAGGCGCTCAAGGGGCTTGTCGGCAAGACCTGAGCGCCAACGGACATCACAACGAGCGCAGGCGCGGGGCGGGGTCAACCGCGTGCACGGAGTTTGGTATGAGCAAGCTTTGGGGCGGCAGATTCGAGGGCAAGACGGATGGCCTTGTTGAGGCGCTGAGCGCGTCCGTGGCCTTTGACGCGCGCCTGGCCCCGTGGGACATTCGCGCCAGCATTGCCCACGCGCGCATGCTGGGCGACCGGGGCATCATCGCCAAGCGCGACGCGGGCAAGATCGTCCGGGGGCTCAGGGGTATTGACAAGGACATCGCCGCCGGCAACGTCACATGGGACAGCGCCCTCGAAGACGTCCACACCAACATCGAGGCCATGCTCGTGCAGCGCATCGGCGCCGCGGGCAAGCGGCTTCATACGGGCCGCAGCCGCAACGATCAGATAGCCACGGACGTCCGCCTGTGGGAGCGCGACCAGATCGACGTCATCGCCGGCCGGCTCCGCGGCCTGCAACAGGCCCTCGTGGATTTCGCGGAGGCACACCTCGACGTGATTCTACCCGGGTTCACGCACCTCCAGCACGCGCAGCCGGTGCTGCTTGCGCATCATGTGTTGGCGTACTTCGAGATGTTCGCGCGGGACCGCCAACGGTTTGCCGAGGTGCGCAAACGGGTGAACGTCATGCCGCTCGGGGCTGCCGCCTTGGCGGGTACGCCTTATCCTATTGACCGCGAGCAGGTCGCGAAGGAGCTGGGATTCGACGTGGTTGCGCCGAACAGCATGGACGCGGTCTCGGATCGAGACCATGTGATTGAGTTCTGCGCCGCGGCCTCCATCACCATGATGCACCTGAGCCGGCTCTGCGAGGAGCTCGTGTTGTGGTCGTCCTCAGAGTTCGGCTTCATCGAGATCGGCGATGCCTTCACGACGGGCTCGAGCATCATGCCCCAGAAAAAGAACCCGGACGCCGCGGAACTCGTTCGCGCCAAGTCGGGCCGCGTTTACGGCGACTTGATGGCCCTCCTTGTCCTCATGAAGGGCCTCCCGTTGTCGTACAACCGCGATCTCCAGGAGGACAAAGAACCGGCGTTCGATGCCGCGGACACCCTCGAGCTCTGCCTGGCCGCCGTCACGGGAATGGTTCCGTCGATCCGCGTGCACGAAGTCCGCATGGCCGAGGCGGCGCGGCAGGGATTCATGGAGGCAACCGATCTGGCCGATGCGTTGGCCGTCAAGGGCATGCCCTTCCGGGAAGCGCACAAGGTCGCAGGGAAAATGGTGCTATACTGTATAAAGCATGACAAGGCACTGCCCGACTTGACCATCGAGGAAGTCCGGGCGTTTTCGCCGCTTTTCGATGCGGAGGTCCTGGGCGGGTTGCGGACGCGTGAGGTGGTTGCCCGCAGGGACACCCCGGGCGGGACTGCCCGGAAGCGCGTTGCGGCGGCTCTCAGGCGTGCAAAACGCTCTGTACGCAAAGCGTAGGACCCCTCCGTGGGCGAAAATGTGGTATGCTAATTGGGTTGGCAACGAGATCGAGGTGCCATGGCGGAAGACAGAATTCTGGTAGTTGATGATGAAGCCGTCATCCGCTCGCTGATGCTGGACATGTTGGCGGACGAAGGCTACGAAGTCGAAACGGCCGCTAGCGGTTCCGAGGCCCTGGATCTGCTTAGCGACCCCGGCAACTTCATTGTCCTCTTCACGGATATCCAGATGCCCAATATGGACGGCATCGAGTTGCTGCGGGAAGCCAAGAAGGTGTGCCCGTCCCTGATCTCGATTGTGATGACGGGGTATGCCACGCTCGATTCCGCCCGTGCCGCGGTCAAAGAGGGCGCGTACGACTACGTGCTGAAGCCCTTCAGCTTAAGCGAGATCAAGCTCGCCGTATCCAACGCGTTCCAGCGCTACAACCTCGAACGCGAGAATGCCCGCCTCCGAGAGGCGACCGAGCTGTTCAACATCAGTGAAGCCATTGCCTCGATCCGCGATGAGCGGCAACTGCTGGACTTCGTGCTGCGGGCCGCGCTCGAGCGCGTGCAGGCCGCGCGCGGCAGCATCATGCTTACGACGCCGGACGGCGACGCGCTTGAAGTGGCGGCCAGCGTCGGTATTCCCAAGGAAAACACGCGGGCGCTTGTCAGAGTGGGCACGGGCATTTCCGGCTGGGTGGTGAAGAACGTCCGGCCGCTGCTCGTGACGGACATCCAGAAGAACCCCGAGGTCGCTGCGGTCAGCCGGCAACTGGAAGATTGCTCTTTTGTCTCCGTGCCGCTTCAGCGAAAGACGCCCCCCTCGAAGCGCGTAGCGGCCGCGCGTGGCAAAGAGCCCCAGGTGATCGCCGTCCTCAATGTCAATCAGAAACGAGACGGCGGGCGGTTCACCGAGGCCGACCTGAAGATCCTGAGCATCATTGCAAATCATGCGGCCGCGGCCCTCGAGAACGTCCATCTGATCGAGGATCTCGAGAACGCCCACCTGGCCACGCTGCAATCCGTGGCGCTCCTGCTTGAAGCCAAGGACCCTTATACACACGGGCACAGTGAGCGCGTGCGCGACTACTCGGTGCTGGCCGCGCGACGGCTGGGCATGTCCGAGCGGCAGGTGTCCATATTGCGGACGGCTGCGGCGCTCCACGACGTGGGCAAGATCGGCGTGAAAGACGCGGTCCTGAACAAGGCGGGCAAACCCACCCCCGACGAATGGGAACAGATCAAGCGGCATCCGGTGCTCGGGTATGAGGTGCTCCTGCCGGTGAAGCATCTTACCGAGGAGCACCTCGACCTTGTGCGCGGCCACCACGAGCGTATGGACGGCCGCGGCTATCCGGACGGCTTGCACGGCGAACAGCTCTCGCCGTTGATACGCGTGATCGTGGTGGCGGATGCCTACGATGCGATGGCCAGCGATCGCGCGTACCGGCCGGCGTTGTCCCCCAAGGAGATCGTCGAGGAACTCGAGCAAGGCTGCGACAAGCAGTTCGACCCCAAGGTGGCCCGCCTCTTCATCGATCTCATCGAGAATGAGGAACTGCCCGCCGCAAGCGACTGAAACCTGGCCCTGGCGGTCAGAAATTCCGCACCAGCACCTCCTGAACAGGACCGCGCCGGTCGGCCCGGCTATTCACTGAGCGGTTGGCAAGCACCTTCTGGATCGTGAAACCGCGCCCCGAGTACAGGCTCCGAACGAAGTCCGTATCCGAGTTGGATAGGAGCACCTTCACCCCCTTCTTGGCGAGTTCTGCAAATACCGACGCAAGTTGCCTCTGAGCGTCCTCCCCGAATCCTCCCTTGGCGTAGGCCGTGAATGAAGCGGTCTTGGAAACCGGGTGATAGGGCGGGTCGAAGTAGACGAAATCGTCCGGTTTCGCCCGGTCCAGAACCGTCTCGAAATGCCGCGTCTCGACTTCGGCCTTCTTAAGCACCTCGGCGCACGCCCGCAGGTTGGGCTCGTCGCAGATCAGCGGGTTCTTGTAGCGGCCGAAGGGCACATTGAACTGGCCTTTGCTGTTCTCGCGATACAGGCCGTTGTAGCAGGTCCTGTTGAGATAAATGATACGCGCGGCGCGTTCGGCGAGCGTGTCCGGGGGCATCTGGCGGACCTGGTAGTAGTACTCCTCGGCGTGTTGGTCCTTGTGTGCGCGCAGCAATTCGATTACCTCGTCCACGTGCTGCTGCAACCCCGAGTAGGTCTCGATGAGGCTGGAATTGCCGTCGGAAAGATGGGCCCGCGCGCGGCCCAGACGCTTCAGGCGCGCCAGTTCAAAAAAGAGCGCACCCCCGCCCACAAAAGGTTCGTGGTAACGAGCAAACGGTTCGGCCGTTTCCACTTGTGCGAGCAGTTCGGGCAAGAGTTGCCCCTTGCCGCCGGCCCATTTCAGAAACGGACGTGGCACGGCGCGCCGGAGCTTTCTTACAGTCCGAAAAACAGTTCGAGCCATTTCTTGAGATCCTCGAGTTGCACGGCCATGCCCGTCGAGAGCAAGTAGGATTCCATGTTGGGGGAGAAACCCTTGCCGGAGTATACCACCATGCCGCGGATCGGCCAGACGCGGATGTCATCCAGGGTCGCGGCAATCTTCTCTTCGGCCGTCCCTTTGACGTTTTGGAACTTGCACTCGATGCCGAGGCTCACCCGGGTCTCCGGATGCTTGAGCACCACGTCGATCCGGCGCCGCGCGCCCCAGATGCGGCGTCCCACCTGGACCTCGAGCTCGACATTGAGCCCGAGCGCACGGCCTATCGCGGCCACGCGGTCCTGGAGTTCCTTCCCTGAGGCAACGGCGGTGCTTCTTCCCGGCATGTCGCGCGGCTTCCCTTCTCTTCTCCCAGGAGTATGCCCGACGCCCTGTCAGGGGGTCAATGGCCGCAGAGCTCTTTTCGTGCTCATGCTCGTGCTCGTCATCGTTGACGCTAGCCCGCCTTGCTCGAGTTGGGTCAAGGTGGG
>Ga0272441_10005866_pt1 | contig 21025 bp, 16 predicted proteins | sample SSMProp6N_FD_193582 | JGI IMG/M metagenome (GOLD analysis project Ga0272441, IMG submission 193582) | Marine sediment archaeal communities from Little Sippewissett salt marsh, Falmouth, MA, United States - SSM-Prop-6N | ecosystem: Environmental > Aquatic > Marine > Wetlands > Sediment ...
TGCGGGTTTTTCGTATTTCCGGCCTGAACATTCCACAGGCTGTGAATTGTTGTATTGTTCGAGCCTTGCTCCGCGCGTTCATCCAGCCTGATCTAAACCGGGTATGGGCGGAGCGTGCACTTCCATCAGCCCGAAAGCTGCTGGAGGATGGGTCTTTCTCAGCGGTCTACAGCACTGGACCTGCTGGCGCTCATTGGCTGGGTTGGAAGCTCAAGCGTGAATATGGCCTTCCATGGATCATGGATATCCGTGATCTGTGGACCAGTGCCTTTACTTACAAACCTGTGAGCTTTTTTCATGCAGCTATCGACCGCGGGTATGAGAAATCCTTTCTTGAATCGGCGGACAGGGTTTCATGTGTTTCGGAAGCGTATCCTTCTATCCTGCAGGAGCTGTATCCGGAGGTTCCTGCACGTAAATTTGTGGTGGTTCCGAATGGATATGATGAAGCTGATTTCACGCCGGGTGTGGAAAGCAGCGATACCGGATTCCTGATTTCCTATGTGGGTTCGGTTTACGATTTTATGGTAAAACCGCGGGCACAGGGCTGGAAAAGGTTCTTCGAACCGCTGATATCAGGCGGACCGGCTGTCCCAATTCGATCACCGGAGCCGCTGATTTTTGCAGTGCGGGCACTGTTGGATAAGGTTCCGGAAGCCATGGAAAATGTCCGTCTGCGATTTGTTGGATCTTTTCCGGATAGTTACCGCAGGATGCTGTCAGACTATAACCTTGAAGATTGTGTGGAAAATATCGGGTATGTCAATCATTCACGCGCCGTCACCGAAATGCAGGTAGCTGCGGTGCTGGTATTGATACAGGATGGATACGGCAGCGAGATTGATATTCCAGGGAAGCTGTATGAGTACCTGCGCAGCGGTACACCTGTACTTGGACTGCTGCGTGATGGCCTGGCTGCCCGGCTAATAAGGGAAAGCTCGGCTGGCGAGGTCATATATCCAACGGATCGGCAAGGCGTATCGCGCGTGCTTCTGGATTGGTACCGGCGATGGAGAGAAGGGAAGCCGCTGTCGGATCCGGATATGGCTTATATCCGCCGCTTTACACGCAGAGAGCAGACCCGCTTGCTGGCTGAACATCTGGATGAGATTGAAAAAATTCCTTCATGATATTAACAAAGAGAGAAAACACAGGCTATACTAAAACCATGAAAAGGGATCAAAATACTCGCATACTTCTTCTGACGAATTATTTGCCTCCTTACAGGGTGAAGCTGCTGCAGGAAATGCAGAAAGAGGTAAGAGTCAGGTCTTTGTTGTCTACAACCATGGAACCGCATCGGAACTGGGAGGTTGATTGGAAAGGCCTCGACGTCCGGCTGCAGCGGACACTCACCCTTCCCCAGAGATGGCGGCATCCAATAGGATTTTCACAAAGATGGTACCTTTACATTCCCCTGGATACCGGCCGTTTGGTTCAGGAATATCAACCGCATCTGGTTGTTTCAGCAGAACTGGGAGCACGTTCTCTGGGTGCTTGTTTTGCTGCACGTCGTGCCGGAGTTCCTTTTATTCTTTGGGCCAAGTTATCGGATCACACCGAAAAGGGTTGGGGACGGCTGCGTTACCACCTCAGGCGTTTTCTTCTTGCCAGGGCTGATCTGGTGCTTGTGAACGGCGAAGCCGGACGCCGATACCTAAGGCAGTTCGATTACCCGGAGGAAAGGATGTTCAACGTTCCATATTCTGTAGACCTGGAGGTTTTCCGGCAAATAGAAGATGTTTCACCTGTCGTGCCGAGCCGGATACTCCTTGTTGCAAGGCTGGAAAAGCGCAAAGGTCTGGCTCCATTCCTGGAAGCAGCTGTCAGGTGGTGTGAGCATAATCCGGATAGAGATTTGAGGTTGACTTTTGTCGGAGCAGGCTCATTGGCAACTCAAATTGAACAGCACCCGCACCCCGGGAATCTTCAAATCCGGATGCTTGGATCGCTGCCGTTTGAGCAAATTCCCACTCTCTATAAAGATGCGGATATACTTTCTTTTCCCACGCTGGCTGATGAGTGGGGGCAGGTTGTCAGTGAAGCGCTTGCAGCAGGGCGGCCTGTTCTCGGCAGCGTATACAGCCAGGCAGTTGAGGAGTTGATTGTCGAAGGAGAGAATGGATGGTTGTTCCATCCGGATAAGCCGGGCGAGATGGATGCGGCGTTATCGAGGGCGCTTTCGATTTCTCCTGAAACACTTCAGAGAATGGGCAGTACTGCAAGAGAGTCTGCAAGGGGGGTAGGAATCCAGGCGGTATTGGCCCGGTTTTTTGAAGCGGTGGACTGGTGCCTGGATAATGTATGATAGGCAATATCAAGGAGTGGGAGCTATACTTGCGGAGATCGTATACTATATTGAATGGGCCTCGCCATGTATTCTTGGTCAGTAACACCTGAACAGGCCTTTGTGTGAATGAGCAAGGCTGTATACGTGTTTTTTGAAAGATGATACATTAGCACCGCCTGTTCCTTGTTTGATCTCAAGGTAAAGCTGGCGGCAAATGTTCGGAAATTGAATATCCCGGCTTTACTGTATGCATAACGTTCCAGGTTTCATTCCAGGAATATTTCCAGGGTTCAAGCTTGTTATATGACTTCCATGGAATTCTGCTATTGTGAGGAGAAGAAGTAGTTGGAAAAGGATCGGGTAGAAATCCTTGGTGTGTTAATAAACGCTGTCAATCTTTCTCAGACAGTTGATCAGATCGGAGCGTGGATTGAAGAACGCGGCGTTCACTATCTATGTGCCTGCCCAGCCCACTCGATTATGGAATGTGTAAAGAACCCACAGCTGTATCCCCTCTACAATAACTGTTCGATGACATTTCCGGATGGTATGTCGGTAGTATGGCTTTTGAAATGGCAGGGGTTCAAGCATGTAGAACGTGTGGCGGCAACCGAGATGATGGAGGAACTGTTTTCTCTTTCAGCTCAACGAGGATGGAGGCATTATTTTTATGGTGGAAGCCCGGAAACGCTTGTTGCATTGGTACAGAAAATCGAGACTGAATATTCCGGGTTACAAATAGCAGGGAAGTATTCTCCTCCTTTCAGAGATTTATCAAAAGCTGAAGAAAATGAAGTGGTTGCCAGGATAAATGCATCCTCAGCTGATATTGTCTGGGTGGGAATCGGTTCTCCCCGGCAGGAACAGTGGATGGGCAGACAAATTGGCCGGATCGAAGCTCCGGTAATGATTGGTGTGGGGGCAGCATTTGATTTTTTGTCGGGCCAGAAACCACGAGCACCCCGGTGGATGCAGAGATCCGGACTGGAGTGGCTGTTTCGTTTGTTCAATGAGCCTGTTCGGCTTTGGCCTCGTTACCGTCAATACCCGAAATTTGTTTTTCTGGCTCTGGCGCAGCTTCTGGGCTTGTGGCATCCAAAGACTTGAGAGAATCCACAAGTTTTTGCCTCTTGTTTTTCTGAAGCAGGCTGGAGAATCACAGGTGTTAAAGCAGTAGATGTTATCGTTACAACAGAATTTTCAGGGAAGGTATTGTTCATTGTCCAGTCCGCAGCGCCAGGTTTTAGTGAGAGAGTGATATTCTATTTTGGTTGAAGGATTTGTAATGAATGAAAAAATTGATTAACTGGTTTCTTCACAAGCTGGGATATGAAATAGTACGTTTTTCAGATAAACAGCCGCCGGTTTTCTGGCTGTCTTCCAATTTCAAGGAGCTTGCTGCAGCGTATGAAGGTTATTTCCAGAAGGAAGAAGCTTTCAGCCTGGAAGAAAATCCGCTGCGAATAAAGCTGCTATCGCGGCTGCGGGGAACACCGCCGCCGGAAGCCTATTTTCTGATTCTTGGGTTGGCGAAAACCAGAAAAATCGCCGGGGACGTGTGTGAGTTTGGTGTGGCGCAGGGTGAGACCTCTGCCCTTTTAGCCAATGAACTTCGGGAGAGTGAGAAAATCCTCCACCTTTTTGACTCGTTTCAAGGCCTCCCGGCGCCATCTGAAAACGACAGATTGATAGACGATATATTTAACCTGGGATCAATGCGGGCGTACGAGGGTACTATGGCATCTCCCAGGGAGCAGGTAGCAGCTCGCCTGCAGGCGGTCAATTTCCCGCCAAAACGATACAGGATTCATGAGGGCTTTATTGAAGACACACTTGTTGGATCTTCCGATCTGCCACAGCAAGTTTCATTCGCCTATGTAGACCTTGATCTTTACAGGCCAACAGTGAGAGCGCTTCAATTTCTCGATTCCAGTTCGAAGCCAGGCGCTGTTTTTATCGTGGATGATTATGATTATTTCTCTACCGGTGTAAAAGAGGCTGTTGATGAATTTGTCTCCTCGCATGCGGGCTATGTAACAAGTAAACCGGATTCGATATTCGGAAAGTTCATCATTCTTATTAAAACCTGACACAAACAAGTTTCATGAATCGAAAAGGGATATCTATGATTCTTTTCAAGAGGTTAATTGATAATCGTATTCATGAGTCTCAGTTGTATCTATAAATCAAAAAAAATATTGGTATAAATCTAAGGGTTTAATCCATAAAGAAGTAAGATCTCGAGAACAGCCGGGAATTCAGTCCGGTTTGAAAACAGATTTTAAAAAGGATTCAATCAGGATATGCACAGGATTGATAAAAATCGGGAACCCGAACGGATTCTTATGGTTCATAATCATTACCGGTTTGCCGGGGGAGAGGATGTGGTTTTTCAGTCAGAAACCCGGCTTCTCTCGAGTAGAGGACACAAGGTCCGGACTTATACCATGGACAACCGCACCATCGATAAGAGACACCCTCTCAGCCTGGCTATGAATACAATCTGGAACAGGCAAAGCTATATTGACTTGAGAGGGATTATCAAGGAATGGAAACCGGATGTCATTCATTTTCACAACACCTTTCCAATGATCTCTCCCTCTGTTTATGATGCGGCGTATATCGAGGGGGTACCTGTAGTTCAAACGCTGCATAATTACCGATTGATGTGCCTGAATGGTGCTCTCTACAGGAATGGCCGAGTATGCGAAGAATGTATTGGGAAGGGGGTATCGCGAGGTATCCTGTACGGCTGCTACCGTCAATCTTTCATGTTATCTGGCGTAACAGCGCTTATGCTGCAATTGGGGCGCATAAGGGGGACATGGAAGAAGAGAGTGGGCAGGTATATTACCCTGACTGAATTCGGCAGGCGCTTGTTTATTCGAGGCGGATTGCCAGCTGAGAGGATCACAGTAAAACCCAATTTCATAATTCCGGATCCGGGATCTGGCTCGGGGGTGAGGGACAGAGGAGCTCTTTATGTCGGTCGGTTGTCTGTGGAAAAAGGGATTGATTTTCTTCTCAATGCATGGTCCGATTTTGATCACATTCCACTAACCTTGATCGGGGCGGGCAGAAGGGAACTAGAGAAAGCCGGGATAGAACTCAATATTCAATCGGGGATATCATTGGCCGGTTTCCACGCTCGTGAAGATATCATTTCGGCCATGAAAAAGGCTTCTTTTGTAATACTGCCTTCCCGGTGGTATGAGGCTGGTACGCCACTGGTTATTCTCGAGGCTTTGGCTACCAGCACACCTGTACTTGTTCCAGGGCACGGTGGAATTGGGGAATCGCTGGTCGATGGGAAGTCAGCAGTTTTTTTTAATCCTGGTAATGTTGAGGACCTGGCGGAAAAAGTACGTTGGGCATGGGAGCATCCTGAGGAGATGCAAGGGATCGGTGCTGAAGGCAGGAAGGTGTTTGAGCGTTGTTATACTGCAGACAGGAACTACAAGTTGCTGTTAAATATCTATCGTGAAGTAACTTCCGGGAACCGATCACACTGATTTTTTCCCGATAGCCTGCACCATCTGCAGAAAATTAATAAAGAATAGAATGAGCCGGAATACAAATGAAGACTATGACGGCATAGTGATTCCAGGTTTAACAATCAGAACTGCAAGAAAGGACCAATCAAGTCGAATATGTGATTAATGAAAGCTTGTCGTGAAAGGGGGATAGGCAGGACCTTTTTTTTCCCATACAATAGCTTCCGGAGAACTGAAGGGTGAATCTACTCGTTCGATTTACAGCGATCAGCAGCATTTCATTCCTGGTGAATATGGGAATGCTGGTCCTGCGCGCCAAGGTCCTGGCAGTGCTGCTTGCACCTGAAGGAGTGGGATTGCTTTCGCAGATCAACACACTGGACGGTATGCTGTCAACATTTGCTTCGATTGGAATGGGGTACGGGATTACCAATCTCATAGCCAGGCCGGCAGCGTCGGATGAGAAGAATTCAACAGCAGATATCTACCGGACCGGGTTTTTACTCTCCCTGATATTTGGAAGCCTTTGTTCGGGGCTGCTGGTAATCCTTGCGCAACCGCTTTCGAGCCTGCTGTTGGGAACACCAAAACTGGCGGTCTTTTTCTATCTGATCGCCGCGGCCTATCCCCTTAAATTCCTGACAGGGCTTTTCAGTTCCACTTTGAATGGTTACAAGGAAATTAATTCACTGGCCCTGGTAAGAGTAATCGTTTCTGTTCTGGGTGTGATTTTTATGGTGGGGCTGGTGTGGTTCTACGGCGTTACAGGTGCTGTTTTGGGGATTACTGCCTGGGCTGTTGTTGCGCTGGTTGTGAACCGTGTCTATCTCTTCCGAAACGAAGGAATCCGAAAAGACCTGTCAGAAGCTGGAAGATACCGCAAGGATCTTGCAGGAGAGATTATCCGTTTTGGAAGTGTGAACCTCGCTGTCCTGGTTCTCAACTATCTGGCAGTACTGACCCTGAGGTCACAAGTAGTCCATACACTTGGGAGCAGCGCAAATGGGATCTACCAGGTGGTATGGGCCATGTCTTCCCAATACCTGCTCCTGATCCCGCAGTCACTCTGGGTGTACGGGTTCCCGCGTATATCGGAAGTACTGGATTCACAGGAAACCGTCAGGCTGGAAATGGGGCGGATTCTGCGATTGGGCCTGCTTTTTCTGATCCCCGCTGTGTTCCTCATCCTGGCAAACCGGGAGTTCATCATTACGCTGTTGTATACAAGGGAATTCCTGCCTGCAGGGGAGCTTTTCGCTGTTCAGGTCTGGGGAGATATTTTTCGTTTCGTGTTATGGTGGTTTCTGGTGCCCTTGTACGCCAGGCGAAAATTTGGTTGGATTTTCCTTTTTGAACTTGTAAGAAGTCTTGGGCACCTCATCCTGGGATTCCTGCTGCTTCCGGGGATGGGCATCTACGGGATCAGTGCGGCATATGCAGTAATCAATACGATCGCCGTTCTGGGGGCTGTACTTTTTCTTTATAAAAATGAAGACTACCGTGATGCGCAGAAAAGTTACTCGTTTATCCTATGGATCATACTTCTTTTTGTCAGCAGTCTCTTCCTCCCGCAAAATGTATGGGGATTGGCAGGTTCGCTTGTGGTTATCGTTAGCTGGATGCTAATCGTCCTGAAAGCAGAGGAAAAGAAGGCAGTTCTTTCATTCCTGCAAAGGAAAAACTGATTTCTATGCTGGCGGGAATGAGAAGCAGCTTAATTTGCAGCATATAGAATACTGTTGTAATCTGGTTTATCTGAATTTTATACAGGCAAAGCTGAAATTTCAGGAGAATCATGCGAGTTGTATTTCTATTGTTTTTTTCTTCCTATGGGCTATGGACACTATTCCGCAGCCTGGGAATGGCTTATGTGCTTGATCTATTTGTCACACTGCCGATTTCTGCTGTCATTGTGATCTTTTTTATCTGGGAGCCGTTCAGGGATGAAAAAAAGCGAACACGATGGTCGCCGATCGACCCGAGATCCTCAAAAACCCTGATCCTTGTTGTCCTGTTGGCTTTGAATTTTTTCCTCCTCTCTACAGCATTTATCCGAGTTTTGTTATTAAGCATGCAGTACTTGTGGATACTGTCTATCAGCCTGTTTCTCTATGCCGTTTTCCGCTGGTATTACGAACGCGGTGAATTGAATTTGTTCCTTCAGGATCTGACCCTCAGCCTCCTTCTCCTGATCGGCGTAAATATAGTATGTTATATCATCGGGTTTGAAAGCCCATCTGAAATTGAGAACTATCATCGTGCGTTTGACACGCTTTTTAACCTGCTGGAAAACCGTTTCTATTTCCCTTTGGCTACAAGCACAAGAATTCTTTCCATCCTTTCCGGTACCGCCTTCCTTATGGCGCTCTTTATACCGTTCAGATGGAAATCCAGGATTGCTGTTCTGCTTGTCAGAATCGTTGGGGCGATTGCCTGCATGTTTGTTCTCGTAGCTGCAGGTGCACGAATCCCGTTTCTGGCTTTGCTTGCCGCTGTGCTGCTCGGGTTGCTGTGGGATCGTATCGGGCGTTTCGGAATATATGCAGGAACAGCGGGCGCTGTGCTTCTGCCGGCATTTGTAATCGGATTTTCCAGTTTACATGACCGGCTGCAGGCTGCAGGAGAACTCCCTGCTTTTGTCGAACGTGTTTTTACAATGTTAACGATCTCGAACAGGGACATCATATGGTCCGGAGCATTCAGCGGCGCGTTCCGGAATTTTCCATCTGCAGTATTTGGAAATGGTGTTTTCGGGCATATCACTTCCGGAGCAAGCGGTATCTATGGTTACCTGTTCGAAGTTTCATGGGTCAATCCGTTGTTGATGGGATCCCATAATTCCTACATCCAGATACTGCTCGATGGTGGGCTGCTGGCTTTGATCGGTTTTCTTGCTCTGGTTGGCGCGGTCCTCTGGAAGCTGCCGGGCATTGCCAGCGATTTGACTGGATCTTCCGCTGAACCTCTGGAAGTGATTAAAATGGAACGCAATCTCAGCATTCCCCTGGTTTATCTTTTGATGACAGCATCAACGGAGGTCTCCATCAGCTACCTTGCACCGGAGATTCTCTACCTTCTGGTTGCTGTTCTCCTTCTGATCATTCTGGGTCCGGGAAAACGGACGTTAATGCAGAAAGAGGAAGAATCTTCAATTTGACAGGCTGTTTGTATTCCAGACCATCCATGTGCTTGAAAAAACAGGATAGCGAAGTGTATGATGGTGGTGTGGATTCATACAACCGGTGACCCACGCCAGCACTATGGTTCATCATGGAGATTGAATGGAGAGATTTCGCGGGAAAGATATTACAGCAGGCCGACTTGTCGATGCTTTCAAACGCAGGATTGTTGATATTCCCCATCTACTTGCCTGGCGTCTGCGATCCAGTCGGGCTGTCAGGAATCAGGACCTGCTGAGACAATATATGGGCATTCATGCTGGTGAACGCTGTTTTATTATTGGCAACGGGCCGAGTTTGAAAAAGACAGATCTCTCTCTGCTTGAAAATGAATATTCGTTTGGTATGAACAGGATTTATCTCCTGTTTGAAAAATTGGGGTTTCATACAACCTACTTTGTGAGTTCCAATGAACGGGTAATCGAACAGTTTAATCAGGATATCCGGCTGCTTCCAATGCCGAAATTCCTGAATTGGCAAACACGAGCACTGTTCGAACCGGACAATGAAAGTACTCATTTTTTCAAACTGCGGCTGGGGTTTAAGGATCGATTCTCTCCGGACCTTGTCCATCCGATTTCAGGGGGCGCTACTGTAACCTATGTTGCGCTTCAAATTGCGTATTTTATGGGTTTCTCCCAGGTTTTCCTGATTGGTGTAGATCATACTTTTCAATACAAGGGAACTCCGAACCGGTTTGTGAGGCAGGACCAGGATGTTGACGCAAATCATTTTTCCCCGAATTATTTTCCAAAAGGAATACCATGGCAGATACCTGATCTGCTCCATTCAGAAATTGCCTATCAATTAGCGAAGGAATCCTATGAGGCGGATGGAAGGCAAATCCTGGATGCTACAGTGGGTGGGAAATGCCCGGTTTTTAAGAAGGTGGATTATGCCTCATTGTTCAGTGGGGAAACAGGGAATCCCACAGGAGAAGTAATTGACCAATGAGCATTCAACTGTCCTGTCCCGTTGTTGAAGTTCTGGATATACCCATTTGTGATATAACGAGCAAGGATCTGATCAATACCATGGTAGAGGCTGCAGTGAAAGAGGAGAAGATGGTTGCAGCCTATGCCAACGTTTTTGGAATGAACCTCGCCTGGGAGAATCGATGGTTCACCAGGTTCTACCAGGATGCAGATGTTGTGTTTTGTGATGGAGTGGGTGTGAAGTGGGGGGCATGGCTTGCCGGCAAGCCACTCACCAACAGACTGACTCCTCCTGACTGGATTGAAGACCTGGCTTGTGCAGCAGCTGAAAATGGCCTCAGTATGTTTCTTCTTGGCGGGGAACCCGGGATAGCAGAGAAAGCAGCTGAATGGCTTCAGCTGCAGGTGCCCGGCCTGGTTGTGGCGGGATGTTTTCATGGTTACTTTGATAAGGGGGCAGGATCACCGGAGAATGAAACCGTATTGGATAAAATCCGGGAGGCTGAACCTTCCATTCTGCTGGTAGGATTCGGTATGCCGCTTCAGGAAGAATGGATACGTGATAATCTTGTACAAATCCAGAGCAATGTGATCATGACTGTTGGAGCCTTGTTTGATTGGATATCAGGAGAAAAAAAACGGGGCCCGCGATGGATGACTGATCATGGAATGGAATGGCTTTCCCGGCTTGTGATTGAGCCCGGCAGATTATGGCGCCGGTACCTGGTCGGCAATCCACTCTTTCTATTACGGGTAGCGCGATGGCGGGTATTTGAGAGTGGGAAAAAGTAGTCTTCAACCACGTGCAAGCGAGTTTAAAAGTCGAAATCCGGCAGTCCACAAGGTGCATGTGCAGCTGTTGGACTGTAGCCAAGCAGGACAATTCTTCCTATAATCGGGTTATTGTCAGAGGTTTTTTGCAGCAGTTCAACACCGTAAATATTATCGTGGTTTTTCGTTTTTAATAATTAAGGATTCACCGGGAAAATGCAGAAATACCGTTTAATGCCCCTCACGATTTCACTGCTTGTCAGTGATGCAATTTTCATCCCTCTGGGTTTGTTCCTGTCAAGCGTCCTGCGATCTTCCATACCCTTCGGCACCAGCGGTGCGCTCTCTTTTGAAAATGTCTCTATCCCATGGGCGGTCTACCTTGCAGCACTCCTGTGCTGGATGGGAAGTATGGCATTGAATAAAGCCTATAATCCTACAGAAATACTTCGCTGGTATGTTGAAGCATTCAAGGTTGGGACAGCCGGCGTTCTGGCAACCTTTATCCTCGGAGGTTTCCTCTATTTTTCATACCGGCAGATTTCCCGGCTGCAGATTGTCTATTCGTATCTATGCATCATTGCTTTGATATTTGCCTTTCGATTGGTTCTCCGAGTGTATTACCGTATCTCAAAGCAGGATCGTCCGGGAACAAGACAGAAGGTTGTGATCCTTGGTGCCGGTACTGTTGGTGAACGAGTGATGGACATTATTAACGACCATGCTCGCTGGGGTTTCAATTTTGTTGGCTTCCTTGATGATGATCCGATGAAACTGGGAACAACGATCGGAGGGATGCCTGTATTGGGAGAAATCGACCAGATAGAAGAGATTGTCGAAAGCCAGAATATCAGCGAAGTCTGGGTTGCTTTGCCGGCACGGGCGTATAATCGAATGAAGCAGGTTATTACAAGGCTTGAGGCACTGCCGGTACGAATCTACGTGGTGCCGAATTATTTTTCTCTCGCCCTTGTCCGGGCCAGGGCAGAAGTCATCGGGGGTATCCCGGTGATCGGGCTCAGAGACCCCGTGATCCAGGGCCCGGAGCGTTCTTTCAAACGAGCGTTCGACCTTGTTGTTGGAGGGATCGGGCTGCTGCTGATTTCCCCCTTGCTTCTTCTGGCTGCGGCTGCTATCAAACTGGATTCTCCCGGCAAGGTCTTCTTTCTCCAGGAGAGGGTGGGGGAGAACGGCGCACTGTTCCGAATGGTGAAATTCCGAACCATGGTTTCCAACGCCGAAGTCGAGCAGCAGAAAGTCAATATTCAGACTCCGGCTGGCGAAATCATACACAAGCAGAAGGATGATCCGCGTGTCACCAGGGTAGGACGGTTCCTGCGACGTTTCAGTATCGATGAATTTCCGCAGCTGTTCAACGTGATAAAAGGCGATATGAGTCTTGTGGGGCCCCGGCCGGAACTGCCCTGGCTGGTGGACCGCTATGACTCCTGGCAGCGCAAACGGTTTGCTGTTCCGCAGGGGATCACAGGCTGGTGGCAGATCAACGGCCGCAGTGATAAACCCATGCATCTCAATACAGAAGATGACCTGTACTACGTCTACAACTATTCCCTCTGGCTGGACATACTCATCCTGCTCAGGACTCCGCTGGTTGTGATTCAGGGCAGAGGGGCGTTTTGAAGTTCTCCATCAATATATTATTCCATTGATAATGCGGTTGGAAAACCGGGCAGCTTTACGCCTGCACTTCAGAATACACAGAATAAACTGTGAATTACAATTTACCAGATGGTGTTTCGCAGTAGAGCAGTACCTTCCTCCAGAAAGAATTCTCTTTAAGCATACAAACCTGGATCCCTCGCCTTCCCTCGGGGCAGTCATGAAGCCAATCGTGGGGTGTAGGCATCTCCCCTCAATCTCCTCATCTGTTCCCGGAAGGTAAAAGGGAGGAAGCCAGAAAGGGGTCGTGGATATCGAGAAGAACCGAAAAGGCGATTATTTTCTGTTACAATGACCCGGTTGCATGAATTACATTAGGCACCATTAATTATGGTGCCCTAAAGTTTGAAGGAAAGAAACAATGACTCATCTTGATGAACTTGAAACAACCAGTGTTCACATTCTGAGGGAGGCTTATGCCAACTTCAAGAATCTGGGAATGCTCTGGTCGATGGGGAAAGACAGCACAGTTCTATTGTGGCTCACTCAAAAGGCATTTTTCGGCCATGTCCCTTTTCCCCTCGTCCATATTGATACACACTATAAAATCCCGGAAATGATTGAATACCGTGACCGCCTGACAAGGGAGTGGCATCTTCCGATGGTGATCGGAAGCAACGATGAGGCTCTGCAGAACAAGCAGACGTTTCCTGATGGCAATGTAGATCGTATTACATGCTGCAGCCTCCTGAAAACAGAAGCCCTGCGCAAGACTCTTAATGGAGAAGGCCGCCGGCTGCGCTACAATCACAACCGGCAGCGTTATGAGGAGGAACCCAACCCGGAGCCTTTCACCGGGGTGATTGTTGGGGCCAGGGCTGATGAAGAAGGATCGCGGTCAAAGGAGCGTTATTTCTCGCCGCGTGACAAGCAGAACGAGTGGAACATAGGCGAACAGCCGCCGGAGTTCTGGAATCAGTTCAAAACAGACTTCGCACCGGGCACCAATGTCCGTATCCACCCGCTTCTGGACTGGACTGAGTTGAATATCTGGGAATATATCGAACAGGAAAATATTCCCACCGTATCGCTCTACTATAACCAGGGAGAAGGAACACGTTATCGCTCTCTGGGTTGTTATCCCTGCACCTTTCCTGTCGAATCTTCTGCACGCACTGTAAGTGAAATCATAGAGGAGTTAAAAACGGGAAAATTCTCACATATTGCGGAGCGGGACGGTCGTGCCCAGGACAAGGATGACGGCGGTGGACTGGAAACGCTCCGCCGGGAAGGATACATGTAAAAATGACACCTTCCAAACAACCAACTACAGAAGAAAAGATGGATATCGTTTTTGTCGGCCATGTAGATCACGGCAAGAGTACTGTGATCGGCCGTATGCTGGCTGATACGGGCTCGCTTCCTGAGGGCAAGCTGGAGCAGGTACAGCTGAGTTGTGAGCGGAACTCCAAACCCTTCGAGTATGCCTATCTGATCGATGCATTGAAGGATGAACGGGCCCAGAGTATCACGATCGACTCGGCGAGAGTATTCTTCAAATCTGAAAAACGCCACTACATTATCATCGATGCCCCCGGCCATATCGAATTTATCAAGAACATGGTTACAGGGGCTTCCAGGGCGGAAGCAGCGGTGCTTGTGATCGATGCACATGAAGGAATCCAGGAAAACTCGCGGCGCCACGGTTACCTGCTGTGGATGCTGGGGATCAAGCAGATTGTTGTGGCTGTGAACAAAATGGATCTGGTCGATTATGACCAGAAAGTCTTCGAAAATATCGAAACTGAATATAACAAGTTCCTGGCCGAGATCGGAGTGGAGCCGCTTTGTACAATTCCTGTTAGCGGCCGGGAAGGCGATAATGTGGCTTCATTGAGCGAGAAAATGCCCTGGTACGAGGGACATACAGTGCTTTCCGCGCTGGACAGTTTCACGAAGGCCAGCCCGCTGATCGACAAGCCAATGCGCCTGCCCGTTCAGGATGTGTATAAATTCACGCTGTTTGGCGATGACCGCCGTATTATTGCTGGAACACTTTCCAGCGGTACATTAAAAAACGGCGATGAAATCATTTTCTACCCGTCAGGTAAACGCAGTACAGTAAATAGGCTTGAAGAGTATGGTGCCCAGGCACCGGAGGAAGCAAAAGCCGGGCAGGCAGTCGGGTTTACCATGCGGGAGCAGGTATATGTCCGGAGAGGACAGATAGCCTGTCTTGCCGATGAAGAACCCCCACAGATTTCACAGCGATTCCGCGCAAGCCTGTTCTGGCTGGGGAAACACCCCATGGTGTTGAAAAAACAATATGTCTTGAAGTTGGGTACCGAACGGGTGAAAGCGGAAATTGAAACTATTCACAAGGTAATCGATGCTTCGGCGCTTGCGAGCAAGGATAAACAGGTGATCGAGCATCATGATGTGGCAGAGGTTACATTCCTGCTGAAGCGTGAGATGGCTTTCGATACAACCAGCGGTGTGCCGGATACCGGCCGTTTTGTCATTGTCGATGATTATGAGATCTGGGGCGGTGGTATTGTACTGGAAGGGATTGGTGACGCTGAACAGACCATGCTGCGGGATGAAGTTTTCCTGCGAAACAAGAAGTGGATAAAGAGCCTGGTCTCCTCTGAAAACAGGGCGGACAAATACAACCAGCGTTCGGCTTTGATTATTGTGACCGGTAAAACGGGGTCCGGGCGGAAAACATTGGCAGGGAAAATCGAGAAGCAGTTATTCGAAGACGGTAAATTTGTATATTACCTGGGTGTGGGAAGTGTGTTGTATGGTGTCAATGCTGACCTGAAACGGGACGGCAAGAATAACTGGCACGAACATCTTCGCAGGATCGGAGAAATCGCAAATATTTTTCTGGACGCCGGTTTGATCCTGATCCTGACGGCTATCGAACTGACCCAGGATGATCTTAAGGTAATCCAGACGATTATCAGCTCGAATCAGATTGAAACTGCCTGGGTGGGGGATACGGTTACAACCGATATCAATTATGATATTCTGATTCCGAACGAGCAGAGATTCGATGAAGCTACTATCTCAATTAAACGTCTGCTGCAGGAGCATGGGATCATTTTTTCCCCTTAGGGAAGAATATCATATAATAAACAATTAGAGATGTTGACCAGTCAGGGATACGGTTTACAAAGGTTACCGTATCCCTTCTGCTTGACGGAACCTCCACAGCATGGCAGAATATTTTATCCGTTTGGAGATGGAGCCCGGCAATATCCCGCCAGGAGGAAAAATCTCCACTGGATTCTTACTCGTGATGGACAGGATCATTTCGGGAAGGAATAAATATGAATAATGCACCGACGGTAATAATTCCACCTCATGGTGGAACGCTGATCAGCCGCATGCTGCATGGAGAAACCCGGGAAGCGGTTCGCGAACGGGCGGCAGCAATGTTGAAAGTCGCTCTGAGCCCGGTGAATCTCTCCGACCTGGAGTTGATCGCTATCGGTGCGTATTCTCCTCTGACCGGTTTTATGAAGCAATCCGATTACGAGCAGGTCGTTCACTCTATGCGTCTGGCTGCCGGACTGGTGTGGACGATCCCTGTCACACTTGCTGTGGACAGTGAAACAGCAGAATCGATCGAGATCAATCAGGATATTGCCCTTTGTGAGGGAGACAAACCGCTGGCAGTGATGACTGTGGCGGAAAAATATCAATATGACAAAGGGCTTGAGGCGGAAAATGTATACACCACGCGTGAAGACGCCCATCCAGGTGTAGCTCGTGTATATGCACAAGGGGAAATTCTGTTGGGCGGTGATATCTGGGTGTTCGACCTTCCTCAGGCTGCAGGCACGGAATTTCCGGAGCTGCGCCACACACCCGCACAAACCCGTCGCATTTTTGCACAAAATGGCTGGCGCAGGGTTGTCGGTTTTCAAACCCGAAACCCCATTCATCGTGCCCATGAATATATTCAGAAGACTGCTCTTGAGATTGTAGACGGACTGTTTTTACATCCTCTGGTTGGTGAAACAAAAAAGGATGATATTCCAGCCGATGTACGAATAGAGAGTTATCAGGCTATTCTGCGCGATTATTATCCGGCTGATCGAGTAATGCTGGGCGTCTTCCCGGCTGCCATGCGCTATGCAGGGCCGCGCGAAGCTGTTTTCCATGCGATTTGCCGTAAAAACTACGGCTGTACACACTTTATAGTTGGGCGCGATCACGCAGGCGTGGGAAAATACTACGGCACCTATGACGCTCAGTTGATTTTTGATGAGTTTTCACCGGAGGATATCGGGATTACGCCGCTCCTTTATGAGCATGCCTTTTACTGCAGAAAATGCGGTATGGTTGTGAGCGCAAAAACCTGCCCGCATGGTAAGGAAGATTGGGTCTATCTCAGTGGGACGCAGGTGCGGGAGATGCTGGAGAATGGTGAGACATTGCCGGCAGAATTCACCCGCCCGGAAGTTTCTCAGGTGTTGATTGAGGGAATGCGCCGGCACAGAAAGAAACAAGGGTAATATAAAGGAAACAGGGTAGTTCGGAGATTTGTGATGGGACAACAAACAAAAAGAAGAATGTTTGTCCTTGGCCTGGACTGCGCTGAGCCGACATTGGTTTTTGATTTGTGGAAAGACGAGCTGCCAGTCCTGAATGATCTGGCAGCTCGTGGTTGTTGGGGAAAACTGCGCTCAAGCACTCCGGCAATAACTGTACCCGCATGGAGTTCCATGCTCAGTTCACGGGATCCGGGTGTTCTGGGTGTTTATGGTTTTCGTAACAGGGCAGATACAGGCTACTATCGTATGGATATCGCGGACAGCACCGTCATCCGCCAGCCGCGTATCTGGGATTACCTGGGCGATGCAGGATATAATTCCGTTCTGATCGGGATACCACAAACGTATCCTGTTAAATCTGTCAGGGGCCGGCTTGTTTCAGGTATCCTGACCCCAGACATTGAAAAACCGTGCACCTGGCCGGAGGCATGGCGGGATGAAATTCGCAGATTGGCTCCAATGTATGACTTCGATGCACGTCCTTTCCGTACCGAGCGCAAGGATTGGCTTCTGAACAAGATTAAATCGATGACAGAGGCTCATTTTTCGGTAGCGGATTCCGTAATCGACAGCAAGGATTGGGATTTCTTCATGCTGGTAGAGATTGGCCTTGACCGCATGCATCACGGGTTCTGGAATTTTTTTGACCCGAAACATTTTGAGTATGTTCCCGGCAATCCATATGAACGCGTTATTCATGATTACTATGTCTGGATGGACACGAAGCTCGGGGAATGGCTGGACCGGTTATCAGCGGATGATGTCGTTCTCGTAGTATCGGATCATGGTGCTCATGCTGTGCAGGGCTGGATCTGTATCAATGAATGGCTGTGGCGGGAGGGATATCTTACTCTTTATGAAGAGCCGCAGGGAGGCGTGGTGCCTTTTGCCAAAGTTGAAATAGATTGGTCTCGAACACGGGCCTGGGGCGCAGGCGGGTATTATGGGCGTATCTTTTTCAATATTGAGGGGAGGGAGCCGGAAGGTGTAGTAAAACCAGGGGAGGTAGAAAGCCTGCGTGAGGAACTCTGCGACAGGATCCCCAAAATTCCATCCTCTGCCGGGAAGGCATTAGATACACGAGTGTACTCACCTGATGATATTTACTACGAAGCCAACGGCTTGCCTCCTGACCTGCTGGTCTACTTTGATAACCTGCGCTGGCGATCGGCGGGATCCTTCGGCCATAATAGTATATACAGCTTCAAGAATGATACAGGACCAGACGGCTGCAATCATGCAAAGGATGGCCTCTTTATTTTATATGATCCGGCAGCACCTCAGGGGGGGAGACAAATAACAGGATCTCAGTTGATGGATGTAACCCCCTGGATACTGGATATATTTGGAATGAATAAACCTGATTCCTTGCAGGGAAAAAGCCTGCCGATTAAGTAGGAGAGGTATCTTTGGAAAATAGGTCAGTTTCAAACATGTGGAAAAGATTGATTCTGGTGCAAGGGCACCGGCGTAGTGGAACAACATGGATAGCGGCGGTTCTTGGAAAAGCAGAAGATGTCAGCCTCATTCCGTACGAACCATTGTGGCTGAAGCATCACCCTGAAACAGACGCAAGTATTCAGATTATCGAAAAACGCAGGAAAAGCGGCTGGTATATTGATTTTAATTCAGAAGATGAAGATCAGGTTTTATTCGCCCGGCTTATTCGGAAACATCTTGAAACGCTGGTTGATTTTTACTTTGGGGGGCCTGTCAACACGCTGGTGATTAAGGAGCCTCACCCGAATTGGATGCCTGTGTTGAGGGCGGCGGTTCGGCCGGATCATGTGATATTTCTCGACAGGCATCCGCTAGGTATTTTAAATTCCTATGAAAAATCAGGCCTCTATGACGGGTGGGAAACAGACGATGAGTGGCAGAAATTCCTTGTTTACATGCAGAAAACCTCGCCGGAGTTACTTCCTGTTCTGGAAAAAATCAAACATCCGGCAAAACGTGTGGTCTATATGGCATATATTGGACGAAGGCTCTGTTTGGAGGCACAGGAAGATCTGCCGTTTACAGTGGTACAATACGAACCGCTTTGCCTGGATCCATACAATGAATTCGAAAAAATCTTCAGGGATCTGGGTTGGCGTTGGGATGGGGCAATCCAGGAGATGATCAAGCCCCTGGTTGACCCGGACGGGGAAAATGAATCGGGATTTGTAGCTGTGCATAAGCGTTCAGAGGAGCGGGCATATGCATGGCGCAAGGAGATGGCACCGCACCTGATTCGATCGATCTCCCGTTTTCTTGAAAAAATTGGATGGGAAGTTGACAGGATGCCGGAGTTCGAGCCGCTCAATTTTGAGGAGAAACTCCGCTGTGGAAGAATCTATCTCAAGAGGAGATACTCCTGGCTTCGTCGTTTTGGATTGCGATCCGTCCTGAAGAGCCTTTAGAGAGTACACTATGCAGGAACTATATCAATTCAGAATAGATAACGGAGATTACAATGGAGCATAAAGGTTTTACATTATGGTTTACCGGCCTGTCAGGTGCAGGAAAGAGTACACTTGCCGAGCATGTTGTGAAGAAGCTGCGCGATAAGCAAATGAAAGTAGAAGTGCTGGATGGTGATGTAATACGTACGAATCTCAGCAAAGGGCTTGGTTTTTCAAAGGAAGATCGGGATACCAATATCTATCGAATAGGTTGGGTATGCGAGGTCCTCAGTCGCAATAATGTTGTGGCGGTCGCTGCTGCAATTTCGCCTTATCGCGAAGTCCGAAATAATGTCCGGAAGAAGACCGATAATTTTGTCGAGGTTTTTGTTGAAGTACCGATTGAAGAAGCGATCAATCGTGATGTAAAGGGGCTTTACAAGAAGGCTCTGGCGGGAGAAATTAAGAATTTTACCGGGATTTCTGATCCTTATGAACCACCGGAGAATCCGGAAGTTGTTTGCAATACTGCTGAGGAAACGGTGGAAGAAAGTGCACAGAAGATACTTGACTACCTGGCCCAGGCGGATCTGCTGCCTGCATAAGCATGTGCAATTAAATAATAAAAGGGCGCTGTTCCTGGCGCCCTTTCCAGTTTAATAGTCACATTACAGCAAATAATGAGTGGGATAGTCTCCTTTTTCCAGCAAACCGCTCCTAACGGGATCATGGCAGTCACTTATTCCTGCAGCCATCGTTTCTCTGCGTTTTCGCCATGGCCTTGAATACCCTGCGCTGGTGAATAGCAAAAAAGCAGAAAAGGAGAAGTTTCCCCCTGTATCAACCGCGAACGTTATTACATCGATCAGCTGATAGCGCTTTTTTCGCACGTTGTACTGGGCCGTCACTTTTTATAAGCGTGAGATCAGTCTGCCCGGCATACTCCCTTCGATTTACACCTTTTTCCATTCAGCAGTCAATGGCTGGCATGCGCTGTCCAGAAGAAGGCGGGATATGAGTCGAGGAAAACAACCAATCCTGATACAATGAAGAACGCTTTTTTCAACGATTATTATGATCCCGGATTGTGGTGAAAGTTCCATGGCAAAGCTGCCGCTAATTTCCATTATTACACCATCCTATAATCAGGCATCCTACCTGGATGAAACCATCCGATCAGTCCTGGGGCAGAATTATCCTGACCTGGAATACATTGTGGTTGATGGTGGATCGACAGATGGAAGTGTGGATATCATCAAGAAATATGCGGACAGAATTGACTGGTGGGTATCCGAACCAGACAAAGGGCAGGCGCATGCGATAAACAAGGGACTGAGGCGAGCCCGCGGTGACTATGTTGCATGGTTGAATTCGGATGACCTGTATCTGCCGAACGCAGTAAAGCGTGCTGCTGAAGCACTGAAACAAAATCCCGATGTTACCATGGTATACGGAGATGGCATTCTGATAGATTCCACAAGGCAGATACTGGATTGGCATTACTATTCTTCTTTAAATACTCTGGATCTTTTATGCTGGAAGGTCCTTCTGCAGCCAACTGTTTTTATGCGGCGAAGTGTGCTGGAACAAATCGGGTATCTGGACCTTGACTATGATCTTGTTCTTGACCATGATCTCTGGATTCGATTTGCCCTCCAGGGACCAATCCTTCATATCCCTGAATTCTGGGCTGCAGAACGCACGCACCCTGATGCAAAAACGATTGCGTCTGCTGCGGGATTCGTTGATGAAGCTGAACGGCTTGTCTCTGTTTATAAAAATAA
>Ga0272441_10005867_pt1 | contig 21021 bp, 18 predicted proteins | sample SSMProp6N_FD_193582 | JGI IMG/M metagenome (GOLD analysis project Ga0272441, IMG submission 193582) | Marine sediment archaeal communities from Little Sippewissett salt marsh, Falmouth, MA, United States - SSM-Prop-6N | ecosystem: Environmental > Aquatic > Marine > Wetlands > Sediment ...
AGATTACCCGCTTCATCATAGGCGTATTTTACCCAATTACCTTTCGGATAGATCTTTTTCGTAATTTCACGGTGCGCGTTATACTCATACCTGGTAATATAACTCTCAGGTTCGCCATCCCTGAGCCCACGTGTGAGAACCTTTCTCATAACAGTATTATCCCCATCATCATATTTTACCAGCACAGAAGTGCCCAGTCCGTCTACGTATAAAGTCTCACGGTTATCCTCATCATAATAAAAACTTATGGTTCCCTCTCCATACGTTTGCCAGTCAACCTTATCAACATCATTGTAATGGTTGACCAAATAAACCTGGCCTTTAGGATCCGTGATCGTCTCAAGATTGTGCGCGTTATCATATGTATAACGTTCTGTTAATCCGTCAGGATAATCTTCAGTGGGAGGCGAGGTTACGGCGCGAAGATCATTCATGTCATCATATTCATACACCCAGGTCCTGCCGGTAAAATCCACTATGGTCTCAAGCCTGCCGTCCTCATCATAGTTCAGGGATATCTCCCTACCCAAACTATCGACAATACCGGTCAACTTATGGTCATACGCGATCAGTCCCTCGGACTGGGCCTTAAAATATGCCGATCTTCCGATCACCGGGACCCTATCGGCAGGGTCATACGTAAAAGCAATGCTGTTATTATTTCTGTCGGTAATACTTAAGAGTTTACCGTCTATATCGAACAAATATTCTTTTTTATTAGTGGCCGTCAGCGTATATGTGCCATCCGGATTCCTGACCAAAGTATCGTAGGTGTACGGATGCGATACATACACGTCATTTTCAGAGTCATAAGCATATTCATACCTCCTGCCGTCCCCGTCCATGATCACGACATTGTTCGTAACCAGCCTCTTAAGCTGGACATTATAATTGAGGAACCAGCCATACCCATACCTGCCGTTACACATGCTCTGGCTCCTGTAATACCGGGTTATCCGCGCATCCATGCCCCTGCCGGGTATAAAAAGGTCCTGCCTGGACGTCCTGAACTCACCCGTAGCCAGGTCTACCGGGTCGCCGGCTTGGTTCTCAGCCTGATTTCCCGGTACGGCTGAGCCGTTATTACCCATATTATCAAGAGGATCGCAATTACCCCCTCCTGCATTCTGGCCGCTTTCACTGGGATTGTGGCAAAAAGCGTCCCTTACTCCCATTGATTGAAATAGAAAGATCAGGCAAAGCGTTATAGTAAATGTTCTGCCGGCCAACTTTTTAATAAACTTCAATATTATACTTCGCGGCATAGTAGCACCCGCTACACTTAATGTTCCACTGAAACATGCATTCTAAATACACCCTTAAGCCCATTCATATCTTCTACTACGAATATCAATTCATGCTCCCGTTCGGATAATCCCGAAAAATCCCACTCGAACTCATACGGCAATGTCTCCTTCTCACGCTCGAAAATATACATCCTATCTATATAAAATGAAACTCCGCAGTTTCCCTTTCGCGCTTCGACGCTCTTATCTACCCGGATCACAGTCTTTCCGTCTAATATCGAATACAAAGGGGCGTTATTCGTATCCCGTATAGTGACGGATACCTCAAAATCACTGTCTAGCACGGGCAGTTCACTGGCTGTATATTCCGTAAAAGCCGGGCAAGCCAGCGACAAAGATAAAAACATGATAAAACCTGACATCCTTTTTAAAATAGCAGCAAACATCATCTCACCACCGCTATGTTAGCGTTTCTCACATACGTTCCCCTCTCAGCGTCATGGATCTTCAACTCCACCCGGTAATCGCCTTCGAGATCAACGTATCTCCCGTCATCCGCCCGGCCGTCCCATTCGGTCAAATATTCGCCTGCCGGCCTTAATCCGGCATCCTCAAATATCGTCCTGAAGTAATTTCCGTTAGGGTCATATATCCTCATTTCCACTCTGGCCTCTTTAAGAAGCGAATACTTAATTACGCTGACTTCGTTATATAAAGGCAGAATAACGAAAGCCTCCGCGAAAAGATATCCCGTCCCGAGACGTTTATTCCATGTCACCAGTGTGTTTTTGGGAAGCATCTGGGCATACGCCCTGACAGTATAGTCTATGCGGCCAGTTATCCTTCCCTGTTCATTCCGGCCGTTCCAAAATTCAATATTGCCAGTCTCGGGACGTGGTTCAAATGTAACCAGGTGCTTGATCAGGGTCGACCCATCGAATAACCTCATATCCACCCAGGCAGGCTTAACCAGATCATAGGTTATTACACATGAGTCATTCCTTCTTGGATCAAACCTGGGAGTGATACTAACATTTTCCAAATTAACAATACCCGGGGGATAATAGTTGGTATGCTCATAATAACCTTTGGCCCCATTATCATCCATAGCTTCTATATTATACATATACACGCCGAAAGGAAGCACATTCCCGTTCGAATCTCTGCCATCAAACATAAACCCGTTTACACCTTGCGGTTTAGGGACATTGTCATCTATCGTTTCAACATAAGTTCTGATAATAGTTTCTAATCTCCAAACATCAGGCAAAGGATTCAATGACAAGTAAAACAATTCTATGGTTACATTCGCCGGCCTGTCCAGCGTATATGATACGTTCGAAACCTCACCGTCGCATGGATTAAAGAACCTTGGATCAGCGCTTACGTTTGTTATCTGTATATTGTCCACCACAAATTGTCTGTAACAATTGGAAACATTCCTCGCGTCATCCTCGCATTTCAGCCAAAGAGTGCATATCCCATTATTAAATGATTTGATAGGGATCCTTACAAACTCACCGTTAATGATAGGCAGGGTTGATCCCCTCACCTTATTCCATTTGGCCGGATTTATCCCTGAACCTATGTACATTGTAGTATACCAATGATTCTCGTCAGTGGCAGTACAGCGCACACGTACCTCTTCCGTTACATGCTCTCCGTCCGATGGATAGGTTATTTCCACGAAAGGAAAAGTGCCGTCAACCTCGACTAAGGGCGTATATGAATTTACCGCCACACCCGAAACCGGTTCCACAGCCCGCAAGGATATTTTATAAGTCCCATCCTCGACGATATTTCCACCCTCGTCACGGCCGTCCCACATAACAGATATATTGTTACTATAACCATCAAATATCCGTACGGGATTATTATCCAGATCCTTTATGGTAACTAACCATTCAGCGGGTATGGTTATATCAGCGCTTATCCGGCACTCATCACGGAAACCATCACCGTTAGGGCTGAAACGGCCCGGATCATGACCAGCATTATAAATATTCAAAAACTTAATGTTAATATAGTCAACCGCTATCGATTCTTCCGTATCAAATACGCGCGCGCGTATAGTATAGCCCGCAACGTTTTCATCAGGTATTTCCCATTCCGCAAGACTATCATTAGTTACCGGTAAAGATGAGCTGTTGATCATTTGCCAATTATCGGAATGCGCGTTTCGGGCATACTCAATTTCATAATGGTCAAAGTTATCCGAGGCATATGCCGTACCGCGTATAGCGACACTCCCTCCTGTATAGACATCATTTTCAGCCGGCTCAACAATGCGCGCTATCGGAAAATCCGTTTTCACCTCGAATGTGCCTGTTAAAGATTCACTTATTGTTCCCGATCGTAAATCCCAAGCGTATATATAATATTCATATACCCCATCATCCACAAGCGTAACCATATTATCCCTATAACCGTACCATTGAATAAATATACTGTCAGCATCGTATATGATATAAGTCCTGACCGCATATCCTCCCGCTTCCTTAATAACCACACGCCAGTAAACCGGTGATCCGCACACAGCGTTAAACGTAACACAACCGTCAACCGGACAGAACCGGTCAATAACATCCTCCAATAAGACTATGGGAAATCTTACATCGCCTACAGCCGCGGTAAAGAATGGATCTATACGCACTTCCGGAAGGGATTGATCATCTTCCTTGTCAAATATAGCGTTCCTTATAACAGAGGGATCAGAGCTACCCCAATAGTTATACTGAGCTTTAATGATCGTGCCATCAGGGTGCTGGAACTCCTCGGTCATTATATTATATACATCATTATCGTGAATGTTATTATATCTGATAACCGGTTCAGGATCGTAATTGTTATTGTACCTGCCCTTTAAATAAATACCATTGCCATTGTTTGTTATAGTATTGTAGTATATATCAGCGTCGGAACTTCTATTCAGGAATATCCCCCCGTAATCACTTCCCGGGGCACAGTTATTTCTAATGGTATTATATGTAATAGTAGGTGAGGCGCTGTGGCAATATATGCCCCTTTCAGAATATTCTATAACACAATGCGATACTATACACCCGTCATCATCACTGATATCACCAAAACGAAGTTGACGCCAATCATTTCTGGACGGAGGATTTATATTTGATGTAAATAATATCTTCTCGGATTCAGTCCCTTCCGCGATTAAGCCCCCCCTAACATCGAGCGAATAAAGTCCGTCAAATTTCACCGTCACACCGGGTTCTATAGTCAAAGACACACCGTTCTCAACTATTACATTCGCTTTTATAATGTAAGGGCTGTTGTCGAGCATCCATACGGTATCAGATGTAATATCACCCGAAACTATAGTTTCACTATCAGCTTCTATAAACCAACCGAAAAGCATCAGGCAGGAAAAAAATGTAAGGATTGAAATCCTATTTGATAAAATATTCATTTCTACACACTTTAGTTACATAACATTTTATCAATAGGAATGAATAAAGTCAAATAACTTTTTAATTACTTAATTATTTGGCTCCCAAGTCGAATACGCGGCCAGGTCGCCATTCTTGCGACCTGGTCGTTTCGGGTCGCCTTTTGTGCGACCTGGCCGCAAATCCAAACACCAGTGTCCCGGACGCTTCACTTTGCCGGGACAGTTCAACAGTAAGTTATCCACATGAGTAGCCGGGGTTTAACCCCCGGCTACCTCATCAGTGTTTATGCCTGGTATACGCGTCGCGTCGGCGTTTCACGAAAAGCTTTCCCTTTTCAAACGCCAATATAAAGGCGCTTACTACGACCGGATCAAACTGCGTCCCGGCCCCTTCCTTGATCTGTTTCAAGGCATGAAGCGGATCCGATTTCTTGCGATACGGCCTGCTGCTGGTCATCGCGTCAAAGGCGTCACATACTGAAATTATCCGAGCGATAAAGGGTATCTCGCCTCCTTTTAATCCGTCAGGATATCCCGTGCCGTCATACTTCTCCTGATGATGCCGCACTTCTTTGGCGACATCCCTCAATTCCTTAATAGGAATAAGGATAGACGCCCCTATGCCCGGATGCTCTCTAATTTTATCAAACTCTTTCTCGGTTAGTTTTGATTTTTTATTCAGAATACTATCAGGACATCCTATTTTACCTACATCATGTAAAAGGGCCGCTATATGCAGAGTCTCGGTAAAATTCTTATACGCGACCGCTTCAGGTATATCCTCCAACTCTTCAGCAACCGCCATACAATAATTAGTCACCCTCTCCGTATGTCCGTGGGTATAAGGATCTCTGGCGTCAATGGCTGCCGCTAACGCTATAGCCGTATGTATGAATATCCTATGCTCACGCAAGTATAGATCCTTCACCTCTTCCACCTTTTCCTGCAGGTTCTGGATGAGTTGAGCATTTGATATCGCCATAGCGGCATCATTGGCAAGTGTCATGAAAAACCTGATCTCCTGCTTATTGAACTTCTGCCTCGTTACTTTCGGCCCCAGTATCAATACACCTATCAACTCCTTCTTATAATAACATGGTATGCATACCTCAGCCTTCAATAAGTCCATCTGCTTAAGGACCAGGTCAATGGTATCCTCCAGGTTAGGGTGCTTCTTAAAGGCCTCTTTATTATCGAAAAGTTCTTTTAAATCACAATGTGTAAGAGTCCCCGTATCCGAAACAACGTAATTGTCCCTATCATTGAATATCTTTATCAATGGATTCTCATGTGTCATTCTTATAAAGTTAATGGGTATCTTTACCCCGCCGGACCCTTTACTATCGATCAGCACAAACGCCTTATTAGCTTCTTTATATAATAATACCGCGGTATGAGATGTGTGCACCTCTTCATCTATCAAGCGGACTATCATCCTTATCAGACGCTCAGGTTTCCGGAACCTGATCATTGACCTGGAAGCCGCCTCAAGAACAACCTGGTAGTCCAGCTTTGCCTTGGCCCTTTTGGCTATCGCCTCCCTGTCTATGGGGACAAGGGCGCCCCCCGTATGAACAAGTTTTTCCATCATCCAGTTCTGTACACGAAACCAGTTCAGGCTGGTCTTGTCGTCATTATACATTACTTATCCTTTCCGTTCGCATCTTCATAATATCGGGATGCGCCGTAAACAGCGCCTTCCAATTCCTCTAAAACCAATGGTTTAGTAATGTATCTGCAGGCTCCCAGCTTAGAGGCCTGTTTCATCAACTCCTGGTCCTCGACAGCCGTAACCATAATGATGTTAGATTTCAGTTTCATCTCACGAATCTGCTGCAATACCTGAATGCCATCCATTTTCTTCATCTTGATATCCAGCAGTATCACATCAAAGGTATTATTGTTGACACACCTAATCGCTTCCTCGCCGTTCAAGGCCGTCATCACCGAATAATTGCGCTCCTCAAAAAAATTCTTCACAAAATCACAAACGTCAATTTCATCATCCACAACTAATATTTTATGCATGGCCCCGCTCCTTTCACTATTCCACTATACTTTTAAATATTCCTTATATGCCTCATTTACCGCGTCTTCTAGCATTTTGAGAGACGGTATAGGTTTATCTAAGCAGGCGTGCGCCCCTTCCGATATCAACCGCGCCTTCGTCTTTCCGCCATCGTCATACGCCGTGACAAATATCGCCTTTGCTTTAGGGTGAACGTTTCTGGCCAAAGCCAGCACCTCATCACCGCTAATACCCGGCATCTTCAAATCCAATATGAGTATCTCGGGCTTCTTATTCTTTATAAGGTCTATGCCCTCAACCCCCTTGTTAGCGATAGATATATCATATCCGCGAAGTTCGAAATAATCCTTTATCATATCGGTAAATTCCACTTCGTCGTCTATCGCCACAATAACCGGTTTTGTCTGAGCCATATCCCACCTCGGCGATTAAACAGCCGCCTTTTGTGAAATCAAGAATTCCAGCATAAATGTTGTTCCGACACCCTCTTCTGACTTAACAGCTATAGTGCCCTTATTTCGCTCCACAACTTGTTTTACTATGAACAGTCCCAATCCTGTCCCTTTGCCGGGCTCTTTCGTCGTATAAAAAGGATTGAATATCTGATTTATCTTATCTTTGGATATACCATGGCCGCTATCCTGTATCTCAACATGGACTTTTTTATCATCATGCCCGGTATTGATCGTGATCGAGCCTCTTTCGCTTATTGCCTGAGCCGCGTTTCTCACTAAGTTGAAGAATACCTCCTGTATCTGCTTCCTATCACCTCTTATCTTTGGCACATCCCTCGGCACATTGTTGATGACCTCTATCTTATCCAATTTCATCTCATACCCCAGCAACGCCAATACTTCCTCGAATGCCTCCCTGATATTAACCTCATCTGACATCATACCTTTGGAAGGTTTGGCGAAACTCGATAGGCGCTTTGTTATCGCGGTTGCCCGATCGGTTTCATTGATGACTTTCTGCATTATGGACTGCGCTTTGTCAACAAGCTCCTGGGGTGTCTTGTTCTTGTAGAGGCCATCCCTCATATTCAATAAAAATGCCTCACACTGCCCCCTCGCGATACCGAGAGGATTGCATATCTCATGATTAATACCGGCGGATAAAGTACCTATAACAGCCATCTTCTCCCTCTGCGCCGCTTCGGCCTGGGTCTTGCCAAGCTCATCATATGTCTTCCTAAGCTCATCCATAGTTCTGGCGTTACTGATAGCGATAGCCAACGTTCTGGCTAATGGCATCAATATATCCATATCGTCTTGAGCATAATCCTCATCCGATTTCTTTTTTCCCAATGTTAATATGCCTATCATATCCTGGTGAAGGACTATAGGTATGGCCAGCTCTAAATTAAGCCTGTTCATATCATCCACAATTCTTTTGGGCAATGGCGAATCCTGCCCCTGATGTTTGGTAGACAAATAAGCCCGCGTCCTGTCAAGAAATGTTGTCAGCGTATTCTCCCTGGCCAAAGTCACCCTGGGATCGCCAATGCCATGTGAGGCAACCAGCTTGTAATCTTTGCTCGCCTCATCCATCAAAAGCACACCACAACTCTCTATCTTCATAATATCGGATATCTTTTGAGCCGTGAGTTTGACCAGCTGATTCAGATCCAACACAGTCAATACTTCCGTAGTAAATGTCTTCAACACCTCTTTATAATCATACTTCTTCTGGAACAGATACTTGTCAGTGACCTTGATGAGGAAGTTATCGAGTCGGCGCAGGAACAGCACGATCAGCGCCGCGCTTATGCTGAGGCCGATCACACGTCCCTGTATGCCCATTCGCGAAGTTATAAACTCCTGTAAAATAACTGTCGGAAGAACCAATATAGCATAGACCGAAGCGAACAACCCCGCGAAAACAAGTGTTTTCTTGATAATAACTTCGATGTCCATGAGCTGGTGACGAACGATGGCAATGGCAAAAAGATATGAATATAACATGATCAAAAGGTCATGTGGAAACACTTCAACCTTAGCATAAGGTGACAATAGATGCATCAACGCGCCAAGCGAACATGCCACGAAAGCAGAAAATATATATTTTAACTGGTTTTTCCTTTTAGGATCAGTAGTAACAGCATAGTCCTCACTAACTTTTTTCCACGCATACAGATAATATGCCGACAAAAACAAAATGAAAATTGGATATAAGAATCCGGGCTTTACTGTAAAATATGGGATAAACCTTACAATACCTTTAAAAAAATTATCGTTATAAATTAACGGTAGAAAAAGAAATGAAAGCACGAATCCGCAAATAACAAATATTTTCAATCTTCCCTTAAGTGGTTTATCCAAAAGTTCCAAAGTAAATCTGAAAAATACGGGAGGACAGAAAACTGCAAACACGTAAAGGCTTCTAGCATACATCAGTGCTTGTGCTTCATTTTTCGCTATTCCAACCAGGAACGGAAATAACGTCCATGTCCCGCCTAAAATTGAAATCACGGCATATAATTTATTAACCTTTTTATCTTTTCCATGGCTATACACAAACCACGCCATAACATAAGCAAAAAGCGCTGCAATTATTGATGAAATCATATATATATTCATGATACCTCACCAAGTATTTTCTTTGCTGTGCTTATACCTGAGATAAGAACCGAGAGAAATCCACCCCCTGGGTTACTCCAATGTCCAGCCATATACATATTCTTCGGCAAATTATACGCCCTATTTCCAAAAACTTGATTCGGAATCATTGCCCACCCATACGCTGCACCATTTATATTGCCAGTATATTTCTCAATTGCTTCTGCTGTGCAGACCTCTTTAACAATGATTCTTCTCTCTAGCTTTGGTATTATCGACATCAGTCGGGACGTAAGTCTTTGCTCTCTATCCGTCCTGCTTACAGTAGCAGATAAATCTTTTCTATCATCTGACGTAAATACTTCTAAAGAACTACACGCCTTAGGAGAACAATGAGTGTCATAAACAGAAGGAGAAAAAACGTATATATACGTATTATTATCCATATCCATACTTGAAAAATGCCACCCGACTTTATCAATTATATCTTTACTATTCAAATCACACCCGATATACAGGCCAAAAAGAGAACTACTGGGTTTAAATTTTTCAATAATATGTTTATTCTGGCTGTTATATTCTTTTAGAAGATTAGAGAATATTTCATGCGGATTAATATTTGCAACAATATGATTACAGGCATAAAAGTTATTGGGTGTCTGCACACCTTGAATCGTTTCTTTTTCTAATACAATCTTTTCAGGCATACATTCTAAAATAAAATTTCCACCATGGTCACAAATATTTTTCATAATCGCTTCAGCAATGCCTTGTGCGCCACCAATCGGATAAAATGTTCCAGTATTTAAATAACTAAATAACATGTTAAAATAAGAAACCGCTGATAGATCTTTTGGCTTTTCACCCAATAGACCGTAATAACCAGACAAGGCAGCTCTCAAATGTTTATTTGATTTACTAATATACTTATCCGAGAATACATTAAATGTCATATCATCTGTTACTTGTTTACCCGTTTTAAAATCTTTGTTTACTTTTCTAGTAATTTCATATGCATCTCGAAAAAAATCTGACAATCGATCATTCTTTGAACCCAATTTTTCAATCTCCTTTACGTATTGCTTTGAGTCTAAACATATTCTTTGCCTTATGCCGTCATAAAAATAACTGTCACTATTCACTCTTTGAAAAACGCTATTAATGTTTAACCTACGGAAAATATAACTAACATATCCATATTTTCCAGCTTCACCTATTAAATGAGTGCCGGCATCAAATCGGAACTCTCCACGACTAAATGATGTGCAGCACCCACCCGCTTTTTTATTCTTTTCAATTATCAATACCTTTTTACCATGATGGGTAAGATATGACGCGCATATCAACCCCCCAATTCCAGCGCCAATAATTACAACATCATATTTCTTAGTCATTAATTTATATACTTAATACTGCCGGATCTTTTCGATCTTCTACTATGGCTCATAGCTGGATAACCTAATGCTAAAAATGCAATTAACGGTTCGTTAGTTCTAAGCAATTTATTTATATCATCTTCACAAAATGTAGGGGCATCAAGCCAAAGTGCTGCTAAACCATGAATATTAGCTGTTAGAAACATATTTTGTATAGCCCCCCCTATAGATTGCAATTCTGCCATATATGCACGTTGAACATATATGTCTCCGTATTTACTCGCTCTTTTCTGCAATATACCGTTATTAAAAATTGCTATCAACGCGCTAGATGTTTTAATCGCAGTAGCACTGATTGACATAATTCTTGTTGCTATACTGGCAAAATCATCTGCTCTCTTACTGGTTATATCAGCAATTTGATCAATTACTTTTTTATTTTTTACACAAACAAATCTCCATGGTTGTAATCCCAGTACCGACAGTCCCCAAATTCCTGCATCAAGAATATCCTTAAGTATATCCTCAGGAATCTCTCTTTTATTAAACTTTCTGCACACAGATGATCTTCTTATTAAAGCATTAATATCACAATCCATCGTCATACCTTCCCCAAGGCCAGGCAGGCGTTGTTGCCGCCGAACGCGAGCGAGTTGTTCAGGGCGACATCGACTCTGGTTTGCCTGGCTTTATTCGGCACACAGTCGATATCGCAGTCCGGGTCCGGCGTTTCATAGTTGATGGTCGGCGGTACCACATCTTCCTTTATCGACATGCAACAGCTGATTGTTTCAAGGGCGCTGGCCGCTCCCATTGTGTGCCCCAACATAGACTTGATCGAGTTCACGGGCACATCCTTATGCCTAGTCCCAAAAATCGTTTTCAATGCCTGGCACTCACTCTTATCGTTAGGCAGAGTCCCCGTTCCGTGGGCGCAAACATAATCAATATCTTTTACCTTAATTCGGCTGTTGACTATAGCCTTTCTCATCGCTTTCACTATACCTCTGACCCTGGGCGCGGTCATATGTCCCGCATCACAGCTCAGGCCGTATCCTAAGATCTCCGCGTATATCTTGGCATTCCGCTTCACGGCAAAATCATAATTCTCCAGCACTAATACACCCGATCCTTCACCTATCATCATACCCTTTCTATGCTTATCAAAAGGCCTGCACATATCGGGTGACATTGCGTATAACCTGCCAAATCCGGTAAAACCTATCCTTGAAAAGGGATCCGCTCCCCCTACTATCGCGTGCGTTATTAGTCCATTACGTATAAGGTCATACCCAAATCCTATCGAGTAATTACCTGCCGAACACGCTGTAGGTATCATATAGCTGATACCCTTCAGTCCAAGTACCCGGCTCACATTGTTGGCAATAGCGTTGCTTGGATACTTAGATACAGTTATTCCCCATACATCATTCTCACCCAAAGCGGTCCAGTGTTTATCTATCTCTTCTATCATACCGCCTTCACCCATAGTCGTACCGAATATGACCCCCGCCTTCTCCCCGTTCAGATCATCCACATCAAGCTGGGCATCCTGCAAGGCTATAGTCGACGCCGCGACCGCGAACTGTGACGCCCTGGCCATATTCCTGAGATGCTTCCTCTGAATAAATGCCGCGGGTATAAAGTTTTTGACCTCCCCTCCCCTTTTATTGTCATACCTCGACACATCGAACAATGAAACATCCGATATCCCGGACTTACCCGAGATCAGGTTTGCCCAGAACTCGTTCTTGCCTATGCCGATGGAAGAGATGACCCCCAAGCCTGTTACTACTACTCTTCTACTGATCATTACCTCTATATCCTTTTTCTATCGGGCTTTTAGAAACCCATTGATCAACTCTACGAGACTCTTAAGGCTGGTCATTTTGGTCAGATTTTCCTCGGGTATTTTCAAATTGTACTTCTTCTCGATAGCCGCCAAAACCTCAAGAGCCATCATGGAGTCCATGCCAAGATCCTCAACGAACTGCGCGTCCGCTGTGATCTTTTCTTCCCCGACTTCGCCGATCTCTGAAACAATTGATCTCAGCTCTCTTTCGAGTGTGCCTGCATCAATTTGCCCCATAAACATACCTCCTTATATTATGTCTGCCCACGCTTGTCCTACATAGCCAGCCCGCCGTCAACCGTGATTATCTGGCCGGTAATATATTTCGACGTATCAGCCGCCAGGAACGCGGCTACTTTTGCCACCTCCTCTGAACGGCCAAACCTTTTCAATGGGATCATACCCAGTAAAGACTCTTTGTTTTTATCCTTCAGGTCTTTAACCATATCCGTATCGATATACCCCGGGGCGATAGCGTTGACACGTACACTGTAGGGGCCGACTTCCCTGGCCAGGGATTTTGTCAACCCGATCATGCCGGCCTTGCTGGCGGAATAATTGACCTGTCTGGGCATTCCTTTTAGTCCCGCAACCGATGTTATGTTTATGATATTCCCGCTCTTCTGCTTCATGAATGTCACGATAGCGGCGCGGATCAGGTTGAACGCGCCTGACAAATTGGTCGCGATAACCTCTTCCCAATCCTGCTCCTCCATAAGCATGAGGGCCTTATCACGCAAGATCCCGGCATTGTTCACTATAATATCAAGCCTGCCGAAATGGCCTTTTACGCCTTCTACCATGACCTTGATCGAATTATAGTCTTTAACGTCCTGCCTGAATGTCAACGCGGTGCGGCCCATGGCCTCAACTTCCTTTTTTAACTGCAGCGCCTTTTGCTCACTCTTAAGAAAATTGTACGCGACATCCGCGCCCTGCCTGGCGAATTCCAGGACTATAGAACGGCCTATACCTCTCGATCCACCCGTAATTATCGCTACTTTATTTGACAGTAACATTTTTTGACCTCTTTTTTATAAAACCTACTTTATGGCAATACGCGAACAGCCTTTTCAGATTTTCCTCATCAAATTCCGGATATTTAAACGAACTATCTTTCAATTTGCTGATGCTGTTATCGACCGCGAATCTTATCTTGCAATTAAAATACGGCAGATAGGGCGCTATCATCATCCTCTGTGCCGGTGTAAATTCCTTCTCCCAGTTAAATGATTCCCGGTTTACCATCTTCGGCGCGGGAAACCCGAAATAATCACTGGCGATCCTGAGGATATAGTGCGAGGTCTTATTATTGGGATAGATGATGTGGTAGTTCTTATTTTCGCCTTTTGTCGCGTTCGCGATCGAATGGATGGCCTTGGCCGTTACATCAACGTTTAGAAGATACGCCTTATTATTATCAGACACAGGGATCTTCTTTATCAACTCCATCGCCAGGAAACGCAGAGGCTGATAGAGCATCTTTAGTTTCGTGGTCATGCCATCGCTATACCTGCCCAAAATAATACCCGGGCGATAAATATCTATGTCTAGCCCATCCGCCCTGAACTTATTCACCGTTTTTTCACCGTCGAATTTACTTTCTTCGTAAGTATTATTGAACCTTTGCCCGACATCCAGATCCCTTTCCTTAAAAGTGCCCTTATGGGTACCCGCGATAAATGCCGTGCTTATATGGTTTACTTTTTTGAGATGCCCCCTCTTTTTACACAGCGCACAGCATTCTAAGACGTTCTTAGTGCCGGCTACGTTTACCTTTTTTACTGCCGCTAATTGCAGATTCAATTCTGTATTAGCGGCGCAATGATAGAGGATATCCACTTTATCTATCAGCCCCTTCATGTCTTCATCGCTCATCCCCATGTGTTTTTTTGTAATGTCACCTTGCAGGGCCTCGATCCTATTTTTGTGAAGCTCCACAAATTTTTCGGATGATATCTCCCTCAACACGCTTATCAGCCTAAAGTTTGCCTCGATATTATCCCGTGCGCGTACCAAGGCAACAATATTATCATTTGTCGTGGAAAGTATCTCCTTGATCAAATGTGACCCAAGAAATCCCGTACCACCAGTAATATAAATGTTATTCATGTTTACCTACTACTAACGCGGAATTAGAGCCCGTTGGGCTAAAACAATCCACTAACACCCTATCGATATCAGCTAACCGTGTCGTATTAGCCACGCAATCCAGGTCGCATCTTTTATCCGGAATATCGTATCCTACGGTTGGCGGCATAAAACCGCCTTGTATAGCGCCTATAGACGCCGCGACATTCATGGCGCCTGATGCGGAAAATGTATCCCCTATCATCGACTTAATCGAGCTTAAAGGGATATCATAAGCCCTTCTGCCAAAAATATTCTTTATCGCTCTTGTCTCCATAACATCACAATCCAATGTGGAATTCGCGGCCGCTGATATATAATCGATCTTCTCTTCATTCAACTCAGCATTCTTCAGGCTTAATCTTATGGCTTCCGTAGCCCCTTCGGCCTTTGGATGATATATATTCCTGCTTTTCGGGTCAAAACATGTGCCATACCCCAGTATTTCAGCGTAAATCTTGGCCTTTCTTTGAACAGCGTGGTCATGCTCTTCCAGAACAAATATGCACGCCCCTTCACCCATGACAATACCGTTTCTTCTCTTATCGAAAGGGCAGTTGATCTCGGCCTTCCTTGGCCTGGATCCGGCTAAATGGCCGATTTTATGGAAACCCTTGTATGTCTGCTCACACAATTCCTCGACCCCGCCTGTCAGTACTATCTTATAATCATATAAAGACATCATATTACTGGCGTAAAATATAGCATCTAAACTGGAACAAAATCCTGTTGATATAGTACTATTAAATCCCTGTATGTTGAACTTGATCGAAATATGGCTCGCCGGCGAATTGATAACCGTATTAGGGAATAATGCCGGATTTACCGCCCTCGGCCCTTCCCTGAGAGCGGTCTTGTCGAATTCGCTGATTGACCAGACACTGCCCATCGTAGACCCTAGTGAAACTCCGAAAAAATCCGTTTGTTCTTCAGATATAGGGGACATAATATCCGCGTCATTCAGCGCCAATTTAGACGCGCACATCACCAAAAGCGTGGTCCTGTCTAAATTTCGCAATCCTTTCGGCCCCAAAATAGGGGCCGGATCAAAATCCGATATCTCCCCTGCTAATTTTGACCTGCATGTCGTAGTATTGAATAAAGACACGGGTTTTAGACCGGATCGGCCTTCTTTTAACCCCAGCCAAAACACCTCTTTGCCAATACCGGTAGATGTAATCACACCAATTCCCGTAACAACAACTCTTTTTTTAAACATTTATTAATATACTGTTATTCAAAATGAAAAAAATCGCTTTTAAAAAGCGATTTTTTTCATTTAACGTTGATTTTTTTGCTGTTCTCCTGGTCCTCGATCCACTTGTCAATCGTGGTTTTCTTGAACCGCCAAGTCGATCCCACCTTGAAACCCGGAAGTTTTCCTTCCTGAGCGTGCTTATAGATAGTCACGCGTTTCATCCTGAGATACTTGGCCAACTCATCAACTGTCATTAGACTAGGTTTTCTAATTTCAGCCATAGGGCAACGCACCTCCAATTGCTATTTATTATTACAGATTATTATGCCCTTATACAGAGTTATATAAGGGCATATAAAATGTTATACAATAATATATATGGGATTAAAGTATACCTGATGGATATGCCTTTGTCAAGGCGGTGGGCCTTTTTTGGGCCGTTTACGTAAATTTTCCACTTTTTTCTTTCCTTTTTTTGGTTTTAGTATATAATTGTTTCATTATTATCACAGGGGAAAAAGATGTTCATGAAAATGTTTCGGGTTTCTTTTTCATTATTTTTAATACTATTTTGTATTTTCACTATTTTCCAAGTAATTCATCTGGCCTATCACAGCTGGCCTGTCTCTGATGATATCTCTATAGCGTCTCAAATGCAAAACTATGATTCCATGCTAAAATATTCATGGAATTATTACAAAACATGGGATGGCAGGCTCCTAAATAATCTCATCTATCCTTTATTATTGAGCGATCTGTTATCTCAGAACATCGGAGTAATGATACATGCTTTAGCCCTTGTATTATCAGCTGTTTTATTGGCATTTATCTGGCAAAGATATGCCTTTCCTGGTACATTGAAACACTTACCGTACTCTTTCCTCTTAATTCTATGTACAATGTGGCTCGGCCTTACGCCAATAATCGATGAAACTGTATACTGGGCCAGCGGTGGAGTAGACTATATTTTATATTTCTTTTTTTTAGTAGCTTGGTTAAGTATTATGATCTACCTATTTAATACCATAACCCCTCTTATATATTTATATATTACATTACCTATATTATTGCTCTGGTCTTTTCTTGTGGGAACAGGTAACCAGGCCACATTTCCCGCTGTCGTGTTTTTAACGACATATTATATGTTAATATTTAAAAATCGGTCTATCAACCGAAAGTACGCCCTATCCGCTCTGATATTCTTTATCGCAGGTGCTGTTTTCATGTATATCGCGCCCGGTAATTTCAGGAGAGCCCATTGCGCCAAAAGCAGCTTCATCTGGGATATACCGCATATGTGGAGCCAATATGTTATTATTCTCCGTTTGTTCATAAGTAAAAGCAAATATTTACTGCCATTATCGGCTATAACATCATTAATAGGCTCGATATATGTATGCCTGCAAAACAAAGAGCTATACACATTCGATAATGTCTCTGATTATTTTAATGCTAGAAAGAAATTGTTAATTACCTCACTTATTTTTATTATCGCCGCTTTCATATATATAGGCCCGTTTACCCTTGTCCCCCATTTCGCGTCTCCCAGGACCGGTTTCTTCTTTATGTTATTCATAATGATAGGCCTGTGGTTCCTTATGGCATTTATTACACCTTTGATCCTTAATCATACACCAAAGAAATTGATCCTAGTTACCGCGATTATCGCGTATGTCTTTCCATTTGTTCTAGCGGGTCTGCTAAATAAGCACATAATGCAGGACATTAGCTTAGCCCGAAACGTGCGTAAGCAAATGGTGGAAAGGCATGAAGCTTTATCCAAAGGAGATGATTATCCCTATCGCAGAGGCCCGCTTGTGGTGGTCAGAAAAATAAGAGGGGATATCCCGAAATCCATCCACTTCAGGGACATCTCATCCAAAAACCCCGGTGATTGGATAAACAAGGCCGTAGCGAGATACTACGGTTTCAAGGCTGTTATAAGGGAGAAATGACCAGAAAATGCCAACCAAGAATCCCTTAAGTTAATAAGTTACCTCCGTCCCCTATATTACGTCCCCTATATTATTGTCCCCTATATTATTTGGAATAGCTTGAGCTTTGATTCAGGTATGCGCTTTATATACTTAAACCTTTTGTCGTGTTGGTTTCCGAGATAAATGTCGTAAAGGGCCTGTCTCGGGGCGGGAAGAAGCAGATAATTCGCCCCGTACCTTCTTGCTACCTCGTAAATAGTATCTATGCCGTCATTTGGTATCTGTATGGCCCTGAATTTTGTGGCGTGATAAACCTCCCATGGGTGCCTTGTCATTATGATAATCTCTGACCCGGGGTCTTTTCCATGCTCCTGCCGCAGGACTTTTTCCAGTTGAGAAAGAATGTAGCCCTGCCGGTTGTTATAAATAACGGCATCGCTCGCGGAACACATACTCCTGCTGTAGATAAAAAGGCCGAGTATCGCCGTAATCAGCAAAAACGCTTTTTTTGACGGGACATGTCTGAAAAGCGCGTCTATGGAAATAACGACTAGAAAAGGCGTTACCGCAATAATGCATTTAAAAGGGGCGCTATGTTGTCCGAAAACAGGGATTACCAGAATATACACTGCCATCAAAAGCGACATGAATAATAATGGCGGCAGATATTTCGCGTTGCCCGGCCGGGAAGATCGCAGCATAAACACATCAAATAGTCCTATAACCGCGAACGTCCAGAGGAAGCCTCCCAGGACATTGTATAAAGTGTTTATACAGTGAACTGCCGCTTTTACCCTGGACGCGATAATATTCCCTATCCCCCACTCTAAATAGGTTCTAAGGGATAGTTCTTTGGAGAAGGAATAGACATCTTCGTGACAGGTGATGAAAAGCGTTTTTAAAGCCCTTGACGAGAATACCGGCTCGGAGACTTTATGGGCATATATGAGTAACGGCGTAAAGACCAATAGGTATACCAATAGAGCGGCGCTTGACCATGCTGTCTTTTCTTTAAACTTCATGGGGCGCGCGGCGATTACTACTAATAGCGTAAAAAAAACCAGTATCCCGTCCTGCCGTGTCAGATGGGCCAAGGCCGCGAAAAACGCGGATAAAAGAAAATACACCGCCCGTTTCTGCCCTTTTATCATAAAGAGAAAGCTTGCCGAGGCCATTAACGCGCAATGGATCGGGGTTTCCGTAGAAAGAGAAAATGTGAAAAGGCTCGGAATGAATAAAATCATACATGCCGATACATATGCTACAATCCTTGACTTGGAATACAACATGGCGATACGGAACGTTATCAGAGATATAATAAGACCCGCCAAAATCGCCGGTATCAAAGCGGAAAAAAGCGACTTTCCGAAAATAAAAAAAGAAACACAGATGATCACCGATGTCAGGGGTTTCCAATAACCGATGCTGGCCCTTGTTATGCCTTCGGGTTTACCCATGTAGTTCCAGATGTAATCGATTACGGGGCCGCGTCCGGAATATATATTTTCGGCTAGTGAATAATAATAAGATGGATCTCCGTGACCGGGATGTCGCATAGATGCCGCGAACGTAATACGCGATATAACAGCGACTGCCGCAATTACAATGAACAAGTAAGCCGCATTTCTTTTTAATGAGGCCGCTAATTTCGCAGAGTGTCCGGCTATAGGCATGATCTATTCTTTATCTTTATAAATCTAGACTGTGCGTCTTCAAATAAAACAAGACAGTTTAGACCTGTTCTTTTTTTTGTTGCTATTTTATCCCCTGTTTTAGACATTTTACCATTAAATTCCTTTCTTGCCAGCAGTGTTTTTTCTTTTAATGATGGGGCTGGTTCTATTTTTTTAAAAAATCTTATAAGAAAATACCTCCTTTTTTACGTAAGTTTATAATGGGCAGCACAAAAGAAGAAAGACAATTGAGGTACAGAAGATGTGCCCATAATCAATACGATATTAATGAAAGCGGCAGATTCTTGGGCCCAGAAATTTTTATTAGGCTAACGGAACAAAGATTTGGCATAGAAAAGTCATCCAAAGGTAAAGGATGTCCCGGACTCATAAAGAAAAATAGAACCGTGCCTTAAAATATATCATTGTTTTCTATTAGATGACGTGAACCTGTTACGTTTTTAGCCGCTCCTAAAAATTTAACTTTCATCATTTGTAAGGCCCCGTTTCTACTCCAAAGACTTTCTTCCCGCGAAAAAGCCGATTACAAATCCTACGAGTAAAAAAAGCGGTAAAAGTATGATCCTGGACATGCTGAGTTTCCAAAACAAAAATCGAACTGAAACAACTTGAGTATTCTGAAGCAAAACAACAAGAATTAAGCACCCCAATACAATTAAAGCTATTTTTTTAGGGCTCATGGCACCCTCCTCTTTTGTCGCGTCACTTTTATTTTATAAAATCAACATATACCGCGATCAGTATCGCCACCGCGGATACTATAAATATAAAAAAATAATTTATACGCTCCTTCTCCGATTTTAAATTACAAAGTATTTCAGCGATTAGGCCATATTCTCCGGCAGAAAGAGGTTTCTTATTCTTTGCCTTTTCAATGAGCCCTTCTTTATCAATAAGTTTCGCTAACATGCGGTTAGAGTTAAATTTGTAAATAAAAAATAACAAGAAACCGCCAACTCCAATATACCAGGCGATCTTTCCATATAGATCATTAATATTCATTAAAACCGTTACAACTCGTATGGCCACAGTCGCTACCAGTCCGATAATAAAGAACACCCATGATAACAACGAATCCCCGCAACTTTTACGTTGTGAACAATGTATACATTTTTTATAATTCATGGTCACCTATCTTCTGTACGCCGTCAAACCAAATGTGACAATTTAGCTCTGTTTTTTAGTTGCGCTTTTAGCCCTTTGTTTAACCATTTTACCATTAAATTTCCTTCTTTCCAGCAGAGTTTTTTCTTTTGCCTCCTTCCGTGAAAATGGGGACCGTGAAAATGGGGACGGAGTTAACTTATTAACTTAAGCGAAAAACAATCCCTTAAGTTAATAAGTTAACTCCGTCCCCATATGACATACTCATGGATAAACGCACACAAGAAAGGAGGTTAACACAGACAATTGCCAGTGGGGAAAAATGGTTGTCGTTACTGGGGAAAAATGGTTGACGTTCATCAACCGGTTAATCAAGAATCTTTACAGGGAAGGGCTGCACATGACCGCAACTCACCTTAAAAATGCTATGGTTAATGCCTGGACGTACAGAGCTTTTAATAAGTCCGTCCCAACAACAACTAGTCTT
>Ga0272441_10005868_pt1 | contig 21019 bp, 10 predicted proteins | sample SSMProp6N_FD_193582 | JGI IMG/M metagenome (GOLD analysis project Ga0272441, IMG submission 193582) | Marine sediment archaeal communities from Little Sippewissett salt marsh, Falmouth, MA, United States - SSM-Prop-6N | ecosystem: Environmental > Aquatic > Marine > Wetlands > Sediment ...
GTTCCTGGCAGCATAGTAACTATCTCCACAGGACAACATTTGGGTCTCATGGCCGACGGTTACCTCAAATGAACCCTTGGCGATGTAGCCAATCTGTTCGTGCTCTTCATGGCTGTGGGGCTGACCAATACCGCCTTTTTTAAACGTAAATTCCACCAACATCAAGGAATTTTTATGCAGCAGTACCTTGCGGCTTACCTTGTCATCCAATACAGCAGACTGTACATCATTACTCAGTGCGATCATAGTAAATCCTTTGACTTTTAGTGATTCTCAAAACTTTCAACATCATCCAAAACGATCTTCTGACGTGCGTCCGAGTCGCGGAGCGTCAGCTCTACATTTTTAAACTCAACATTCCTGGCATGACGGATGTACGCACCCCAAGCCGGTAATACTCCAAAGAAGTACTGCTCGGGATAACGTTCTTCATCTTCCGGTACAATGTTTTTGGCTTCTTCCTCAGACCCGTAACCCTGATAGGAGATCTTGACGTCTTCCAGGACAACATCTTCCACGAAGTACCCGGGGATGCCCGTGATCATGATGGGCCCTGCTTTGGCCTTCTCCTTATCCGAGTAATCACCCGATTTATCTTCATCATGCACGATGACCTTGGCAACCACATCGCTAATGCGGATATTCTTTATAGACCCCACAGGGGCTTTACCACCCTTGCCGTAGGTTTTGCCGCGATTGCCCAGGCGAATGAAGATCGGATTGCCAACGTCCTCCATCACAATTCTGGATATCTCGACATTTTCCATACGCCCGCCATCGACCAGTTCCAGCTTAATGGCTCCCAACTGACTATCATAGAAATAGCAATTGGTGACCTGTATGTCGATGAATCCGCCATGAGAAGAGGCGCCAAATTTCAGGGGAGCTGTATGGCTGGATATTTTACAGTTCCTGACGACAATGTTTCTGCATGGATTGAGTGAGCTTTTCAGGCAAACAGCATCATCCCCGGAATTGATATCACAATTTTCAACTAATACGTTCTCACAGCCATCCAGATCGATACCGTCATTGCCGAGATTGTTGTTTCGAGAGTAAATCGTGACCGTATCAAAATGAATATCTCGACAGTCAACTAAGTGGATACCCCAAAAAGCCGGCCTTTTATAGGTAACGCCGGAAAACTTGAGTTGCTCGCAGTTTTCCATGCGCATCAGCCGGGGACTGAACTTTTGTTTCCAGGGAAATGCTTCCCGTGTTCCACGACCGTCAATTACTCCAAGCCCTTCAATCGTAATATTGACAGCGTTTTCAGCAAAAATAAGACAGTCAGCCCACCCTTCTCTGGGTTTAGGAAGATTGGTCGCGTAATCAGCTCTATTCAGACTTCCGAGCAGACTTGCTCCATAATCGAGCGAGAGGGCAATATTGCTTTTCAAGATGATCGTGCCGATCACGTAGTCACCCGCTGGAACCCAAACGGTCCCCCCACCGGCGGCGTGACAAGCGTCAATGGCCTTTTGCACCGCTTCAGTCTCCGTGGCGGTGCCATCGCCCACTGCCCCATAATCCTTGATATTAAATACCTTTGTTTCCTCCGATACCTTCGATTCTTTGGGTTGCTGAGTTTCACCGACGACCCATCGCAGATTGCGGAATTCGGGCCGCGGATTACCTGTGCGTTTGGGAGCCAGCTTGAGTAATTTGATTCCGCGCCAATTGGCCAGGCCCCTCTGACCCCTTCCAGAGCCGTTGCCAAAATCAGCAGGAGACAGGACAACCGCCTGCCACTGTCCGTCGCCGGTAAGTTCCACCTCGGCAGTATTCGAATCCAGCCCTACAACCAACGTCTGAGACGTCTGGGATCGCACATCAAGAGCGAGTTTAGCCCCTTCTGGGGCCTTCCAAAGATCACAATAGACCTTGTGCGTCATCCGCTCCCAACTGTCTTGCTTGTCCCAGGTGTCTTGGCGATAAACAAACCACTCTTTTTCCCAATCGCCCTGAAAATCTTCAATCAGCAACGATGGCTCCAGGGTTGGCTTAACGTCAGCGGCAACCAGGTCCTCGGCGCTGGCGATCTGTACAGGTGAGGAGGCATTAAATACATCCGTGGTATAAACTCGGTAGTAGTACCCCGCCCCCGTCACCGGTTCATCCAGCCGATAGCGTATATTGGCGTAAGCCCACAACGGCTTGTCCGTCGTCGCCACCGGCAGGTCCGCTGTCCATTGATCGCCGCTGCGAACGGTCTTGGCGTAGTGCCAGAATCGATTCTTCCGATGCTCTCGCTCAAGGGGTTCACCGTCCTGGGTGTAGTAAACATCCACCGCATCGATTTTTTTAGAGGCATCCGGCCTCACCGTGAACGATGGAGTTCCACTTGAGGTCTTAAGTGTCATCTGGACTTCAGGAGTCGCTGGATACTTGAAGCTGCCCTTGAGGTGCTGATCGAACCATAACAGTCCGCCGACCTCAAATTCACCGAGATCCTGGTGACTGCCATGCGCGGATGTCGCCACCCGCCAGCGATCGGTCTGGATGAGTTCAATCGCTTTGGGCACATCGATCAAGTTGCCGTGAAAATCATTGGCCGGGCTCAGGAAGATGATCGGGCAGGTCAGTTGATCCAGGTAGCAGGCATCGGCAATGGTCTTTTGGTAGAGTTCGTTTTCTGTTTTATTGCTGATCCCGCCACAAGAAGGCGCTGCGGCTTTGACCCGCTTGTCGATTCCGGCCGTAAGTACAGTGATCTTAGCGCCCATGGAGTGCCCATAAATCCCGAGTCGCTCGCCATCGACCTGCGGCTGCTGCTCCAGAAAGGTCAGTCCGCGACGTGCCGCCAGGGGCCAAAGAAAATAGCAGCAGTTGCGCGGCGACTCAACTTCGTCCAGCGTATATGATGCCGCCTTGACGCCCATGGAACTGGCTCCATATCGGGCCGGTGCATGGTAACCGTCTAACGCACCCCAGTCGGTGGTCAGCTTGTAGTCCGGATCATCCGTGGCCTGATCGGTAAAGAGCTTAACCCCATCGCGATCGACCTTGTAGTCCGGTGCGTTAATACGTCCGGCCCAGGCAATCGAGAGCGTGACATAACCGCGTTTGGCATTGGTAAAGACCGCACGATAGTCGGCGTACTGTCCTCCGCCGTGGGCCTGCACCAGCCCCGGCAGATTGCTCGCCCCCTTGGGATAGCCGTAAACCGCAGCCATCATGGACTTCTTGCCCTTAAAGATTCCGATGCGATAACGCAAGACCTGCATAACCACGCCGTCTTCTTCCCACTCTTTGAGCACTTCCACATCCAAGGGCTCGGCCCGCGGATCGAAGTCCGCCCAAAGCTCCTCTACGGACTGCGGAGCCTTGCCATCCTTTAACGGGGCAAAGGTCTCAGCGGCCATAAGGGTTTGAGTCATCAATCCGACTACTGTCATCAACAGGCAGGCCAAACTGATATTTTTCTTCATGTTTCTCAATCCTCAATGCTTAGTGATTCACAAAACCTTCAACATCGTCCAAAACGATCTTCTGACGTGCGTCCTCGCCGCGGAGCGTCAACTCGACATTTTTAAACTCAATATTTTTCGCATGGCGGACATAGGCGCCCCACGCAGGCAATACCCCAAAGAAGAACTGCTCCGGATAGCGATTTTCGTCCTCCGGTACGACACGCTTGGCCTCTTCCTCGGATGCATAACCGGGAAAGGAAATGTTGACATTTTCCAGAACAATATCCTCGACAGTGTGGCCGGGAATACCTGAAATCATGATGGGTCCGGCCTTGGCCTTCTCCGTATCCGAGTAATCACCCGATTGATCACGATCCTGCAGGGTGACCTTTGCTACCACGTCGCTGATGCGGACATTCTTCAAGGTGCCCGTTGGGGCCTTGCCTCCCTTACCGAAGGTACTGCCTCGATTAGCCAGGCGAATGAAGATGGGACAGCCGACGTTTTCCATCACAACCCTGGAGATCTCGATATTTTCCAGGCGACCGCCGTCCACCAAGGCCAGCTTCATCGCGCCCATGGGACTGTCATAGAAATAACAGTTGGTGAGACTGACATTGATGAAGCCGCCATGTCCTGAGGATCCAAATTTAAGGGGAGCGGTATGACTGCACACCCTGCAGTTCCGCACTATAATATCACGGCACGGATTCCGCGAACTTTTCAGACAAATCGCGTCATCGCCTGATTGAATGTCACAGTTTTCAATGAGGACGTTTTCACAGCCATCTAAATCGAGACCGTCATTGTTAGGACCATTATTAAGGAAACGGACAGTCACCGCATCAAAGTGAATATTCTTACAATCAACTAGGTGAAGCCCCCAGAAAGCCGTACGTGTATAGGTCAGGCCGGAAAACGTCAGATTCTCGCACCCCTCGAAGCGGAGCAGTCGCGGGCGACGGTCTCCGCGGACGCCTGGCCGGCGTTTCGGAAAGACCTCAGACGTTCCCCTGCCATCAATGACGCCCAGACCTTCAAGCCGGATATCGGTCGCGTCCTCAGCGTAGAGCAGGCATTCAGATTGACCCTCACGCGCCCGCCGCAGTTTATCCGTGGGATAGTCCGCCCAATCCTGGCTGCCCAGTAAACTCGCACCGTAATCCAGTGACAGCGTTATATGACTCTTCAAGTGGACCGTGCCTATGACAAAATCCCCAGCGGGCACCCAAACCACTCCTCCGCCGGCATCGTGACAGGTATCAATGGTCTTTTGAACGGCTTGGGTGTTGATGGTAACACCGTCACCAATGGCACCGTAGGTTTTGATGTTAAATATTTTCGTCTTGTTAGTCTCAGCACAAACAACCGAAGTCATACTAACAATCGCAAACGCCAGCAAGACGACTAAGTTTTCTCTTTTTTTCATAATATCCCTATCTGTTTTTTCTATTATATCGTTCATTCAGGCCGAAAATATTGTTGTTTTCCGGTTTGGCCTTTACGGGGCTGATGGTTGCACGCTCCACACCATCCGCCAAAAATGTCACCGTTTGGCCCTTTTTCAAATCAATTTCATAGAGCCTCTCCTCCACCTGTTTTACGGCGCTTTTCGGGATCCCGGCAATCTGTCCAAGTTTGATATCCGTTTGCAGCAGACAGGTCTGCCCTGCATTGCTTTTGATCCGGATAAAGTGCGTTGCACCATCCTTGCGTACAGCACTGACCTCAAATCCGCCAGCCGCCAAGAGTCCATTAAAGCTAACGTTCTTCCATGACTCAGGAACCGCCGGGAAGATGCGGATTTTATTTCCCCAGCTTTGCAGCAACATCAACTGCATCGAATCACACAGCGAAAGTGGTGTTTCGGTCACCGGCTGAATGCGGGATGTTTCGGTGTACATCGTGGTACACCAGATTTTACCCGGACTTGTAGGGAACAGTTCCTGCATCCGCATAAATATATCGAGATACCGCACGGCCTCTTCGCCGTTGCCCATCAGTGCATACATCGCCGCGGCGCCACTGAACGAATAGCCTGCGTTGCCCGTGCCGGGGTAATTGATCCAGTGATCCACGGACTTTTTGATCAGCTCACGATTTTCGGGCTGATCCCAGTTCACCTCGATCAGCGGATAGATCATCATTAGGTGCGAATAGTGGCGGTGCGATTTTTCGAACGGAAAATCCTTCGCGACCATATAGCCGTTTTCATTGGTCGGATAATCCGCCAGCCGTGCATGCACATCTTTCCATGTCGGCAACAACGGATCGTTGATCCCATATCGTTCATCAATATGGATCAGCGTCGTCAAACCCCAACGGAACAGTGCCAGGTTAAAGTTACAGTCTTCGCCACTTCCATACTCTGGAGAACGCGTCTTAGGCAGATGCACCTTACCATCATCGCCCTCCACCATGTAGATCAAGTAGGTATTCACCGTTTTTTTCAGCAACGGGAAAAACTTCTCCGTCGTTCGCTCGGCATCCATCGTGCGTTCGAGCATCAGCCAGTAGTCATGACAAGTCCAGAGTAACTCGCCCATAAAACCGCTTCCTACTCTGCCTACCCGACTGATAAATGTCTGAGGAACAATCGAACCCATGCCTGCACATTCCCCCCCGCATTGATCGGGCATGTTTGCCACCAACTGCGGCAGCTTTTCATCCAGTTTTGCAAACAGGCTTTCGGCCACCTCAAAACGATTAGCTGTGGAAAGAAACCAATAGGATAGCTGTGTATTCAAATTAAACCATCCGTTGGCCCACGCCGTGTTTTCCACCATCCAGGGTCCCATCGTATCCATAAAAGCACGTCCCTTGCGGGCACCGGAACCAAACTTATAGACCTGAATCCAGTAAAAGCTCTCCATCCGTGTGTCTTCAATGCTGATAAAGCTCTTCGGATAGTACTGATGCCACCATTTCCGATGTCTGGAAACAAACTGATCGAACGATTCCTTTTCAATTGCTTTCAAATGGGCGACGGCATCAGCTGTGGCTGTCGCTTCAGGATAGCTATGTTCAATGGAAATATACAACTGCTTTACGCCCTTGCTGTCCTCTTTGATTTTCCAAGCTGTTCCGTTTTCTCCGCCGCAGGTCAGCGGCTGCTGCGAAACGGAATAACCCTCCATGCGGGTCAGCTTCGGTTCAGGATTATATTTATAAGATGACTTGGCCCACCCCTGGCGGCTGGAGGGAGCTTTATCTCCCTGCTCCTTAACGGCCAGTTCCGCCTGCAGACGCGCGGGCGACATGGCTTTGAGCGGAACAAAATCCAGTTGAAAATCTTTTTCTCCTGCGGTTGAAACCATCTCATAAAAGATCACCATATCTTCGCTGTGAACAAATCCAAGGATGCCAATGGTTCCCTTGTCAGTTGTCACCTGTACCTTCGTCTCGGCATTGTAGAGATCAAGTCGCGCCTCAAAACCGGTAATCTTCCCGATTGTCTTCAGGGTAAAATAGCCGTTTGGCAACCGGGATTGTTTAATAAACGCCGTCCCCTCAGGCTGGTGATCCTCCATATCAGCCCGACCCAGGCTGATCCGTAACGTGTGATCATCGACCTGATGAAGTATCGATCCCAGCATGCCGTTGCCCAGAAACGGTCCGTCATGCCACGCTTTCGGCGCCTCGGTCCAAATCAGATCATGACGCGCCAGAAACTCAGGCCAATGAACCTTTGACTGAACAGACGCTGATACTTCTTGATTTCCCCACAATCCCAGCAAACAAATCGAGACAACCATCAAATGAATCCTACAGTTCTTAAACATCTTTGCGTACTCCTTATCGTATCAATTCAAATCCAAATAGGAGTGAGTTAATCCGTCAATTTGTCATAGGCCTTGTTGTTCTGGTAAAATAGTGCCGGTTTCGGCTTGTATCCCGGTCGCCAGTTGACGCTGCCATATTCATAGGCGCCAATATCGGGCGCCTTACCTTCAAAATTATCCGTGATCCCCGGCATCGCTATCCCGGCGTCAATCAGATTGGAGCCGTCTTTCGGTCGGAAATCAAGTTTTTTCTGATCACACAGTTCCAAAGCATAGCTCAGTTCGTTATGGATCACACTGCTGCGATTAACCAAAGGAGTTGGTTTTTTATGCTCGGCCCGGATAAGCCCCGTTGCATTATTAAAGACCAGCGAATGAGCATTCTGTACGCTAAACAGCGGCGAATCCATGCGCCATGCCTTATACGGTTCCGGTTCGGTGTCCATTCGGATAGAATTACCATACTGGAATTTAGGCTCAGAATGGAATGTCGTGTTATTATAGACTTTATGGTATTCACCCTTCATGATGATACTGTCAAGTCCAACGTCCCAAACGACATTGTGATGAACGCTCATGTTTCTGCACTGATCGTCAGCACGGATGCCCAGCCCGATATTTTTGCCGTGTTCAATCTCCGGATGACAGTTATGCACCCAGTTATAACAGACAATACTGCCGGCAATACTCGATCCGCTGGTGTAAATGGCCGCCACATCATGACTCATCAAGCCGCAATGGTGAACATAGTTGTATTCAACGGTATAGGCCTGCCCCCGGAAACCAATGCCTGCGCTTCCGGCATTATAGACGGTATTGCCTTTGATAATACTGGGATTCCACTGATCCGAAGGACGCTCGTCCGCCGTCAGACTGATCGCCGGATATCGCAGCGACCCGTTCCAGCAAACATCATGAATGAGATTGTTGGACAGGGTATTGTACGAGCCGTTCATGACCAGACCGGCCAACGGCGTGAAGCCCAGGGTGCAATTGCGGATCATATTATGCGACCCGCTCATTCCGGTTGTCGGGGTCGAGCCGCCGCGGGAATCATTTAACTCCCGTGCATAAGTGGGAAACAGCAGCTGACAATCGTCCACCAAACTGTGTACTGTATTTTCAAACTGGAACGTACAGCCAAAAAAGTCAAAACCTATCACATGGATTTCATTGAGATTGTTGACATCAAAGCCCTTGTCACGAACCTTGACTTCAACCCTATGAACATCCGGACTTTTACCGTCCGGTGTCCAGAGATACAACATCTTCGCATCACGGTCATAGAACCACTCGGTCGCGATATCCAGAGCTTCACGTTTCCCCGACAGATAATAAAAATCGTCGCTCCAATGGCCGGGGTTGCCAATTGTACCAGACAGTTTGCCCATATTACCTACGTATTCGAAAGTATCGCTGCCTTTGGTATGCCTGCTGACCTCGCGGGTCCAGGTGTGAAACTGATGCGCCACATTCAGCGTCGCAATCGCGCCAGTCCAGTCGATATCCGTCTTGGCCAACTCGGCATCGATCATTTTCTCATAGCCGCTGCCCCTATCGGAACTGGCACAGCAGGAACGTTCCCATAGCTGCTCAAAACGCATGTTCGGCCAACGCGCCTCAATCATCATCTTCCCATCGACAAACAACTGCTCGACATCCTGATCCACTTTGGTTTGGTAAATAGAGCCTTTGTATATAGTCCATTGACCGGCAACCGGTTCGGTCCCACTGATCGTCACTTTCTCACCGGGATACGCGACATAGCGGATAGGGTCGCCTGTCCGCCCGCTGTTTTTGGGACGCACCGTCTCACGGTAGGTGCCTTCCCGCACTAGACAGATATCTCCCGGCTTGGCAATATCGGCAAATCGCTGAATATGCCGGAACGGTTTTTGCCTTGTGCCGGGATTCTTGTCGTCCCCCTCAATGGATATATAATACTCGTTACCTGAGGGTTCGAGTTTCAAATTTCGCCGCGGAATCGGGGTCCGGATGGAATACTCCACAACCTCCCCTTCCAAAACGGCAGCGGACCCGGCACTATTGGAACCCGTCGCTTCGGCACAGCCTGCGGCAATTAGGGTCAAACACGCAATGAACATTAGACCTGATGTTAAAGCCTTACTGAAAACACCCGGTATATCAACAGAAAACAACTTAATGCGTTTCATAACTCTATATCTCCTTGATTTGAGTTGTACCATTATTAAAAAGTCACCGAGACTTCATCAATAATGGGCTTTGACTTATTCTCGGTGGTGTCTGTTATTTTTAATTCATATTGGAATCCATAGCCGGCCGGAAGCGATCTTAAATCCAACTGAGCAGGCGTTCTCTTAACATGCTTGACAAAGCCCGGCGTATAATCATAACTTTCCTGAACCGGCTGCCACGAGGTCCACTTGTCGATTTTTCCATCATTCGTAGTATCGACGCCCACGCGTACTTCAACCGATTCAACCCAGGGGCCCGGACTGGTATAATCCGTCTCCATCTGCGTTGCCAGATAGAACCGGCCTTCTGCAAAGCAGATATCGGGATCAGGGTGCCCCCGCCCAAGCTTGCCGCAAAATTCAAACTCTTTGTCGAGACTGGATGAGGTGAACCGAGCCACGCTCACCTGGCTTCCCTTGGTGCCATGCGCCCCAGCAGGATCATAATCGCCGAACAGATAATATTGTCCACCGATACAAATCGCAGACCAGTCTCCAAAACAGTCCTGCTCCGGTTCGTGGACCTCATATTCGCCAATATCCGTCTTAAAGCGTTCGGGATCTTCCAGCACCCAATGAGGATGCTTGTAGGTTTTAATCACGCCGGTCGGCCTTGTGCGTTTATCCACCGCCGGTGCCAGAATCTTAAAATCGCCTTTTCCATCCTTGCTCACCGCGTGTCCGGCCAGCGGAGAATCGAACGAATGGCTGTTGGCATGAATGGGATTCCAGTCTTCGTAAATGACATGAAAGTTTCCGTTCAGGTCGCGGATGATGCCGCAATCAGATCCATGCGACGGATCTGCAAAAGCCATTCCCATCTTTTCCCCGACCGCTCCGTCGGTGAGGTTGTCATCTATAATGAGATGGGGATCCTGATCATTGGGGAAGTCATAGTAAAAGTAGGCTTTACCATCGACATACTCCGCCGTGGTCATCCAAGCGGAATCTTTATCGGTAATTGGGCCGTGGTGGACCCAGTTGACCATGTCACGACTTTCCCATGCGTGGTATCCGCCCAGACTCGGATTAATCCCCCCCCGTGCCCGGAATTGGTTAGGAATCGGGGTCGTCAGCAACGGCATATCAAAACCGTCAAGCTTAACCTCCTTCGCCTCAAACTGTCCCTTCGAAGAATCCCAAGAATCGTTTTCGGCCCCTTTGTTATGACGCGCGAAAAACCAATAGTTTTTCGGCCCCAGGCTAAGCAGCACTGGTGAATCAAAGGTGCATCCAGGACCAATATCCTCTACCGGTTGCCAGTTATCCCAAACGGGGGACTGCTCTATGACAATCGATTCCGCAGACTGCTTTTCGTCAAATCGTTTCAGAACACTGCGGAACGTCGCTGTTTTCTCAGTCGGCTTGGCCATCCCTTCAACAATTTCAATTCGCAACAGTTCTTCTGTATTCGCTACCCATTCTTCCTGACTGCCTACTTTCCAGACATTGGCATCAGCATGCGAGCAATGGACAACTCCCATACAAACCGCCAAAGCACAAACAATCCTCGGAAAAACGGTTTTGGTTCTAAAAACCATGATGATCTCCTATTTCTTGTAGTAATGTTGATGCCCCGGTAAACGAGCGGTTTTTTCACTCAGTCCGAATAGATTATGTTCGTCAGCGCTAACCGGAATCGGCTGAATGCTGAAGTCGGTTTTTTCCAGTGCAACAGATGTAAAAGTCACAGTCTCACCTTTTTTCAAGGCAATTTTGTACATGCCGCCTTCGTCAACACTAAACTGACTCTTTAGGGCCGGTGAACCGTTAATATAAATTTTGGGATTCGTAATATCAGTCTGTAGAAAACACGGCGAGCCAATCAGGCTTTTGGCTGTCACAAACTGCGTCACACCGACCTTCTTTTTGGCGCTGACAAGAAACGCACCCTGCGTCCGCAAATCCTTAAAAGCCACATCGCCCCATTTCTCGGGAGATCCCGGGAACACACGGATTATGCCGTCCCAACTCTGAAGCAGCATGTCGTGGATACATGTCGCAAATGACAGCGGGCTTTCAATCACCGGGTTGCCTTCGGCATACATCGTCGTAGGCGAAACCCGATCGTGCTTGATGAAAAAATCGAGATAATAATACGCCTTCTCGGCATCACCCAGCATCGCATACATCGAAGCCGCCCCCGTCGCCGTGTATCCGGTCACCGCCATCGCAGAGTCCTTCTTTTCCCGGTTAAAGGTCACGTCCAGCCAGTGATCCAGCGATGTACGAAGCAACTTCTTGCCTTCCGGTGTATCCGGCGTCAAAACAGCCAGCGGATAGAACGGCAGCAGGTGGGAATAGTGACGGTGCGGTTTCTCAAAAGCAATATCCTTTCCAATCCGCAGACCATTTTCGTCAATCTGAAACTCCACCATATTGTCAACAATGTTCTGCCACTTCGGCAGCATCGGATCATTCAGTTGATGTTCGGCATTAATATCGATCAATGTCTGGAAACACCAACGCATCAGACCAATCGTAAAGTTGATATCCTGACCGCGACCGCTCGGATATTCCGGCGACCAGCTATTCTTGATATGGATCTTACCATCGTCAGACTTGACCGGATTGTCACGCAGATAATTGAGATAGCTATTTGCCGTTCGCTTTAAAATCGGAAATAGACCATCACGCATACGGTCCCGATCTCCCGCGAACTCACAGTGCAGCCAGTAGTCGTGCATAATCCAGCAGAGCATGTCCGGCACACTTGATCCGCCATGAGCATCCAGATCCTGCGGGAACAACGTCGCCAACCCGGCACTGTCTTTCCAATGATCCGGGACATTCTTATAGAGATTAAACGCATATTTATCAAACCAGTTCGGCAGCGACGAGCCGGCCTCCAGACGATTCGCGGTCAGATGGGTCCAATACTGTAGTTCTACATTCAAATCCCCCCAAACCATGGGCCAGAAAGTCTTGTGATACCACGGCCCCATCAGGTCCATCACGGGACCGTTGTCGCGCGTGGCGGAAGCAAACTTGTACATCTGAATCCAGTAAAAGGACTCTTTCTCCGGATCCTTGATCGTCAGAAAACTCAATGGATAGTAATCGTGCCACCATTTTTGATGACTGTCGATAAAGGTGTTGTTTTTCAGCAGTTCTCTTGCTCCCAACAGGTTTTGCTTGACGGTTGCCAAGCTATTGTGCTCGGGAAAACTGTGATGGATGCTCGCCAGCAGCAGTTGCCGACCCGCCGCTTCACCGCTGATCTCCCAGCCGGTTGTCGTCTCGCCGCGGTTTTGGTAAAGCGGCTGAAAACAAAACTGCATGTTGTCTTCGTTACTCCAGATCGGTTCCGGCGGTAGTTCATACGGCGCTTTGCGCATTTTGTCCCAACTGCCGCCTTTGGGGCCGCCTCCCCCATCGAGCGTACTTCTGACAGGTGCAAACGGAACATCCGGATGCCAGGTCACCTTGACGCCCTCACCGCCCTTGGCACGGGTTTCAAAATAAATCACATCGGTCATGCTGTGCGAAAGCCCCCGCACACCATAGGATCCCTGTGTAGTTTTAATCGTTCCGGTCAATTCGGCGTTCCACAAATCCAACCGCAGATCAACGCCGGTAATATCCCCCTTCGATTCCAGATTGAAATGTCCCAGCGGAAGACGGCTGCGGTATATCCACAGCAACTGATCGCCTTCATACGGCAGCCGATGATCATAATAGTCATGCCGCCCGGTATAGAGCGAAATTACATTTTTCGCTTCGCCTTCGGCCTGATAGAACAGGAATCCGACATTTCCGTTCCCCGTGTACGGTGCCACTTCCCACCGGTTGGGAATACGGTCCCACATCATGTCGTGCCGACTCAAAAAAGATTCAAAGTCGATATTCGCCGAATTCGCCGAGGCTTGAAATATACCCACAGCCATCAAAGCTAAAGCAATAAATTTATTCATCATTGTTTCACTTCCTCATGATCCTGTAAATGATCCGCATCATCGCTGCTTGTTACTACTGCGTCCGATTTTGCGTTCTTACTTCGATACATATGCACATGCGGCACATACTCACCGCCTACCCACCGGAAGTTGCGAAAGATAACATTCGAGTCCTTCCACCTTTTGTTCTCGGGAGCAAGTTCCAGCACGCCCACTTCGTTGATCGCGTCGCCAAGCGACACATCGGTTTTCTCATTCTGAAAACGGGACGGGGACAAAGTCACAGTCTGCCATCCGCTGTCCGCGTCCAATTTAACCTTACAGGAATAGGTATTGAAATCAGCCACCCAGTAATTTTTATGCAACTTCACGGAAAAGTCCTCGCCCGCCTCCGTCTTGATATCGAACTTCAGCGAAGCACCCTTCGGCGCGCGAAACTCGGGGTCACTCGGCGCATAAGTAAATGGGCTCACTCCAATAGCAGTAAATCCCGGTTTGCCTTCTGGCCCGACCACAGCCTTAAGCCGTTTGTCGATTCGTCCGGGAATCGGATCCGTACCGGTCGAGTTGCGTGTCCAGTTTCCTACACCTTCTTTGCCGTCATAGAAAACACGAGACGGTGTCTTAATCGTTGCTCTGGCACCAATTTTTGACGCGATAACGGCTTCCAGCGGACTCGAAATAACGATGCCCGACTTGTAGAAAATATTCGCAAAGGCAAACAGATATTCGTCCGCGTTCATAACGGGTGTCGCTGCGGAATACACATCTGCCGACTCACGAACCTCTGCATTACGCCAGTGCCGATTGACAGCAAAGGGCGTTTCAAGTCCGTAAAACACCTCAACCTTCATCACGTCCTGAGTATTCGCCGGTTTCACCGTAAACACCGGTACCCCATCTTGACCCGACGCAATCGCCGTTTCCGGATTGTCCGGCCAAGAGCCCTCACCCTTGAGGTATACATCAAACCAGGCCGGCAGGTCATGAATAAAATCCAATCCGATATGATGGCGCAAACGCGGCGTCAGCGCCCACGCTCTCGGCACACCTTCCGGAATCAGGGCCAAGGACTGCTCCGCACGATCCATATAGCCATGGCGGTCGTTTGAAGAGCTCAAAAACAACATGGGAAATTTGATATAGGGAGCGGAGGCCTCCGGCGCCAGCGAGGCGCGCCATCTCAGATCATTTTCACTGGGCTTATGTTCCGGCATGCCAATCGAATACCTTGTATCTTCATACGTATACGTATTCCAGCCCGCACCATAAATGGCGCAACCCGCCTGAATGCGCGGATCAAACGCAATATTCCACATAATCGAGCCGCCCATTGAAATCCCGTACGCTCCGATCTTGTCCGGGTTCACCTCGGGTTGACTCTCCAGATAGGTCAGCGCCCGCATGGAGGCTTGCGTCCACAGGTAATACGAATCGCCCCGTGGTGTGGGCAAAGTAACCTCGCGACCCGTCCGTTTTTTATGGTCACCATTCTCGACGCCGTTCCAGAGCGTATATCGTTTGCGGTTCGGCCACTCACCACCCCAGTTGAACGTCATCACCACATACCCGCGCCCGGCCAGTTCTTTGAGCCAACTTGTATTAGCTGTCTGCCCGCCGCCGTGAATATGAAGAAGGCCCGGCAGGTTTTCACCTCCCTTCGGAGCCGCATAGACCCCGTAAATACGGACATATTTGCCATCGAACTTTTCGCCATTGAAATAGACTTCTTTATAGACAATGCCGTCTTCCGTCCACGACTCTAAAATTTCCTCATCCAATGGCTCTTGGCGCGGATCATAGCCCTCCCAGATTTCATGCGGAGACATCGTTACCACCATTCCGCTAATCTGCCCAACCACGGCAGTCAAAAGGACACCAATACAGAATAACTTGGTACTTCTCTTCATAAAATACATATCCGAATGTTTCAAATAAGTTAGAAAATAGATCGCCGCATGGATTCTTGGACATTCTCTCACTGGAGCAGCACCAGGCCATCGTCACTCCGTTCGTAACGGTAGGTATGTATCCCGCCCTTGGTGGTGAATGAAAGCGTCAGGCCGCCATCGTCGCCAACAGACCGCTCGACCGACTCGGCCACCGCACGCGCCTCGGTCTTATCCGCAACCGGCAGCACAATCGTGGAGATGATGGTTTCTGCCGACGATGCGTTTAACTCAGTATCAATGTACGGAATGAGACGCAACCTGGCATTCTTCTGCTCCGCTCGGAAGGAGTGACGGTCCGGAACGTACTTGACTGGAGCGTTTGCCGCAGTGATCACCGCCATGTTGCCGCGTCTGCCTTTGAGAAGCAGGTAAGCATGGTCATCGGGAACCTCAACATCACCGCCCGGGTGAATGCGGCTTTCAATGTGTGCGCCTTTGTCGGTTTTGATCTCGTCCAGCACGACGGTAACAACCGGTTTGTCGAGAATGAAGTGCCTGCGCCAGCCTTTGAGTTCTTGCTTGGGATAGGCATTGGTGCCGTCCATGAGTACATATTCCAGATCGTCACCATAGCGGTACTCCAGCACATCGCCCCCAATGCGCTCGTCCATGGGCTTGCCCCGCCACTTGCCCGGAATCTGCTTCTCGCCGTTAACAAAGATGACGTTTTGTCCCTGGCTCCCCGCTTGCGGATAGGTCCAACGGACATCGTCGAAACATTTTTCGTCATAGGGAATATTGCCAATCCCTCGGATGTAGCTTTCACCGCGCCAGTGCACGATCCAGTCGCCGCAATCCAAATGCCCGTGATGCGGATCGGTATGCCGTCCGGCTTTACAGGCCAGGGTTACGGTTTCCGTATCTGTAAAGCTCGAACGCATCACGACACAATCAATCGTCCGGAAGTGGCGCGATTTCATCTCGGGCAGCGCCGGTTCCACCGTGGTGAGCGGAAAGATGATATCCCAGAGACTGCTGCGATCGCTGGCACAAATGTTCTTTGCATACCACGCGGCCTCCGGTGAACCCGTCTCTTCCGCGAGCACATTAAACACGGCACTTTTGCGAATGACCCCGCTGCCGGTATCGCCAAAAGCAACCTTCTGATTGGGCGGCAGCAGCGTCCAGAGCAGAAAACTCGCCGGGTGTTCCTGCATCCTGGGATGGTTCAGCAGAGTATACTTGCCATTCGTCATCCGCTTGAGAGGTGCTCCATATTTCACCGCCCATTCAAAAATATCTCTGGAGTATCCCGTTCCCTCCTGCCATCCGCCGTCGATACCGATCTCGTCGAAGGTTTTCCAGATACGGTTGTAGGACTCGGCCACTACATCGATCAGTTGCGGATCCTCTGTCAGCAGCGCCATCGCGGCTATGCCTGCGCCGCTGGCACAGTGGGTCATCCAGTTGCATCGATAGGCGTGAGCCCACCAATGATAATCCCAGTTCCCCCTGACCCGTAAGATCGCCTTTTCGAGCAGGGCGCCGCGAATGCGGTCACGCTGCCGCACGTCCATCCAATCATAGATCCAATCATAGACCATGCTCATGGTGTGGGCGGTATGGCCGGTATAGAGATCGTAGTTGAACACCACCTGATCGTCGGGGACATTCCAAGGCATCACACGGCTGTAGATAATGGGGAACTGGTGGGCACGATCCTCCCAATGCGACACATCGCAGACGACCTCGGCAAACTCAAAGGCCTTTTCAGCGTACTTCGCCTCGCCCGTCATCTGATAGAGAAAAGCCAGTGTTAAGGCACGCTCCCGGTTGCGATCAATATAGTTATGAAAGCTCCAGTCGCCGGTGTAGCGGGGATTCCTGTCCTCCCGGGGAGGGATTTTCTCTACCTCCGTCGACAAAAGCTCATTGCCTTGGCTTAGAAGCCGGGCATAAATGCGTTTGTTCACATCGTCACTTCCTGCTCGTTCACGCAGCCCGGGCAAGTCTTTCTTCGAAAAATAGAGATAGGGGTGATCCAAAGCCTTGGGAATCGCCCGACTCATCTCGTCCGGCGTTACTGCCAGAGACGACGTGACAACAAGTGCCATCACAACAGCAGCCATTACAGAAAATCGCTGGAACATAAAACACCTCCTATAAATAGGTTGCCTAACTTTCATTCTATTAATCTTGAAATATTCCGATGCACGCTCTATTTAGCCATCACAAATTCAGAGGTTGTCATCATGTTTCGCTCGTCCGTGGCGGAAAAAAAGAAGGCAACGGCATTTTCCGGCACGACTGCTTTAATCGTTGTCCCGGAGATCGTCGCCGGCGTCTTACGCCATTTTCGCTGCGGCCAGGCACTCGTTGCATCCGCTGTAAACAGAAGTTCGGCGTTGGTCACTTTTGTTAAGGACCTGTATGTCACGGAGACCTGATCGCCGTCAACCTTGGGTTTGTCAAACTGAACAAGCGGCTTACCGCCTTTGACGATGCTATCGGCAAACGTATAGATCTCCTCCGGACGCCAGCCGGCGCCGTGACCGTGGCCCATTTCAAATTGATATCGCAAGGTCGCAGGCCCCTGTACCGTCTGTGACGACTGCTGGGTGATCGGCATGGTGAAATGCTTATCGTTGGTCCCGTTGACCCAGAGTGTCGGGATGCTGACGTTTTTAAAGTAAGCCGAGCCGTCAAAATTCGCATTCACAACCTCCGTCTGCTGACCGGGCTTGATCGTTTCGCCCTGATGGCCGTCCGAATCCGGCAAAAACCCGCAGCCATAGACAGGGATTGCGAATTTAAACCGGTTATCGACGCCCATCGTGGTGCTGGTCAGCGTTCCGCCCCAACTGATGCCGGTAACGCCAATCTTCTCGGCGTTCACTTCCGGAAACGACCGGATCAGTGAATGAGCAATAACGGCCTGCGCAACCGCGTGATAATACCACTGCTGTTCAATCGGCTTGGCATAGTCACCGAAAACGCCAACCCGACTCGGCCCGGGATTCTCCGTCGAAACGCGAGACCTCGTCCCGTCATCCGTATTCTTATTAATCGGATAGTGCCCCTCCAAGTCCATGCTGATCGCCGCGTATCCATGCTCGTTCCACAGTTTCACCCACGCATCAAACGCCGTACCGCCGCCGCCGTGTATACACACAACAGCCGGCCAGCCGCCTTCAGGAGCAGTTCCCTTGGGCACACCGTAATAGGCAAAGACCTGCACGCCTTTGCCATTATACGGAATGGACGAATACAGTATCCCCGTCATGCCCTCCTTGGCGGCCTTGTCGGTTTTTTCCCATTTCGGGACCTTAAACAACTCATCCAGGTCCCACGGTCCCATCTTCGCCGCATGGGCATTCATACAAAACGCAGCCGACACCAATAAGACAGTCATTCTTTGCTTAATCGTCATCATGAAATTCCTTTACTATTACCTGCAAAGTCAATTTTCGAAACCGAAGTTGGCTAAAAATCCTGATTTTCGGATTATTGGCCGAATATCAAGGATTTGTTCGGTATTCACAACCATTTTTGCTGACATTTCCTGCTTAAACGCTTACAAAACATCATTTTCTCCTGACAACATCGATATTTTACAAAATTCGCTGTCGCAGGGTCAAGAATAATCCATTCCATGTCCGGACAGGTTTTCCCTCGAAAAGCGGATTCAACTCATAAGTGCAACTGAGTCGCCAAAATTGTAAACTCACGTTTCTGTCTATTATCCACCGCTGCGTTTGGTCTTGAAAGGAAGGGGGTTACCCGGCCCCACAGTTTTAAATCCGGTCACATCCTCAAGGACAATATCCTGCCGAGCATCTTCGGGGGAAACGGTATGAGTGACATTGGTGAAAATCACGTTCTTCGCATGGCGAATGTAATATCCCCAGGCGGGTAAGTTCCCGAATAATCTCACATCGGCCCTTTGTCCGTCGTATTCGATGGGAGTTCCCGGTACTTCAGTCACACCCCCTTTAAAAGAATTTACCTTTACATTGGTCAGGTAGATATTCTCCACGGTCGTGATGTTATTGCCAAACTTAGTACCTATAATAAAACTGCCCTGGGGGCTCCATACATTTCTTACATCAAGGTTCGAAATAGTGATGTCTTTCATAGAAGTGGGTTTGCCTTGTTTGATACCGCGAAGTCCAGCTCCATTGAGTAGTGTTATGGGTGTGAAAACATGATTCATATTAATGCGGTTGAATGTCAGGTTAGAAGCATTGGAGCCATCAATCAATAACACTGTGATTCCCGCCTGGACATGGACCATCGCAATATCTTCAAACAGGCAGTTGGTAAAGTCTCCTACACTTGAAAACCCGAACTTGATACCTTTCCACTTGGTGAAGTTTATGGTCACGTTTTTAACGACCAGGTTGTCAATTCCTCTGGAATTGTAACTCTTGGGAGTGATTGCATCGTCTGCGCATTCTATCACGGTATTTGTAATGGTTGTATCGTGACAATCCAAAGGGGCAATTCCATCTTTACGAAAGCTGAAAAGGTTAACGCCGTCAATAATGATGCCGTCCGTATTCTGAGGAACAAAGGTCCAGAAATCACTGTGTAACACATCAATGTTTGTAACCATAACGTTTTTAGCATTATTCCATCCCAGTACTACCAGACGATTATTCATGGAGCCCCCACCGTATCCGCCTACGATATTTCCATCAATGGCGCCTCCTCCGGTAATGGTTAAATTATCCACCTCATTCCCGAATACAAAATATCTTTTAAAAAGGCCCCCGTTTGAAAAGAGTTTGATTTTAGAAATATCTTGAATGGCGCGAACTACCGCATTTTCAGAAATCCAAAGCGTCATATTTGCTTTCAGGGCAATGGAACCGGTCATATAGATGCCTTCATCAAATACCACGGAGCCGCCCGGTGGACAGGCCGCAATGGCATTGGCGATGGCTTCCGTATTATCCGTACTGCCGTCTCCCACGGCACCGTGATCTTTTACATTGACGACAGGTGCGGGCGGTTCACTTATCACTGTGCTCACAGCAATGTTATCTATATGAGGTCCGCCCTCAGCACTGGTGGCGGTGAGTTCTATCGTGTTGACACCGGCCTTTAGGTCCACGATCACCCGTGCGTTCCAGTACTTGGCCCAGCCAACGGCCTCTGAAGTGTATCCGGCAGCATCTTCCCAGGGTTTTTCCCAGTTCTTTGGGGAGGGAGCAAAGGCTATGTTTCTGATGAGAGATCCGTTCACCTTTAAATCACAGGGTCGATCCTGCTTTGTATGATTGGCATACTTAAAGATGAGGGTGTACTTATCCGCCTTGGGGACCGTGATATTATTCCATGTCACAGCGGCCCCTTGCCCCCCCATCTCCAGGTAACCCTCTCCGATATAGGGAAAATACTCGGTGCTTGCCTTATTTCCACCGGTCTGGCTGGCAAAGTTTTCAGCTTCAAAATAAGCCGTCGAAAAGGCAAAAATCGAAGATGTTAGGCATAACAAAAATGTTACGATGATAGTGTTCTTCATTTTAGTTCTCTTTTTTTATGGTGAGTGTGATCTTCATCGTTTAGTGTTTCACAGATCCACTTACTATACCCTTCAGGGTAGTAAATTCCCGCGAGCGAAATCATAACTTACGGCCGTGACCTGACATAGCCGCGCAGAAACGGGAATTTTCAATTGTGATCAGTGTAATTATAGTTTATCGTTCATTTTCAAGTAATGTAATTATTTCCAGAACGGGTTCATCCGGATATGGGCTGTATACAACTTCATAGGTTTTTTCTTCATCAAGATCGAAGCCCAGAACTTTTCTAATT
>Ga0272441_10005869_pt1 | contig 21019 bp, 20 predicted proteins | sample SSMProp6N_FD_193582 | JGI IMG/M metagenome (GOLD analysis project Ga0272441, IMG submission 193582) | Marine sediment archaeal communities from Little Sippewissett salt marsh, Falmouth, MA, United States - SSM-Prop-6N | ecosystem: Environmental > Aquatic > Marine > Wetlands > Sediment ...
GTCAACGCCCCCTCTACTCCCACGGATGCAGAATCACCTTGGCGCATTGGCGCGAGGCCATCATCTCGAAAGCCTGTTGCACCTCGTCAAACCCAAAGGTATGGCTGATAAGCTTGCCCGCTTCGTGGAAACGGTGCAGGAAAGCCACCAGATCATCGTAGGAGTTGAGGTTCTGGTGCCAGGCGGTGATGATCTCGGTACCCCGCCGGATGCCGTCGCGGCTGGGCCAAAGCTCGATGGACCCCTGGTTCTCACCGATGAATGCCACCTTTCCCAAGACACCCACGGCGTCGATGCATAGGCGCTCGGCCTCGGCATTCCCCGAGGCGTCCAGGGCGCGCTGGACGCCCTGGCCCTCGGTGACATCGGTGATGAACGCTAGGGCGTCGGCCTGGGCGGCATCCAGTGTGACATCGGCGCCCAGGGCTTCGGCCCTCTCTCTACGCCATGGCTCGGGGTCCACGCCAATGACCTCGGCGCCCATGAACTTGGCCAATGCTACGGCACCGAGTCCCACCGGCCCCAGGCCCGTGATGAGAATCGAGTGGAAGGCGGTGGTCTGCATCCTGGTAAGGGCCTGGTAGGCGGGGCTCAAGGCGCAGCCCATCAGGGAGCCCATATCATAGTCGATGTCATCGGGCAGCCTGGGGCACAGCCACTCCTGCTTGCGGACGAACTGGGCGAAGTGGGGGCCGCTGCCCGCGGGGGCGGATTTGCAGTGGATATATGAGCCGCTCTTGCACAGGCTGCACTGCCCGCAGCCGCTGGCTGGGTTGATCAGGACCCTGTCCCCCACCTTGAGATGGCGGGCTCCGTTGACGGCAACGACCTCGCCGGCCCCCTCATGCCCGCTGGCGTGGCTGCCCTCGGGGGCACGGTAGGCGTGCATGTCGCTGCCGCAGATGGGGCTGGCGTGGACCTTAATGACCACCCACTCGCCCTCCGGGGTGGGATCGGCGACTTCCTCGATCCACGCCTTCTCCTGTCCGACCAGTACGCGTTTCATCCTGTGCCCTCCGTTCTGGGGTCAATCAGCCTACCGTCAGGGCATCGATCATGGCATTGGCGATCAACAGGTGCCCGGTGTGGTTGGGATGCACGGGCTCGGGGCAGAACTGATCGGCCTCCCGCAGCTTGAGGTGCTCCTGGAACATATCGTGCAGCTTGATATGGTAGGCGCCGTACTTCTCGACCATCTCGTGGACGACAGCGATGTAGTCGGGGATGGTCTGCAAGACTGTGGTGCGGAAGCTGTGCCCCGTCATGTCTCTGCTCAGGTAGAAGGGGTCCAGCAGGATGATCTTCGCGTCGGTTTGCTCTTTGGTGGCGGACAGGATGTAGTCGTAGCACTCGCGGTATAGATCAACGGTGACATACGGGTCGCCCTGCCGCAAAAAGGTGTGCAGGTCGTTGATCCCGATGAGTACGGAGAGCCAGTCGGGCCGGTGGCGGATGACGTCATCCTCCCAGCGGTCGCGCAGGCCGACGGTCTTATCTCCGCCGATGCCTTTGTTGATAAAGCGGACGTTTCGATCCGGCTGCCGCGCGATGACCATCTCGCGGAATATCGAGGCATAGCCCGCGCCCAGTGGCGCGTTGGCTCCCCGGCGGCCGCAGTCTGTGATGCTGTCTCCCTGGAACAAGAATAGCTGCCCGTCTTGGATCAGCAGGTCGCTCATTACATGTCCTCCGTTAGGTTAGGTCGCCGCCCGCCCCGCAGCCAGACCCATGTATACTGCTAAACGCCGCGCTTGTGAAGGCACAAGGCGGGTGAGCCCCGGGCAATCGGGAAGGGCGGGCGGTATCTGTCGACGAATAACCGGGCCATGGATATCCAGGCATCCCAGACCACTGAACCGCGATTGCCCGGCTTGACGGCGCGCGCCGCCCTCGTAGGCGTGGTGCTGATCGTCCTGGGCGCCCTGTGGGTGCAGAAGGTCTCCCTGGTATCCCACACTTGTCAGGTCTCCGAGGGCACACCCTCAGTTCCTGCGCTCATGGGCCTTCTGCTCCTTTCGGGGCTGGTCTTGCTGTTGCGTCTCAGACGGGGCCCCATCCGCCAGGAGCTGCTGGTCATCTACGCCATGCTCAGTGTGGGCATCTCGCTGTCGGGCGACAACGTGATGCGCCAGCTTCTGCCCACGTTGACCTCGCTGCGGTATTTCGCGGGCCCGGAGAACGACTACGCGCTGTTCGCCGACCAGGTCCCGCCATGGCTGGCCATCTCCGACGACGAGGTGGCCCGGCAGTTCTGCGAGGGCTCCGACGGTGGTGTGGTGCCGTGGGCGGCGTGGGCCAAGCCCCTTGCGGTGTGGGGGGGCGTGTTCGTCGGCTACAGCCTGTGTCTGTACTGCCTGCTATCGATCTTCCGCAAGCCGTGGGCGGACGACGAGCATCTGGCCTTCCCTCTTGCGCAACTGGCCCTGGACCTGACGCCCGGGGGAGACAAGGCTTCGCAGGGGGCGCATACGCTTGTGCAGCCTTTATTCTGGCTGGGCTTCGGTCTGGGGGCGCTGTTCAATGCTTCGAACATCGCCCACGCATTCTCGCCGCAGCTTCCGGCTCTGGGTACGGGGTTCGATGCCGGGGCGTTGTTCACGCAGAAGCCGTGGACGGGCATTCGTCCCCTGTTTTTGGCGTTCCGCCCGGAGATCGCCGGTTTGGGATACATGGTGCCGGTGGACATCCTGTTCTCGACGTGGGTATTCTACATGCTCCTGCGGTTCGAGAACTTCTCCGCCCAGTTGGTGGGCTACAGCATCCCGGACTTCCCCTTCGAGTGGGCCCAGGGCCACGGCGCGTACATTGCCCTGGCGGTGATGGTCTTCTACACGGGGCGGCACCACCTGAAGAAAGTGTTCGACGCGGCGGTGCTGGGGGCGAAGGCCGACGACTCCGAGGAGGCCGTGCCGTACCGCTGGGCCTTCTGGGGGGCCACGCTGGGTCTGGTGGCCATGGTGCTGCTGGGCACCCTTGCCGGTGTATCCCTGAAGGTATCGCTGATCTACATCGGGCTTTCCACGATAGCCGCCCTGATCTATGGGCGCATCCGTGCCCAGACGGGCCTTCCCATCAGCTACATCGTCCCGCGTCGAGATATCTACCAGGCGATCTACGAGCTCTGGCCCTCTTCGGGACGTTTCGGCTCCTCGGCGCTGCGTGAGGAGAGCAACTTCGCGGTGCTCACGGTGCTCACGCGGATGACCTTCCCGCAGTCCAGCTCCTTCCAGATGGAGAGCATGCGGACGGCGGACCTTGGGCGTGTGCGCCGCGCCCATATGCTGGGGGGCATTGCGCTGGCACTGGTTGTGGGTACGCTGGCGGCCTACTGGACCCACGTGGGGTCGGCGTATGAGTACGGCAACAACATCCTGGACGGCGGCACGACGGTGGGCGGCTGGCGGACGCGGCAATCGCTGATCCAGTACGAGCGCCTACAGAGCCGCTCGATGGCGGCTACCGGTGTCGCGGTGGGCCCCACTGTTGCGCGGGTGGTCGGCGTTGGGCTGGCCCTGGCCCTATTGTGGCTCCGGGCCAGATTCCTCCGCTTCCCCCTCCACCCCCTGGGCTATGCCATCGCGGCCAACTATGGCTACCACACCTGGTTCCCCATCTTCGTTGTGTGGTTTGCCAAGAGCCTGGTCCTGCGCCTGGGTGGCGCCAGGTTATACCGACAGATCACCCCGCTGTTCCTGGGGCTGGCGGTGGGACACATGCTCATCGCCGGTGGCGTGTGGGGACTGGTGGGCACCATCGACGAAGACGTAGGCAGGCGCTACCTAATCTGGTTCGCTTGAATTGGGGCCGGCGCATCAGGATGACGCCGCGTGTAGTGCCTCGGCCAGTGGCTCCCGGATCAGGGGGAAAGCGGGGGACTCGATCAGGGTCGTGTAGTCGGCCATTACCATGGCGTCAATCCCCAGCCGAGCCGCGAACTGAATGGTCTCGATGGTGCGGTCTTCCGGTCGCGGGCTGCAGTTGACGCCCACGGCACAGACGCCATCGCAGGCGTGCGTCACCCGGGCGGGCCCCTCGGCCGCTTCGCGCAGCGCATGCTCCATGTCCCAACCAAGCTCCTGCCAGGGCACCATCACACACAGCCCTGAGACCCCCGCGCAGCTTGCCAGGCGCTGGACATCCTCGTTGCCGGTGAGGTGCTGCCCACTGCTGAGGTGTGGCGAGGGCATGACCAGGGATGTGAGACGGCGATCGACGGACTCGATGGCCGCCGCGGCGGCGAGGGTGAACATGGTCACGCTGTTGCAGCGAAACTGGATCACCTCGTCTGTGAGCTCTCGTGGCATCTCGTGACCGTAGCCGGCCCGGAACAGCCGCGCGCAATAGCCGCACCGGCAAGACCACTGTCCCCGGGCGTAGTGGAACCCGGGCTGATCCCATAGGAACCCCGTGCACTCCAGGAGCCACGCCAGAGTCCGCACGCTGGATGAGAACCACTCGAGGAACTGCGGGTTATTGGGGCACGCCTTGCGCAGCCGGCGGCCGCGGGAATCCGTCTGGCACGCGTCGGGGTGGGTCTGTACATACAGGCTCTCGATGAGCGGGTCCGGGTCTAGGAATCTCCCGTACCCGTAAGGCACGGCGAAGGGGTCCAGCCCATCGGCCTTGGCGCGCCGCACAAAGCTCGCGACATCGTCCACCCGCCAACGCACCTCGTCCTCATAGCAGGCCACGAACACCCCGCCGAACCCCAGGTTGCGCAGCAAAGCGGTGTCTACCCGCTTGAGAGCATCAACGCCGTTGGTGACCCATATGCCAACATTCATACGATGACTCCGCCACTGCAGTAGCTTCGTCTCGCGTGATCCCGCGGCACATCTGCCCCGGAACGGCACACCCGGCCCGACGGAGGAGCGTTAGCTTGCCTCGCGGGGCTTCTGGGCCACGGCAACGATTGATGTGCCGAATGGGAACCCCCATCGGCACACGATCCATGTCTCGACATCGTGCAGCCAGACCAAAAGGCGGTTTGCCCAGGGCGGCACGGACATCAGCAGCGTGTGCGGAAGCCCCGTACCCTTGAGCCGCAGGCGTCGCAGCAGGCGAACCAGCAGAACGCCCGGGAAGACGAAACTGACGGCGCTGGTAAGCTTCAGGGGCTGCAGTCCGGCCGCCTCAAGCAACTCCCGCAACTGCCTACGACTATAGCGACGCCGATGGGAAAGGGCTTCGTCATGCTCGCTCCACAACCACTGGTAGGCCGGAACGGTCAACACCACCACACCTGCGGGGCGCAGAACTCGCGCCAGCTCTCCCGCGGCCGCCGCATCATCGTCGACGTGCTCAAGCAGATCGCACCCCAGCACCACATCGAAGCCCCCCTGAGCAAACGCAAGGTCCTGTGCCAGGCACCTGACCAGTGAGGCGTGCCCTCTGCGCCGACAGAACTCGAGGGCCTCCTGGGCCGCATCGGCTCCCGAGACATGCCCCAATGAGGCCACGGCGTCGAGAGTGCCCCCCGTCCCGCAGCCCACATCCAGCATGCGCGGCCTGTCCACGCCATACTTCCTCACCAACTCGCGCACGAGTCTGCGCCTGCCAACGAACCACCAGTAAACATCCTCCAGCCGGTACATCTTCTCGAGCTCATCGTACCGCATAGGCACCCGTGGGCGTTCGTCATAGGCAAGTCCCGACCGGCTTAATTGAGGCCTGCAGGACCCTTGCCGTACAATTGATCTACATGTACAATCGAACTATTGTTTGACATTCTGCGCGTTCGCTGTTAGCATACTGCGGATCGCGTGGCGTGGCTTCACCATGGAGGTATGCTCCAATGGCCGAGAAGGGCCTGTCGGCTCGACGCAAGCAGATACTGGATTTCGTCATCGCAACGACCCGAGAACGCGGCTACCCTCCCACGGTGCGTGAGATCGGCGACGCCGTCGGGCTCAAGTCAAGCTCGACAGTGCATTTCCATCTGAATGTGCTGCAGAAGCTTGGTCTCATCGAGCGCGATGGTTCCCTGACCCGGGCACTCAGGGCCCGTGATATGGACACAGATCAGCCCACCCCGCCATCGAGGGGCGTCTGCTATGCGCCCCTGGTGGGTCGTGTCGCGGCCGGTGAGCCGATCTTCGCCGCCGAGAACGTTGAGGAGACGCTCACGCTGCCCGCAGAGCTTTTCCCCGACGGCGACCTGTTCATGCTGCAGGTAAAGGGCGACAGCATGATCGAGGCGGGTATCCTCAACGGTGATCTTGTGGTCGTGAGCCGCCAAGAGACGGCCCGCAATGGCGAGATCGTGGTGGCCCTCATTGATGACGAGGCCACGGTGAAGCAGTTCTTCCGACGCAACGGCGATATTGAACTACGGCCCGCCAACTCCCGCATGGAGTCGATCATCGTCAGGGACATTGCCATCCTGGGCCGCGTCAGGGGTGTCATCCGGACGCTCTAGTCCTGCTGCCCATCCGCCTCAGGCGGTGGGCCGCCCCTCGCCGGGCCGCAAGGTCGGTTGCGCCTTGACCACCAACACGGTGCGGTCGTCGCCCGCGGCGTCGAGGCTGAATTTGTCCGTTGCCTGGATGATCAGGCCCGCGAGCTCCTGGGCGCTGGCCTGGTTGTTCTGACGCACAATCTGCACCATCCGCCGGCAACCGAACTCCTCGTTCCGGCGACCGCGCGCCTCGGTTATCCCATCTGTGTAGCACACAAGTATATCGCCGCTTCGCATGACCTCGGTTCCCTGCCGGTACTGCGGCTCGGGCTTCCCGCCGATGACAATTCCCGAGGTGGACAGTTCGACGCATTCGTCAGTCTCGCCTCCCCGGACGATCACGGGAGGAAGATGCCCGCAGTTGACGAATGTTAACGTGCCTGTGAAGGGGTCCATCTCGCCCAGGAACAACGCGGCATACGAATCGGGCTGCAGGGCATCGTAGACATTCCGGTTGATGAACTCGGCGATCTGTTGGGGCTCCAACGCCTGGCGGGCGCCGGCTTTCATATGTGACTGCACCAGGGACAGGTGCACCAGTCCGTAGACGCTTTTCCCGGCCATGTCGCCGGTGCAGATGAGGAGTTTGCCCTGATCCAGTTCGATGACATCATACAGGTCGCCGCCGACGGCGCGAGCGGGCTGGAACCGGATGCCGATATCGAGCGCCGGCGCACGGGGCAATTGGGCCGGGAAAAGGTTGTCCTGCAGCCGTCTGGCCATCGCCATGTCGTGTTCCAGGCGGCCGGCGCGGGTGCGTTCCGTGTCGCGTGCGATGACGATGTACGAAGCAGCGATGCCGATCATGAGCATTGGCGCCGCCTGTCCCCGTACGAACATGGCGACAGGCAGCGACATCTCGTTGCCGTTGACCACGACGAGCCATCCGAAGGCCGATTCGGCCTGCACCGCGGTCTGCAAGACGCTGGCGGCAAGCGCGACAATAGTGGCGCCGGCCCTGCGGTACCAGACGGCAGCCACCATGATGATCAGGTAGTACACGGCCATCAGCCACTGGCGCTGGGGCGCTGAGGGCCCGTAGGCAGCCATGGCGCCTGTCACCAGCAGCAGGTCGACCATCAGGGCAACGGGCCGCTTCAGGCGCAAGCGGAAGTGCCACAGGTACGAGGCGAACAGCAGCAGGGTCAGGGTGACGCCAAGGGGCAGCATTAGCTGGATCAGCGCCTGCGACATCGGCGGCAGCAACGGCATGCGACGAAAGGTGGGCGTCAGCGCGAAGGCGATGACGAAGGCCGTGCGGACCAGTGCCACAGCGATGTCGGTCTCGTCGGTGGCGTAGGGCAAGGGGTCGCCAGGCAGACGAGACCTTCTTTGCCGCAGCACATTGTCACCTCCTACACAACTGATGTCCGCGAGTGCCTTCGGGCTGGCACAGGTGCCCAAGAGACCCCCGGAAGCCGCGGCAGGTCTCTCAGGGGCGGCTGTTCGGCACAGCCCCAGCCGACTGTGGCCCGCTGGGCCGGGCCTCTGATCCGCTCGCAGTCAAGCCGGCCCCGTGAGGGCCGGCGCGCCATGGGCATGATTTCGCCGTGAGACCTTGACTGACCTTTGAGCTCGCGACCAACACGGCAACGCGACGAGTGGGCCACCTACCCGGCCTACTCAGCCTATCCAGCCATTCAACACACCGGTGGAAGGCCCAATGGTACCCCGCGACAAGTACGAGCCCGAACGCCAGCTCATGGTCGCGGAGCAACTCGCCGCTCGTGACATACGCGATGCACGCGTTCTGCAGGCGATGGCGACGGTCCCGCGCCACGAGTTCGTGCCGCGGGACCAACGCGCCTTGGCGTATACTGATCGCGCCCTGGAAATCGGCTGCGGGCAGACGATATCGCAGCCATACATGGTTGCCCTTATGTGCCAGCTTCTGCAGGTGGCCCGGGAGCACAGCGTCCTCGAGGTGGGCGCCGGCTCAGGCTACCAGGCCGCGGTGTTAGGGCAACTGGCGCGCAAGGTGCACGCCTTCGAGATCGTGGCGCAGCTCGCCAGTTCGGCGCACGCGCTCATCGGGCGCCTGGGATACTCAACTGTAAATATCCATACGGCAGACGGGACGCTGGGTTGCCCGGATCAGGCACCCTTTGACCGGATCATCATCGCCGCGGCCTCGCCCGAGATTCCGCCCCCCCTGGTTGAGCAACTCGCCGAAGGAGGCAGAATCGTGGCGCCGGTAGGGAGCCGCCGCTCTCAGATCGTCGTGGTGGGCGCGCGCAAAGGTGATGAGTTGTGTACATGGCAAAGCACTCCATGTGTCTTCGTGCCCCTGCGCGGCGAGCACGGCTGGCACGATGCCTAGTCGCCACGGGCCGTCGCGGGCAGGGCGACGCGTGCACGCCCCGAGCGACCGCGAGAGGGCTCTGACGCGCAGCCGGGGCACACCCGCTGAGATTACTGCGCACCTGCGAGAGAAGCCATAACGTCGTGAAGGCCGGTGAACTATGGCGAGCACCGATGCCGTGAAGTTCGGTTTTCGCACCGCGGGCTATCGTGAATGGCCACTTGACAAGGCCCTCGAGTCCATTGCGAGTGTGGGCTACGCCGGGGTCGAGTTCTGCCTCGAGCATCCCCAGGCGCGCCCGGAGGACCTGACCTCGCAACGGGTGGGGCAGCTTGCCCAGATGGTCTCTGCCGCAGGGCTGCAGGTGGCCAGCGTCAGCTACCACGGCGATGGCGAGCCGCCTCACGAGCGAGGCATCAACCAGGAACACGCCATCCAGGTGACGGCGGACATGGGCGCGGATGTGCTGATCCTCAACGCCGAGCCCGCCCAGGCCGGACAGGAGCGACGCCAGTGGGACGCCCTGAAGGGGCAACTGACTCGCTTGCTGGCCGCGGCGCAGGAAGCCCGCGTCACGATCGCCCTGGAGCCGGAGCCTGGGCATTTCCTGCATTCATCCGACGACATGATGCGTCTGCTGCGGGAGATGAGGCATCCCAGCCTGGGAGTGAACCTAGACGTGGGCCATGCGTTCCTTACCGATGAGGATGTCCCGCAGACCATCTGTTCCCTGGGCGACAACATCGTCCACACACATGTGGAGGGTATGCCCGCCGGCCGCCATAGCCACCTCGTGCCGGGCGAGGGCGACCTGGACCTGACGCGAGTGCACGTGACGCTGCAGAGCATCGGGTACGCAGGCTACTACACGGTCGATCTGTTCCAGATCACTGACGCCCCGGAGCAGTACGCGCGGCGCAGCCTGGAAGCGCTTCGCCGGATAACGGCTGGATGATCGCCATGCAGCCCCTGCCATACGACTGTCACACCCACACAACCTTCTCGGACGGGCACAACAGCCCGGAGGAGAACGTGCGTGCCGCCCAGGCATGCGGCCTGCGCTGCGTGGCGCTGACCGACCATGTTCTGCCCGAGACGCCTCGGCAAGAGCTGGCGGACCGCGTGACGGCGATCCAGAAGGTGGCCCAGACCAGCAACATCGCGGTTCTGCCGGGGGCCGAGGGCGCGATCCTTGATACCGAGGGCTCCGTCAGCGTGACCGGCCAGGACGCCCAGATGGTCAAGCTCGTGCTGGCGGGTATCGGGGCGAGAACGCGCTCAGTGGGTCAGGATCCGCCGGCCAGCATGCGACGCTACGCTGATAACATACTCGCCGCACTGCAAAACGCGGCCTCGAACCCGGCGGTCGACATCATCGCCCATCCCTTTGGGTTGGGGCGCTTGCCCGCGGTCATCACCCCCGGGCAATTCGCCACCGGCAGCCTGCGCCAAATCGCGCGCAGTATGTATGACAGCAACGTCGCCTTCGAGATCGACAACCAAGTCTACGGGTGGTACCCGCAGATGCCGATCGACGAATTCACCGATGAGTACACGCGGGTGCTGCGCGTGTTTTCTCAGGAAGGTGTGAAGTTCGTCGTGGGAAGCAATGCGCATTCGGCGGGGGCGGTGGGGAATCTGCGCTACTGTCGCCACTTGATGCGAGAGGCGGCCATTGAGCTTTCTCAGCTTGTTGATCTTGAGCGGCTGGCCGCCGTCAGGCAACAGACGTAAGCGGTATGCGGCAATCCATGGAGGTAGATTCGTGAGGTCGGCATTGCTGATCATCATCATGCTCGGCGCGGTCGGGAGCGCACCTGCGGCGGCTGATGCGTTGTCCGACGCCCGCAAGCTCATCTCCGAGGGCAACTACATCGAGGCCGAGGTCGCCTTGAGCCAGGCGGCCGAGAACGCCGATCTGGCCCCCGAGGCCTACTATGTGTGGTACCAATCCCTGCGCGAGCGCGGGCAGGCCGAGCGCGCGGCCTTTAAGCTCGAGACGGCCGCTGAGTTGGCTCGCGACCGCGCCGACTGGTGGCTCGAGTTGGGGCGTTACCTCAATGACCTGGGGCAGGTCGACGAGGCGATGCAGAAGTACGTCCGCGCCCTAACCATCGACCCTGAGTTCCGTCAGGTCCACTGTGCTCTGGCTCGCGCGCTGCTGTCGCGAGGCATGGTTGCCGAGGCGGAGGCCCAGCTTCGCGAGGCGCTGCGCCAGGAGCCCGGCTCCGATGAGACGAGGGCCGAACTGGCCCTTCTCCTACTCAGCACCGATCGCGCTCTGGACGCTTTCAAAGTTGTGCAGGAGGGCCTCAGACGCCACCCCTACAGCCCCGGACTGCATCTGACCCTGGGGCAGATATACGAGCAAATCGACGAGCCGTCGAAGGCCCTGCAATCATACGAAGCGGCGGCGGCGGCCCAACCCAGGGACCCCCTTGCCCACCTGCGGATCGGTCGTGTCCATCTGGCCAAGGGTGACTCCCAGTCAGCGCTGGCGTCCTACCGGAGGGCGATGCGTGTGGCCCCGCGCGACCCCCGGCCACCCATCGCCATCGCCTGGCTGCATCTGGGCACACCTCAGCGCCCGGCCACGGCACTGCAATTGGCCAAGAAGGCCACGCGGCTGGGCCCTCGCAGCACCGAGGCCATGGTCGTCCATGGCTGGGCGCTTCACAGCTTGGGTCGTGATGGGGAGGCAATCGAGGCCCTTGCCCAGGCTGCCGGCGAGGTACCGCCCAGCCCAGAGGCAATGTACCGACTGGGGTTGATCTACCGGGCCCGTGGCGAGCAACAAAAGGCCATTCAGTGGGCGCAGCAGGCCCTTGAACATGGGAAGAGCAGTCAGGTCGAGGCACCGGCCTCGAAGCTTCTGGCCGAATTGGCCGCGGAGAAGCCTGCCCTCGACCCTCAGACCCCAGAAGCCGCGCCTGAGTAGACGACGCAGGCGGACCGGGCCACGGCGAGCCCAACGGCCATAGGGCCTCGCCCGCGTCACGCCCGGCGGCCGGGGGAGTTCATACGCCAATAGACGGTGCGCATGTTGCAGTACTGCCTGTAGGAATCCTCGTAGGCCGGCTCCGCCGACGGCTCGAACCACTCTCTGCCGTGACCGATGGCGTCCTGGGCCTGGGCGGCCGTCGGGAAGACCCCCGCGGCAACAAGGGCAAGCATTGCAGCGCCCATCGCGGCGGTCTCCACATCCACGCAACGCTCGACAGGCACGCGGCAAATATCCGCGATCATCTGGCACCACAGGTCAGACTTCGCCCCCCCGCCGAACACGCGGAAGCGCTCGATGGCCACATTCTGCCCGCGCATTGCGTCAAGGTTGGTTCGGATCTCGAAGCCTACCGATTCGAGCACCGAGCGAGCGATATCCGCGGGCCTGGTGTCGAGCTTGAGGCCCACGAAGGCGCCTGCCACATCGCCCAGCCAGTGGGGGGCCCCCGCACCGGCCAGGTATGGGAAGAAGCGAACGCCGTCGCAACCCGGGACGGCATCTTCGGCTATGCGGTCGACGGCTGCGTAGCTCACGTCGTCGGCGCCAAAGCCGACGAGCAGGTCACGGAGCCATCTCACAGCAGCCCCTGTGGTGGTCAAGGGGGCCTCCAGGACCCAGCTATTCTTCACCAAGTAGGGGAAGCACGGTATCGCGGTGGCCTCATCAAAGGTTGGGCGCGCGGCCAATGCGGTGATGGCCGTCGCCGTGCCCAGCGAGGCGGTTGCCACACCCGGCTCGAGGCCCGCGCCCAAGGCCGCGCACTTCTGGTCTTGAGCGCCCACGGCCACCGGTATCCCGGCGGGCAGGCCCAGTTCCCCGGCCACCTGCCACCGCAGGCCTCCGGCCACGGAGCCCGACTGCACAGGCGTCGCGAAACGGTCTACATCCACGCGCCATTCCAGCGCTATCTGCCTGTCCCACTGGAAGTTCGTGACGTCATACAATAAGGAGGCGGCGGCCGTGGTGTAGTCGGTGACGGCGTTGCCGGTGAGCCGACCGATGAGAAAATCATGCGCATACAGGTACCATGCCGCGGCCTTCTGCACGGCGGGCTCCCGTTCGCGCAACCACAGAATCTGCGCGAGGGTATGCCATGCGCCCGGCACTTTACCCGCTGTGTGCCCCCAAAAATGAGCGCCCTTTGCCTTGAGAAGCTGTGCCGCGACCCCCGCTGCCCGGGTGTCGAGCCAGGTGAGCGCCGGCCGCAGGGCCCGGAAGTCGGCCGATGTGGGCACCCAGGAATGCCCCTGGGCGCTGACGCCAATGGCCACCACAGAGGAGGGATCATCCAACTGATCCACGACGGCCCTGACGCACGCACGCGCGGCGGACCACCATCCCTCGGCCTCCTGCTCCGCGGCCCCCGGCTCGGGGTGGGTGAGCCCATACTCGACGTGGTGTGTGCCCAGCCGTGCCCCTTTCGCATCGTAGGCGGCGGCGCGACACCCGTTGGTTCCCAGGTCTACGCTCAAGACGATTCGCTGAGGCAATGACCTCACCTGACCATGTTCGCCGAAGATACCGTCTGCGGGGCACGGCATGACCGGCCTGCAGTCAGACGCCAAACTGCGGAAGGCCCTCGGCATGCCTATGCGGAATTCAGCACTATCTATACCCAAGGAGGCGTCGCCGCATGTTCCGCGTTGTCGCCGTTGCGCTCGTGTCCGTATTCTCTGCCGGCATCCAGGTAGCCTGCCAACCCATTAAGGCTTTCTCCTATCCTGACACGGAGACGGCCCGCAAGTTCTGGGAGCCGCAGTTCGGCAGCAAGCCGGTGAGAGTGGAAACACTGGAAGACGGCTCGACCTGCCTGGCGCTGGACGCGGATTTCGCGCGTCCCCAAGACCGGGCCTGCTGGGACTGGAGTACAAAGCTCGACCTGACGAAGGTCGGCCGCATCAGCTTCGAGATAGCCTCGGAAAACGGCGGCATCAGTGGCAGTATGGGCATCTTCTTCGGCACCCCCAATGGCTGGTACGCGAACTTCTGGTGGTGGGGCGCCGCCGACAACTGGACGCCGCGCACCTTCTCCCTGGACAGTTGGGCCACGGAGGGCGAACCCGACGGATGGGACAAGGTCACAACATTCCGCTTCTCCGTGTGGGCCTCGGCGGCAGGCAAGACGACCTACCGGCTGCGCAACTTCCGCCTGCTCGAGAAAGACCCCGGGGAAAACCTGTTTGTCAACGGCAGCTTCGAGGCGCCGGGCATCGGGATACCCTATGCCTGGGGCAGCGGGCATTGGGGTGTGGGAGACCTGCCCTGGGCCACAGACATGGACTTGTGGCGACGCCACTGGCGTCTGGACACCGAGGTCGCCCATCACGGCCGCACCAGCCTGTGCATCGACAACACCGCGGACCTGCCACTGCTCAGGGTTTACTCACAGTGGACGACGCCGCCGAAAAGCGTCGAGCATTGCGTGCTGTCGGCGTGGGTCAAATCAAACCGGGACGGCGTGCCGGTGGAACTATCCTGTGGTGGGCTGAGCACAACGCAGCAGGCAGGCACGGAATGGTCGCAGGTGGCCCTCACGGGCATCAAGCCCGCCCCACGCTTGACGGCAGTCATCGCGCCCCAGGCGCCGGGCAAGCTGTGGATTGACGCCGTCCAGTTGCAGGACCTCGACAAGCCGACGGCGCAGTTCCGCCCCGCCTTCAACGACGAAGCCATCGCCCTACGTGAGGCGCGTGTCGACTGGTCGCCCCCGACGCGATCGGCCGAAGTATCGGCCGGCCGCAGCATTCAGGGACCCGTCCAGCCCGCGAGCTGCACCATCGATAAACACGGACGCTTCCTGGTCGGGGCCAAGCCCTATATCCAGCATTCACTGGGCCTCGAGTCCGTCAAGGACTTGCGGATACTCGACTTCGCGGCGGCCTCGGGATTCCGGGACGTCTGCTGTCAGATCCGCGAGAGCATGACCACCGAGCAACTCAAGGCCATCTTCGACCGCTGCGCGCAGGTGGGCCTGCGCATCATCCCCTGGCTGGACGGCAGAATCGCACGGGAGCGTTTCGAGGAGCACATCACGACCTTACGAGACCATCCTGCGCTGCTTTGCTGGTACGTGTATGATGAGCCCAGCGGCGAGCGGTTCGCCGAGGCGGACTACCGCTACAAGATCGCCCGCGAGCTGGACCCGGATCACCCGGCCCTTATCAACTACCTTTCAAACAAGCTCGAGGGGCACATGGGTGACATCTACTCGACGGACGTCTACCCCATCCCACGCAGCAGCCCCGGCAGCGCCATCTCGGCGGTGCGCCGCATGAAGGCGGCGGCCGACAAGGAGACGAAGCCGGTCTGGATGTGGCTGCAGGGCACAGGATACGCGTATTTCATGGCCCGCGAGCCTACCCCGCGCGAGCTGTCGTGCATGGTCTACGGCTCGCTGCTGGAAGGCGCCCGGGGCATCTACTACTTCGCCCAGATCCCCCGCACCAAGGAGTGCTGGGACGAGATGCGGGCGATGTGCTTAGAGTTGGATGCGCTCACGCCGGCGCTATGCAGCCTCGAATCGGCGCCCGAGCTCACATGTGCTGAACCGGCGATCCTGTGCCGGGTCTACAAGCACGAGGGGTCCGTGTGGGTTGTGGCGGTCAACACGCGCGATGCATTGCTTGATGCCACGTTCTCCGTGCCGGGCGCTGACGGGCCCATCGACGTGGAGTTCGAGGATCGTCAAGTGCAGGCTGCCGCGGGGTCATTCAGCGACAGCTTCGGTCCGTACGAGAGGCACGTCTTCAGGTTCCCGGCCCCGTAGGACAGCGCGTCCGGCGCCATCCCACCGGCATCAGATGAGGGGAGCCTGTCGCGGCTCCCCTCATCTGCGTGTTGGGGCCTTTGAGGGCTACTTCTCTGCGCGGACGTTGCGGATGCGCCATGTGTTGGCCGAGTAGGTATACTGCATGGCACCCAGGATGTCCGCGATATACACGGCGGTGAACTTCTCCGGGGCAGGAGCCACGTCTTCGCCCCTGGGTTCCGGCGCCAGCTCTAGGCTGTCGAGTGACACTGTCACCTGCTGCCACTCATCGCTGCTCTCGAGCGTCTGCATGGCGAAGTAGTGATTTTGGTCCTGATCCTCGAACCCGATGGCGACCGGGCCACCGATATCCACCTTCATCTCGGCTACCACGGTCTTGCAGTCGGCCAGAGCGCCCGCGCCAAACTGACGCGCCACTCCAAAAATGGTGCCCGGCGGCGCGGCAAAGCCGACCTCAAGGTATTGGGGCCGGTCGTCCTCGTCCGTCCGCGTCTCCATGCGGACCTCTTCTCCCCCGATGGGCAACCACTGGATGGTGTCTCGGGAGCACGCGTCGATGGGCACGATTTTCGCGTCCGCGGCTGCAGGGGTGTCCTGCTCGACGGGCGCAGAACTCAAGACGATTTCGTCCACCCACAAGGTCATCTGCACAGGCTCCGGCACGTACAAGGGCGCGCCCATCTGCTTGAGCAGATGGTTCAGAACGCCTACGTCCCCCAGCGCGACCTGGGCGATCTGATCGCTGTCCAGTTGAGCGTTGTCGTCTTCAGAGCCCCTTGCCAGTACGAAGTCATCGGTGCTCAGCACGCATTCACTCCACTTGCCGGCTTCCGACCAGGCGCCGGTCATGTAAGCCGACCCATCCTCTTCCACGAGCATCACACCGACGCCCGTCGAATAGGCGCTGGCCACAGCAAGTGACACCGATGCAAGGTCGGTCGGGGCGTCGTCGAGCGTTACAGCGATGAAGCCGGGCCAGATGCCGCTTCCCAGGCCTCCCAAGGAGGTCCGCTGCTTGAAGCTGAACTCCATGGCCCCTTGACCCTCGAAGACAGCATCCTGCGCGTCAGTTGTGCTCACATGATCGGTCGCATCCAGACACGCCCACCCGCCCAGGCCGTTCTCGAAATCCCACTTGCGGATGGCTGCATCCCCCTGCCCCAGAGACGGCGTGACGATCAAAGCGAACAGACACAGTGCCAGTGTTTGGCGCATTGCATCCACCCTTTCCACAGTACATAGCATCGGTGTCATAGACAACTACCAGGTCACTCGGTTGTGCAAAGGCCCCCCGGATAGCCCGCCTCACGCCAGTTGGTCCGCTGTATCGCGCTTCCAGTCCCTGGTGGAGCCTGAAGCGCACTTCTTTGGCAGCGTATCTTGACGGGAGTATCGATATAACCTTACAATTCTCATGTTCATAGACACTGCAAACTGTCATCTGGTTTCCGTCGGCCAACTGGGGCCAAGCGTTGCCGGGGCCTCACACCACCTATCGAAGGGATGTTCCCAGTGCGAGACGAGAGTGGCGACACCAGCAGAGCCGTCTTCCGCATCGGAGCCGTTGCCGAGCTTCTGGGCGTTCACCCGCGTACGCTGCGTCTGTACGAGGAACGCGACCTTGTGAGCCCCAAGAGGGTGCGCGGCCAGCGCAGATACAGCCACAATGACATCCGGTGGCTGCGCTGCCTTCGACGGCTGATCCACGAGGAAGGCTACAGCCTGGACGCGATCATCAGGCTGCTGGACTTCGCGCCCTGCTGGGAACTGCGCAATTGTCCGCCCGACGTGCGCGACAAATGCGAGGCCGCAGTGGATCGGCGCCTGCGGTGCTGGCAGATAGCCGAGCGAATTTGCCCCCACGGCACGCAGTCGTGCGAAAACTGCGAGGTGTTCTTGCGAGACAAGCACCTTTCGCGCACGGGGGGCACCGAGTAGGCTGCGTCACCTCGGCGCCTCCGGGCGAAGCTGCCGCCCCTCGGCGGCCCAAGGCAGACCACAACTGCGGCAGACCGCGCGCGACCGGACAAGTTTGGGGCCCGTCGAGCAGGTATTGCCCACTGGACGGGGAAACATCTGCTGTTCGGACAGGCAAAACGCCAGTTCTACCACGGGCCGCATCATGGTCGCAACGCTCCCGGAGCTTTGACGCGAGGACACCGTGAGATACGCCATACTTTCTGATATCCACAGCAATTTGCCGGCGTTGGAGGCCGTGTTGAGCGGCCTGCAGCATGAGAGCATCGAGCGCTTCATCTGTTTGGGAGATACCGTCGGGTACGGAGCATCCCCGAACGAATGCTGCGACATTGTGCGCGACCTGTCCCCTCTCATCGTGAGAGGCAACCACGATGTTGCGGCCGTCGCTCCCGGTCAGGAGAGATGGTTCACTCCGCCGGCACGAGCCTGCATCGAGTGGACGCGCGGGGAACTCTCCGAGCCGAACCGGCAGTTTCTGCTTGGTCTACAGCCCTCCGAGCAGACCGAGGGGGCCCATCTTTGCCACGGCGCGCTATTTGACCCCGACTACTACACCACCACGCCCAGCGATGCAGCGCTCACCTTCGATACGATGTCTCTGCCGTTGTGCTTCATCGGGCACACCCACTACGCGGAGTGGTATACGCAGGACGCATCGGGCGCCCCGCCGATTCGCCACCCCATGACCGAGGGTGGCTTCCTGCATATAGCGCAGGGAAGCCGCTATATTATCAATCCGGGAGCCGTCGGGCAGCCCCGTGACGGCAATTCACGCGCCGCCTACGCGATCTGGGATACCGAGCGGCAGACCGTCGAGCTGCACAGAACTGCCTACAATATCAAGGCCGCCCAAGAGAAAATGGCTACCGCCGATCTGCCCTGGAATATGTCACAAAGGCTGAAGATGGGGGTATAATGCCCGTAGCGAACCTGGCTTCGTGAACATGACCACAGTGAACGGACGCGGACTCCCAAGCCCAGCAGAGGTGATCGAAGATGCCACTGGAGGACAAGAGGACCCGCCGGACCGTTGAGCGAGAGGTGTCGAAGTTCCCCATTGACCCAACCTTGCTGTCGATCACGGTGATTAACAAGGTCTGCACGTTCCGGGGACGCGTCAAGCCCCTGCGAGGGCCCGTCGGCCGCGGCGTGGACATCCGCACCGAGATGCACAAGGTCGAAGACGCAGTCATGACGCTGCCGGACATTCAGCAGGTCGTGCTTGATGTGACATACGACAGCCGGTAGATCGCGCGGGGCGACCCGCCCTCGCCCACCGGAAACCATTTGCATCCGCAGACCCGTGCACTCGTGAGAGCGCACGTGGCCTGCAGGGGCACATTGTCTTGCGCCAAGGCCGGTGAGTTCCACGACGGCCGCGTACTGGGCGTCTGGCGCAATCTTCCTCTACTCGCCCGCCTGGGCCCCGCTTGCCTGCTGCTTCTCGATTGCTTCGGCCCACCCCGTCGCTGATTCCTTGTACTGGGCGTCCGGATGGTGCTGGGCAACAAAGCGCAGGGCCTTCGCGTCCTTGGCGTCGGCGAATGCCTGGAAGCGCTTGCCCATCTCTCTGGCGAAGGTCTCCGCAACGGCGCCCAGGAGGGCCACCTCGCAGACTTCTTCGATATCCTCGGTGCGTAGGTCCGTGGCCATGCGCGCCACCGCAATGGGGGCATTGGCGATCTTCAGGGCGGCCAGCCTGCGCGTCTCTTCCCACGCGGAGGAGCGGGCGATGGCGACCATGGCGTCCAGCGCCGTCGGCGACGTGCTCATCTGAGAGGCGATCTGCTCAACGATGTACTGCCTCACCGGATCTCGATCCATCTGTGCATCGCGGGCCATGGCGCCCGCTCGCGTCTCAGAGGCGGTCTTGGCCATCTCCTCCATGTCGGCACGGATGTAGTCAGGTACACCCTTCCCGCCTTCCTCTGCATCCACGTCTCGGAACACGCGGCCGGCGATCCCTCCGCCTCCGGCGGCCACCGCACCCTCGCCCGGTCGGCGGGGCTGGCGCCGCAGACAAGCGGCTATGGCCAACGCCTCGTAGGCTTCCTTCTCCAGCAGCTTCTGCGCCAGTTGCCGGGCCGAGATCTCCGCGGCCGAGACCAGTAGTCGCCCGGCAAGGTCCCAGTCTTCGGAGGTCACGAGTTCATCGATGCATTCATCCAGCGTCCAACTGGTTCCCTCGACGATAACCTGGATGGTGCCGGCGTGTTTGATCAGGTCCTGCAGGCGCATGGGATCACCTCAAAGCTATGAAAGCGGCGCTGGGAGCGGCCGTCGCGAGCGCCCCCATTATACACAATCTCCCCGGGAGCGGTCACACTGCAAGTGGGGTGCCACACAAGTCCGTACAGCGCTTGCCTGCACCGCGTGGGTCAAAACAGGAGGATGCGTTTGTAAAGGAAGTACACGAAGGCAATCGAGGCCACCCAGAAGCACACAGCGCACAGGAAGGAGGGCAGAAACGAAGTCACGGCCATGATGAGGCCCAGGGCTACACACCCCAGGCTGACCATCAGAACGCGACCGGCTCCGCGCCGCCCCTGGAGCTGCTCGACGATCTCCCATTTGCCCGGCAGTACCGCCCCGCACGTGCCGCAATACCGTCTGTCTGCAGGATTGGTCTGCCGACATTCGGCACAGACGACCTTCTGCTGCTCGCCTTCGTCGATCCGCTCGACGATGCGCTCCATCCGGCGTTGGGCCGTCGTGTCTTCGGCACGCTCGAGATATTCGCGGTACCACTGCACGGCCTTATCCAGTTGGCCGCGGCTGGCGGCGATTTCCGCCAGCTTGCGGTACGGGTAGGGGATCTCGGGCCGCTTGCGCGTCCTTGCGGTGTAGTCCTGAATGTCCTTGTCTTCCAGTCGGCGGATCATGCGGTCGTTATGCCACTTGCGCACGCGGGTGAAGCCCACGCCCACGGTCAGGGCCATAAGGCCGGCACCCCACATCAGGGGCGTACCCACGCTGAGGATGGCCACACCCACCAGCACCGCGAAGCCGGTCGCATAGGCGATGAACTCAAGCAGACTGATCTCGCGCAAGAGCAGCATGCCAAGCAGACCCCACAAGGCGGTCCCGGCCAGCAGGAGTGCACCGACCAGCAGGCTGACGAATATCATCACGCCGCCGGCTTGATCCACCAAGGCTCACCCCTCGCCCGTGCAAACTGGGTCGCGCTTCAATGAGTCTGCGCCACGGCTCGTGCCTCAGTCACCTTGCGACAGTTCGTAGGCCTCGATGGCGTCTAGCGGGTCGGCGAAAACCTCGTCCAGGAGGCTGTCTCCGACAAGCCTGTACAGACCGTCGCTCCATCCGTACAAAACGACCTCGTACCGGTGGGCGGCGGCATGGGCTTCATCACCCATCTGCGCGATGGCGAAGACGATCTCCTGGCCCGGGAAGTTCCCGTCAATGTCGTCTACAAGGCAACCGTCATCACTGCTGGTATCTACGCTGCCTCCCTCGATGGCCGTCTCGACACCGCCGCTTTGCACCTGC
>Ga0272441_10005871_pt1 | contig 21013 bp, 5 predicted proteins | sample SSMProp6N_FD_193582 | JGI IMG/M metagenome (GOLD analysis project Ga0272441, IMG submission 193582) | Marine sediment archaeal communities from Little Sippewissett salt marsh, Falmouth, MA, United States - SSM-Prop-6N | ecosystem: Environmental > Aquatic > Marine > Wetlands > Sediment ...
TGAGTACGAAGCGCAGGGTGAGGAGGGCTCCGGGGTCACCCGTGTAGCCTTCGAGTTCCACGGTGGCCTCTACGGCGGGGAGCTTGGCCTCGAGCAGGCCGTCGGCCTCGCCGATGAGCACCTGCGAACCGTCGTGGAAGCCGGATGCGTTGAGGATCTGCACGTCCCACTGCGAGCCGCCGGGCGCGCCGGCGGGTATCGCGATGCGGACGACGCCGAGAGGCGTCGTCTCGCCGCTCAGCGGCGGATCGATGGCGGCCAGCCACGCGACGGCCACCGTGCCGGGATACGTCGTGTTGTCGTTCTTGTAGGGCGCGGGGAGGCCGGCGGCGGGCAGGTAGGTGATAATGCCGGCGTCGGGCGCGTCGCCCACGGGCGAGACGGTGCAGTTGAACTGAAGGTAGCTCACCTGCACGCCGTCCATCAGGGCGAGCGTGAGCGGGATGTCGACCGTCTCGGCGGGCATGCCGGTGGCACTGCCTGCGGAGAGGACGTTCGCGTCGGCATGGCCGGAGCCCCCGCCGCCGAGGGTTGCGAGGAGGGTGGGTGCCGTGGTCCCGCGGGGGGCTTGCGGGGAGCTCGAGTCGCCCTCCGTGTCAGCGGGAAGCGTGGCTCCATCGGGCGTCTGTGCGCCCGAGGTCGTGTCGCCCACGCCTGCCGCGCTGGGGGCGCGCTGCGTGGACGTCCCGTCGGCCACAAGCGCCGCGCCCGAGGGCGGCACGCCTCGGGCGGATGGCACCGAGGGGGTCTTTCCGCCATTGGTTTGCGTGGCAGGCCGAGCGGCGAGGCCAGCCGATGCGAGGCGGGCGGCCTGCCCTCCGCCCACGGCCACGATGCTCCGTGTGCCGGCCCGTACCGCGATGGGTACGGCTCCGCTGACCGCGGCGATGCTCGACGCCCGGACGGTGTAGAGGCCCCCGAGCGCCGCGTCGCGGGGAACACGGAAGCACAGTGTGCCGAGCTGCACGGCCCCTGAGAAGGAGGGGCTCACGCATCCGAGCCACGAGACCTGCACCGAGCCGGGCAGGGTGGCAGCGTCGTTGACGTCGGGAGGCACGAGCGCGGGCGAGGGGATGAAGCGCAGGGAGCCGACACTCCCCCCGCTTCCATCGGGGCTGCCCACCGTGCAGATGAACTCGAGGGTGGTGGCCTGGGTCTCGTTCAGGAGGAGCAGGGTCACGGGGACGCGGGCCAGCCCGCCTGCACCGGCGGAAGCGTCCTCGAGCCGCAGTTCAGCCATGTGCCGACGCGGCCTGGCCTCGTCGGGGGCGAGGATGTGCACGGTGGGGGAGGGGTGGACGGGCTTGGAGGCGGACGCCATCCAGGCGGACTGGGAACGGGCCTCGCTGGCGCGGCTCACGTCCTTGTGGCGCGCGCAGGAGCACAAGGCCAGCACAAGGGCACACGCTGCTCCGAGCCGCCAGAGCAAGCGTGGGCGCGGGTGCGTAGGGAAGCCCATACTCAGCATCCTTTGCTGAAACGCTCGTACCGGCGCCGGGGTCGCCGGCTGCCTGGGCTGGCGCTGGCGCGTGGCTCGGCTACTCGGGGTCGCCGAACATAAAGAAGTGGAGCCCGATGTAGCCGAACTCCATGTTGTCCACGTCGCCATCGCCGTTGATGTCGGTCTGCGGCCGATCGGGTCGGCCGAAGTCGCGAAGGAACTGGGCGAAGTCGCGCAGTTCCACGAAGTTGTCGTCGTTGTAGTCGCCGCCCAGGAGCTGAGCGTCGCCTGTGAAGTCTGCGGTCAGGTCGGCGCCAGCCCCGCCGGCGTCCACGCGGCGGCGGAGGAAGTGCTGGATCTCCTTGCAGCTAACGCGTGCGGTGCCTTCGGGGATGAGATCCAGCAGGACGACCTCGGTGTCCCTGCCGTTGGTGAAGGAGACAACCACGTCGCGGCGTTCGAGCACGGCCTCGGCCGCATCGGTGAAGGCGAAGCGCAGGGTGAGGTCGGCGCCCGGCGAGCCCGTGTACTGCTGGAGCTGCACGGTGGCCGTGAGCTCGCGGACGTTGATCTCGAACTCGACGGGGGTGGCGCTTGCCTCGTTGCCCGCGTGGTCGCTCACGTGGGCCTGCACCTCGCACGGGCCGCTCGGGGTCGCACCCGTGAGGGAATAGGTGTAGTTGAAGGTGCCGACGGGTGCTTCGCCTGCGTAGCCCGCCACGGTGGAGCTCGCATCGGCGAAGTGCAGCGTGACGGCTGGTGCCGCCTCGAGGCCCGACCCCGCGTCGGACGCTGTCACCTGGATGTTCACCACACCACGCGTGGCGACCGGGCCGCCGACCAACTCGACTGCGCCCTGCTGCACGGACACGACGGCGATGGCGGGGTCGGTGCTGTCGATCGCGAAGACCGCGTCCGAGGAGTCGGGAGCACTCGTGCGGCCCACGGCGTCGGTAGCGGTGACGCGGACAAGGCAGAGGGCGGAGTCGATGCTCGGGACGGTCCAGCCGTAGCTGGTGTCGTCGGTCTCGGCGGGCTCGATCTCGGTCCAGGCGCCCCCGCCATTGGTGCTGTACTCGAGCTTCACGGTGGCGGGGTTGTCGTCGGTGGTGGTCCAGGTGATCGTGTGGACATCGGCTCCGTTCAGGTACTCGCCGCCGTTGGGTGAGGTGAGGAGAACCACGGGGTCCGTGGAGTCGATGGTGAACGTGGCGTCCGACGTGTCGGGGGCGCTGGTGCGGCCCACTTCGTCCGTGGCGGTCACGCGGACCAGGCACTGGCTGGAGTCCACGGCCGGCACGGTCCAGGCATAGCTCCCGTCGTCGGTCTCGGCCGGCTCGATCTCGGTCCAGGCGCCGCCGCCGTTCGCACTGTACTCGATCCTCACGGTGGCGGGGTTCGTGTCCGTGGTCGTCCAGGCGATGCCGTAGACGGCGCCGCCGTTGACATACTGGCCGCCGTTGGGGGCAGTGACGCTCACCACGGGGTCGGTGCTGTCGATGGTGAAGGGGGCGTCCGAGACGTCGGGGGCGCTGGTGCGGCCGGCCTCGTCGGTGGCGGTCACGCGGACGAGGCACAGGCTCGAGTCGACGCTGGGGACGGTCCAGTCGTAGCTGTCGTCGTCGGGCGTGGCCGCCTCGATCTGTGTCCAGCTTCCGCCGTCGTTGATGCTGTACTCGAGCTTCACGGTGTCGCGGTTGGCCTCAGTGGTGGACCAGGTGATGGTGTGGCTGGCGCCGCCGCTGAGATACTCGCCGCCGTTGGGCGAGGTGAGGGCGACCACGGGGTCGACGTTGTCGATGGTGAAGACGGCGTCGGAGACGTCGCTGCCGGTGCCGCCCGAGAGATCCATGGCGGTGACGCGGATGAGGCAGTCCGTCGAGCCGACGTTGGGGACGGTCCAGTCGTAGCTGCCATCGTCGGCCTCGCCGTCGGCCACGTCCGTCCAGCCCCCGCCGCCGTTGGAGCTGAACTCGATGAGCACGGTGCCCGGGTCGTCGTCGATGGTCTGCCAGAGGATGGTGTGGACGGATCCTGCGGCCAGGAACTCGCCGCCGTTGGGCGACTGCACGGTGACCACGGGATCCTCGCTGATCGCGAAGACAGCGTCGGAAGTGTCGCTGCCCGTGCGTCCGACACCGTCCGTGGCGGTCACGCGGACAAGGCAGTTGACCGACCAGGTGTCGGGCACGGTCCACGCGTAGGTGCCCGTGTCGGGAGCGCTGGGGGTGATATCGCTCCAGGCGCCGCCGCCGTTCTCGCTGAGTTCGATGCGCACGGTGGCGCGGTTGGCGTCCGTGACGTTCCAGCGGATCGTCCAGGCGGAGTTGGGTGTGACGCGCTCGCCGCCGTCGGGGGAGACGACCTCCACGACGGGGTCCGTGCTGTCGATGGTGAAGGTGGCATCCGAGGTGTCGGGAGCGCTGGTGCGGCCGACCTCGTCTGTGGCGGTCACGCGGACGAGGCACTGGTCGGAGTTGACGCTGGGCACCGTCCAGTCGTAGCTGCCATCGTCGGTCTCGGCGGCCTCGATCTCGGTCCAGGCGCCGCCGCCGTTGGTGCTGTAGTCGAGCTTCACCGTGTTCCTGTTGCTGTCGGTCGTCGTCCATGTGACTGTGTGGATGCTGCCGCCGCTGAGGTACTGGCCGCCGTTCGGTGACGTGAGGACGACCACGGGGTCGGTGCTGTCGATGGTGAACGTGGCATCCGAGGTGTCGGCCGCGCTGGTGCGGCCTACCTGGTCGGTGGCCGTGACGCGGACGAGGCACTGGGCGGAATCGATGGCTGGCACGGTCCAGTCGTAGCTCGCGTCGTCGGGCTCGGCGGCCTCGATCTCTGTCCACGCCCCGCCGTCGTTGGTGCTGTACTCGAGCTTCACGGTCGCGGGGTTGGCGTCGGTGGTCGTCCAGGTGATGGCGGCGGTGCTCCCGCCGCTGAGGTACTCGCCGCCGTTGGGGGCAGTGACGATGACGGCAGGATCGGTGCTGTCGATGGTGAAGGGAACGTCTGACGTATCGGGGGTGCTGGTGCGTCCGACTTCGTCGGTGGCGGTGATCCGCACGAGGCACTGCGAGGAGTCGGCGCTGGGGACGGCCCAGCCGTAGCTGCCGTCGTCGGTTTCTGCGGCCTCGATCTCGGTCCATGCACCACCATCGTTGGTGCTGTACTCGAGCTTCACGGTGGCTGGGTTGGCGTCGGTGGTGGTCCAGGTGATGGCAGCGGCGCTTCCGCCGCTGAGGTACTCGCCGCCGTCGGGCGCGGTGACAACGACTACGGGATCCGTGCTGTCGATGGTGAACAGGCCGTCGGAGGCGTCGGGGGTGCTGGTGCGTCCGACCTCGTCGGTGGCGGTCACGCGGACGAGGCACTGGCTGGAATCGACGCTGGGGACGGTCCAGTCGTAGCTGGCATCGTCGGTCTCGGCGGCCTCGATCTCTGTCCATGCGCCACCACCGTTGGTGCTGTACTCGAGCTTCACGGTGTGGGGGTTGGCGTCGGTGGTGGTCCAGGTGATGGCGACGGTGCTTCCGCCGCTGAGATACTCGCCGCCATTGGGGGCAGTGAGGACGACCACGGGATCCGTGCTGTCGATGGTGAAGACCGCGTCGGACGTATCGCTGGCGCTCGTGTGGCCGACTCTGTCGGTGGCGGTGGCGCGGACGAGGCACTGGCTGGAGTCGACGCTGGGGACGGTCCAATCGTAGCTGGCGTCGTCGGCTTCTGCGGCCTCGATCTCTGTCCATGCGCCGCCGGCGTTGGTGCTGTACTCGAGCTTCACGGTGTGGGGGTTGGCGTCGGTGGTCGTCCATGTGATGGCATACACGGCGCCGCCGCTGAGGTGCTCGCCGCCGTCGGGGGCAGTGACGACGATGGCGGGTGTGGTGCTGTCGATGGTGAAGGTGGCACTCGACGTGTCGGCCGCACCCGTGTTGCCCGCCAGGTCGGTGGCGGTGATCCGCACGAGGCACTGCGAGGAGTCGGCGCTGGGGACGGCCCAGCCGTAGCTGCTGTCGTCGGCCTCTGCGGCCTCGATTTCCGTCCAGGCGCCGCCGCCGTTGGTGCTGTACTCGATCTTGACGGTGGCTGGGTTGGCATCGGTGGTGGTCCAGGTGATGGCAGCGGCGCTTCCGCCGCTGAGGTACTCGCCGCCATCAGGGGAGGTGACGGCTACGACGGGATCCGTGCTGTCGATGGTGAACACGGCGTCGGACGGGTCGGCGGTCCCCGTGTTGCCCGCCTTGTCCGTCGGCGTCACGCGGACGAGGCACTGAGCCGAATCGACGCCGGGCACTGTCCAGTCGTAGCTGCCGTCGTCGTCTTCAGCGGACGCGATCTCGGTCCAGGCCCCCCCGCTGTTCGTGCTGTATTCGAGCTTCACCGTGCCGGGATTCGTGTCGGTCGTCGTCCAGGTGATCGTGGCTGTGGCCCCGCCTTTGAGGTATTCGCCTCCGTTGGGTGCCGTGAGTACCACGGTGGGATTCGTGCCGTCGATCACGATGGGCGCGGCGTCGACCTTGACGGGGAGGACATCCTCGAACTCACCGCCGGCGTCCTGGTGGAGCATGTAGGTGAGCTTGGGCGGCTCGTCGGGGCGGAAGCGCACAAAGGCGTCACCCTCGGTGCTGCCTGCTGTGAAGGTAAGCACCGCCACTTCCGCATCGAGGTTTGTGCCCGAGACCAGGCCGATGAAGTAGTCGATCTTCGCACCGTCGTATTTCGGGAAGGTTGGGTAGACGAATCCGTTGCTCCAGGGGGCATCGTTCGACTTCGCGACACCTCTTGGCGCGAGCAGGCGTGTGGCATCGTGTTCCCAGAGGAGTTGCATGGACGTGATATTCTTGTCCGAGATCCCCGACACGTCGAGCGTGACGGTCACCGTCTCGCCTGGGCGCACATACCTCGACTCGGCGGGCGTCTCCAGGGTGAGGGTGGCTGCGGCGAGTGCGGTCGAACTCGCGAGCAGGCCAAAGGCCAGAAGCGCCACCCACGCAACACCCAGCAGGCGGGCTCGACGGCCATGGCACAAACATCTCATCTCGGGCCCCTCTACTTCCATGCCCACCCAAGGGCTCGCCGCGCGCCATGCGCGCGCAACACGACCACTCGGAGATACCCCCGTCTCGTGTGATTCTAGTCGGGCAGAGGTCCGCATGCAAGCTTTCTCTTGCCCAATGTGCGCGCCAGACGACTTCGCGTGTGGACGCAGGCGCTCGGCGCTTCTGTTTGGACGCCCGACGCATGAGGGCCATGGGTGGCCCTCTCCCCCGCGCCAGGACTGGACACCGCCGCGCCAGATCGACACGCCGGCTGTGCGGAGTCTAGCCGGCCGATTTTCTGCGGCGCCATGCCAGGAGCCCGGCCCCGGAGCCAAGGAGCAGCAAACTGAGCGGCTCAGGCAGCACTGCCAGGGTGGTGGACATGGTGTCCATCCCGCCGGCTGCGTCGTAGACCGTCAGGGTGACCTCGTAGTTACCGACCGCGCTCACCCCCACGGCCTCCAGGTCGGCCCACGCCAGCTCGATGACGGGGTCCGGCCCCTGGTATACGGGTTGCCCGAGCATTTCCCAGAGGTACTCGGTAATCGCCCCCTGCTGCGCGGACTGGGTGCCGTCGAGCACCACACTCTGGCCCGGCGTCAGGGCATAGGGGCCGCCAGGGTCCGCCACGAGTTGGTCGGCCAGGTCGCCCACGATGTTCGCGGCGATCGCCGCGCCCGTCACGTCCTCGATCCAGTTGAGCGCGCGGGTTCTGCAAGCAAGCGTGCCACCGTTGCGCAGCTCGCGTTCCAGGTTCAACGTCACCCAGGTGTCCGAGAAGTCCTGGATGGCCATGAAGTGCATCGACGCGACCAGGGCGTCCGTTGTCGGGACGGGCACCGTTGGGTCGAGGTCTGCGCCCGCCGAGAAGAAGACTGCGCCGCCGAGCCCGTCGTGGAGCACTTCGTTGTGGATTGGCGTGGGGAACATGGGGCCGGGGATAATCGCCTCGGTCACGCCGCCCAGGTCGTCGACAAGCAGGAGCAGTGTATCATCGTACTGTATATAGGCCTGAACCGATGTGAGCTCCTCGCCGCTCGGCGTGCTGCGCGCCCAGAGCTCCACCGTGACCGTCTCGCCCGCGTGGATGGGCGCGGTCTGGAGCGACTCAAGAGACAGGTCGATCAGAGCCGCCTGCGCGCTCGCCGCGACGACGGCGACCGCGAGCAAGCTGGCCACTGCTTTGCTGCGCATACGATGTCCCCTTCGTTCGGATGCTCGATTGTTCCGCTCTGCGGATGGCTCCTGGTGTCCGTCGGCCCGAACGCGGTTGCGAGAGGCCAGCGAACAGCGGGCCAGTAGAGGGTGAAACAACCTACTCGTCACCCTTTCATTGAGGTAACGCCGCAACTTGTGTGCCGGATGTGCACCAGAACTCGCATCGCAGCAGTTAAGTTCGTAAGGCACAGTTATAAGGAGCGTTACGGCGTTGAGCTCGGGGGTGAACGGGGTGCTGCCAAACTGGCAGTGGGTCGGGAGATGTTGACAGACGGCAACTCGCCGTCTGGCAATTCTGGCACGTGTGCTGCTAACTGCTGTTCACTGGGCTACATGGGGGCCGTTGCGGCGCCGCAACATGCGGGCGTCTGTCGGCAACACCTGCCGCGAGTGCGCCGAGGATCTGGAAGGCGCAAACGAGGGCTGGGAGGCCCGCGGCGCAGGTGTGTCTCGGCAGGCGTCGGTCTGTTGCGTGCGTATCTGGGAACACCTCACACCATGATGCCAGCCGCGGGCACGTCGCCCGACAAGATATTTGTAAGAACTGCGAACTCCGGACTTGAATTCCCGTGCTCAATCTGTTATTACTTATCTTACAGAGTACTAACACTCCTCACCCTCGGGATGCTGGCGGCGTGGGGTTGCCGGTGGCTCGCGGGGAAGTGTGTGTAGTGCGGGTTGGTGTGGCAATCCGCAGGTGGCACAGTAAGAAGCTGTTTGTGCCGCACGGAAGCGGCTGTGGATAGTCGCCGCGCGGGGAGGGTGGCGCGGCGTCGGCGAGCGTAGTGCATTTAGTTCCTCCCCCCGGCGCAGCGCTGGGACGCCTCAGGGTCGGGAGACCAACCTTGCTCGGCGGTTCCCAAACCTCGTGGCAGCGCTTCGAGTATAAGTACCTCATCAGCGAGGCTCAGGCCGAACTGGTGCGGGCATTTGCGGAGTGCCACCTGCGCCCCGATTCCCATGCCGACCGCTCCCACGACAACCAGTACCCCGTCCACAGCCTGTATCTGGACTCGGCGGACCTGGGTCTGTACCAGAGCAGCGTGGCGGGGCAGAAGAACCGCTTCAAGCTGCGCGTGCGGTTCTACGACGATCGAGCGGACACGCCGGCCTTCCTCGAGATCAAGGCGCGCAAGAACGACGTCATCCAGAAGCAGCGCTCTGCGGTGAGCAAGGACTGCGTGGAGCGGATCCTGGGCAGCTTCTGCGTCGTGGCCGACGACGTGGGCGACGGTTCGCCTGTGGCCCGCAAGGCGATGGAGCGGTTCTGCGAGCTGAGCGCGAAGCTGCTGGCCAGGCCGAGGACGATCGTGAGCTACATGCGGGAGGCCTACGTCGACCCCGACGGGGGGCCGACGCGAGTGACCTTTGACCGCCAACTGCGGTGCCTGGCTACCCGCTCGGCAGTGCTCAGCACCGACGAGCCAGGCTGGCTCGAGCTGCCCGAGGACTGGGTGGTGCTCGAGATCAAATTCACGGATACGTTCCCGAACTGGGCTTGCCAGATGGTCGAGGCCGTGGGCCTTACCCGAACGTCGGCCGCGAAATACGTGCGCGCCATCGACACGCTGTCGAGCTTCGGCTTCGGAGTTGCCTGAGGAAAGGTCGTAGAGCAGCATGGACTGGGCAACGCAACTACTTGACGCATTTGGCACGGCGGCGCCGGGGGACTTGCGCACCGTGCTGATGGGTCTGCTCCTGGCGTTCGTGCTGGGCAACGTGACGGCATGGACATACATGGTGACTCACAGCGGGCTCTCGTACTCGCGGTCGTTCGTCCAGTCGCTGGTGGTCCTGCCCATCATTCTCGCGATGGCGATGGTGGTGCTCGCGGTGGCCAACAGCCTGATCATCGCGTTCGGCCTCATGGGCGCGGTGGCCATCGTGCGGTTCCGCAACGTCCTCAAGGACACTCGGGACACGGCGTTCCTGCTCATGGCCCTGGTGATCGGCCTGGCCGTGGGCACGTCGGGCTTCGAGATCGCGGTGGTGGGCACGCTCGCGATCTGTGGGGTGCTCGTGCTGATGCACGTCACGTCGTTCGGGTCGCGGCAGCGGTTCGACGTGATCCTGAGCTTCCGGGCGGCGGAGGGGCCTGGGGCTGTCTCGGCGCTCACGCCGATCCTCTCGCGCCACTGCCGCAAGGCCATGCTTGCGTCGCAGCGCGTCAGCGAGGCGGCAGGGGCGGCCGACTTCTCATACCGTGTGCTGTTGCGCAACCCCGAGCGGGGGGCGGAACTGGTCGGGGAACTATCCGTAGCAGAAGGCGTCTCACACATCTCGATGATCCAGCGAGACGACGAGTCTGAGGTCTAGCGTACTATGGCGAAGCAAGCTCGCATCCGGACCCCACTGAGATATCGCCTGAGGGTGATCCGGTTGCGGCTCCTGCCGATTGTCGTGTGGCTGGGTGCCGTGGCCGTGGTCGTGATGTCGTGGCACCAGCGTGTGACACGGCTGGATGCGCCGGGGCGCATCGAGGCGCAGCGTCAGGCGGTGGTGGCCCCGCTCCAGCCGGGCACGATCACCAGCCTCGCGGTCTCGCTCTCCGATGCCGTTCGGGCCTCGGACATCGTGGTGCGGCTGGACGACACGGCGGTGCGCGCGGAACTGGCCGTGGCGGAGGCGGAGGTGAAGCGGCTGGAAGCCGAGCTGGCCGCGACGGCTCGGCGCCTCAAGGAGGAGGCGGCGGAGCGCGAGACGAACCTGTTTACCAAGGAGCGCACCTATGTGATGCGCATCGAGCGCCTGCGGCTCGACAAGCTCGACCGGATGATCGATCTGGAGAACGAGAACGTGGAGGTTCAGCGGCTGGCCGCCGAGCTCGAGCGGAGCAAGGCTCTCCACAGGAAGGAGATCATCGGCGACCAGAAGCTCGACGATATCCGCTACCGCCACCAGGCTCTCCAGAAGAAGATCAAGGCGAGCGAGGAGGCGCTTCGCGTCGTGGACGAACAGATGCGCGAGGCGATGACGCGCACGGACGTGTCGGCGCGCGAGGACAGCGCGGAGCGGATCTCGGTGGAACTGGCGCCCCTGCGCGAGGCTCTGAACGTGCAGCTCAAGCACGTGGCCGAGGTGCGGGTCCAGCGGGAGGCCCTGGTCCTGCGGTCGCCACTGGATGGCGTGGTCACCATGGTGCATCGCACGGCGGGCGAGACGGTGATGGCGGGCGACCCGATCGTGACGGTGGCCGATCCGAACTCGATGCAAGTGGTGGCCTTTGTGGAACAGGGACGGCCGATCGAGCCCACGGAAGGGATGGTGGTGGAGGTGCGGCGATTCATGCAGCCCATCCAGGTCGCGCGGTCGCGCGTGGCCCGTGTGGGGTCGCAGATCGAGCGGATCCCGCGCGACTACCTCCAGAACTGCCCCGTGAGGAGGTGGGGAGTGCGCGTGCTGATCGATCTGCCGATCGGCATGCTCGGCCCCCCCAGGGGCACTTCGCTGACGACGTTTGTCCCGCCGCGGCCAGGCGAACCGGTGGACGTGCGGTTCTTCGTGCCGCGGCGCTCGCAACGCTGGCTCAGGGCCTCTGGGGACCCACAGGCCGCCATGTGATGCCCGTGCACGCTGTGTTCGGATGTGCGCGGCGTTGCGGACGGTTGTGTGCGGCCCCACTATGGCCAAGGGGAGTTCATGCCCATGGGGGGCGCAATGACGAGGTTCGTCGCCAGGCTGGTCCGGCGCCCCCGTACCCCCGTAGGGGGTAGGGGGCGCCGGACAGGCGCCGCGCTCCGTCTCGAAGGCCTCGAACCACGCCTGCTGCTCAGCACCGTCTTCATCTCCGAGTTCATGGCCGACAACGACCACACGCTCCAGGACAACCAGGAGCGCTACTCGGACTGGATCGAGATCCAGAACAGCGGCTCCGTGACGGTCAGCCTCGAGGGGTGGCACCTCTCCGACAGCAAGTCCGAGCCGGACCGATGGGCCTTCCCGAGCGTGGATCTTGCGCCCGGCGAGCATCTCGTGGTTTTTGCCTCGGGCGACGATATCCGGGAGGGCGAGGAACTCCACACCAACTTCGGCCTCACGTCTGCGGGCGGCTACCTCGCCCTCTACGAGCCAGGCAACCCGGCCCCCGTGTCGGCGTTCGACCCCTACCCCGAGCAGTTTGCCGACGTCTCGTACGGGATCGGGCAGGACGTGACGATCACGCCGCTCGTCTCGTCGGGCGAACTGTGCACGGTGCTCGTGCCCAGCGACGCGTCGTTCGACCCCTCCGACCTGCTCTGGACGCTGCCCGGCTACGACGACTCGTCGTGGGCTGCCGGGACCACGGGCGTGGGCTACGAGAGCTCCGTTCCCGGGTTCGCGGTGTGGAACCACAAGGCGAACGTAGACATTGGGAACTTGGCCGCCGCTGAGGCCGTAGTGGCCAACCCCGCACAGCAGACGTGGGTGCAGAGCGAGAACGCGCTCGTCGTCGACTACTACAACACGGGCGGCCACGGCCACTACGCGACGGCCGAGAACACGTTCCCCGGGCTCTTCATCAACCAGGACGCGAACGACTTCGTCGTGCGCGCCACGGCGCGGGTGGAGATCCCTGCCGCCGGCTCGTGGACGTTCGGTGTGAACAGCGACGACGGGTTCCGCCTGACCATCGCCGGGGCCACCACGACCGCAGTGACCAGCTCGAGCACCCCGGCGGGCGGCGACACCATCTCGTACGCGGGCCTGCGCGGGGCCTCGGACACGCTGGGCGTGTTCAGCTTCCCCGCCGCCGGGCAGTACGACGTGGAACTGGTTGCCTTCGAGCACGGCGGCGGCTCGTCGGTAGAGGCGTTTGCGGCGGAGGGGAGCTTCTCGGGGTGGAACGCCACGGACTTCCACCTGCTCGGCGACACCGCGAGCGGCGGGCTCGCCGTGACGGCCCAGGTGGTCGACAGCCAGGCCAGCGGGGGCTACGGCAGCCTCATCGCCACGGACGTGCAGGCCGCCATGTGTGAGGTGAACGCCTCGGCCTTCATCCGCATCCCCTTCGAGGTGGCCGACCCCGCGGCCTACGACTCCATCACGCTGCGGATGAAGTACGACGACGGCTACGTGGCCTATCTCAACGGCGTGGAAGTGGCCAGGCGGAACGCCCCCGAGACGCTGGCCTGGGACTCGCCGGCCACCACCGAGCGCGACAACGACGTGGCCACCGTGTTCCAGGACGTGAACATCTCGCTCCACATGGGGCTGCTCGAAGAAGGCACAAACGAACTGGCCATCCAGGGCCTCAACGTGGCCGCCGACGACGTGGATTTCCTGGTGGCGCCAGAGCTGGTGGACATCGACGTGGAGGGGCTCGGAGAGCACTACTTCGCCACCGCCACCCCGTGGAGCCCGAACGGGTCGGACTTCTATGCGTTCGTGGCCGACGTGGCGTTCAGCCAGCCCCACGGGTTCTACTCGACCCCGTTCACGGTCGCGCTCGCCACGTCCACGCCCGACGCAGCGATCTTCTACACGCTCGACGGGAGCGAGCCCACTGAGACGAACGGTGTGCCCTACACCGGCGAGATCCCGATCGCCGGCACCACCGTGCTCCGAGCCACCGCCTTCAGGGCAGGCTACGAGCCGTCGCGCGTGCGCACCTGCACCTACATGTTCCTCGACGACGTGCTCACCCAGTCGCCCGATGGCAGGCCCCCCGCCGACTCACGGTCCGTGGATGCCTCGTTCGACGCGGACGCGGACGGCTTCGCGTATGCCGACGACCTGTTCGAGGGGACGAGCAGCCCCGACTTTGCCGTCGGGAGCTACGAGGCCGCTGGCGGCGCCGCGGGCGGCGGAATCCACGTCCTCCTTGGCCCCGGCCCCGCACCCGGACCGATGTCGGGCGGATGGTCCACGATCTTCACTGTCGACCACGACGACACCTACGAGGTGGAATTGCGCTACCGGCTCGTCCTCGCCGATGGCTTCGAGAGCATCGAGTACGCGGACGCCATCCTCGAGGTCGATGGCACGCGCTACGGCTCGGGCGAGGGGAGCAGCCTCGTCCGCCTCGTCGGCGACGACGCCATCACGGAAGAGGACACCGACACCGGGTGGGTCTACGCCACATTCAACGTGGCCCTCACCGAGGGCGCACACACCATCGCGGTCGGAGCGTTCCTCAACGCGGCGTCGGCTGCGGACGAGGCCGCCCACGCCTACTTCGACGACGTGCACGTGACCAGCTACACCTGGCCGGAAGGCCCCGTGAACGGCCAGGTGATCGACTACGGGATGGACCCCGATATCGTAGACGACCCCGTGTGGGGTCCCCAGCTCGAGGCCGCGCTCCTCTCGATCCCCACGATGTCGCTGGTGACCGACCTGGACAACCTGTTCGATCCGGCGACGGGGATCTTCGTGAACGCGGGGATGCACGGCATCGCGTGGGAGCGTGCCTGCTCGATCGAGCTGATCGACCCCGACGGTACGGACGGCTTCCAGGCCAACGCCGGGCTGCGGATCCGGGGCGGCTTCAGCCGCAGCGACGGGAACCCCAAGCACGCTTTCCGCCTGTTCTTCCGCGACGAGTATGGCGACTCGAAGCTCCGCTACCCCCTCTTTGGCGACGAGGGGGTGGACGCGTTCGACAAGGTCGACCTCCGCACCAGCCAGAACTACTCCTGGAGCTTCCAGGGCAACGCCTCGAACACGATGAACCGCGACGTGTTCTCGCGCGACACCCAGCGCGACATGGAGGACCCCTACACCCGCAGCCGATACTACCACCTCTACATCAACGGCCAGTACTGGGGCCTCTTCCAGACCCAGGAGCGCTCCGAGGCCTCGTTCGGCGAGTCGTACTTCGGCGGCGACGCCGACGACTACGACACGGTGAAGGTGGACACGACGGCCGGCTACAGGATCGAGGCGACCGACGGCACTCTTGCGGAGTGGGAGAAGCTCTGGAACCAGGCTGTCGTAGGCTTCGGCAGCCAGGGGGCCTACCTCAAGGTCCAGGGGCTGAACCTCGACGGCAGCCGCAACCCCAAGTACCCCGTGCTCGTCGACGTCGGCAACCTGATCGACTACATGATCGTGATCTTCTACGGCGGCAACCTCGATGCGCCGATCTCGAACTTCCTGGGCAACAACCGGCCCAACAACTGGTACGGCCTGCGCGACAGGGAGGGCGACTCGGGCTTCACCTGCTTCGCCCACGACTCCGAACACACCCTGCTCAAGGTGAACGAGAACCGGACCGGGCCGTGGCCCGCGGGCGACGACTTCTGGTACAGCAACCCGCAGTGGGTGCATCAGGAGCTGATGGCCTACTCCGAGTACTGCATGCGGTTCGCCGACCGCGTGCACGAGGTCTTCTTCAACGACGGTGTGCTGACTCCCGCGGCGGCCACGGCGCGGTTCATGGATCGCGCGAACGAGATCGAGATGGCGATCATCGCCGAATCGGCGCGCTGGGGCGACGCCAAACGCTCCACGCCCCACACGAAGAACACGTGGCAGAACGCCATCAACAACATCGTCAACAACTACTTCCCCTACCGCACCAGCATCGTGGTCGAGCAGTTTCGCAACACCACGCTCCGCGATGGCACACCGGCGCCGCTCTACCCCAGCATCGACGCCCCCGTGTTCAACCAGCACGGAGGTGAGATCGATCCTGGCTTCACCCTCTTCATGAGCGCTCCGCAGGGCACCATCTATTACACACTGGATGGAACCGACCCGCGCGCCCCCGACGGCTCGCCGTCGGCCACGGCCATCGAGTTCGACGGCTCGACCACGGTCAGCACCCTGGTGGCTCAGGGGGCGACGTGGAAGTACCTCGACGACGGGAGCGACCAGGGCGTGGCGTGGCGGGAGGGCGGCTTCGACGACGCGTCGTGGGCGGCCGGGCCGGCGCAGCTCGGCTACGGCGACGGCGACGAGGCGACCGTGGTTAGCTACGGGCCAAACCCCAGCAGCAAGTACACGACGACCTACTTCCGCCGTACGTTCGAGGCAACGAACGCGGCGAGCACGACCGAGCTCATCCTCCGCCTGGTGCGCGACGATGGGGCCATCGTCTACATCAACGGCGAGGAGGTCGGGCGCAGCAACATGCCCGGCGGCACCGTGAACTTCCAGACGACGGCGTCCGTAGGCATCGGCGGCGGCGACGAGTCGGCCTGGTACGAGTTCGCCATCGATCCGACCGTGCTCGTCGAGGGCCAGAACGTCATCGCGGTCGAGATGCACCAGATCTCCGGGACGAGCACGGACATCAGCTTCGACCTCGAGCTCACCTCGAGCGCCATCACCGGCACCCCCATCGAGCTCGATGAGTCGACTATCGTCAAGGCTAGAGCCAGCGAGAGCGGCGGGTGGTCGGCCCTCAACGAGGCCACCTTCCTGATCAGCACGCGGCCCCCGATCCGCATCACGGAACTCATGTACCACCCCGCCGACCCGCCCGGCGGGAGCCCCTACGCCGACCGTGACTTCGAGTTCATCGAGATCCAGAACATCGGCACGGAGCCTGTGGCGCTGGGGGGCATGAGCCTTACAGACGGCGTGCAGTTCACCTTCCCCGAGATGGACTTGGCGCCGGGCGCCTACGCCGTGGTCGTGAGCAACCAGGCCGCGTTCGAGTCGCGCTACGGCGTGGGCACGGTGCCCATTGCCGGCGAGTATACCGGCCACCTGAGCGATTCGGGGGAGAAGGTCCAGCTCGACAGTGCGTTCGGCGAGGAGATCCTGCACTTCACCTACAGCGACGACTGGTATCCCGTGACGGACGGGGATGGCTTCTCGCTGGTGATCGCCGATGCAAACGCGGATCCCGAGAGCTGGACGGATAAGCATAGCTGGCTTCCGAGCACGGCGGTCGGCGGCTCGCCTGGCGCCGACGACGCGGGGTTCGCCGCCGGCTCGTTGGTGATCAACGAGATCCACTACGACCCCGACGTGAAGACCGAGCTGGTGGAGTTCATCGAGCTCTACAACGCGGGCACCGAGGAGGTGCACCTGGGCGACCTGTACTTCTCCGACGGGATCGACTACACGTTCCCCGTCGGCGCCACGCTGGGGGCTGGGGAGTACCTCGTGCTGGCGCAGGACGCGGCGGAGTTCGAGGCGAAGTTTGGCTTCGCCCCGTTCGGCGAGTTTGCGGGCAAGCTCTCGAACGAGGGCGAGCGGGTGCGGCTGAGCCACCCCGGCGGCCTGGTGATCGACGAGGTGGACTACGGCAACACGTTCCCGTGGCCGACGGTGGGCGAGGCGCCGGGTCCCTCGATGGAGCTGGTGAACCCCGCGTTCGACAACGACCTGGGCGGAAGCTGGCGTCCCGGCGGCCCCACGCCCGGCGCCGCCAACTCCGTGCTGGCGGACAACGTGGCGCCCCACCTGCGGCAGGTCGACCACGACCCCACCCGGCCCTCGGCCGGCGAGCCCGTGACCCTCACCGTGAAGGTGACCGACGACGACGGCGTGGACCACGTGACCCTCGAATACCAGCTCGTGGACGCGGGGAGCTACATTGCCCTCACCGACCCCGAGTACGAGCTGAGCTGGTTCTCCGTGGCCATGCACGACGACGGACAGAACGGCGATGCCTATGCCGGCGACGACGTCTACACGGCCGTCCTGCCCGCGATGATCCAGGTCAACCGCAGGCTCGTGCGTTACAGGATCATCGCCGAGGACGAGACGGGCCTCTCGCTCACCGCGCCCTACCCCGAGGACCCGCAGCCGAACTTCGCCTACTTCGTCTACGATGGCGTGCCCTCCTGGACGGGTGCCATCGAGCCGGGCAGCGGCGACCCCGTCCGTGCCGCTGAGATGGAGTATGGCAGCGACCTGCTGGACAGCATCCCCGTCTACCACCTGATCAGCAAGAAGGCAGACGTCGAGGACTCCCAGTACATCCCCGACTCGACCCTGGGCGGCGGCTACTCGGGCAGCGATTACCCCTGGTATGGCACGCTCGTGTACGACGGCGTGGTCTACGACCACATCCAGTATCGTGCCCGCGGCGGCTGCTGGCGCTACGCCATGGGCAAGAACATGTGGAAGTTCGACTTCACGCGGGGCCATAGCTTCGAGGCGAGCGACGCCTACGGCGAGGACTACGACACGGCGTGGGACAAGCTGAACTTCTCGGCCTGCATCCAGCAGGGCAGCTTCCTGCACCGCGGCGAGCAGGGGATGTTCGAGGCCGCCGGCTTCAAGCTCTTCAACCTCGCCGGCGTGGAAGCCCCAGAGACCCACTACGTCCAGTTCCGCGTGATCGATGAGGCCGATGAAGCGGGCTCGAATCAGTACGACGGCGACTACTGGGGCCTCTACCTCGCCGTCGAGCAGATGGATGGGAACTTCCTCGACGAGCACGACCTGCCCGACGGCAATCTCTATAAGATGGAGGGCGGCACGGGCACGCTGAACAACCAGGGACCCACCGCCGCCACCGACCGCTCCGACCTCGATGGCTTCATAGACACCTATATCAACACCACGCCCACCGACGCATGGTGGGAAGCGAACCTCGACCTCGAGGGCTACTACAGCTACCGCTCGATCGTCGAGAGCATCCACCACTACGACATCGGGGCGGGGAAGAACTACTTCTACTACCTGAACCCCGCGACCGACCAGTGGTCCGTGCTTCCGTGGGACCTGGATCTCACGTGGGCGGACAACATGCACGGCAACGGCAACGAGCCGTTCAAGAGCCGCGTGCTGACCCGCGAGACGTTCAACATCGATTACCAGAACCGCATGCGGGAGCTGCGCGACCTGCTGTTCAACACCGATCAGGCGTGGCAGGTGATCGACGAGCTGGCGGCTCCCATCTACGACGCTCTCGGCGGCCCGTCGCTCGTGGACGCCGACCGCGCGATGTGGGACTACAACCCCATCCTCGTTTCCCCCTATGTGAACCCGAGCAAGGCGGGCCACGGGCGCTTCTACGAGAGATCGGCCACGGCCGACTTCGCGGGCATGCTCCAGCTCATGAAGGACTATGTGGTCTCTCGCGGCGCCTGGATCGACACCCATATCCTCGACGACTCGCTCATCCCCGACACGCCGACCGTCACCTCGCTCTCGCTGCCGAGCTTCCCCGTGGACGAGTTGGTCTTCAGCGCCTCGGCCTACAGCGGCGTCGGCGAGTTCGCCGCGATGGAGTGGCGAGTGGGCGAGGTGATGGACCCCGACTGCCCGGCCTACGACACCGATGAGGCGTGGGAGTACGAGATCGACGCGGTGTGGGAGAGCGGCGAGCTGGACGCCTACCAGGCCGAGGCGACCATCCCCAAGAGCGCTGTGAAGGAGGGCCACGCCTACCGCGTCCGCATGAGGATGAAGGACGACACGGGGCGGTGGAGCCACTGGTCGGCCCCCGTGCAGTTCGTGACTGGCGAGCCGCTCGACCCGCTCTCCGACCACCTGCGCATCACCGAGGTGATGTATCACCCCGCCGACCCTGAGAGCGGGCCGTACGAGGACGACGACTTCGAGTTCATCGAGATCCAGAACATCGGCACGACGCCCGTGAACCTCGCGGGGGTGACCCTCACGAAGTGCTTCCAGGACTTCGTGTTCCCCGATATTGAACTGGCGCCCGGTGCGTTCGCCTTGGTGGTGAGCCGCGAGGCGGCGTTCATTACGCGGTACGACACGGCGGGGATGACGATCGCGGGCGAGTACAGCGGTCGGCTGAGCAACGGGGGCGAGACCATCCGGCTCGAAGGCCCGGACGGCGAGAAGATCGCCGATTTCGAGTATGGAGATTCGTGGGAGCCCATCACCGACGGCGGTGGCTTCTCGCTCGTGCCGATCGACCCTCAGGGCGACCTGGACGACTGGGACCGGGGCAGCGGCTGGCGGCCGAGCGCGTTCGTCGACGGCTCGCCTGGCGCGGAAGACCCGGGCTACGCCCCCGGCACCATCGTGATCAACGAGTTCCTCGCCCACACCGACGAGCCCCTGGGCGACTGGGTCGAGCTCCACAATACCAGCTCCACGCGCACGGTGGACATCAGGGGCTGGTACCTTAGCGACGATGCGGCGGATCTGGAGAAGTTCGAGATCCCCGACGGCACGGTACTTCGCCCCGGCAAGTTCGTGGCGTTCACCCAGAGCGGGGACTTCGGGGGCGAGTTCCGCCTCAGCGAGTTGGGCGAGGTTGTCTGCCTGACGTCAGTGGACCCGAACGACAGGCTGGGCGGCTATCGCGAGCTGGTGGACTTCGGGGCATCGGACCGCGAAGTCTCGTTCGGCCGCTACGTGACGAGCACCGGCGAGGTGGACTACACGGCGATGAGCGCGCGGACCTTCGAGGCCGCGAACGCCGCTCCGCTCGTCGGCCCCATCGTCGTCAACGAGATCATGTATCATCCGCTCGACGGTGTTCACGAGTTCATCGAGCTGCTCAACACCACGGACGACAGCCAGCCGCTCTACGACCCCAGCAACCCGACGAACACGTGGCAGCTCGAGGGGACCGTCGACTACGTCTTCCCGCAGGGCATCGACTTGGCCGCCCACTCGCGCCTGCTCATCGTCGATATGGATCCTGCCGGATTCCGCAGCCTCTACAGCGTGCCTGCCGAGGTGACGATCCTTGGACCTTACACGGGCGAGCTGGACAACGCCGGCGGCAGCGTGCGGCTCTACAAGCCGGGCGACCCCGAGCCCGACCTCACCGTGCCCTACATCCGCGTGGACCGGGTGAAGTACAACGACAAGTCGCCGTGGCCCGAGGAGGCCGACGGCGACGGCCCGGCGCTGGCCCGATGGGTGGCGGGGGACTACGGCAACGACCCCGCCAACTGGCGGCCTAGCACCTCGGGCGGCACCCCCGGCACCCCGAATACCTACATCGACAACACCGCGCCCACCGTGCCCGGCGACCTCGCCGCGACGGCGGCCACGAGCTCGCAGATCGACCTGAGCTGGACCGCCTCAGCCGACCCCGAGACGGGCGTGAGCTTCTACCGAGTCTACCGCGACGGGGTGGAGATCGACACGACCACGGTGACGAGCTACAGCGACACGGGGCTGTCCGAGGCGGCGACCTACCGCTATCAGGTCTCGGCGGTGAACCCCGACGGCTACGAGAGCGGGCTCACGCCGCTACTGGAAGCCACCCCGCGTCCGAGCGTGCAGGAGGTGCACGCGCTTTCCGAGACCCACGTCAGTGTGACCTTCGGGAAGGCCGTCAGCCACGCATCGGCTGAGGCAGTCGGCAACTACACGGTCACGCATCCCAGCGAAGGCGACATCCCGGTGACAGGTGCCGCGCTGGAGCCCGACGGTCGCTCCGTGGTGCTCAGCCTCGGGACCCCGCTCGCTGAGGACGTGGACTACACCGTCGGCGTGAGCGACG
>Ga0272441_10005872_pt1 | contig 21013 bp, 23 predicted proteins | sample SSMProp6N_FD_193582 | JGI IMG/M metagenome (GOLD analysis project Ga0272441, IMG submission 193582) | Marine sediment archaeal communities from Little Sippewissett salt marsh, Falmouth, MA, United States - SSM-Prop-6N | ecosystem: Environmental > Aquatic > Marine > Wetlands > Sediment ...
CGGCTAGCCGCGACTGGGGCGCCCCTCCGCGCGGAGAGAGCGGGGGCACCGGAAATGTTTCCAGTCCTTCGGACCCAGGTACAAGTACCTGGGCCACCCCGGGAGAGGAAATTTGAGCGGTTTCCGGGCCGATTTTCGCGGCCCCAGCCCCGGGAGAATCACAAAGACCCTCCATATATAGGGGGCTTTGACGAAAAAATGTACTTAACCCGTGCCGCTCCAGAGAGTTGTGAGTTTACCCCCCCCCCCGCCGGGGAGCCCCGACGGGCATGGAGCGCGTTCAGCAAGCCGCGACTGAGGCAGCCCCTCCGCGCGGAGAGGGCGAGGGATTCGGGGGCCTAGGGCGGGCCACCCCTCCACGGCCGCCCGGTAGGACGGTTCAAAAACCTGTGGTTTCGGCGCACCGCATCACGGCGCGTCCCGGCCCGGCTCCTCAACGCCTTCCGGCGCTGGCGGGGCAGGGGTTTTTGGCGCGGTGTCGGGAGCGGCGTTTGGTTTCTGCTCAATGTGTTTCGGGTTCGTCGTGGCGCTTTCAGCTTGCAGGTCCCTCGAAGCCTTCTCTGGGAACTCTATCGTCTCTCCTTTCACGCCCAGCACACGAAAGACGATTCCCACGATCATTGTAATGACACCTCCCCATGCCAGTGTCTCTATCTCCCGATCAATTGGCTGTTTTCCTCGCACTTCTTGCTTGGCATAGTGTGCGTGGAGCCAGATTACCCTCTTTTTCTTGTCGGGTTCCAGGTCAATGAAGAATGTTGCAGATCCCCTCCGCGGCATGATGAGAGACCCTTGGGAAATTGGCATACGCCCGTCCTCTGGCAATTCGAATTCGGTTAATGTCGTGCCTTCCACTTCGACTCTGCACTTCGCGATGACTGCATCTGCGTCAAGCCGATCTTCCTTCCACGATCTGTAGTGGGGACCTATATAGACGTACCAGTAGCCTGCGGGAAGAGCTTTGGTGATCTTGCTGGTTCCGTAGTTTAGGCGCTCGCGAAAATCGCACCTAATCGCTACTCGCCACCAATCTGGCTGTGAGTACTTCCTCCATACTCCCCACAGGGCGCCAAGCAAGGCGAAGAGGCCGACCAGGATTCCAAAACTACCGATGGTCAGTTGCCGCTGTGACTTCGTCCGGCAAATCCCTGCGATTTTTCGGGAAAGGATAGGCAGAGGGTTTCGCCTCCTCTCGGTCCTGAAAGCTACGCGCCGGGTGCCCCGCCGCCCCCGCGCCCTATTTCCACCGATCGTAGCTGATAAACTCGTCGAGCGGCTTGCGCGCTCGCGCGGCCGGGCTCTCGGCCGGATAGCCGAGCGGCATGAGCTCGACCACGCGGCAGGAGTCGGGGATGCCGAGGATCGCGCGCACCGCCGGTTCATCAAAAGCGCCGATCCAGCAGGTGCCGAGGCCCTCGGCGACCGCGGCGAGCGAGACGTGGTCGAGCGCGATCGCGCAGTCCACCGTGCCGGACTTCTCGCCGCAGGCCATGGTGCGCGCGGGGTCGGTCGCGACCGCGGCGAGGACGACCGGAGCTTCGGCGATGAACATCTGGCTCGATGCCGCTTTCGCGAGCTTCAGGCGCGTCGCCTCGTCGCGGACCACGACGAGCCTGAGCGCCTGCCGGTTCGAGGCGCTGGGTGCGAGGCGCGCGGCCTCGAGCACGCGCGCGAGTTTTGCCTCTTCAACGTCTTTCTTCTCGTAGGCGCGCACGCTGCGGCGCGCGCGGATCGCGTCGTGGACGTTCATGGGACCTCCGGTTCATCGAGCCAGGGTGGTGGAGGCGGCTCGTCCGACGTGCGCGAAGAGTCGCGGACGAAGAGGAAGAGCACGAGCACGATCAGGATCGCGACCAGGGCCATGAGGCCGAGGACCATGTACTGGAACTTGCGAATACGCTCCTCGAGGGCCTGGGCCTGGCCCTTGGCGCGGTGGCGGCGGCTGCGCTCGATCTTGTAGGCGCGGATGATCGTGCTCTTGCCGGCGTCGAGCGGCGGGCTCTTCGGGTCCTGCCCGAGCTTGACCATCTCGAGGTCCTCGAAGAGCTCGGCCGTGCTCGCGTAGCGGTCCTCGGGGTTCTTGGCCAGCATCCGCTCGAGAATGAGGCAGATGTTGTCGCCGAGGTCCGGCCGGATCGTACGCGGGTCGGGCAGCTCCGAGCGGATGTGCTTCTTCATCACGTCCGAGCCCGAGCCGTCGAAGGGCGGCGCGCCCACCAGCATGTGGTAGAGCGAGCAGCCGAGGGAGTAGACGTCGCTGCGCCAGTCGATGACCTCGCTGCCCATCGCCTGCTCGGGCGAGATGTAGTCGGGCGTGCCGAGGACCTCGCCGTCGGTCGCGAGGAGCGCGTCGAAGCGGCTCTTGACGAAGCCGAAGTCGCCGAGCTTGGCCACGCCGGTCTTCGTCATCATGATGTTGCCGGGCTTGATGTCGCGGTGCACGATGTCGAACTTCTTGATGTACTCGACCGCGCGAAGGATCTGGAGCGTGATGTCCACGGCGACCGGCACCGGCAGCGCGCCCCTGCGCTCGATCATGTCCTCGACGGTCTCGCCGTCGACGAACTCCATCGAGAAGTAGTAGGTCCCCTTCTCGCGCCCGACGTCGTAGACCTGGATGAGATTCTGGTGCGAGAGTCGCCCGGCGAGCTTGGCCTCGAGGAGGAACCGCTTCTTGAACTCCTCGTCCCGGAGCCACTTCTTGTGAAGGACCTTCAGCGCGATCGAGCGGCCCATCGAGAGCTGGCGCGCGCGGTAGACCACGCCCAGCCCGCCGTCGCCGATCTTCTCGATGATCTCGTAGCCGCCGATGCGGACGGGCTCGCGACGGCTGGCGTCGCGCTTGAGCCGGCCGAGCGCGGTGCGGATCGCGCGCGACTGCGCCTCGGTGAGCGCGCCGTCGGCGACGAGGATCTGGTCGATCCGCCGCGCGGGCGCGCCGGCCTCCCCCTCGGCCCTCTGCTTCTCGCGCGCCTTCGCGACCTCGGCCTCGGTGACGAGGCCGTTCTCGATCGCGATCTGCTCGAAGGTCTTCGGCGGCATCGCCCCTCTTCCCTGCGCTTTCCGCGCCGGCCCTAGCCCCGCCCGCGCGCCTCGGCGAAGGCGGCCACGTCGGCCTCCTGGTCGAGCGTCTCGATCGAGAAGGGCCGCACCTCGCGCACGCGGCGGATCGCCGCCCCGGCGTCCTCGCCGCGGCGGACGAGGTAGCAGGCCAGCATCGTGCCCGTGCGGCCCAGCCCCGCGCCGCAGTGTACCACAACCGCGCGGCCGTCCGCCAGGCTGCGGTCCGTGAACTCGATGAACCGCTCGATCTGCGCCGGCGCCGGCGGGGTGAACTCCCGCACGGGCAGGTGGACCCATTCCATCCCGCTCGCGGCGAGCGCCTTCGCGTCGAGGGGGCCCTCGGTGAGTGAGACGCCCGCCCCGATGCCCGCGCGCGCGAGCTCGGCGAGGTCCTCGGCCAGCGGCCGGAGCATCCCGGGCCGGCTCGAGCCGGCGAGCTCGCCCTCGAGGACGAAGGAGAACCACTTGCGCATCGCTACTCCTCTCGCCCGGCCGCGCGCGCGGCGAGCTCCTTGCGGAGCACCTTGCCGGTCGGTCCCTTGGGAAGCTCCGCCAGCGTCTCCACGCGCCGGGGGACCTTGTGGGGCGCGAGCCGCTCGCGGCAGTGCGCGCGCAGCGCGCGCGCGTCGAGCGCGTCGGGGGATACCACGAAGGCGACCACGGTCTCGCCGCGCGCCTCGTCCGGGACGCCCACGACCGCGGCCTCGGCCACGGCCGGGTGGTCCAGGAGCACGCCCTCGACCTCGGCGGGCGCGACGTTCTCGCCGGCCACGATGATGAGCTCCTTCAGCCGCCCGGTGATCGAAAGATAGCCGTCTGCCTCGAGGCGCCCGAGGTCGCCGGTGCGCAGCCAGCCGTCGGCGGTGAGGGCCGCGGCCGTCTCCTCGGGCCGGTTGTGGTAGCCGGCCATGACGTGCGGCCCGCGGACCTGGACCTCGCCCTCCTCACCGGGCGCGAGCGTCGTGCCCTCGTCGGAGGCCACGCGCACCTCGGTGCCGGGCAGGGGCCGGCCCACGGTGCCTGGCCGGTTGTCCTCCGGCCGGTTGAGCGCAACGACGGGCGAGCACTCGGTGAGCCCGTAGCCCTCGCAGATGGGGCAGCGCGTCGCGCGCTCGAACTCGTCGCGTGCACGCTTCGGGAGCCCCTCGCCGCCGGAGACCACGAACCGCAGGCTCGAGAGGTCCGCCCCAGCCGCGGCCTGCGCGCGAGCGAGGAGCCGGAGCATGCTCGGCACCGCGAGGAACACGGTCGCGCGCGTCTTCTCGATCGCGCGGAGCACCGCCTCGGGGCTGAAGCGCGCGAGCGTGTGCACCGACCCGCCCGCGAGGAGCGGGGCCAGCAGGGTCGTCGTGAGCGCGAAGGTGTGGAACATGGGGAGCGCCGCGAGCACGCGCTCGTCGGGCGAGAAGCCTGCCGCCTCGGCGGCCCCGCGCGTGTTCGCCAGGAGGTTCCCGTGCGTCAGGCGCACGCCCTTGGGCGCGCCGGAGGAGCCGGAGGTATAGAGGATGACGGCAAGGTCCCCGCCCGATTTCGGCGCGTGCGGCGCACCCGGCTCATCGTCTGCGAGCGCACCCGCCAGGATCGGGGCCACGTCGAGCCGCGCGAAGCGGCACGGAGCGAGGCGGCCGGCGAGGGGGTCGACCGTGAGCACGAGGTCGAGCGCGGCGTCCTCGGCGAGCGCGTCGAGCGCCGCCGGCGGGGCGAAGAGGCTGAGCGGCACGGCCGTGCGGCCGGCCGCGAGCGTGCCCAGGAACGCGGCCGCGAAGGCGGGCGAGCTCGGCAAGTACAGGCCCACGCGCTGCGCGCTTGTCCGGCGGGCGACCTCGCCGGCGAGCGCGCGCGCGGCGCGGTCAAGCTGGGCGTAGGTGAGCGCGAGCGCCTCGCCGAGGACGGCCGGCGCCTCGGGGCGCGCGGCCGCCGAGTCGGCGAAGGCCGTGAAGATGGACTCGTTCGCCTTCATGCGTCAGCTCACCTCGTAGTCCACGTCGAACGCGGTCTTGAAATCGAACCCGCCCCTGAAATCGTCCAGGGAATCGGTCGGCTGTTTGGTCATAAGCCCGGCATCGACCATGCCGAAGACGATTTCTCCGAAGTCCTCGGTGGCGCGCACGCCCCAACGCTCGAACACGGTCGGCGCCATGAGCCCGAACCGCTCGTGCGCGAAGTCACGGATCCCGGCCACGAGCTCCTGCCCGCTGACGTGGCGCCGCTCGTCGAGCCGCTCCACGGTGAACCGCAGCGCCTCCGAGACGAAGAGGTACGCGTCGCGCGTGTAACGGCCGTCCGCCTTCACGACCCGCTCGAGCGTTTCGGCGTCGGATTTCTCCGCGCTCATGGGGCGTTTCCGTTCCCGCGGGGCGCGCCGCTGCCGCGACCGCCGCGCCTTCGCCGCCGCCGCCCTCCCCTCCGGCTCCTCTCGCGCCCCGGCGGGACAGGGGCGTGGGTCGCGGTCGGCCGCCGGGCGGCGGGCGATTCCTTTGCCTCGTCGCCGGGCTCGGGCGGCGGAGGCGCGGCGGTCGCGGCGGCGGCGGAACCGGCCTGCGCGTCCGGCGCGGGCGCCTCGGCGGGCTGCGGACGCGGGCGGGAGGGGCGCCCGGCCCGCTCGATCTCGCTCACGGGCACGCGCAGGGCGCGGCCGTCGGCGGTGCGCAGGTGGACGATCTGCGTGAGGATCTCGGAGCTCACGACCTCGGCCTCGACGCCGCCCACGGAGACGCGCGTGCCGCGGCCGGGCAGCCCCTTCCGGAGCTCCCGGTAGACCTCGTCCTCGAAGCGCAGGCAGCACATGAGCCGCCCGCAGCGGCCGGAGATCTTCGTCGGGTCGAGCGTGGTCTTCTGGACCTTGGCCATGCGCATCATGACCGGCTGGATGTCGTGCATGAAGCGCTTGCAGCAGAGGGGCTGGCCGCAGTGCTCGTAGTCGGCGAGGAGCCGGGCCTCGTCGCGCACGCCGATCTGGCGCATCTCGATGCGCGTGTGATACTCCCGCGCGAGCTCCCGCACGAGCCCCCGGAAATCCACGCGCCCGTCCGCGCGGAAGTAGAAGATGAGGCGCTCCCCGCCGAGGAGGTGCTCGACCGCGCTCAGGCGCATGGGCAGCGACATCTCCGCGGCCTTTGCGGCGCAGAACTTCTTCTCGCGCGGCTCGTCCTCCTTCTCGATGCGGCGCGCGCGAGCGAGGTCCGTCGGCGTGGCCAGGCGCAGCACCTCGCCCGGCCGGTCGCGGAAGGTCGCGTCCCGGACGCGGACGGCGCTCTTCACGATCTCGCCGAGTTCGGTGCCGCGGCGCGTGCGCGCGACGCACTTCTTTCCCGGATCGAGCCCGTCGCTGAAGGAGGAGAGGAAGCTCTCGCTCCGCCCCATGAGCCCGTACCGGACGACGCAGACGTAGACGAGCCGCGAGCGGCGGACGAGCTGGGGCGAGGCCTCCGGATCGGCCGGCTCGGGGGCCTCGGAGGTCTCGGAGGTCTCGGGGGTCTCGGGGGTCTCGGGCGATGCGGGGGACGCGTCGCCCGCGGCCGGGCCGGCGCCCGCGGCGTCGGGCGGAGGCGGGGAGGCGGAGGCGTCCCCCTCGGCGGCGTGTTCCTGCGCGCGCTTCTCCGGGTGTTCGCTCTCGGGTTCGAGCGGTTCGCTCATTCTTCCTACCTCAAAACCGCGGCGAGCGAGGCGTCCAGGACGCGCGCGACGAGCTCGGGCGGCGAGTTTCCGCGCACGGCGGCCTCGGCCTCGGCGAGCGCCTCGATCGCACGGATCGCGCCCTCCGGACGCGCCCGCTCGGCGAGCCCGCGGGCGAGCGTCTCGATGTCCCACCGCGATTCCGGCGCTCCCGCGCCCAGCGCGAGGGCGCGTCGCAGGAGCGGCACGAACGCCCGCGTCAGCCGGAGCACGGCCCCACGCTGCGCGGCGAGCCGCGCCTTCGGGGTCGCATCCTCCGTCACGTCCCGGACCTCGTCGACCAGGGACCGCGAGGGCGCGGCGCCCTCCGTCAGGCGCGAGAGATGTTGTACCACAAAGTCCCTGGCGCGGGCAACCTCCGGACCGGAGAGGCCCAGCGCGACGCCGATGCGGCCGCCCGAGGCGTCGGCGAGGAGAGCGGCCTCCTCGGGCGCATGATCGGCGACCCCGGTGAGGTACCGCACGACCTCCTCCGTGGGCAGCGGTGCCAGGCGTACGGCCGCGCAACGCGAGCGCACGGTCGGGAGGAGCCCGGCCGGCCGCTCCGTCGTCAGGATCGCGAGCGCCGCGCCCGGCGGCTCCTCGATGGTCTTGAGGAGCGCGTTTTGCGCCTCCTCGGTCATGCGCTCCGCGTCGGGGACGAGGGCCGCGACGCGCGAGGATAGCGTCGGCTTCATCGCGAGCGGGCGCGAGAGGCCGCGCAGTCCGGCCCGCTCGTCCCCGCGCACTGCGGCGATGGGAATCGCGCGCGCCTCGTCCGGCACCCCGAGCGGCACGAAGTCCGGATGCGCGCCGGCCGCGAGGAGCCGGCAGGAACGGCACGTGCCGCAGGCCTCGTCTTTTTTCTCGAGGCAGAGCGCGGCGGCGACGAGCGCCCGCGCGAGCGTGCGCTTGCCGACGCCCTCGGGGCCTTCAATCAGGATGGCGTGCGGCAGCCGCTTCGCGGCGAGAAGCGCGCGCAGCCGCGCAACGGCGCTCGCGTGTCCGCGCACGCTACTCCAGGACACGCAGCACCTCATCCCAGACGGCCTCGGCCACCTCGTCCTCGCTTCGCGTGCCGTCGACCACGACGGCCGAGGCGTCGCGCGACGCCTCGGCGAGGTACGCCTCGCGCACGGCCTCGTGATAGGCGAGGCCCTTGCCCTCCATGCGGTCGGCCGCGCCCGCCGCCTTCACGCGCGCGAGCCCCGTCCGGGCGGGCACGTCGATCACGACCGTGCGGTCCGGCGAGAGGTCGCCCGTCGCGAGGCGTCCGGTCTCGCGCACGGCCTCTGCGCCAAGCGCGCCGGCGCCGCCCTGGTAGGCGACGGTCGAGAGGAGATACCGGTCCGAGATGACGACGCGTCCGGACTCGAGCGCGGGCCGGATGACCCGGCGCACGAGCTCGGCGCGCGCGGCCATGTAGAGGAAGGTCTCGCACTCGGCCGAGAGCTCGCCGACCGCGGGGTCGAGCAGGATCTCGCGGATGCGTTCGCCCGCAGGCGTGCCGCCGGGCTCGCGCACGGCGAGGACGTCGCGGCCCTCTGCCGACAGCCGCTCGACGAGGTGCCGCGCCTGCGTCGTCTTGCCCGAGCCGTCGGGCCCCTCGATCGCGATGAAGACGCCCTTGGCCACTACTCGGCCCTCTCGAGCACGCCCATCTTCCCGCCGACGGCGACCACGTCGCCCTCGCTCACGGACTGCTCGACGAGCGTGCCCGTGGCCGGGCTCGGCACGTTGAAGGTGGCCTTGTCCGTGACCATCTCGACGAGGTCCTCGCCCTCCCGGATAGGCCCGTCCTTCTCCACGTACCAGAACGAAACGGTCGCCTCCACCCCCGCGTCCTCGCCCAGCTCCGGCAGCGTAATGTCCGTTCGCATCGCGATCCTCTCCTCTAACCCCCCGCGACTCTCTGACGATTCCCGATCCGGCGCCTCGCGGTCCGCGCGGCCGCGAGCACCTCGGCCGCGTGGTAGCTCGAGCGCACGAAGGGGCCCGAGGCGACCGCGGCGAAGCCGAGCGAGCGTGCGCGCGCGGCGTAGCGCTCGAAGACCTCCGGCCGCACGAATTCGACAACGGGCGCGTGTGCGTCCGTGGGCGCGAGGTACTGGCCGATCGTGACCGCGTCCGCGCCCGCGTCCGCGAGCGCCCCGAGCACGGCCTCGACCTCCGCCTCCCGCTCGCCGAGGCCGACCATGAGCCCGGACTTGACGATCCCCTCGCCGCCGAGCGCCGCGCGCGCGAGTCGCAGGACCTCGAGCGAGCGCTCGAACGAGGCCCCGGGCCGGATCGACGCGTAGAGACGCGGCACGGTCTCGACGTTGTGGTTGAAGACGTCCGGTCGCGCCGCCGCGACGCGCGCGACTTCCTCCGCGAAGTCCGGCGTGAGCACCTCGACCGTGGCCTCCGGGAGCGCCGCGCGGATCGCGCGGATGACGGCGACGAACCGGCCCGCGCCGCCGTCGGCGAGGTCGTCGCGCGTGACCGAGGTCACGACCACGTGCGCGAGGCCGAGCCGGCGCGCGGCCTCGGCCACGCGCGCACTCTCGGTCGGGTCGACCGGGGCCGGCGCGCCCTTCTCGACCGCGCAGAAGCGGCAGCGCCGCGTGCACGACGGGCCGAGGATCAGGAAGGTCGCGGTCCCGCGGCCGAAGCACTCGCGGCTGTTGGGACACCGCGCCGAGGCGCAGACCGTCTCGAGCCCGAGGTCCTCGATCGCGGCGCGCACCCGCGGCGAGCGGCCCTCCGGACCGAGCCGCTTGCGCAGCCACGGCGGGTGGCGAAGGCGCCTCACGCCGCGCCTCCCGCGGCGGCGGACGCCGGCTCGGCGTTCCCGGAGGCGGCGAGATTGACCTCAAAGACCTCCTTGAACGCATCGAGGAGCGCGGGCTCGACCTCGCCGCGCGTCACAGGGCGATCGAGGAGCCGGTCGAGGCTCGCCACGCCCGCGTCGCGGATGCCGCAGGGCACGAAGCGGGCGTAGTACGCCAAGTCCACCGCGTAGTTGAAGGAGAGGCCGTGATAGGTGATCCATCGCCGCACGGCCACGCCGAGGGCCGCGACCTTCTCGCGCCCGACCCAGAGGCCCGAGCGGCCCGGGACGCGCTCGCCCGCGACGCCGAAGCGCGCGAGTGCGCGCATCGCGACCTCCTCGAGGGCGCGCAGGTACCAGCCGAGGTCCTTGCGGAACTGGGCGAGGGGCAGGATCGGGTAGAGCACGAGCTGCCCCGGCCCGTGAAAGGTGACCGCGCCGCCGCGGTCGGTCTCGACGACCTCGACGCCGCCGGGCGCGAGGACCTCCTCGGCCGAGCCGGTCCGGCCGATCGTGATGACCGGGTCGTGTTCGAGCACGAGGAGGACGCCGGGCTCTTGTGGATTGGCCATGCGCTCGGCGTGCCGCTCCCTCTGGAGCGCGAGCGCGCGTCGATAGGAGAGGCGGTCGTAGCGTTCCAGGAAACACGTCGCGCGCGCGCCGGAAGGCCGGCCTGGACGGGCACTGTTCGCATCGGGAGAACCGGAGAGCATTGGGCGTTCCGCCTTCTTCCAGGACGAGGCCATTTTACTCGGGCCGCGCGGAGCGCGTCAAGCGGGCGCGGAGGCCTCGCGCCAGGCCCGGAGCGCTTCGACCGCGCGCGCGATATCTTCCTCGGTGTGGGCGGCGGTGACGGAGAGGCGCAGGCGTGCGCTCTCCGCCGGCACGGTCGGCGGCCGGATCGCGGGCGCGTGCAGGCCCCGTTCGGCGAGAAACGCGGCGGCCGAGAGGGCCGCGTCCGTCCCGCCCAGGATCACGGGCACGATCTGGGTGGAGCTGTGGCCCGTGTCGAAGCCGCGCGCGGCGAGTCCGGCGCGGAGCCGCGCGGCGAGCGAGAGACATCGCTCGCGCCGCCAGCCCTCCGCGCGCGCAATGCGCAGAGCCTCGCGGGCGGCGGCGAGCGGCGCGGGCGGCGGCGCGGTCGTATAGATGAAGGAGCGCGAGCGGTTTGCGAGCCAGTCGACGAGCGCGCGCGAGCCGGCGATGAATCCGCCGAGCGACCCGAATGCCTTCGAGAGTGTGCCCATCGTCGCGTGCACGCGATCGGCGACGCCGAGCTCCGCCGCGAGGCCGCGCCCCTCGGGCCCCAGCACGCCGGTCGCGTGCGCCTCGTCCACGAGGAGCATGGCGCCGAATCGCCCGCAGAGCTCCGCGAGTTCGGCAAGCGGCGCGCGGTCGCCGTCCATGGAGTAGACCGACTCGACCACCACGAGCGCGCGGCGCCAATCACCGCGCGCGAGGAGGCGCTCGAGCTTCTCGAGCCTTCCGTGCGGGAAGACGCGCAGCCGCGCCCCCGAGAGGCGCGCGCCGTCCACGAGCGAGGCGTGCACGAGCTTGTCGAGCGCGACGAGGTCGCCCTCGCCCGCGAGCGCGGTCACGGCGCCGAGCGCGGCCATGTAGCCCGTGCCGAAGACACGCGCGGCCTCGCGGCGCTCGAAGGCGGCGAGATCCTTCTCCAGCGCCTCGTGCAGTGCGCTCGTGCCGGCCACGAGGCGCGAGGCGCGCCCGCCGGCGCCGTGCTCGCGCGCTGCGCGCGCGGCGGCCTCGCGGACGCGCTCGTCGCGCGCGAGGTCGAGATAGTCGTTCGTGCTGAAGAGAAGCGCATCCGGCGGCGGCGGCACCGGACGGCGGTGCAGACTCGCGCGGTCGAGCTCCGCAAGAGCGCCCGCGAACCAGTCGGAGGCGTCAGGCATCGGATGCGTCTTCGGCCGGGGCGGCCTCGGCCTCGGTCTCGGCGGTTTGCACCTCACGGCGGTGCGCGAGGTACGGCCCCAGGCCCAGGAGGTTCATCGCGAGGAGAAGTATCTGGTAGAGGGTCGCGAGGGCCGTGCCCCCGCTCTCGGCGCCACCGATCCACAGGAAGAGCCGGCCGAACGCCACCTGGCCGACCCCCATGCCCAGGGGGAGCCCGAACGCCGAGACCGTGAGGCCCACCGGAACGACGAAGAAGTAGCGCGCGAGGGAATGCTCGGCGAGTCCGAGCGCGCGAGCGAGGACGTAGAAGTAGATCACCGCGACCACGTGGATGAGCATCGAGAAGGCCACGCATCGGGCGACCACGCCCGGTGCGCCACGATAGACCCGCAGCGCATGGTAGATGCGCACGAAGAGGCGCCCGCCGGGCAGGCGCTCGATGCGCGCGCGCAGGGGCGGGTTGTTCGCGAGGCGTGGGTGGAAGGCGAAAAGGTAGAACGCGACGAGCGCGAGCGGCGCGAGCACCACCACGATCGCGCAAACCTGAAGCGGCGGGTGCTCGGCCACGAGCCGCCGGTTCGCCAGGAGCGAGAGCGCGGCGATCAGCATCAGCGCTACAAGGCCGACCACGCGGTCGGCGATGATCGAGGTCACGGCCTCGGCGCGCTTTCCCGCCGGCTGGTCCGCGGCCGCGAGGTAGGCCTTGACCACGTCGCCGCCCGTCGCGCTCGGGAAGACGCAGTTGAAGAGCAGGCCGATCCACGTCAGCGAGAGCAGGCGTGTGTACGGGACGCGAAGACCCTGCGCCGCAAGCAGCCACTTCCACCGTAGCGTGGCAAGCATCGGCTGCGTGCTGAGGAGCGCAAAGGCCCCCGCGAGCCACGGCCAGTTCCGGCGCGCGGCCCAGACCTGCGAGAGATCGAGCCTGCCCGTGCCCAGGAGGTAGGCCAGAATCCCGCCGCCCACCGCGAGCTTCAGGGCGAACTTGACGATGCCCCAACCGCGCTTCTTCAAGCGCGCGCCTCCTCCCTCCGCGTGCTCGCACGCGCCCGGCGCGACTCGAGCACATCGAGGAAGCTCTCGACGCGCGTGACGGCCGCGGCGTCGAGCGGCCCGGGCCGGTCGCACTCGAGCGTGAGGGTCGGCAGGCCGAGCCTCTCGCGCAGGAGGCGATCCTGGAGCGCACGGTGGCAGAAGCACTGGACGTAATGGATCGCGCCGTCGACGCGACGCGACGCACACTCGCGTGCGATGCGCTCGATCCGGAAGAAGGTGTCGTACGGATAGCTGTAGGCGAGGTACGCGTCCGCAAGCGCCCCGGCCGGTTCGAGTGCGGCGAACTCGCGCGCGCTCTCGGCGTAGACGACCTCGACGTCGAGGCGCGCGAGGCGCGCGAAGAGATCCGTTGCGATGGGCGGCACGCCCAGGAGCGCAAGCCGGAAGCGGGGCTCACGGGGCGCGCGCGCGCGCGCCGCGGCGAGAAGTCCGTCGAGCTCGCGCTCGAACGCGACCGGGTCGCCGCGGAAGTCGGAGCTCGAGACGAGCACCGCGTGCGCCTCCTCGCCCGTCACCTGCCCGGTCTCGTGAAGGAGTCGGTCCACCTCGGCGAGCGCCCGCCGCAGAGGCGCGAGCCCGGCGCGCACGCGCTCGGCCTCGGCGAGCGACGTCCCGAGCCGCCCGGCGAAGCGCTCGATCTCGCGCGCGAGCGCGGCCCGGTTGCGCGAGCGCGGGTAGCCGAAGGTCAGCGTCTCGGCGCCCTCGCTCGCGAGAATTTCAAGAAGCGCGAGGCCCGCCGAGCAGTCGCCCTCGCCCACCGCCACCACGCGTCTCACGCCCAGCGCGTGCACCGCGCCGTAGATCCCTTTGATCCACGCGCACGAGGAGCGCGGAAAACCGCGCGCCTCGGCCTCGAGAACGAGATCCTCCGCCCCGGCGCTCGCGATGAAGGCGTTGTTGAGGTCCACGGGCGTGAGCCCCGCCGCGAGGACGACCTCCACTGGAATCGTGCTCGTGAGCCCGAGCATCTGGCGCATGGCCGCATTATCGGGAATTGTGTGCATGCGCGCAAGGCCGCGTACATCCGCGAAAGGCTTTGACCTCTGGGCTGGCGAGCAGTACAATGTCAGAATGACACGGTTGAGCACTTGCGGGGCATGGCAGGGCCTATATATAAGGATGGACATGCGGAGTGCTGCGCTCGGGCTGCTGATTCTCCTCCTGTTGCTCGCCGGGGCGCCGGGGGCGGCCGCTACGGAGGAGGCGGAGCCGCCGCCGCCCCCGCCCTTCGGAAGACCGGAGGGGACGATCGCGGTCGAGCCGGGCGCGGTCGAGCCGGGCGCGGTCGAGCTCTCGACGGGCGAGACCGTCCGCGGCGCGCTCTCTCTTACGCGGGACAAGCCGCTCGAGATATATATTGACGCAGAAAAGAAGTCTCGTCGCCTCGTTCTCGGTGAGGTCCGATCCATCTCGTGGGAGATCGAGAAGGAGGCTGTCGAAAAGGAGTGGCGCTGGAAGGAGGCCGCGAGCGACGAGAAGGTCGAAACCGGGAACTTCTACGTGGACCGCAAGTACCGGCAGACGATCGCGCTCCGCGACGGGACGGAGCTCGCCGGTCACCTCAAGGGCACGGTGATCCACGTGACATCCGGGAAGGGCGAGCGCAGGAAGTTCCTGCTGCTCACGCACCAGCGCGGCGCGATGAACGAGCCGGCGGAGAAGCTCGTGTACGTGAAGGCCGTGCGCCTGGGCGAGGCGGCGGAGGAGGACTCCGAGACTGCGTGTGCGAGGCGCCTCGTCCGGGAGCTCGGGGACGACGACTGGCATACGCGCGAGGCCGCCTCCAAGGAACTCGCCACGCTGGGCATGGCGGCGCTCCCCCGCGTCGAGGCCGCGCTCGAGAGCGACGACGTGGAGGTCAAGAAACGGGCCGAGTCGGTCGTCGCCGTAGTTCGGCGCAATGCGCAGAAAGAAATCCGCGAGCGGGCGCTCGTCAAGGACCTCCTCTTCTGCGGGCCCTTCCCCTTCGACGAGAAGGAGAAGAAACCGCTCGACCTCTCCTTTACGCCCGAAAACGAGTACGACGCAGCCGCCGTTCTCAAGACCGGCGAGGTCGAAGCGCGCTGGTCGCGGCCCTTCGAGCCGGGCGCGCGCGGGGTCGTGGACCTCGACGACGTCTTCGGAAAGCGGGAGCACACGGTCGTCTACGCGCTCGCGTCGGTCAGGATCGCGGACGAGGCAGAGAGGAAGCTCCTTCTTCTCGTGGGCAGCGACGACTCGGTGCGCGTCTGGGTGAACGGGAAGCCCGTCCACACGAACGAGAAGCAGCGTGGGGTCAGAGCGGACGAGGACGCGGTCGAGGTCACGCTCGCGCCGGGGTGGAACGATGTGCTCCTCAAGGTTGCGAACTTCAAGGGCGCGTGGGGCCTTGCCCTTCGCCTCGCCGAGGTCGACAAGGCACGCTCCGAGCCGAAGGATCTTACCTGGGACCCGACGCGCGGCGGGGAGCGGAAGGCGCCCGCGCTCCGGGCGCCCGGAAGGGACGCGTCGCCATGACGCCGAGGCAGGCGAAGCGCCACCGGGAGCGCGACGCGCGCGAAGCGCGCGAAAAGCGCCTGGCGTACATCGGCACGCTCGCGAGCGGCCTCGCGCACGAGATCCGCAGCCCGCTCAACTCCATCGTGCTCAACGCCGATCTCCTCGCCGAGGAGCTCGGACGACTCGAGGGCGAGGGCGTGCGCGCGTTCGCCGAGCGCATCGCGCGCATCCGCACCGAGGCCGGGCACCTGCGCGAGACGCTCGACGAGTTCCTCACCTTCGCGCGCCCGCCGAAGATGGAGCCCCTCCCCACGGACGTCAACGAGTACCTCGAGAACGTGATCGAGTTCGCCGAGCCCGAGTGCGCCGCGCGCGACATCAAGATCGTGCGCGAGTTCGGCGAAGAGATCTACCCGGTGCTTCTCGACGCGGGCCAGTTCCGGCAGGTGATCCTGAACCTGCTCGCGAACGCGCGCGAGGCGATCGGCGAGCACGGCGAGATCCGCGTCGCCACGCGCGAGGCGGGCGAGGCGGTCGAGATCCGGATCTCGGACAACGGCGGCGGCGTGCCCGAGGCCGTGACGGCGCGCATCTTCGACGTCTTTTTCACCACGCGCGAGAAGGGCACGGGCCTCGGGCTCGGCATCGCGCGGCGCATCACCGAGGAGCACGGCGGACGGCTCTATCTCGAGAACCGCCCGGGTCGGGGCGCGACCTTCGTCGTGCACCTGCCGCGCGGCAAGTTCCTGGAGTTCGAGGAGTCATGACGAGAAAGCAGACGATCCTCCTGGTGGACGACCACGAGACGACGCGCGCGACGCTCGCCGACGCGCTGGCGCGCGAGGGCTACATCGTCATACCCGCGGGCACGGGGCGCGAGGCGGTCGAGCGCACCCGCGACGAGGGGATCGACCTCGTGCTCACCGACCTGCGGCTGCCGGACCTCGGCGACGAGGGAGGGCTCGCGGTGCTCGACGCGTCCAAGAAGCATGCGCCGGGTCGCCCGGTGATCCTCATCACCGGGCACGGGTCGGTCGAGACGGCCGTCGAGGCCATGAAGCGCGGCGCGCACGACTACCTCGAGAAGCCGGTGGACCTGCGGCGCCTGCGCAAGATGGCCGCCGACGCGCTGCGCCTCGTGCGCCTCGAGGGCGAGGTCGCCGCGCTCCGCAGCCGCCTGGGCGGCGAGAACGCGCTCGAGGCGATGGTCGGTGTCTCGAAGGCGATCCAGCGCGTGAAGGACACCATCCGGCAGGTCGCGCCCACAGCGGCGACGGTGCTCGTGCAGGGCGAGAGTGGCACGGGCAAGGAGCTCGCCGCGAACGCGATCCACGCGGTCTCGGGCCGCGCGCGCGGGCCGCTCGTGAAGACGCACCTCGCGGCCGTACCCAAGGATCTCGTCGAGAGCGAGCTCTTCGGCCACGAGCGGGGCGCGTTTACCGGCGCGATCCGCCGCAAGATCGGCCGCTTCGAGCAGGCCGACGGCGGCACACTCTTCCTCGACGAGATCGGCGAGATGCCGTCCGAGACGCAGATCAAGCTCCTGCGCGTCCTCGAGTCGCGCGAGTTCGAACGCGTCGGCGGCACCGAGACGCTGCACACCGATATCCGCCTCGTCGCGGCCGCGAACCGCGACCTGCGCGAACTCGTGCGCGCGGGCTCCTTCCGCGAGGATCTTTACTTCCGCGTGAACGTCGTGCGTCTCAACCTTCCGCCCCTGCGCGAGCGGAAGGAGGACGTCGCCGTGCTCCTCGCGTACTTTAGCGCGCAGTTTCCCGACGCCGGGGGGCGGCCCCGCGAATTCACCGAGCGCGCGCGCCTGGCGCTCGAGGCCTACGACTGGCCCGGGAACGTGCGGGAGCTGCGGAACGTCGTCGAGCGCGCCTCGGTCCTCGCGCGTGGCCGCGAGGTCGATCTCGCGGACCTGCCCGAGGAGATCACGGCCGCCTCGGGCGAACGCGCCGCGGGCGCGGCGATTCCATCCGGTGCCAGCATGGCCCAGATCGAGGAGGAGGCGATCCGGCGCGCGCTCGCTGATGCGGGCGGCAACAAGACGCGCGCGGCCAAGGCGCTCGAGATCGGTCTCAAGACGCTCTACCGCAAGATGCAGAAGTACGGCATCAAGTAGCTCTGGAGCAGCCGAATGACCGGGGAAGAGTCCGGCACGACCGAGCGAACTGCCGACGGTGCACCGCGGAGGTGGCGGGTCCACTCCCTGGTGATCGAGGATTTTCGGAGGTGGGTATCGAAACGCAAACGGCGCAAATTTTGGAAGGCGCTATTCTACCTGCTGCTCGTCCCGGCATGGGGCGGGGTCATGGTTGCCCCGGCGATTCTGGCCATACCAGCGCTCCAGGTGTATGAACTCCCTGCGCCGCACGATGTGACATACTACGTTTGTTTTGGAGTATCGCTCCTTCTTCTTCTCACTTACCTCTGCATAGTCGTCGTCGCCACGTTCAACTGGCTTAGCGCCAAGGCGGTGCTGGTCGAGGCCATATTAGCCGTGCCGGTGCCGGCATTAGTTACGTGGGTGCTTCTGGCCTTTCTGCTCGGCTCGCGTGAACTCTGACGCGCCGCGCTCATCCGCGTTTCTACTTGTCTTCCTCGAGGACTTTCCCCACCGCCGCCTGCGTCTGGTACGCGATGCCGTGACCCTTCCGGCCGCCGAAGCCGAGGTCGTCGCCGAGATCGAGGACGTTCTTGCGGTTGTGCTCGTCCGCGCCGGGCACGTTGCCGCAGACCGTGAGGCGGATGGGCTTCTTCAGTTCGAGCGCGAGCTCGGTCGTGCGCGAGACGACGAGGTTCACCGCGAAGCATCCCACGAGCGTGCTCGATGCGGCGACCTTCGTCGACGCACCGGCGAGCTCCACCTGCGCGTCGCCCGGCGGCATCCACGTGTTCACGTGCACGTCCACGAGCTCGTAGAGGTTCCGGCCCGAGGGGTGGCGCGCGGGGTGGTCCCGCCCGACCGACTTGCAGAACTCGGAGCTCGTGATGCCGATCGAGCGCACACCCATGGCGCGCGCCACGGCTGCGCTCTCGATCGCGACCGAGTTGATCCCGTACTGGTTGTAGATGAAGACGCAGTCTTTGGGTTCGACGCCCGAGGCCTTGAAGATCGCGAGCGCGACGCCCGGCGTGCGCTCGAACATGGTCGCCGTGTGCGCGCGCGAGCTGCTCATGCTGAGCACCTGGCACTCCATCGGGTAGACGTTGTAGATGCCGCCGCCGCGGTAGCAGAACTCCTCGAGCCCGATGTACGAGTGCGCGCCCGGGCCGATGACCCAGACGCGCCCCCCGCGGTCCCAGCAAGCGAGGATCTCTCGCGCGGCCGCGTCGATCGACTCGCGCTGCGTCTCGACGATGCGCTCCAGGAGCGCCTTAATCTTGGTCCAGTACTGCGTGATGGCGTCCATGGTCTTCCTCCTCCCGCGGTTCGCTCCGCCCCCATTGTGCCGAGCGGCCCGCCGCGCGCAAGGGCGGGAAGGGGGGGCGCTTTCCCGCGTTGACCGGGACCGGCCGGTCGCGTAGAATCGCGCGGTCGGAGAGGACGGACCATGGGAAAGACGCTCACCGAGAAGATCTTCAGCGCACACCTGGGCCGCGACGTGCAGCCGGGCGAGCTCGTGATCTCGCCGGTGGACCTCGTCCTCACGCAGGACGGCACCGGGCCCCTCGCCGTGCGGCAGCTCCGCAAGCTGGGTGAGGACACGGTCGCGAATCCCGCGCGCACCGTGCTCTTCCTCGACCACGCCGCGCCCAGCCCCCGGCGCGAGCTCTCGAACGACCACGCGCTCCTGCGCGAGTTCGCCGAGGGTACGGGCTGCCAGCTCTGCGATATCGACGAGGGCGTCTGCCACCAGGTCGTGAACGAGCGCTTCACGCGGCCGGGCGACGTGCTCGTGGGCGCGGACAGCCACACTTGCACCGGCGGCGCGCTGGGCGCGTTCTCGACCGGCATGGGCTCGACCGACGTGGCCGTCGCGATGCGCCTGGGGAAGACCTGGTTCCGCGTGCCCGAGAGCGTGCGGGTCGAGGCGACCGGCGCGCTCCCGAGGGGCGTCCACCCCAAGGACCTCATGCTCGCGCTGATCGGCAAGCTCGGCGCGGACGGCGCGACCTACCAGGCGCTCGAGTTCCACGGCCCTGCCGCGCGCGGCCTGACGCAGCCGGGGCGCTTCACGCTCGCGAACATGGCCGTGGAATGCGGGGCCAAGGCCGGGCTCTTTCCCTCGGACGAGACAACGCGCGCGTTCCTCGCCGAGATGAGCCGCGAGGGGGACTACGCGCCGCTCGCGCCGGACGCGGACGCGTCGTACGCGCGCACGGTCGAGATGGACGCCGCGGCGCTCGAGCCGATGCTCGCCTGCCCGCACACCGTGGACAACGTGAAGCCCCTCGCCGCCGAGGCGGGCAGGAAGGTGGACCAGGTCTTCCTCGGCTCGTGCACGAACGCGCGGCTCGAGGACATCGAGGTCTTCACCTCGCTCGTGCGCGGGAGGAGACGCGCGCGCCACACGCGCGTCATCGTGACGCCGGCCTCCAAGCGCGTGTACGCCGCGGCAATCCGCGCGGGCCTCATCGAGGCGCTCCTCGACTTCGGCGCCTCGGTCAACACGCCCGGCTGCGGCGCATGCGTGGGCGTGCACGGCGGCGCGCTCGCCGACGGCGAGGTCTGCGTCGCGACCACGAACCGGAACTTCAAGGGGCGGATGGGAAACCCCGAGGCGTTCATCTACCTCGCGAGCCCGGCGACCGCCGCGGCCTCGGCGCTCGCGGGCGAGATCGCCGACCCGCGGGAGATCGCCTCGTGAGCGAGGCCCTCGGTCAGATCGACGAGCGCGCCAAGGCGAGGCGGAAAAAGTGGCGCCTCGCCATGTTCGGTTTCATTCTCATGCTGCTCGGCGGCGTTCTGACGCAGCGTTTGATCGAGATCGTGTGGCCGAAGATGGACTGGTGGGCGGGGCAGGGGTTCGCCTCGCTTGTTCCGCCCGAGCGATTCGCGGCGCGCGTCGGCCCAAGCCCGTTCCACTGGGGCGTCCTCGTGCATCGGACGAGCGATGGAGAGGCCGGGCTCTTCGTGTTTCTCACGCGCGATGAGATCAAGCTGCTCGCGACGCCGAGCCGGACGCTCTGGACGCGATGCTACGGAGGACAGGAACCGGGCCTGGGCGACGAAGCGCTGATGGGGTACCCTGTGGAGATCGAGCGACTGTGCGAACAGTTCAGTGACAGATGGCACAGAGCGATAGGCGGAGCGTGGGATTTCAGAGCGAGAGGACCGAGGTGCGTCCTGCGCTCGGTTGCGCTCGGCGAGGAGATCGACCTCGGCGACACGACTGCCGGCCCCTGGGCGAGGCTCTGGGCCTACCACTACTGGCGGCCCGAGGACGGCGACGCGCCAAGCTTGCGCCCCGAGGCCGGCGGCGGATCAGGAGGAAACCCATGAGCGGCCGCGCGCACGTCTTCGACGACGACGTCTCGACGGACCTCATCGCGCCCGGGCGGCTGTTCCACCTTCGCAGCAACCTGCCCGAGCTCGCCAAGCACGTGCTCGAGGACGCGGACCCCGAGTTCCCCGCGAAGGTGAAGCCCGGCGACTTCGTCGTCGGGGGGACGAACTTCGGCTGCGGCTCCAGCCGCGAGCACGCGCCGACGATTATCAAGCTTGCGGGCGTGGAGGCCGTGCTCGCGAGGAGCTTCGCGCGCATTTTCTATCGCAACGCGATCAACGTGGGCCTCGCGGCCGTCACCTGCGACACCTCGCGCGTCCGGGCGGGCGACGAGCTCGAGCTCGACCTTGCCGCCGGGCGCGTCGCCGACCGAACACAGGGCTTCGATCTCTCCTTCGCGCCGCTGCCCGCGGCGATGCGCGCGATCCTCGCCGACGGCGGGCTCGTCGCGCACCTCGAGAAGCACGGGGATTTTGAACTGGACTGAGCGAGTTCCTTCCCTTATCTTGGAGGCGCGTCCGGAGCGCGCCTCGCGCGGCTCCGGACGCGCCGTGGAGGGGCCATGCGCAAGCTCGATGTC
>Ga0272441_10005873_pt1 | contig 21011 bp, 16 predicted proteins | sample SSMProp6N_FD_193582 | JGI IMG/M metagenome (GOLD analysis project Ga0272441, IMG submission 193582) | Marine sediment archaeal communities from Little Sippewissett salt marsh, Falmouth, MA, United States - SSM-Prop-6N | ecosystem: Environmental > Aquatic > Marine > Wetlands > Sediment ...
CATTCACTGCAGTCCGGTTGAATGGCGGCTGCTTTTTCAAAACCGGTTTTCGCAGCCAGATACTCCTGTTTGTTGAAAAGAATCAAGGCTTTTTGAAATAGGGCCTGAAACAGCAGGCCGGTTGTTGTCGCATCCTCCGGGTTGAGTGCCACAGCACGTTCGAGCGTCGAGATGGCTCTGTCGAATTGATTGTTCTTTAAAAGGATTTCACCTTCTTTGGTCAGGGTCTCGGCTTCGATCGTGCGGCACTGGGCCAACAGATCCTGGCAGTCCCTGCAACTGTCATCGTAATCAAGGGCCGTGATAAATGCGGTTTTGGCCTCCTCGAGGCGATTCTGAGCAAGATGCGCTCTACCGGTTTCGACGTGTGCCCGGGAGATATAGCCGATGGCGTCGCTGTCCTCCGGGTCGGCACTGAGCACTTTCTGTAATTCAACGATCGCCTCATCGTACTTTTTTTCATTGAACAGGGCAATGCCGGTTTCGCGATATTCCGCCACCTGATCCACTGGCTCCGACGCCTCGGGTTGGGGTGCTTCAACTGATTCAACCGGTGCTTCAGGTGTCTCGACAACGGGCCCCGTTTCAGGTGCTTCCGGGCGGTATGGGGTTGCGGTAGCCGGTTCAGGGGGCTTTTCCAGGCGAGGCACTTTCACTTTCTGTCCGACTTTTATGCTGGCGGGATCCGATATGCCGTTGTATTTGGCGATGATGGGGAACAATTGGTAATCCCCGTAATAAATCTGGGCAACCTTGGCCAGGCTTTCTCCCGGCTGGATTTGATGAACGGTGTATGCCGCTTTCGCTGCGGGCGGTTGCGCCGGCAAACCGGCGCTGACCCGATTCAGGTCATCGATGGTTACACCGTCGATAACCGGCACCATGACCCGCTGACCGACCCGGACCTGGGTTACGTCGGACATATTGTTGAAATTGGCGATATGATGATATTTTTTGTAGTCACCATAGTATTTTAGCGCCAGCTTTGAGATGCTTTCACCCGGTGCGATTTTATGGGTGATGAACCCTCTCTCTCCCTCCGGTTGGCGCTGCTGAAGCATGGCGGCGGCTTTTTCATGATCCGGTCGGTATCTCAGCGCTTTCAGAAACTCTTTTTTCGCCAGATCCCATTTGCCTTTATCCCTGAAGCGGAGGCCGGTCTGATAGTGAGTTTCGGCCAGATCATTCAGCTGTTGGTCGAGACGCTTGATGCCTTCGGTAATGACCGGTTCGTTGGGTTCAATGGTCTGCGCCAGCTTATACTGCTCCAGCGCCTCTACCAGATTTCCCTGACTTTCATAGGCCTGGGCTTGTTGAACATATGCGTTGGCCTGCTTGTCTTTTTCCCGGGGAGCCTGGGATGCCTGGCAACCCCAAAGGATAATCAATAACACCCCCAAGCCGACACATGCATGTTTGCGTTTCATGGCATACTCACTTTAACGGATAATTATTAAAGGTTTTCAAGCGGGAGACAAAACGATCCATATCCCGCTTTAAAATCTGGTATCGTTTGATTTTGTAGGGGTCGGCGAAAAACGGGTTGCTACCCCGGTCTACGGTAACAGCAATTTTATACCCGGCCTGCCGTGTCAACGATTCGACCGTCTGGTTCTGCCTGCCAAACGGGTAGGAAAAAATGATAGTATCCTGACCGAGCTTTTCATCGAGGATCTGCTTGGACAGGAATATCTCCCTTTTCAGTCGGGCCAGGTAGGTCTTGCCATCCTCGTCTTTTTTCTGTTTGGAGAGGTCGCTGTGGGCAATTGAATGGGAACCGATGCTAAATCCCTCCCGCTTCAATTCCCGTAACTGGTCCCAGGTGATGGCCTGGCTGGAAACCCCCACGTAGTCGATGTATATGAACAGTGTGGCCGTAAAACCATACTTTTTCAGAATCGGGTAAGCCACCTCATACATGGAGCGATAGCCATCGTCCACGGAAATCATGACCGCCTTTTTGGGTATTGGTTTGCGATATTCCAGAAATTCAGCCAACGCTTCCGGGCCGATCACCCGGTAGCCGTTTTCCTTTAAGTATCGAACCTGCTGTTCAAAGATTTCCGCGGGCATACACAGGGGCGAATCGCAGGATGGCGCAAACCGGTGATAACACAAGATCGGGACTGTCTGGTATCCCTTGTCGGTGATGCCGGCGCGGTTCTGAATGACCAGAGGAATCACCACCAAACGGTCAACCAGAAAAGTTTCTTTTGGATTGGCATCTTCCACCATCCAGGCCAAACGTGCTTCTCCCAGATATTTTTTGGCCAGCATTTCCGGCGTTTCACCGGCTTTGAGACGATGTAGAATCCGTTCATCCGAACGGTATGCTTCTGACCGTGAAAGCGACGGGATAACGCCTGGGCCGGCACAGCCCAGGAAAGCGGCCATAGACAATAGATACAGGTGGAAAGCGGCATATATCAGCTTTGAGCGTGATCCGGCCAGGGACATGGTGACAACTCCGATACCAAATGAGAAAAGCTGCGAGAATCCGTGCCGTGTTAGAAAAGGACTCACGCTTGTCCTATCTTTCAAGAAAATCCTTAGCTTATCTACCATAGCAGCTTCTTAAATTCAATAGACGCTGCCCGTGCATACTCACCGATAGTGACTCCTCGAATGGCCGGTTTTAGCCGCGCAAGGATGGTGCAGGGCGGTTATGGCGATCAAGATCGTTGCGTGTCCGGTGGTTGATCAAAGGACTGCCTTAAAAGGAGATGTTCCTTGACAATCCATTGGTATCATAATAATTTTATGCATCAATAAAGGATTGGCTGACCGTGGCATGCTTACCCGTTAGGGCGTTTTGGCGGGTCAGCATTTCCAGATCCTGAAACATCGTGCAGGATCGAATCTTCCCCGCGGCAAACCGCGGGGAATACACTCGCTGTCGCGGTTCAACCGCGAATTGCTCCCGAGCCCAGAGGGTTGCTGACGTGAAGCCTGAAAACAAGCCTGAACGGATTAATAAGACCCGCTGGTTTATTTGCCTGATCGTCTGGTGGGTGGCGGCCGTCTTTTTTTACCTGTTCATCGCCGGCCAGGAAAACAACCGGTTTGAACGCGTGACGGCGGCAGGAATTAAAATTGTCCTGTTAAACGCCGAACAAGCCGGGCTGCCGCTGCTTGAACAGAACGTTCCGGCCCTGACTCGCCTGGCGCAGGATGTCGCCAGGGTGAAGGGGGTGATCAATGTTTCCTTCATTGATCACAAAAATAAAATAATCGCTTTCACCAACCCTGACCAATTGCTGGCGATGTCGTCAAAAGCGACACAGCAGAAAGAGGGTGTCAGCTACTGGCCCCATATACTTGATGACGGCACCCGGACGGTATGTTTTTCATCGAACATTATTTATGCCGGCACCAAAATCGGCGAAATCTTTCTGGCCATGGACGCCAGCGGTCCCGTCGGTTTGACCACAGCGTTTTTTCTGACGGCGCTGGTCAGTTTCATGCTGATTGTATTCACCTTATTGGTTCTGGATTTCCATGGGCTGCACGCGCTGAGGTCGGCCATGGGGACGAAAATCAGCGCCTGGACTGCTGGTGATGGATATCCGTCCGAGGATCGCGAAATGGTATGTCCGGTATGCGGCAGTCACAAGCCGCTGTCCCGATCATTTATGCTTCAGGCCAACTTAGCGCGCTTCCCGGTCGTTCGATCGGCGCAAAAAGAAAATGGGACGGCGCTGTTGTTGCGTGATAAAGGAGTCAATCTTCGTGAAATCTCACGCCGCGACGATCTGGGGTGGTTCCGGCGACAGATGATCCACCGATGTGCGGACATCATCAAAAAACTGTCCGGTGATTGAGATGCCCTTTGAAGAGAATGTATCGGACGGCAAGGAGAATACGCATGCCCGCCAGTGAAAAAGCGTCAACAACAATGATGTGGATGAAACAGTTGTCCACCACAACCATCAATTCAGTCACCGGAAAGGTAAAGGCATTTATGTCCGGATCCCCGATCAAGCGGCATGTTGCCGTTGGTGTGGCCGCCTGGATGGTCCTCAATCTGGTTGTTTTTTTCATCCTTCAGGGGAAAATCGACAGCGCAGAAAAGACATTTTTCAACAAGGGCGTCGATGTGGCCCTTGGCCTTTCCGATAAGAGTGGTTCGCCTATTCTATCGGCGGATATCCTCTCTTTGACCGTTGCCATTCGTGAGGTGATGGAGAACCCGGAAATTCGATATGCCGCTATTCTGGATCATCAGGACACCATCCTGGCCCATTCCGATCCGGCAAAAATAAACCTGAAGCTTAAACCCACTGCTGCGGAAACCCCGATTGACACCATCAACGGCGTTCAAATCACTTCGGGAAAGACCGATGGCCAGACACAGGTCATGATTTTTGAAACCGACGTCACCTATTCCGGGGTGAAAATCGGAAAGGTATCCATCGGCTGGGGGGCTCAGAAACTGGCAGCGTCGGTGAAAGCCGACCACCTGTTCATCATGTTGTCTCTGGTTTTCAGCCTGGCAGCCATTGCCTGCACGCTTTTTCTGCTGGAGCGAACCCTGAAAAAACGTGAGATGGCAAGGCAGAAAGCCATGGAAGGCATGACCCGGATTGGGCCATACCTCTTAACCCGAAAGATTGCGCAAGGGGGGATGGCGGAACTCTACCTGGCCGATTATCTTCGGGAAGACGGTTTCCGGAAGACGGTGGCCGTTAAAAAAGTATTGCCCCATCTGGCAGACAACCGCGATTTCATCGACATGTTCATCCGGGAAGCCCGGCTGGCAGCGCTCCTGCAGCACCCCAATGTGGTCCAAATTGCCGATTTTGGGAAAATTCAGAACGCATATTTCATCGCCATGGAATATGTGGATGGGAAGAACCTCGCCGAGATCATGGGGTTTTTAAAAAAAGGATTGCCGGTGGATATGGCGGTGTTCCTGATTCTAAAGATCAGCAGCGGCCTGCATTACTCCCACGCGCGCAGGGATGACAAGACCGGGAATCCGCTGAATATTATCCACAGGGACATCAGTCCCCAGAACATTTTGATCTCCCTGAATGGCGAAGTCAAACTCAGTGATTTCGGCATCTCCAAGGCCACGTCAGAACCATCGCTAACCCAGGCCGGCGTGATTAAAGGGAAGCTTTCCTATCTGTCCCCTGAACAGGCCATGGGGCAGGCGGTGAGCCATCAGATTGACATTTATGCCCTCGGCCTGGTCTTTTATGAAATTCTTTCCGGCAGCCGCCTCTATCGGTTCGCCAACGACATTGAAGCCATCCGCACCATCCCTCAGATGACCATCCCACCGATCATTACCAAAAGGCCGGACATCCCCCAGGGATTGAACGATATCGTTATGAAGTGCCTGGAGAAATCTACCGTCAAACGTTATCAGACCGCCCTGGAGCTAAACAACGATCTGTTGAAATTGAAGAACCACCTGGGAATTACCTACGATGCCTCGGACCTGGCACTGTTCATGCGGGCCAAATTTGAGAAACCGGCAGCGGGGCCGGAGCCGGAGCCTGTTGCCTGATTTTAGATGCGCATGATCGATAAGGCGTGGGGCTTGCCGGCAGCGGGATCTTCACTGATCTGTAAAAAAAACTCCGATAGGAAGTGAAAGGTGGAACTCAGGTGTCACAGAAATCACCGATGATCAATTACCACGGTGCGACGGACGTGGGAAACGTCCGCACCAACAATGAGGATGTATTTTATATCAGTGAAGCATGCCATTACTGCCTGGTTGCCGATGGCATGGGAGGCGCAGCCGCCGGAGAGGTGGCCAGCCAGATATTTGCCGACACTGCCAAAGCGGTGTTTGCCGGCCACGACGGTGTGTCTGAAGAGAACACCATCGCCCGGGTGCAGACCACCTTCAAGCTGTCCAACAATAAAATTCTCAAGCACGTCGGACGCCATCCCAACCATCAGGGCATGGGGTGTACCGCTGATTTGCTGGCCTTTTCTCAGGATAGCTTCATTATCGGCCATGTGGGTGATTCAAGAACCTACCGGCTGAAAAACAGCACGCTGAAGCAACTGACCAAAGACCACTCGCTGGTTCAAGAACAGCTGGATCAGGGAATCATCAGTCCGGACGAAGCTCGGCGGCACGCCATGCGTAACGTGATCCTCAGAGCTGTCGGGGTTAACGATACCGTTGCCCTGGACATTCTGAAAGGGAAGAAAAATCCAGGCGACCTTTTCCTCCTTTGCAGCGACGGGCTTACCGACATGGTCAGCGAGTCGGCTGTTTTCTCTGCGTTACGCGCAGATGGAGCACTGAGTGAAAAATCCGCGACCTTGATTCAACTGGCCAAACAGGCTGGCGGCAAAGACAATGTGACCGTTGTATTGTCCGCCGTTGTCTGATGGCAAAGGTATCAAGCATCAAAAAATCGTCGGTCCCGCCAATTTTTTGTTTTAACCCCGACCGCGCGTGCATGCCCCACTGATTATACGACGGGGGTGGCGCGCCAGCGGATTGCAGATGGCCGTCACGCGTTGTCAACCCATGTTGCCGGCAGGCAGAACCTGCCACGGGTTAAGCAACCCAAGGGTTTCGGCCTAAATATGACCCTCGATAATAAAACCGCCTTGTGTGCGGATCGCTCATATTAGCGGGTGTTATATTCAATCTCGACTGACGCCGAATGTGCTGTTTAATATTTCTGGCAAACTCCTTGCAGAATATCGGTCATCAAGCCCTATCCATTCGAAACCAATAACCGATTACTTGCAGGGAGAACCCATGGTTGAACGGCGAAAGCATAAACGTTATTCCATGCCTCGTGGCACATTTGTTATTTTAAGGAATAAATTTGATCCATTGCGCAATCATCCAAATATGAGCATCGGAGAGATTGCCATGGTCCTGTATAAATCCGAACCGGAAGCCATGGGACAGGTGACGAACCTGAGTGTTGGGGGCATTGCCTTTGGTGGCAAGACCATCGGTACACCGGATGCCGGAAACGTCCAACTCGACCTATTGATGACTGAGCAGGGCATCTATGTGCACAACATTCCTTATGCGGTCGTTCCGATAAGAAAAAAGGGTAAAAGAAAGCAAAAGGCCTTGGAATTCAGAGCAAACGCCCTGCGCTTCAAACGCCTCGACGCGGAAAAAAAAAGCCAGCTTCGGGAATTGTTGGCCCACCGTGTCGGTTAGCCATCTGCAATGGGCCTTTATCCGGAAACCTGCCGACGCGAGCGGAGAAATAAACGATGTCCACGGTTGAGTCTATCATTGAAGCGATCGATCATTTAAAACCGGTATCGGACGTTGCTGGAAAAGTCATGGCCCTTTTGGACGATCCGGATTGCGGTATGTCCGATCTGTCCGACATCATCCGCCACGAACCGGCATTGACGGCAAATATATTGAAACTGGCCAACTCGTCTTTTTTTGGTTTGCCGGGTAAAATTAACGACGCCAAGCAGGCCGTCGTCTATCTTGGCATGACCCAGGTCGTCGACTTGGTTCTATTGGTCAGTTGCTCGGAGAGTTTCAACGGATCTCATGGTGGATACGGATTAAACACCGGAGAACTCTGGAAGAGTGCTGTATCCGCTGCGATTTTGGCCAATGACCTGGCGGAGATAAAAGGGTTGAAACAGACCGGTCTCTTCTTTACGGGGGCGTTGCTGCGGGACATCGGCAAGGTTGTTTTGGATCAGCATGTAAAAACGGCAATAGAACCAATCATGAACCGTGTAACCATCCAGTCCATGACCTTCAGGGAGGCGGAGCGCCAGGTATTGGGTTTCGACCACTGCCAGGTGGGATCCATGGTGGCGAAAAACTGGCATTTCCCTGCACCGCTTCAATGCATCATTCAGTATTCCCATACGCCATTAGAAGCAAAGGGGTGCTTTTTGGAAGCGTCCATTGTCTGTATGGCTGATGCCCTGTGCCGTAAAATGGAAATCGGTCTGGGGGTCGATGATCCGTCCTACCCTGAAGATGATCGGGTCGCCCGATCAGTCGGTCTGCAACGATCTCAGATCCAGGGGGTTGTCGATGGTTTTGGCAGAAAAATGGAGCGCGTCAATGCCCTTTTTTCGATTGAGTGAGCACCGCCGGTCCGGATTGATTTCCTGCGGGATGGGCATGCTTTCGACAAAGATGCAGCGGCTTAATTTTTCTCAATAAACCAAACCCCATCTTCCTTGGATCGGCGACAACCTCGACTATTTTTCAACTGCGTCAATGAAATCCGATCCCGATTGCGCCGGACGCTTTTCCGTCCGGTATTTTTTTGTTCTAAAAGGGACCATTGAGCCGTGCAATTCTATAATCCTCAACGTAAAGCCAGGCGTTGCCTGAGGATGCCGTGCCGCTTTGACCTCACGATCGCCGCTCAGGGGGAACGCACCCCACTTTGCTATGGATATGCTGAATTGACCAGGTTGAGATTGTGAAAATTATAAAACGATGTTATTAATCAAAGGTTATACCGACTGACTCAATTTTGATTTTCGCATAAATGGAAGCTCAGGGATCGACAAGATGATGACAAAAAAATAAGCCTTCCAGATTTAGTCTTAAAGGCTTATAAATATCGCAAAAGATTGTAAGCTGTGGCGCGCCTGGCAGGATTCGAACCTGCGGCCTACGGATTAGAAGTCCGTTGCTCTATCCAGCTGAGCTACAGGCGCTTAAATAGACGCCACCCGTAACACAATGGCAAGGTCTTGTCCACACGAAAAACAGGCCTGGCAATGGTTGACGGCCATCATTGCCGATATTTTAATAATTCAAAACCCGGGTAGGGGTATGAAAAAGGCAAAAATAAAAAAAGCGAAACCATCAGCGAGTAAGAACGCCTATCGGCCAAGCGGGCGGACCAGTGACAAAGCCGTTGTTAAATACGATCCGCTTCAACGCTACCTTTCGGAGATCAGCCGCTACAACCTGCTGACCCGGGAGGAAGAGGTCTCGTTGGGCAAACGGGTGCAGGAGCAGGGTGACCAGGAGGCTGCTTACCGGCTGGTTACCTCGAACCTGCGCTTGGTGGTTAAAATTGCGCTGGAATTCCAGCGGGTCTGGATGCAGAATCTGCTGGACCTGATTCAAGAGGGCAATATCGGCCTGATGCAGGCGGTTAAAAAATTTGACCCGTATAAGAACGTCAAGTTTTCCTACTACGCCTCCTTCTGGATCAAGGCCTATATCCTCAAATTTATCATGGACAACTGGCGCCTGGTGAAAATCGGCACCACCCAGGGACAACGAAAACTCTTTTTTAAGTTAAAGAAAGAAAAGCAGAAACTCATCGAAGAGGGCTTTGATCCCAAACCGAAACTGCTTTCCCAGCGATTGGGCGTCTCCGAACGTGAAATTGTCGACATGGACCAGCGCCTGGACGGCTGGGACATCTCTTTGGACGCGCCGCTCAAGGAGGATTCAGATACCGAGCGAATTGAATTTATGAGCACGGAATCAGAATCGGCTGAAGATACGGTGGCTAAAAAGGAGATGTCCTCCCTTCTCAATGAAAAAATCGCCGAATTCAGAACCCAGATGACCGACCGGGAATTGGAGATATTTGACAAGCGAATATTTTCCGACAGCCCGGTGACGCTCCAGGAGATCGGTGACAAATACGGTATATCCCGTGAGCGGGTGAGACAGGTCGAAAAAAATGTGGTCAAAAAGATGAGGGACTATTTCAAAAAGGAAATTCCAGACTTCGAGACCTATACCGAGGGTGTCTCCTGATCGCTCTGCCTGTCACCGGGAATTCGCCTGTTTCATACGTATGGCTTTGGCCAAGCGATCCGGCTGTCTGCTTGGCCATGTTTATTGGTTGAAAGTATATTAAATGAAAAAACTGAATGTTAGATACATTTTTTTAACGTTTTGCATGATTAGTGTTGCCGGGTGTGGCCTGACGGGTTCGGGATCTCGTGGTGCGAGCTGGAAGTACCTGCCGGACGCTCAGGTTCGTCCGGTCAATGCCTATTATCTTTTTTCCGAAGCCCATCTGTCTCTCAAAAAAGGCAATCTGGATCGCGCCCTTGAATTCATGCAGCAGGCCCTGGTGAAGGATCCGGAGTCGGTATATCTGAAACGTGAACTCGCCAGTTTCTGGCTGATGAAAAAAGACACGGCAGCTGCCATTGCGCTGTTAGACGACGTTTTGGCCAGCCATCCCGATGATGTCGAGACGTTAATTTTGGCTGGACGGATTCATCAGAACATCAACCAGCCTGAAGCTGCCTTGGATGCCTTTTCACGCGCAATTGCCCTGGATCCGTCCCAGCAGAATATCTATCTCCAACTCGGCAGCTTGTACATGGACCAGGAACAATGGGATCAGGCCGAACAGGTATATGAACAGCTCGTAAAAAACTTTCCGAGATCCTACGCCGGCTATTTTTTTCTGGGTCGGATCAACGTAATCAAAGGTGATGGAAAAACCGCCCAGGCCTACTTTGAAAAAACATTGGCTCTGGAGCCCGAACTGGTGGAGTCGCGCTTCGAACTGGGGGCCTTGTATGAAACCGATAAAAGGTACGATAAGGCTGCTTCGGTATATAACGATATCCTGAAACAGAATCCCGACAATGCCCAAGCAAGCATGGCGCTGGGCCATGCTTACTATCACCAGGGTCTGAAGAAAAAGGCCGAAAAGATATTCATATCTTTGGGGAGGATGAGTCAGGAAGATCAGGAGATCGTCCGCATCCTGGTGAGAAACTACCTGGATGCCCGGGATTTTGAGGCTGCAACCATTATTATTCAAGGTATGATCAAGGGTGCGCCGGATAATTCAGACCTCAACTATCTGGCTGGCGTGGCCTTGGATGGCATGGGAAAAAAGATTGCAGCCATCGACCAGTTAAAACTGGTGGCGCCGGTCTCGCGTTTTTTTCAGAACGCCGCGGTTCACGCCGCGCTGCTTTACCAAGAGATGGAGCAGCTTCAGGCAGCCATTGATTTCCTCTTGGAAACGATCGAAAAGGATCCGAACAATCCTGAATTTCGCCTCTATCTGGGATCGTTTTACGAGCAGGTGGCGGCATACGAAAAGGCCGAAATGGCGCTGAAAGAAGGCCTTGACCTCGATCCTGAAAACCCACGCCTTTATTTCCGGTTGGGTGTGGTTTACGACAAGTGGGGAAAGAAGGAGGACTCCATTGCCGCCATGAAGCAGGTGATCCGTATAGAGCCGGACAACGCCAACGCACTTAATTATCTTGGATACACCTATACCGATATGGGTGTCAACCTGGATGAAGCGGAGCAACTGATTCGCAAAGCGCTCGAACACAAGCCCGGCGACGGGTATATCACCGACAGTCTCGCCTGGGTTTACTATAAGCGGGGGCAATACGACAAGGCCCTGCCGCTATTGGAGCAGGCGTCCAGCCGGGTCCCGGACGACCCCATCATTTTGGAGCACCTGGGGGATGTTTACAACAAGCTCGGCATGACTGAAAAGGCCCGGCAGAGTTACCGCCAATCCATTGAAAACGGCCACACAGACAAAGCGGCCGTTGAGCAGAAAATCCGGCTGCTGGCGCCATGATGGCTGCGTTTTCCTGCCTTCACCATCGATCGTTATCCGATCGCTCCCCTTATTACACGAGTGGATGGTCGGCGCTTATCCTGCTAATGGCAGCTTGGTTTCCGAGCGCCTGCGCGCGGTTTTCCCCACCGGATATCCAACGCGACCCGGCGGCGGAGCAGATGGTGGCCGGGCTGAAGTTAACCAACGCCGATCTGACCCGATTCAAATGTGTCGGGAAAATAATCATGTCCGCCCCAAAACAACCTGCACAAACCTTTCGTGCGGCCATGGCCGGCCAGTTGTCCGACCGTCTGAGAATCGACATGTTCGCTCCATTCGGTGGATCGACAGGTACCGTTTCCAGCGACGGGAAACATCTCTTCCTTGTCATGCACCCATCCCGTGAATACTATAAAAGACGTTTCGGTGGCGGCAGCCTTGAGAAAATGATTCAAATAGACGTTAGCGTGGGTGATCTGCTGGAATTGCTGGTGGGTCGTTTACCCATGGATGCTGAATTTTCGGCCCGTCTGGCGTCTGATGAGAATGACGCGCAGCCCCACCTGATACTGGTTGATCGATGGGGCAGGACCCGTCAGCGAGTTACCGTTGATGATTCCATGCATCCGGTGGCGTCGGTGTGGTTCGACAGCCACCAGAATCCGATCTATTCCATGGCGGTTGCCGGAACCCAGATCATCGACGGTTTCGTTCTGCCCAAACGAATTGATTTGTCCGGGGCATCCGGAGAACGGGTTTCGGTGACCTTGGATCGTTACCAGCCCAATGCCCGCTTCGATGAAAGTCTGTTTACGCCGCCTCCCCCGCGATCATGAGGTCACCGATGCGTTTTGCAACGGATAACACGGTTGGGAAATTGGGCCGATATCTCCGTTCGGCCGGCTTCGATACGTTGTGCCAGCATCAGAGCCGGGATAGAGACTTTTTTGACACGATTGACGGTGAGCGTATTATTCTGACCCGCACCACGTTGTTGATGTGTCGACTTGAGCGCCGTCCCCTGGTATTTATCCGGGCCAACGATCCGTTGCAGCAGATGAAGCAGGTGGTGCGAGCGTTGAATCTCGCGTGGGGCGAGGTGCATCCTTTCAGCCGCTGTCTTGCGTGCAACGATGTTATCCATCAAGTGGATCGGGAGGCGGTGACGGGACGGGTGCCTGCCTACGTCTGGCAGCAGCACCACACGTTTCATACATGCGGCAGATGCGGTCGGGTCTATTGGGCTGGAAGCCATCACGACCGAATGCGCAAACGGCTGGCAGCCATTTTCCAACAGAAAGACGAGAAAACCCATGACTATTAAACAATCCAAAAACGGCGGTTGCGGTGGTGGCAGTTGCGGCAGCAGCGGGTCACCGGACCCACAGGATCAGAACATCGACAGCGCCCTGTCAAAAATTAAAAACAAAATCATTGTCATGAGCGGAAAAGGCGGTGTGGGAAAATCCAGTTTCGCCTCCAACCTGGCTGTGGCATTGGCCGGCAAGGGCTTTTCGACCGGCCTGCTGGACGTCGATCTTCACGGTCCCAGCATTGCCGGTATGCTGGGCATCAAGGGGCTATTAGATGTCAACGAAGACCAGCAGGTGATCCCCAAAACCGCGGGCGACCATTTGAAGGTGGTTTCCATGCAGTCTTTGATGAAGGATCCCGATCAGGCCGTCATCTGGCGGGGACCCGCCAAAACCGGCATTATCCGACAATTCATCGCCGATGTGCGCTGGGAGGCCCTGGATTTCCTCATCGTCGACTCCCCGCCGGGCACCGGTGACGAACCGCTGAGCGTCGCCCAGACCATCACCGGCGCCAAGGCCTTGATCGTCACGACCCCGCAGGATGTGGCGCTTGCCGATGTGCGAAAATCGATCAATTTCTGCCGGACCGTCAATTTGGATATCCTGGGGCTGGTGGAAAACATGGGGCCGTTTGCCTGCCCCTGTTGCGGTAAAACCGTCGAACTGTTTAAAAGTCGCGGCGGTCAGCTCACTGCAGAAAACATGGGGGTGACTTTTTTGGGTACATTGCCCTTTGATCCCCAAGTGGTCAAAGCCTGCGATGAAGGAACACCCATTGCTGCCGGTGGTCATGCCGGACCCTTTGTGAATGCCCTGGAACAGGTGGTCCGGGCCATAGTCAGCAGCCTCTAATCATGGCGCGGCAGGTTTTGGCGCTGGAGGCTCGCTTGCGTGCGTGCAGCAATGTCCGCACCATCGGTGTTCGTCCCAATTTCATGGACTACAGCCAAGAGGAAGTGCGTTGGATTCGAGACGCCGGGAAAATCTACTATCCCACAGCGTTTTATGCGGATCTGTTCGATGCCGTGGGCAAACCCACTTTTCCCAGTTACCATACTTACAAGTGCGTTCAGGATAAAATCAAGCAGAGCGCGCTGTTTCAACTGGCCGGCCTGCCCCATCCCAGAACCCGCGTGTTTTATGGCAAACGGCAGCAGGCAAAAATCAGGAAATATTTTTCATATCCGTGCATTGCCAAAGAGCCGCGTGGCTCGGCGATGGGGCGGGGCGTGTACCTGATCGGCAACGACGCCGATCTGGATGCCTACACGCATGACCGGCATGTGGCCTACATCCAGCAGTATCTTCCCACAGACCGGGATATCCGGGCCGTGGTGATCGGCAGCAAGGTGGTCCACGCCTATTGGCGAATTGCCGGGGAAGGGGAGTTTCGCACCAATCTGGCCAGGGGGGGGCGCATCAGCTTGGCGCCGGTACCTGAAGCCGCCATCGCATTAGCCCTACGGGCGGCGAAAGTTTGCGGGTGGGACGATGTGGGCATGGATATCTGCTGCCACGACGGACAATTCGCCATCCTGGAAGCCAATATGAAATATGGACGGGAAGGGTTTCGGGCTGCTGGAATCGACTATTTTCAGATGATGGAGCGTATGATCGACGATGGACACATTTAAGGGGTTTTCCACTCCGCCCATACTGGACAGCCTTAAATTCAAGCTGAACCAACGGGAACGGGAGGTCTTTTCACCGGCAGCGACCTACAGCGATTCAGGTGTGCGCCGCCACCCCATCATTGATTCAGCGGCCGGATACCGGCAGGCTTTCTCCCTGGATTCGGATCGGATTCTGCACAGTCGGGCCTACACCCGCTACATCGACAAGACCCAGGTTTTTTACCTTATTCCCAACGACCACATCACCCACCGGGTGCTGCATGTTCAATTGGTCTCCAAAATCGCCCGCACCATCGGCCGATTTTTAAGGCTTAACGAGGATCTTATCGAGGCCATCGCCCTGGGTCATGATATCGGCCACACACCCTTCGGTCATGAAGGCGAGCGATACCTGTCAGAATTATGCCAAAAGGCAGGCATCGGCTACTTTTTGCACAATGTTCAGAGCATTCAGTTTTTAGATCGGGTGGAGCGCAAAGGCCGGGGATGGAACCTGTGTCTGCAAACCCTGGACGGGATTCTTTGCCATGACGGTGAGATCCATAATCGGCTGCTGACTCCCAATCCCCACAAGGATTTTTCGGTCTTCGAAGCAGAGATCGCCGCCAAGAAGGCTGATCCGGATTACCCGCTTATCCCCATGACGACCGAGGGATGTGTCGTACGGATGGCCGACACCATCGCCTACATCGGCCGTGACCTTGAAGATGCCATCCGCCTGGGCCTTCTCGTTCGCCGTGATATCCCCAAATCCATTGCCCGGATTCTGGGCAACACCAACGGGACCATTGTCTACCGCCTGGTAACCGATGTGATCCAGAACAGCCACGAGAACCATTTTGTAGCCTTCAGCCCCACGATTTCAGATGCATTGAAAGCCCTCAAAGCCTTCAATCTGGAACGCATCTACAAGAACCCGAAAAGCAAGGTGCACGCGGCGGCCATTCACCGGCTCTTTTGCATGCTGTTCGACATGCGCTTGGAGGATCTGGAGACGAACAACCGTTCATCCGACATCTTTTCAGGATTTCTGTCAGACATGTCGGACGCCTACATTGCCAATCACAGCAACCCAGAAATCGTCCGGGACTACATTGCGGGCATGACCGACCGCTATTTTTTGCACCAGTTTCCTGAACGCCTTCGACCCGTGGCCAAATAACGTAACCTTACCATAACGGTTAACTGTGAACCGATAACCGTGAACAGAATCCTTATTTCAGACCCATGAACAACCCATCTGATTCACAGTCGCATTCCCCGGCCCACTATTGTGAACGAACCTATCGACAACGGGTGCGCCGTGTGGGCCTGCATGCCTTTCGGGTTGTCTGTCAGGAGACGGACCTGATGGTCCAGGCCGACCGCGTGCTCGACCATGATGCCCGCGAACAGGTGCTTGTTTGTCGGGGGCAGATCGACGGATATATTCAGCGATATCCGGATTTTGCTGTCACCTTGGAGCCTTGGCGGGAACAGGCGTTCGCACCTGAAATCGTCCGTGAAATGATCGGAGCAGGCCTCGCAGCCGGGGTGGGGCCCATGGCAGCGGTAGCCGGTGCGGTGGCCGAAAGCGTCGGTCGAAAATTGCTCGGTTACAGTCGCGACGTGGTGGTGGAAAACGGAGGTGATGTCTTCATAAAAGCGAAAGACCCGGTGGTGGCCGGACTATTTGCCGGCAAGTCCCCCTTGAGTATGAAATTGGGGATTAAGGTGGCGCATGCGCGCGATGGTATCGGGCTGTGCACCTCTTCGGGAACGGTGGGCCATTCTCTGTCGACAGGATCGGCCGATGCCGTCTGCGTGGTTGCCCGTTCTTGTGCCCTGGCGGATGCCGCCGCCACGGCCATTGGCAACCGGATCCGGTCGTCCCGAGAAATCAAAACGGGCATCGCCTTTGGCAAACGTATCGCCGGTGTGTTGGGGGTCGTGGTGGTTGCCGGCCGTGAAATGGGTGCATGGGGCCAAGTTGAATTGGTCCCTCTCGAAGGAAAAAAAGGTTGAGTTTTGGGACGGGAAAGGATAGAGGTGCTTGATAATCAAAGGGTTTCATGGACGTTTGCGATAGCCCCGTCATTTAGTCCACCAGACCCGGCGCGACGTTAACCCCCCAACGGAAACCAGGTGGAGGAGAAACACACAATGAAAAAGGTGAAAATCGCCTTCTGGATCGTCGTCTTCGGCCTTGTTGGACTGGTCATTTTTCAGAACAAAGATTTTTTCATGTCTGAAAGCCGCCTGATGATCGACCTGGGCTTATTTTATTATGAGACGCCGTTTCTTGCCAATGCCGTTTTCTTTGTGGCCTTTTTCCTGGTGGGTATTTTGATCTCCTATTTTTTCAGCTTATTCCAACATTTCAAGGACGCCAGAACCATCAAGACGCTCAAGGCCAAGGAGACCAGCCTTGTGGAAACGGTATCGTCATTGGAAAAGCAGCTCTCCGCCCAAACGATGCCCGCTGAGCCTTCACCAGCGTCACCCGCTGAAGATGAACCCGTGGAAGTGGTTGCTGAATTGAAATGACCCGGATCGTGCCGTCGGCCGCGGCGAATTTGGAACATCGTCCTGTCATCTGCCGCCCTATTTGGGTGGCCGCCTCTGTCACCTGCCGCCTCACATCCTTAACACATTGTAAATATTCCATTATTGATGGCCCCTGTTAAAGCTACACCCATGATGCAGCAATACCTCTCCATCAAAGAGCGGTATCCTGACGCCCTTTTGTTTTACCGCATGGGCGACTTCTACGAGATGTTTTTCGAAGACGCCCACGTCGCCTCCCGTGCGCTGGAGATCACCCTGACGTCGCGCAATAAACACGATGAATCGCCGGTGCCCATGTGCGGCGTACCCTATCGGGCGGCAAAGGGATATATCTCCCGGCTGATTGAAAAGGGATACAAGGTCGCAATCTGTGACCAGGTGGAAGATCCCAAAGCGGCCAAAGGGCTGGTCAAGCGGGAAGTGGTCCGGGTTGTGACCCCCGGGATGATTATCGAGGATGAGCTGCTGGATGCAAAGACCAACAATTTCATTCTGGCCCTGTCCCGGCACCAGCATATGACCGGCCTGGCCAGTCTTGATATTTCCACCGGTACGTTCCGCCTCACCGAGACGGCCGATATAAATGCCCTTTTAGATGAAATCATGCGGGTGGCCCCCAGAGAAATTTTACTGCCCGAATCTCTGAAATCCGATGCCGCTTTCTCACCGCTTATCAAGGAAGACCGCATCAGCGCCGTGACCGTGGTGGAAGACCGTTCATTCGAGTTTGCCGGTAGCCGTCAGAGACTGCTGGAGCAGTTCGACACGCTTTCGCTGGAAGGTTTCGGATGCGAGTCCATGAAAGCCGGCGTGGGGGCCGCCGGGGCATTGATCCACTATGTCACTGAAACCCAGCGCCAGAAGATCAACCACCTTACTGCCGTCCAGACTTACTTTCTCGGGCAGTTTCTCGTCGTGGACGACCAGAGCTGCCGTAATCTGGAATTGTCGGCCAATATACGCACCGGCAGCCGTCAGGGAACGTTGCTGGGGATTCTGGACCGGACGGTCACCGCCATGGGCGGAAGGCTCATGGCTCACTGGCTGCGCTATCCGCAGCTGGATCCTGTCCAGATTCAGGTCCGGTTTGATGCGGTTGCCGAGGCCGTGGGAAAAATGCAGATCCGAAGGGAGCTTCGCGAGTCCCTCAAGCCTGTGCGGGATCTTGAGCGCCTGGGCAGCAAAATCTCCATGGGGCATGGCAATGCACGGGATCTGACGGCGTTGAAACACTCCATTTTAGCATTGACTGACATCTATAGCGCACTTTCCCATCTCTCCGCCGCCCCGTATCGGTATGAACGGGACACCACCGCTATGCAGGCACTGGCCGACCTGATCCATCGCGCCATCCGCGAGGATGCCCCGCCGGTGATCACCGAAGGGAGCATGATCCGTGAGGGATACGATAACGGTCTGGATGAATTGATCCGCATCGGCAAGGACGGTAAGGGATGGTTGGCAAAGCTGGAGGCCAAGGAGCGCAGCGCTACCGGGATCAACTCCCTCAAAGTGCGCTATAACAAGGTTTTCGGCTACTACATTGAGGTTTCCCGCACCCACAGTGAATCGGTGCCTGATCACTACGTTCGCAAACAGACCCTGGTGAATGCGGAACGATACATCACCGACGAGTTGAAGCATTTCGAATCCCGGGTACTCAATGCCGCTGACCAGCGCAACGGTCTGGAAATGAAGATCTTTGTTTCTATCCGGGATCAGGTCAAGGCGCATCACGCCGAGATCCGGGAGGTCGCCCGATTCATTGCCCGGGTGGATTGTCTGTCCTCGTTTGCCGAGATTGCCCAAAACAACGGCTATTGCCGACCGGAGATCAATACCGAGGGCATCCTGGAGATCAGGGAGGGACGTCATCCGGTGGTTGAAAAGTTAATCACCGGAGAGCGGTTCGTTCCCAACTCCATCGTCATGGACAATCAAAGTAATCAAGTGTTGATCATCACCGGCCCCAACATGGCGGGAAAATCCACAGTGCTCAGACAGGTGGCGTTGGTAACCATCATGGCTCAGATGGGATCCTTCGTGCCGGCGGAAATGGCCAATATTGCCATTACCGACCGTATCTTCACCCGGGTGGGCGCGTTGGACAATCTGTCAGCCGGCCAGAGTACTTTCTTGGTAGAAATGCAGGAAACGGCCAACATCGTCAACAACGCCACAGAGAAAAGCCTGGTGATTTTGGATGAGATCGGCCGCGGCACGTCAACCTATGACGGCTTGAGCATCGCCTGGGCCGTGGCCGAGCACCTTCATGACCTGAACGGTACGGGCACTCGCACCCTCTTTGCCACCCACTACCACGAACTGACCGAACTGGAAAACCAACTCGACCGGGTCAAAAACTACAATATCGCCGTCAAGGAGTGGAACGACGAAATCATTTTCTTGAGAAAACTGGTCGAAGGGGGTACCAATCGCAGCTATGGCATCCAGGTCGCACGGCTGGCCGGGATTCCCGAACCGGTGATCCGGCGTTCCAAAAAGATTCTTGCCCAGATCGAAGCGGGAATGCATCCTCGGGCGGCTGAACATAAAGCGGCCGAAACCGGTGGAAAAAAAAGAAAGGGGCACGTTCAATTGGGGCTGTTCAGCCCCATGGAGCGAAAACTGCTGGAATCGCTTCAGATGCTGGATTTAAGCCGAATGACCCCAATAGACGCCTTGAATATGTTAAACGAACTGCAGATCAAGGCACAATCCGTTGTGAATTGACCCTTACTCGAGTGAACATGCCGCAACTCGCCAATACATCTTTGTGTTTGATTGTTTTCCGCTTGGTGGCCCTTGCCTTGCTGATCAATGTGTCCATGGTTTGGCCGGCCTGGGCCTTGACGCCCAAGCAACAGTATTATCAAGCCGAAAAGGCCTACGCGACGCTCAAGAAAAATACCCGCTACCAGAAATACCGTGACAAGTGGCTGGCCTGTATCGATAAATACCAGAAGGTATACCGGCTTGATCCTTCCGGTCCCTGGGCCGCCGCCGGACTCTATAAATCGGGTATCCTATATTTGGAGTTGCACACGCGATCCTATCTGGACGCCGACCGACAGGAAGCGGTGAATGCGTTCCAACGGGTTATCCAACGATATCCCAAGAGCCGCTATTCCCCGAAATCCAGATCGCAGCTGGCCGATTTGGATAGGCCGGCCCCACGACCCGGGAAATCGGCTGCTGCCAGGCATCTCAAAAAAGCCCTTGCCGAGTATGATCAGTTGATGGCCAGCGCTGAGAAACAAAAATATCGGGATCAATGGGAAAAATGTGTCGATCACTTTCAAGTGGCTTACCGATCGGACGCCAGGGGTCCCGATGCGGCCGAATCGCTGTATATGACCGGATTGCTGTTTAAGGGGTTGTCGGACAAGTCTCATCGTGAGGCGGATCTCGACCAGGCCATGGAATACTTCCGGCGGGTGAAGCGAGAGTTTCCAGGCAGCGCTTTTGCCAAAAAAGCCGACGATATGCTGGCCGGTAATCTTTCCGGGACCGCTGCAACGATCGATGTGGGTGACCCACTGGCGAGTATCATCGCCCAGAATCAAAACGATTCAGAGGCTGGCATGTCAGATGCGTCAATGCAGCAGCAAACCGGCCTGGTGACCTTGCAGGGACTGCGATTCTGGTCCAACCCCAGCTATACCCGGATTGTTATCGATGCCGACCAGGAGACCCGGTTTTCACACCGATTGCTGAAAAAAGATCCCGCCATCAAGAAGCCCCAGCGGCTGTATATCGACCTGAGCAAGAGCAGGCTGGGCAGGGACATCCAGAAGTTTGTCCCCATTAACGATGAATTGCTCAGCGATGCGCGGGCCGGGCAGTACACCGGTGAATCGGTCCGAATTGTTGTGGATATCAAGTCTTTTAAAACCTATAAAATTTTTTCCCTGAAAAATCCCTTTCGCATCGTATTGGATGTGTGGGGGGCCGATTCAGACCGACAGGCCGCCGGCCCGTCCACCTCACCCAGACGGCCTTCCACGGGT
>Ga0272441_10005874_pt1 | contig 21007 bp, 13 predicted proteins | sample SSMProp6N_FD_193582 | JGI IMG/M metagenome (GOLD analysis project Ga0272441, IMG submission 193582) | Marine sediment archaeal communities from Little Sippewissett salt marsh, Falmouth, MA, United States - SSM-Prop-6N | ecosystem: Environmental > Aquatic > Marine > Wetlands > Sediment ...
CGATGCGGATGTCCAGGGCCGCTCCCCCGTGGCCGGAGACACCGGCAACGACGAGGCGGAACGCCGTGGCGTGGGGGAAGGCGGTGTGGAGGGTGACGGGGTTGTGGAGGGCGCGATGGTTGCGCAGGCCGTGGAGGATGCGGGGCAGGGTCTTCGGCTGGTCGAGCCTGCCGCGGGGGCTGACGTGCAGGGCGACCGGGGCGTTGAAGGGTGCCGGCTTGAAGCCGCCCGACGTGGGGGCGAATGCGATGGGGCCGAAGCCGTGCTCGGGGTCGGGCGCTGCGGAGACGGCGGCTCCCTGAGAGGGCTGGAAGCCTTCGCGAGGCCAGTCGATGCCCTCGGTGAAGGCGGCGACGGAGCGGAAGGCGGGCCAGATACCGTGCTCGTCGATCCACTGCCACCACCAGCTCATGGCGGTGCCGCATCCGCCGGCGAGGGTGGCAGCCCAGAGGCCGTTGTGGAGGCTCACGCCCCGGCTGTCGAGCGAGGCGTATCGGTTTTTCCTGCGGCCGAACTCGCCCATGAGCACGGGCTTGCGGTGGCGGCGCAGGCGGGCGTGGGCCTCGGCCACCAGGGCGGCGAAGGACTGCTCGCCGTCGATGTACTGGTGGCGCTGGACGACGTGCATCTGGGGCTGCTCCCACAGGACGTCGTCCTCGATGCCGGCGAAGCTGCTGGTGATGAGGTGCTTCTGGGGGTCGAGGGCGTGGAGGGCGGCGCCCATCTCGCGGTGCCAGGCACGCACGGCCTCGGGGGTCTTGCGCCAGCCGTCGGTGATGTTGACCTCGTTGAAGAACTCCCAGGAGTGGATGTGTGGGGAGTGGCCGTAGCGTGCGACAAGGTAGCGGAGCTTGGCGCGGTACTGCTCACGGGCCTTGGGGGCGGTGAAGAAGCCCTCGGCGCGGGTGCAGGGGCCGCCGCGTGCGGCGTTGTAGGGGGAGTTGGGCCAGTCCGAGTTCTGGTGGAATGAGCAGACCTCGCGGAAGTCGCTGATGCAGGCCATGATGTAGACGCCCCTGCGGGCGCACAGGTCGAGCAGGGCGTCGAGCTGAGCGGCGCGGGCCTGGTCGTAGCGTATGGGGCCGGAGTCGGCGGTCTCGATACCCATGGTGCGTGGGGAGAGCCAGATGCGTATGAAATTGCCGCCGTGGTCGGCGAGGCGCCCGACGTAGTGGCGGTAGGTATCGAGGTCGCGGCCGAGGAGGTTGATGCCAACGGCGAAGAAGGGCTTGCCGGAGCCGAAGGCCAGATAGCGGGGGTCGGTGGGGCTGGCCCGCAGGAAGCCGGGGGCCGGGCCGTCGGCGACGGGGAGCGGCGTCCAAGGGCCGAAGCGGACGCCCGCGGCGTCGCGGACGCGGGCTCGGAGCCGGTAGGTACCCGCTTCGCCGGGTCGCAGGCGGATGCGCCAGTGGGGCGGATGAGCGGGCTTCCATTCGAGCGGCGGCTGGGCAGAGGGCAGGCGCCAGATCAGCTCGCGCCACGTGCCCGGCTCTGCTCCTTCGACGGCGCGGATGGGGCGCTGAAGCTTCCGCCCGTCCTCGGTCCAGAACTCGATGGTGGGCACGCCCTGGCCGAGGCCGCGCAGTGGGCAGACCCAGGCCCGGATCTCGCCGAAGCGAGACCAGTCCGCCCCGCCGAGCTTGAGGGATGCGCCGGGCCACCGGGAGTCGCCGATGTCGACCGCGATGCGCAGGCTGCCCTTGCCGGCGTGGACGCGCTCGGCCTCGATGGAGAGGTCCGAGTCCTGCGGGAGCCATTTCTGCCCGCCCTCGAAGTCGTCGATGACCACACGCTCGCGCGTCTTCGTGTCCACGAGCGCGAGGTCGTCGACGAGGAACTCGACGGCGGTGCCCTTGCGCCAGTGGGCGGCTCCAACGAAGATCCGCATGGTCTTCGCGAGGCGCGGGGTGGCGGGTGCCCGTGCGGCCTCGCAGGGGGTGATGTGGAAGCCGGGCACGGTGAGCTTCGCCCCCGAGGGGGCTTCGAGCTCGGCATCGAGTCGGACGACGGCGGGGTCGTAGGGATTGGGGTAGCGGCCGAGTCCCTGGACGCGAAGCTCGACGAGGCTCCCCCGCGCGGGCGACGGGGTGAGTGGCTCGAGGGCGAGCGGCTGGGCCTCGGCACCGTAGGCGGCGGCAGCCACAAGGAGGAGGAGAGCGGGCTGAGGTCGCATCACGGGGCTCCGGGGGCGTGGGTGGCCGTTCAGTGCCTGAAGAGGCGCACGAGGCGCCCGACGCCGAGGCCGACGTAGCCGGCCACGAGCATGGCTCCGAACCCGAGCATGCTCAGCACGGCGGGCATGGGCTGCCCGGCGGCTCGGCCGTAGAGGTAGCCGACGACGACGAGTGCCACAATGGCGGGCGCGGCGCGGATCCAGAGGACCCGCCCATCGCGCCGAATGGACACGAAGAGGACGACGGCGGAGCCGAGCGACCACGGCAGCACGATCAGATAGTCGCGAAGCGAGCGGGGTGCGCAGGCGAACGGGATGGCGAGGAGCCCGCCGAGCACGAAGGTGCCGAGCATGAAGGGCACGTAGTCCGCAGGCAGGAAGAGGCCGGCTCGGCGGGCCTTTTTCCGCGGTGCTGGGCGGGGAGTGGCCACGGGCAGACCTCCGGCGCGCTCTCGGCGACCTGGCTCGGCCACGCGTGCGGTGTGGTCAGTGAACGCCGAGGGCGAAGCGCTGGCGGGGGGTGTGTGGGTAGTCCTGGAGGATCATCGCCTCGAGAAGCCGGTCGCGCAGGCGCTGGCGGACGTGGCCGAAGCGGGCGTCGTAGACGAGGTTCTTGGTCTCGTCGGGGTCGTCGCCCAGGCGGAAGAGCTGCTCGCCCGCGCCGGCGGGGTAGAGGGTGTAGCGCCACTCGGGGGTGCGGACGGTGCGCGCCCAGCGGGCGGTCGTGCTGTCCGTGATGTTGTTGTAGCTCTCGATGTAGGCGGCGTCGCGCCAGTCCCTGGGGATGATGCCCTTGCACAGGGTGACGAGGGATCGGCCGTGGAGCGATTCGGCGGTGCCCTTGTGGTAGGGGCCGAGGATCTCGGCCTCGGGGGCGGGCAGGCCGGCGAGCTCGAGCACGGTGGGGCAGATGTCCTCGAGCTGCACGATGGCGCTGCACGTCGTGCCCTGGGGCAGGCCCGGGCCGGCGATGATGAGTGGGACGCGGACGCAGGCGTCGTAGTGGCGCTCGCCCTTGCCGCTGAACCCGTGGTCCATGAGCAGCTCGCCGTGGTCGGAGAGGAAGAAGAAGTAGGTGCTCTCCCAGCGTCGCTCGCGTTCCAGGGTGTCGATGATCTTGCCGAGCTGGTCGTCCAGGTGGGCCACGTCGGCGAGGTAGTAGTGGCGGTAGGTTCGCCAGGAGTCGGGGATCTCGCGTCGGGCGGACTCGCTGTCGGCGAAGCACGAGGGGGGTCTGGGGTCGGTGACCCACTCGGGGGGGATGGGCTCGGGGATGTCGCGGGGGTCGGGCCGCTCCATGTAGTCCTCGGGCGGGCAGAAGGGGCTGTGGGGCTGCACGTAGCTGATCTGGGCGAGGATGGGGATGCTGGGGTCGAACTTCTCGATGAACTCGATGGCGCGGCGGGTGATCCAGGCGGTCTGGGTGGCGTTCTCGGGCAGGGGGTTGCAGTAGTAGCCGGGGGTGCCGTCGGGCCATCGGGCGGTGGTCCAGTTGAAGCTCTGGCGCATGGTGCGAGCCCGCGAGGCGAGGTCCTCGCCCCTGGGGCCGTAGCGGGCGAGCTCGGGGATTTCGGTGGCCCAGATGGTGGCGAGCGCGGTGTCGACGAGGGCGGGGTACTGGGCGTCGAGCCAGTCGAGCCACTCGCCGGCGCGCGGGTCCTCGGTGTTGTCCACGAAGTCGAAGCCGTAGGGGGTGTAGTCGGGGTGGAGGGAGTGGAAGTGGGAGTGGAAGTGGAGCTTGCCGAAGCCTCCCGTGCGCCAGCGTCGCTTGTGGAGGATCTGCATGAAGTTGGGGATGGCGGGGTCGAGCTCGTAGCCGTTCTGGAGCACGCCGTGCCCGCGGGTGGTCAGGCCGGTGGCGATGGTGGCTCGTGCGGGCATGCACAGGGGGTTGCTCGTGAAGGCCTGGGTGAAGGAGACTCCGCGCTCGCGGAGCCTCTGGATGTTGCGCATGGGACAGGCTTTGAGGCTCTGGCCCTCGATCCATTTGGCGGAGAGCTGGTCGCACATGAAAAAGACGAAGCTGGGGCGGTTGTCGGGCATGCCTGGTGTCCCCACAGGAACGTGGATGGGCGGGGTGTCACACGGCGGGGCGGGCTGGGCTAGTCCTCCTCGAAGACGACGTTGCTGGTTTCGAGGAGGGTTCCCTGGAGGCGTTCGCGCTCGACGGCGGACACATTGAGGTCGATGAGGGCACGGAGCCTTCGGCGCTCGGCCTCGGCGAGTGCGGCCTGCGCGTCGAGCACGTCCTGGCCTGTTCCCACGCGTGCCTCCCGGAACCGGATCTCCTCGGCTCGCAGGCGCTCCTCCTCGGCGGCGACCGAGGCGTCGGCGGCGCGGAGCCGCCCGGCGTTGGTGGCCTGCTGGCGGACGCCGTTGCGGACTTCGAGCTGGATCTGGCGCTCGAAGGCGCGGAGGTTGAGCACGATCTGGCGGCGTTCGAGCTGTGCGCGGCGCAGCCGAGACTTCGCGGCGCGGTTGCCGAGCGGATACTCGAAGTTCAGCCCGATGGCCCAGTTATAGTAGTCCATGGTGCCCATGTAGTGGTCGGCCGCATTCCAGGAGGTGCCCCGGCCCGTGTGTCCGCCGGAGAGCTGGAAGTCGAGGCGGGGGAGAAGCTCGTTGCGGCGGACGAGAAGCTGGAGGTCCTGGTTCTCGATGGCGATCCTGGCGGCCTGGTAGTCGGGCCGGCGGGCGAGGCCGGTCTCGACCGCCTGGTCGACGGCCGGGATGGGCAGTTCCTCGGGTGGCTGCGTGGTGGGGATGAAAGCGACATCCCAGATCTTGGGGTCGGCGGCGAGGTCGGTGATGACCTTGAGGGCTTCCTCCGTGTCGTGGATGGCGTCCTCGGCGACGACGATGTCCTCCTGCCGGATAGCGACCTCGGCCCGGGCTTGTGCAACGCTGGGGTCGCGCTCGCCGAGCACGCCGGCCTCCACGCGTGCCTGGACCTCGCGCTGGAGGTTTTCGGCGCGTTCGAGGGAGCGCTGGAGCAGTTCGCGGTTGCGGATGGAGAAGACGAGCTCCCAGTAGACCTGCTTGGCGTCGGACACGGTCTTGAGGGCGACGTCGCGGAGCTGTGCCTGGGCGATGCGGCGCTCGTTGCGTGCGGTGGCGATGCCCGCGGTGTTCACGAGCACGCCGAGGCCGCGCAGGAGCGGCTGGGTGAGGGTGAACCCCCACTCTTCGTCGTAGGAGGGATCGATCTCGGTGACCTGCGAGTCGCTCCACTCGCGTGCGGCGCCGGCGTGCACGTCGACCGTGGTGCCGAGGGGGAAAAGCTTGGCAACGCCAAGGACGGACTGCGCCGCGTCCTGTTCGCCGCCGAGGGCCCCGGTGCGTGGCCGCTCCTTCGTCCTGGCCCGCGAGAGCTGGCTGTAGGCCGTGGGGTCGAAGATGGACATCTGCTCGACGACCACGGTGTCGGCCCGCTTCGGGTTGATTTTCTCGGCGGCGAGCAGGATGTTGCGCTCGAGTGCGAGGCGGACGACTTCGTCGAGTGCGATGGGCCGTTGCGGGCGTTTCGGGGCGGGCTCGCCGGCGAGAGCCGAGCCTGCGACGGCAAGCAGCATGAGCATGGTCCCGATGCGTTTCATCTGTTGGCCTCTCGTGTGGTCGGTCGCGCGCATATGCCCGGCCGCAGGGGTCCGCGTGGGCATCCGGAGGAAACGGCCAGAGGGTATTCTACCGATGGCATCCGGGCTCCGCAAGCGCCAATTGGCCGGTGCCCGTGCCCACTCACTCGATGCCGAGCAGGCGGGTGGTCACGTCGTCGCCCACGTCCACATGGGTCTTCATGGTCTTCCCATAGCGTGCGGACGACATGTCGGGGAGCACTTCCTCGATGACGACTCGGCCGACGAACCGCTGGCCGCGGTGGACGATGAAGCCGTAGCCAGGGCGGACGGCGTGGAGCTGGCCAACGTCGAGGACGATGACGCCGAGCATCTTGTCCACGGCGGTGACCTTGCCGCGGATGAGAGCGGGAGCGGTGGTGCCGTCGGTGCGTCCCCTGGGCAGGAGGGTGGCCACGGGGCCGGCCGTGGGGTCCGGTGCGGCGGGCGGCTCGGCCCGGGGCCAGAGCGTGCAGCCGGAGGCGAGCAGGAGGGTGGCAAGGACACCCCAGGCGGTTCGCTGCGCCGTGTGCATGGCAGGCTCCTTTGCGGCGGACGTGGCGGGAGCGGCCGCCCCGCCGCATGTCCTATGATACCGTGCCGGGAGCGGGAGTGGAAGCGCTCGGCGCGGCGGTCACGTGCCGATGCCGAGGAGGCTGCCGAGCTGGTAGACGAGGAGGGTGAGCACGTAGGCAAGGGCGGTGAGGCCGAGGAGCTGGAAGATGGCCCAGCCCCAGTGGCCGCTCTCGCGGCGGATCATGACCACGGTGGCCATGCAAGGCATGCTGACGAGGCAGAAGAGCATGATGCAGAAGCCCGTGAGGGGGCTGTAGTCGTGGCGGAGGTGCTGGCGGAGAGCATCGCGATTGGCCTCGCCTGAGCCGACGGCGTAGACGATGCCCATCTGTGCGACGAAGGCCTCCTTGGCGACGAAGGCTCCGATGAATGCGGTGCCGATCTTCCAGTCGAACCCGAGGGGGCGGAGTGCAGGCTCGATGGCGCGGCCGGTGCGTCCGGCCATGGAGTGGGCGACGCGCTCGGCGGCCTGCTCGTTGCGAATGGCCTCGAGCTCGGCGAGGAAGGCGGGGTGGACGCGACGGTGGAACGCTCGCGCGGCGGCGCACGCGGCGGGGTCGCGGCTCGCGAGCTCGGCCAGGCGCTGGTCGCGGCGGGCGGCCATGGCCACCAGGAGGGGAGATTGCTCGACCGTGCGGCGGTCGGCGAGGATGCGATCGAAGTCGGCCAGGACGCTGGCGACGGCCTCGCGAAACTCGAGGAAGCGCTCGATGCGGGGGCCTTCGAGGGTCTTGCGCAGCTCGGCGAGGACGGTGTCGCGCCGCTCCGCGGCCTCGCGGAAGCCGCGCTCGTGCTCGTGGAAGCGGTCACGAGCGGCCACCACGTCGACCTCGGCCTGTGCGAGGCGCGCGAGGGCGTGGCCGCCGTCGGGGATGCCCAGCGTCTCGGCCAGCTCTTGCACGCCGTCCACGTAGGCCTGGGCGGCGGCGGCCCGGCGGGGGGCGAAGGCGCGGTCGAGCCCCTGCTTGCGCGGATAGGTGGTGAGCACCCAGAGCACGATGGAGAGGGCGAGAATCACCGTGCCTGCCTTCCGGATGTAGAGCCACGCCCGCTCCCACATGTGGATGAGCAGGCCGCGGACGGTGGGCAGGCGATAGGGCGGCAGCTCGATGACGAGCGGCGTGGTCTCGCCGCGCAGGATGGTGACCCGGAGGAGCTTCGCGGCCACCACGGCCAGCACAATGCCGACGAGATAGATGATCATGTACATCACCGGCTGGAGCCGCAGTGTGAGCACCCCGAGGTCGAGGAGCACCTTGTCCGCGAAGAAGGCGCCGACGATCACGGAGTAGATGACGAAGCGGGCGCTGCAACTCATCAGGGGCACGACGAGCATGGTGGTCAGGCGGTCGCGGCGGGTGTCGAGCGTGCGGGTGGCCATCACGGCGGGCACCGAGCACCCGAAGCCGATGAGCATGGGGATGAAGCTCTTGCCGTGGAGGCCGATCTTGTGCATCAGACGGTCCATGATGAAGGCCGCGCGGGCCATGTAGCCGCTGTCCTCCAGGAACGAGATGGCCAGGAAGAGGAGCATGATGTAGGGCACGAAGGTGAGCACCCCGCCCACGCCGGCGATCACCCCGTCGCACAGGAGGGCTCGGAGCACGCTCGGGGATGCCTTCGGCCACAGGCTGGCCAGCGCTTCCGAGAGCCAGCCGAAGAGGGCCTCCACCCAGTCCGTGGGCGCCGCGCCGAACGCAAATGTGAACTGGAAGGTCAGGTAGGTGAACAGCAGGAAGATGGGGATGCCGAGCACGCGGTGCATCACCACCGCATCGATGCGGTCGGACATCGAGTGGCGTGCCTCGACGGTGCGGACGACGGCCTCCTGGCAGGCGCCGGAGATGAAGCCGTAGCGGCGGTCGGCAATGACGATTTCGGGGGAGTCGCCGAACACGGTGTGGATATGGCGCCGCGAGGCCGAAGCAGCTTCGAGCAGGCGGCTGTCCGCGCCGGCCAGGCGCTCGATTCGCTCGCGAACGATCGAGTCGTCCTCGAGGAGTTTCACGGCGAGCCACCGGGCTCGGAAGTGGCCGGTGAGCTGCGGGTGCTCCTCGACGAGGGGGATCAGGCGGGCGATCTCCTCCTCGATCTCGCGGCCGTAGGTCACCTTCACGTACTCCGGCACGTCGCGCCCCTGGGCACGGGCCACCACGGCGTTGCACAGCTCGGCCGTGCCGCGGTTCTTATGGCCCACGGTGGGCACGATGCGCGCGCCGAGAAGCTCGCTGAGCCGAGGCGCGTCGATCGCGAAACCGCGCCGCGCCGCCAGGTCGCTCATATTCAGCGCCAGAACCAGCGGGACCTGAAGCTCGATGAGCTGGGTGGCCAGGTAGAGGTTCCGCTCGAGGTTCGAGGCATCCGCCACGTCGACCACCACGTCTGGACGCTTGTCGATCAGGAAGTCGCGGGCCACGACCTCCTCGATGCTGTAGGCGGTGAGGCTGTAGGTGCCCGGCAGGTCGACGATCTCCATGCGCAGCGCGCCGTGCTGGCGCACCCCCTGCTTCTTCTCCACGGTCACGCCGGGGTAGTTGCCCACATGCTGGCGGGCGCCGGTCAGGTTGTTGAAGATGGTGGTCTTGCCGGAATTGGGGTTCCCGGCAAGCGCGACGACGATGCGTTCAGCCACGATGAACCGCTTCTCCAGAAGCCGCCCGGCCGCCTACTGCACGATGATCTTGCGCGTCATGCCGCGCCCGAGCGCCAGCCGCGTGCCGAGCACCTCGACCATCGCCGGCCCGCGGCCACGGTTGTTCAACACGCGCACCTGCGACCCAGGCACAAGCCCCATGGCCGAGAGACGCGCGACCAGTCCCGGCCCCGCGTCGATGCACACGAGGCGGACGCTCGAGCCTTCGGCCACGTCGCACAGGAACCTGCGGAGGCCACCCGAGGCCCCGTCTGCACTCTCCGTCATCGGCAAGGCCGTCCTACCATCGCACAGCCCGTGCGGCCCGGCAAGACCTTCGCTGAAGCGGGGCCTGGCTCGGCATGGCACCGCCGCGTCAGCCGTCCTCCGCGGCGCGGCGCGCGCGCACCTCCGCCAAGCACGCCTCGACACACTGCTCGCAGTTCCCCAGGTGCTCGCCCTGCTGGCACGCGTGGGCCATGCCGTGCACCCACTTGACGGCGGCACGGGGGCACTGCTCCGCGAAGTCCACAAACTCGATGAGCCGGTCCAGCACCACGCCCTCGATCGCGTGCTCCATGTGACACGCGTTGCGCTCGGACGTCTCGCGGTCCAGACCGAGGAACTCGCACAGAAAGCTCGTGAGCACCTCGTGGCGACGCACCATCTCGCGTGCGATGATCTCGCCCGTCGTGGTCAGCGTCACGTAGCTGTACGGATCGTGGTTCACCAGACGCTTGCCGGCCAGGGAGCGAAGGGCGCCCGTCACCGAAGGCATCTGGACGTTCAGACGGGCGGCGATATCCTTGACGCGCGCCACCCGTTTCTCCTCGACGAGGTGATAGATCACTTCAAGGTAGTCTTCAAGGCTGGCCGACAGTGAGTTTGCAACGGACATCGCACCACCGTGAGAAAAGTTTGGCTTGCCTAATAATATACGCCGCGGCAAAGCTTGTCAAGCGTATTCCTCACATTCCACACGCACCACACACGTGGTGGCCTGCTTAAGAGCTGTCCAGAGAGAGACTTACGCGCTATCGGACCTGCCAGGGGCGCCCCCTGGCCGCAAGCATCGCAATGGCGGCAGATCAGCGTGTGGTGGAGGCGCACAATTGACCGGTCTGCGGCGCGCCGCTATAATCGCGCGAAGTCAGGAGCGAGGCTTTGAGTGCAACGTCTCTGCTATTCCGCGGGCAGCACGAGCGGCGGGCGGGCCGGCCCGAGGCCGCGCTCCATCGGCTTGAACGAGCCGCCGAGCTGGCCCCCGACTCACCACACGTGGCCCTGCATCGTGCGCTGGCACTGGCCGATTCCGGCCGGCTCGACGCGGCGTTCGAGGCCCTCGAGAGCGCGGGGACACGGTGGGCGGAGAACCCTGTGTTCCCGCTGTTCCACGCCGTGCTGCTGATCGAGGCCGAGCGCCTGGACGAGGCGGAGGCGCGGGTGGCCGAAGCCCGCACCCGCTCACCCCGCAACATGCTGGTAGAGGCGTGCTCAGCGCTGGTGGCCATGCGGCGCGGCGCCATCGAGGCCCCCCTGCGCCGTCTCGGCGCGGTGGGCTTCACAGACAACCCGCGGGTCCTGGCGTCCATCCTCACCGAGGTCGAGGCGGAGCTGTTCCGCCGGTTCGGTGCAGACACCGATCCCCCGCCGCCTCCACCCGACGTGGTGCCTGAGCCCAACGAGCGGATGCGCCGGGGCAATGCGAAACGGCTGGCGGCGCGGGGCCTCTCGCGGCTCGAGAAGGGCAATGCCCCCGGAGCGTGGCCGCTCCTGGTGGTGGCCGCACAGAAGAATCCATCGCTCCGCGACGTCTTCGCCTACCTGGGATTCGCCGCGTTCGACCTCGGAAGATACGACGAGGCGCTCGGCTACCTGGGCCGGGTGATCGAGGGCTCAGCCGTCCGCGAATCGGTCCTCCTCCACCGCGGGGCCTGTCTCTATCGCCTCGGTCGCCACGCCGAGGCCCTGGCCTCCCTCGAGGCCGCCCTGGAAGCAGACGTGTTGGGCAACTACACCGCGTGGATCCACCTGTTCACGGGGCGGACGCTCGTGGCGCTCGACCGCACGCCCGAGGCACGCCCCCACTTCCGCGCCGCGCTCGAGGTGGAGGGCGACCTGGGCATGGCACGCCTCGAGCGGGCGCGCGAGTTGCTCGGCCTGGCCGTCGCCGACGGCCCCCCGCGAGGCTTCGACGTGCTGGACGACGGCCCGACCACCCTGATCGTGCGGCCGGCCTACGCCGAGGCCGTTCGCGAGCGACGGCCCGCGACCACCGCCGGGCCGCCGAAGTACGGCCGCGCGCCCCTCGAGCGCGTGGCACTCCCCGATGGCGTGGCACTCGTGCGCCACTGCCACCGCGGCGGCCTCCTGGCACGCATCCTGGGCGACCGTTATCTCGACGGCGGCCGCTTCGTCCGCGAGGCCGCTGCCGCCGAAGCCCTCCGCCAGCGCGGAGTGCCCACCCCCGAAATCATCGCCATCGTCCAGCACAGGGCCTTCCCCGGCGTCTACCGAGCAGACGTGATCACCCGCGAGGTGCCCGACAGCCGCGACCTCGCGGAGGCACTGGCCACGCTGCCTCCCGGCGAGGACGGCGTCGCACGCAAGCGCGCCCTGATGGAAGCGACCGCCCTCCTGCTGCGGCGCATGCACGACGCGGGCCTCCGCCACGCCGACCTCAACGCCCGCAACCTGCTCATCACCGCCGACGGCACGGCCATGATTCTCGATCTCGACCGCGCGGAGCTCGCCGACGAGCTGCCCCAGCGCGACAGGGCCGCCGCCTTCGCACGCCTCTATCGCTCCCTCCACAAGCTCGGCCTCGCACCCGAACCCGTGAGCGACGACGACTGCGCCGCCTTCTACGACACCTACGCCGGCGACGACCCCGTGCTCCGCGGCCACGCCGCCGAAGTCCTGGCCATGTGCCATCGCGACTTGTGGCTCCACCGCCTCGGCTGGCGCAAGGTCGCTCCCCCCACAGCTCCCGAGAACACCGAGGGGCGGGCCAGCGATGTGCACTGAGTCCCAAGCCGACCCCCACACGCCACAATCCCCCACTGCCGCCCAAGCCGGCGATCTCGCCGAAGCCCAACGCATCGCCATCGTCCGCCTCAGCGCCCTCGGCGACGTGGTGAACACCCTCCCCGCGCTCACCGCACTCCGCCGAGCCTGCCCCCACGCCGTCATCGCCTGGGTCTGCGAGACGGTCGCAGCGGGTGTGCTCGAAGGCCACCCGCTGCTCGACGAGCTGATCGTGCTCGACCGCAAGGCATGGACGCGATCGCTCAAGCACCCGCTCCAGGCGCCCGGCGTGCTCGGCAAGCTGCGGCGGTTCGCCAGCTCGCTCCGCGCGCGCGGGTTCGACGCGGCCATCGACTTCCAGGGCAACCTCCGCAGCGGCGTGGTCACCTTCTCCACCCGCGCCCCGCTGCGCGTGGGCCTCGCCCGACGCCACGGCAAGGAGCTGAGCTACCTGCTCGTCAACCGCCGGGTGGACCTGCCCGACGGGCCGCTCCACCGCGTCGAGCGCGGCCTGAGCATCGTCGCCGCACTGGGCATCGACACGGCACAGGCCGCTCCCGTCGTGCCCGCGACCGACGCGGATCGCCAGCGCATCGGTGCACTGCTCGAGGCCAGCGGCCTCGCCGACGCCCCCTTCGCCGTCGTCCACGCGGGCACCAGCGCCTTCGGCAGCTACAAGAAGTGGCCCGCCGAGCGATGGGCCGAGGTGGCCGCCCGCCTCCAGCGCGATGCGGGCCTCCCCACCCTCCTCACCCACGGACCCAGCCCGAGGGAGACCGAAGAGGTGGAGGCCATCGCGCGCGAGGCCGGCGACGGCACGACCGTGGCCCCCCTGCTCTCGCTGCGCGAGCTGGCCGAGCTGTTCCGCCGCTGCCGCCTGTTCCTCAGCCCCGACACGGGACCGATGCACCTGGCCTCGGCGGCCGGGGCGCCCGTGGTGGCCCTGTTCGGGCCGAAGGACCCGCGCGTCTACGGCCCCTACTTCGGCCCGCGGGCCATCGTGGAAAAGCCGCTCGACTGCCGCCCCTGTCGCAAACGCTCGTGCGACGACCCCCGCTGCATGCTCACCATCACGCCCGACGACGTGACGGCCGCCGCGGCGGCACTGATCGAGCAGACCACTGCGGGGAGTGCCGCCCCCCACCCACAGTCCTGAGGAGACCAGCCCATGGCGATCCCCACCACGTGCAAGGCCGCCTACCTGGAGAAGCCCGGCCAGATCGCCTTCCGCAAGGTGAAAGTGCCCAGGCCCAAGCCCGGCGAGGCCCTCGTGAAGATCGAGGCCTGCGGCGTGTGTGGCTCAGACGTCCACTACTACGCCCACGGGCGGATCGGCGACTTCGTGGTCCGCAAGCCGCTCATCCTCGGCCACGAGTGCGCCGGCACCGTGGTCGCCGTCGGCCGCCGCGTCGAGAACATCCAGGAGGGCGACCGCGTGGCCGTCGAGGCCGGCGTCACCTGCGGCTCCTGCGACCACTGCCGCGCGGGCCGCTACAACCTGTGCCCCCACGTCGTCTTCCTCGCCACACCCCCGGTGCACGGTGCCTTCGTCCAGTACCTGGCCCACCCCGCCTCGTGGCTCCACAGGCTCCCCGACGCTGTGAGCTTCGAGGAGGGCGCCATGCTCGAGCCCTTCAACGTGGGCCTCTACGCGGCCAGGCTGGCCCGCGTGGAGCCGGGGGCCTCCGTCGCCGTCCTCGGCTCCGGCCCGATCGGCCTCACCGCCCTCCAGGCCGCCAGGGCGCTCGGAGCAGGCACCATCATCGCCACGGACGTGGCGCCCGCCCGCCTGCGCCTGGCGAGGAAGCTCGGAGCCGCACACACTATCGACGCCCGCAAGCACGACCCCGTGCAGGCCATCCTCGACCTGACCGACGGCAAGGGAGCCGACGTGGTGTTCGAGGCGGCGGGCACCGTGGGCACCACGCAGCAGAGCGTGGCCGTGGCCAGGCGCGGCGGAGCCATCGCCCTGATCGGCATGGGCACCCAGGCACGCTTCGAGATGCCCGTGCTCGACATTATCGTCAAGGAGCTGCGCCTCACCGGCCAGTTCCGCTACGCCAACCTCTATCCCCCCGCCATCGGCCTCGTGGCCAGCGGCGCGGTGAATCTCGCGGCCATGGTCAACAGCCGCTACCCCTTCGCCCGAGTGCCCGAGGCCATGGCTGCCTGCGCCAAGGGCGATGCGAAGACGATCAAGACGATGATCGTCGACTTCTGACCGCGCGGACGGCGCAGCACCCGGCTGGAATCGCGCGCGGCGCGCCGATATAATCGGGGAGTGGAACGCTCTTCCCCAATCTCCCTGCCTTGCCACGGAGGCGAAGGTGATGAACCGGACTCCCGCACTCGCCCTGGGCATGATGCTCTGCGGCTTCGCCTGCACACCCGCGGGGGACGCTCCGCTCGGCGTGCGGTCCCTCCGCGAACAACGCGGACGCAAGACCATCACACTCTCCGCATGGACCCGCGACGTGGCCGAGGAGATCGCCGCCGAGCCGCAAGCCTACACAGGCAAGACGCTCGTGGTCCAGAAGGCCTACCTGAATCCCAAGGCCGACGTGGTGATCGGGAAGAACACCGTGCGCTACCCCCTGCGAGGCGGCGGCACAGCCGTCGTCGCCCTCGCAAGCGTGCCCGAGTGGCTTCGCCAATGGACGAGCGCGCCGCTCGCCCTCACGGGAATGCTCCACCCCGTGCGCAGCACCCCGACCCCCTCGGGCGCCGAGCTGATGCTCCGCGCCCAGAGCGTAGCCCTCGCCCATCCCCTCGAGCTCACGGCCGTGCGCATCGACCCCCAGGCGGACGCCACCTGGCTGGTCGCCCACCTCGAGAACTTCGGCGGCCATCCCGCGAGCGCCACCCTCGAGCTGCGCTTCGGCTCCCTGAGCCAGCAGCGCTCCGTCGAGGGCCTGCCCCCCAACGAGTCCGCCCAGGTACGCCTGCGCCTCTTCGGCCCCCAACAGCCCCCCTGGGACGACCTGGGGCCAGAGAAGCGCCGCCTGAGCGTCCGCTTCAGCGACCGCTCGGCCCTCGCCCTCGATCTGGCCAAGTGGCTCGAAGAACCGGCCGACACCCTGCTCGACTGGGGCTACAGCTTCAGCGCGCCCGGCAACGCCACCCTCGCACTGAGCCAGACGGACGCGGAACTCGAGCGCTACGCCGCGCTCGAGCTGCGCTCCCAGCTCGCCCAGTTCACCGACGCCAATATCGAGCCACGCGAGCCCGATGCCGCCGAGCCCCTACCGCAGCGGCCGCTCCTCGTCGTCGGCACCCCCGCCCACAATGCCCTGGCCGCCGAGCTGGTGCGCACAGCGGGCCTGGCCGACCGCCTGCGCGCCGTCGGGCCTGAAGGCTACGTGCTCAAGACGCTCCAACACGGCGGGCGACCGACGATCCTCGTCGCCGCACCCGCGCCCCGCGGCGTCGTCTATGGCGTCTATGCACTCCTCGAGCACTACGGCGTGCGCTTCACCTTCACGGGCGCTCGCCCGCCGGGGCGCCGCCCGTTCCGCGTGCTCGACGCCGACGAGGCCAGCGCACCCCTCTTCGCCCACCGCCGCCTCGTGGCCATGGGGCACGACGCCACCGCCACCGCACGGTGGACCCAGTGGGAATGGCTCGCGATGATCGACCGCGCTGCCGAGAGCCGGTTCGCCGAGATCGTCGTGCCTCTCAACGGGCTGGACACCACGTTCGGCTACGCCCCGGGCAGCTCGCAGACCGCGGCGTTCCCCTTCGACGTGGGTCCGTACACCTGTGTGGCCGAGGCCTACGTGGACCACGTGCGCACCCTCGCCATGCTCGCCGACCACGCGCGCCGGCGGGGCATCCAGCTCACGTTCGCCGCGTGGGCGCCCGACGGCACGCTGCTTCGCACCGCACCGCCCCCGTGCCTACAGGGATACCCGACGAGCGGGAAGGTCGGGGAAGCCATCGACGTGCTCGACGACCCCGGCGACTTCCTGGGCCTGCTCCGCGTGGAGGAGGCCGCGGGGCGCGTCGCCCAGTTGCTCAAGGACAAGGCCTCCACGCTCTCGGTGCCCTACCGCCGGGGCGCTTCGGCGCGAGCCTCGTTCCTCGCACACCGGGCGTGGGATGCCACGTTCGACGTGAGAACCTACTATGCCAGCCTGGCGGCCTCCCTGAGCGAGGGCGAGACAGCCGTGCGCCTTGCCGAAGCGGTGCTCCAGTTCGACCGCCTCGACGCCGACGTGCTGGCCGCCGCCCCCCACCCCTTCGGACTCGGCCCCGCCCCCGTGCTCCCCGTCGAGCCGGCACACCTGGCCTGCGACTGGGCGCAACTGCGGACCCAGGCCACCGGCTCCGCCGCGGCCGACCAGATGGCCCGGCTCAAGAACCAGAGCCGCAAGCTCCGCGACCTCCAGGCGAAGCTCGACCCACTGCACAAGGCCCTGCTCGAGGCCCTGGGCGGCGATGCTGCCGCAGAGGACGACCCGCTCTTCTCCTCCGCTCCCGCCGTGCGGCGCCGCGAGCGCATCTCCGAAGCCGTCTACCGCTTCCGAGCGCTGCTCGGAGCACTCGCCTCCATCCAGGAGGCAGCCATGGCCTACAACGCCGGCCTCGCCGAGCCCGCCGATGCCCTGCCCAACCTGCGGGTGGCCGCAGGCAAGCTCCGCAAGGCACGCCGCATCCTCCTGTGGGTGCTCCGCCGCGCCCAGGGCTCGGACACCGAGGCCCCCCTGACTGAGCTTGCCGAACGCCTCGACGAGCAGGCGAAGCTCCTGGCCGAATGGCTCGGACCCGCCGCCGAGGCCGAGCCCACCGTCCGCCTCAACGTCGGCGGATCCAGCGCCGTCGTCCATCTCTTCCGCACCAGCTCGAGCGACGTCTACGCCGCCTACACGCTCAAGGGCCAGGAAACGGTGCACCTTCGGCTCAGTGCCCCCGAGGCCCGCCTGTTCCGCCGCGGCCAGCCGCCGAAGCTGATCGAAGCCGAGGGGGGGCTCTTCCTCGTGGCGCTCGACCGTGTGCCGATCTACCTCGTGGCCCGCCGCACCGCCTGGCCCGGCCAGATCGGGCCGTGAGCCCGCACCACCACATAAGAAACCCCCGGAACACCCATGGCCGATCCCACCCTGTGCAAGAAGTGCGGCCGCTGCTGCTACGCCAAGCTCATCATCCACGGCCAGGTGGTCTATACCCCCTTCCCGTGCCCCTACCTCGACGAGACGTCGCGCCTGTGCACCATCTACGAGCGCCGCCACGAGCTCAACCCCCACTGCCTGACCGTCGAGATGGGCATCCGCCTCGGCGTCTTCCCCGAGGACTGCCCCTACGTGTGCGACCTCCCGGACTACGTGCCCCCGCGGATGGGCATGACCCCCGAAGAGATCGAGGCCTACGCCGACGAGATCATCGAGGCCCAGGACGTGGTCCGCCGCGACCCGGAGCCACTCCCGTCCGCCGAAGACGGCAAGCTTCGTAAGAAGCCTCAACGGAAGCGTTCGCGTGGGGAATAGCGGCCGCCCGCCGCACGGTCTTCAGCCCGACAGGACGTCGCGCAGCGCCGCTTCGAGCTGCTCGAGGGAATAGGGCTTGCGCACCGCGCCGCGGAAGCCGCATTCGCGGTAGTTGGCCATCGCGTGGTCTGAGGAGTGGCCGCTGCACACAATGGCCTTGACCTCCGGGTCGATGGCCTGGAGGCGGCGCAGGCACTCGAGGCCCCCCACCCCCTCGTCCACGGTCAGGTCGAGGACGGCGGCGCCGAACGGGCGTCCCTCCTCGCGCGCCTGTTTGTAGAGCGCCACGGCTTCGGCCCCGTCGACCGCGCATGACACCTCGAAGCCGCACTCCTCCAAGAGCCGACGGGCTCCCCGGCAGACGATCGCGTCGTCGTCCATCAGGAGGATCCGGGCCGATGCCTCGTCCATATCCCCAGACGCGCGGGGGAGCGGGCCAGGGTCGCCGGCCAGCGGGAGGTACACGTGCACCTTCGTGCCCTCGCCCTCGCGGGAGTGCACGTGGATGTTGCCCCCGTGGCGGTCAACGATCGAGTACGAGGAGGCCAGGCCCAGTCCCGTGCCCTTGCGCCGCGTCGTGAAGTAGAGATCGAAGACCTTCGGCAGCACGTCCTTGGGGATGCCGCTGCCGTTGTCCTCAACGGCGACCCTCATATACGGGCCGGGCGCGATGGCCAGCTCCGTGTCGGCACCAACCTCGACGGGCTCGGCGTGAATGCGGATCGTGCCAGCGTCCGCCGTGGCCTGACGCGCGTTGAGCAGGAGGTTCTGGAAGAGCTGATCGATGCGGTCGGGGTCGGCCAGGACGGGCGGCAGATCGTCGGGAACCTCGATGTCGCACACCGTGCTGGAGCCGGCAAGCATCAGCTCGGCGGCCTCGCGCACGCGCGGCGCAAGAAGAACGGGCCGCAGGATCAGGGCCTCGCTGTCCGAGAACGTCAGGAGCCGCTGGATCATGCCCTTGGCGCGGCTGGCGGCACGATCGGCATCGGCCAGCGACCCCGCCACCGCCGAGCCCGAGTCCACACGGCCGCGCGCGAACGCCACGCTGTTCGTGATCCCTGTGAGCAGATTGTTGAAGTCGTGGGCCAGGCTGCCGGCGAGAATGCTGATGGACTCGAGCTTCTCGGCCTTGCGCAGCTCCCGCTCCATGGCCCGCCGGCGCGTGAGGTCGTGGATGACGGTGACCACGCGGACCACGCGGTCGTCCTCGAAGACGGGGATCTTCCGCGTCTCCGTCGTGAACTCGCGCCCGCTGACGGCTTGGGTCTCCTCCGTGATGAGCGTCTGGCCCGTCTCGAACACGCGGCGGTACTCGCGGGCGATGCCATCGGGCAGGAACGGGAACACCTCGAAGAGGGTGTGCCCGATCGCGTCGGTAGGCAGATCGAGTTCCCTACACCAGTTGCGGAACGAGGTGTTCATCAGCACGATGCGGCAGTTGCGGTCGACCACGTGCACGGGGTCGGCGAGGGCGTCGAGGGTGCTGCGGTACTGGAGCTCGGAGAGGCGGAGGGCCTCCTCGGCGCGCCGCCGTTCGGTCACGTCGCGCCCGACGGCCTGGTATTCGACGACCTCTCCCGCTTCGTTGAAGATCGCCCGGTTGGTCCAGCGCTGCCACCGCACCTCGCCCGTGGCCGTGACTACCCTGTGCTCGTGTGCCTGCACGGGCGCACCGGCAACCGTGGCCTCGAATGGCGCCTTCACGGACTCGCGCTCGGCCTCGGGGATGAGGTCGAGGAAGGAGCGGCCGATCAGGTCCTCACGCCGCTTGCCGAACGTGCGGCAGTAGACGTCGTTGATGTAGGTGAGCGTGGTGTCGGGCAGGCTGCGGCAGATCAGCTCCGTCTGGTTTTCCACGATGGCTCGGTAGCGGGCCTCGCTGGCCCGCAGGGCCTCCTCGGCCTGCTTCTGTTCCGTGATGTCGCGGATGATCACCTGGATCCTGTCGGCCCCTTCGTATGGAAGCATGCTGACGGCCACGTCGAGATGGATGCGCGTGCCGTCGCGGCGCACGCCGATCGTCTCGTACCGCGAGGGGACGTCCTTGCCGGCGAGCCGGTCCCTCATTTGCTGCGTGAGCCTGGGCACTTCCTCGGGTGCGACCACGGCCTCGGGCCCCTTGCCAATCAGCTCCTCCTGGGAGTAGCCGAAGATGCGGCACAGGGCAGGGTTCACCCATTCGTTCTTGCCGTTCCGCGTGATGGCGATTCCTTCGGACACTCCGGCCGACAGGGCGCGGAAGCGCTCCTCGCTGATGCGGAGCGACGTCTCGGACTGCTTGCGGGCGTCGATGTCGCGCACCACGGCCAGCAGGCGGTCCCGGCCCGCCAGGTTCACGCGCTTGAGGTCGATCTCCACCCAGAACGGACGCCCCGAGCGGTGGCGCGACCGCCACTCGAAGAACTGGGGCTGCCCAGCAACCGCGAGGCGGAAGCGCCGCTTGGCCTCGGCCTGCGTGTAGAGCGTCTCGTCGGTACCGAAACAGCCGGCACCCCAGCCACGCACCTCGTCCGCCGTGTAGCCGTACATCTCGGTCATCCGGCGGTTCACGTCGACGATCGCACCCGTCGCGATGTCGTGCACGAAGATCGCGTCGTTCGTGGCGTTGAAGATCGCCCGGTAGTTGGCCTCGGAGCGCTGGAGCTCTTCCTGGGCGCGTCTCAGCAGCGTGATATCGCGCGAGAAGCCTGCCACCGACTCCACATTGCCTTGGGCATCCGTCAGCGGCACGAGGTGCGTGTGCAGCCACATGGCGCCCTTGGGGAACTCCGTCGGATCCTCCCGCGTGACGGCCGCCCCGCCCTCGAACACCTGGCGCAGCGAGCGGCCCTGCCGCTCCGCTGTCCCGGGCGGGAAGAGCTCCGTGCGCGCCTTGCCCACAAGCTCGCCGGCCGGGCGGCCCAGCAACTCCGCCGCCGCCCGGTTCACGTACTCGATCCGATCGTCGCGGTCGATGACGAAGAGGAAGTCCTGCATCGCATCGGCGAGAGTCTCGTAGTCCTCGAGCTGCGATCGCAGCGCCCGCTCCCCCCGCTCCCGCTCGGACAGCGCGGCCCTCAGCTCGGCCACCTCGCGGAGCAGATCCTCCCGACTTCGCTCGTCCCCAGCCATCTCGGACTCCCCTCCGTACGTGCCACGTGGTCCGCGTGCGACGCCCGCCCGATTATAGCCATCTCCCTGGCGCGATCAACGCGGCACCGCCGACAGGTTGCACGTGCATCCGTTTGGCCTATAATGCCTGCACGCGAAAGGTGTCCTCCCATGCCACTCCCTGTGGGCAAACTGCCTGCTGAATCGCTCGAGCGGCTCCTGCGCCTGTGCCGCCACGACCCCCGCGTGGTCGTGGGCCCGGGCATTGGCCGCGATGCCGCCGCCCTCGCGTTCGGCGACCGCATCGTGGTCGCCAAGACCGACCCGATTACCTTCGCAACCGACCGCATCGGCTGGTATGCCGCGAATATCAATGCGAACGACGTGGCCTGCCTGGGTGCCACCCCGC
>Ga0272441_10005875_pt1 | contig 21002 bp, 19 predicted proteins | sample SSMProp6N_FD_193582 | JGI IMG/M metagenome (GOLD analysis project Ga0272441, IMG submission 193582) | Marine sediment archaeal communities from Little Sippewissett salt marsh, Falmouth, MA, United States - SSM-Prop-6N | ecosystem: Environmental > Aquatic > Marine > Wetlands > Sediment ...
CGGCGCCCAGTTGGAGACCGACGACGACGTCGCTGTCCTCGCCCTTGGCGGTCATCATGATGATGGGGACGGCCGCGGTGCGCGGGTCCTGCCGCATCTCCGTCACCAGGTCCGTGCCGGAGAGGCGAGGCAGCATGATGTCGATGATGGCGAGGTCCGGGGGACTGGAACGGACCTTCTCGAGGCCCTCCTGGCCATCGTAGGCGATCTCGGCGATGTAGCCTTCCCGCTTGAGGCGCATGGCAACGAGGTCGGCCATGTCCCGCTCGTCCTCGACCACGATGATGCGTTTCTTCGACATAGCGCGACCATGATACAGTCCTTGCAAGACCCCGACAATAGCCTTCGCAGGGTTTAGTCAAACCTTAATCCGATGCGAGCGCATCCTTAAGCGCGTCCCTTAATAATACCTTTAGACGACAGGGGCGCAGCGAGCGCGCCTTCGCCTGCAATCCAGGACCGTGCGGGAAAGCAGCCGCCAAAATGAAGACCAAAGCCGGATGGATCGCCACGTGCCTGCTCGGTGCGACCCTCGCCGTCGGGGCACTGGCGCCCGCCGCCGGCGCGGCCGAAGTGGCCGTCGAGAAGGAGTGCATCCGCCTGCTGGCCCTGTACCAGCCCACGGCCGTCGACCTGTGGAGCCTGTGCTTCGTCATCAAGGCCAACAACGACCTGGAGCGGATCGCCGACAAGGCTGCCACCATCGGCCGGCGGGTCCGGCACCTGGTCGCAGACGACATCGACCTGGCCACCTACCCCGAGTGGCGAGACCTGGTGGCCCTGGTGACCGAGCGGTTGGACCAGACGCTGCGGGCCATCAGCAGCCGGAACCTTCAGGCCGCCGAGGCCCTCGTCTCCTCCGACGCCGCCGCCGAAGAGGCCTACCGCCGCATCGCCCGCCACATCATCGCCCGGGCCCGCGAGGCGCCCGGCGGCGTCGACATGGCCGTGACCCTCACCCTGCTCGTCCGGGCGGTCCATCGCATCGGCGAACTGTGCACGAACATCGCCGAACTCGAGGATGGCCAGGACGACCAGGCCCGACGCGACGAGATCCGCAAAACGGTCGACGAGGTCGTCGGCGACATCGGCCCGGACGACTTCCGCCTCTACTGGGAGGGCGACTGGAACGAGAAAATCACGTTCAAGTGGCAGTACGACTGGGCCGATTCCCCCGTCGTCAAGGACCTGTACCTTGAACTCAAACAGTTGCCCATCGTCGGCAACCTGCGGATGGGCCATTTCAAGAAACCGTTCGGCCTGGAGGAACTTACCTCCTCCAAGTACGACACCTTCATCGAGCAGGCCTCCACGAGCGTGTTCGTCCCCAGCCGAAACGCCGGCGTCTTCGGCCCGTTCCATTTCCAGAGCGAGTACATGACCTCGCTGGTCCAGATGTCCGACGACGTGAACCTGGACACGACCCGTCGTTCGACGGCTGGTACATCCAGGTCGGGTACTTCCTGACCGGCGAGCACCGGCCCCGCCGGCATGTTCGACCGCGTCAAGCCCAAGTCCAACTGGGACGAGGGCGGCACGGGGGCGTGGGAAATCGCCGCTCGCTACTCCCAACTCGACCTCACCGACAGCGGCATCAACGGCGGCGTCATGGAACACTACACCCTGGGCCTCAACTGGTACCTCAACCCAAACGTCCGCATCATGTGGAACTATATCCATTCGCAGGTTGAGGACGTGGGCGGCCTGGGCGTGCCCGTCGCCTGGCGCGGCATCGACGACGACGCCGACCTGTTCCTCATGCGGCTCCAGGTCGACTCCTAAGCCCTTTGCCAATCACCACTTACTGCGCGGCTGGCCGGGAGGCCCGCCGCGCGGGAACGTGCGTCGTCGTGCTAGCCCCGCCGGCCGCAGCAGTGCTTGTACTTCTTGCCCGACCCGCACGGGCACGGGTCGTTCCGGCCGACCTTCCCTCCGCCGGACGGCCTGACGGCAGGCGCCTGGCTGGGGGCGGCGCGCGGCGCAGCGGACACCCTTCCCGGCGCGGTCGCAGCCTCTCGCTGGCGGGGCGCGGCAGCCCCGCCGCGGGTGGGCGGCACATCGCCGCGCCGGATGTACTCGGCAATCCGCCTGAGTTCCGGCAGCGCCTCGGAAAAGAACATCTTGTACGCCTCGCAGAAATGGTTGACCCGTTTCGGGTCCCGCCCGATGGGCCGATGATGTTTCGGGCACCCCGCCTGGCAGAACACCAGATACTCGCAGTCCCGGCACGCCTCCGGCCGGTCCGTCTTCAGCCGCGCGAACTCCTCCAGCCGCGGGTTCTGCAGCACCTCGACCAGCGGCGCCTCCATCAGGTTCCCCAGGTACCATTCCTTGAAGACGAAGTGGTCGCACGCGTACACGTCGCCGTTCCATTCCACGATATGCGCGGCCGCACACCGCTCCGAGTGCACGCACGTCGACGCCTTCCCGTACAGGATGACGTGCAGGGCGTCGTCGATGAACCGGACGGAGACGCGGCCCACGTCACGGTCGACCCACTGCTCGAAGACCTCGAGCATCCACCGGCCGTACTGCTCCGCCGTGGGCGAAAAGTCGGTCGGCTCGTCGGTGCCCGCCACGCGTTCCAGGATCGGAATGAACTGGAGATAATGGATGTCTCGGTTGACGAAGTATCGGTAAATGTTCCCGGCGTGCGGCGCGTTGGTGCTGTTGATCGTGACCAGGACGTTGAACTCCGCCTGGTGCTTCCGCAACAGGTCCACGCCCCGCCACACCCGGTGCGACGTGGGCCGGCCCTGCCGGTCCAGGCGGTTGGCGTCGTGCACCTTCGGCGGCCCGTCGATGCTGACCCCCACCAGGAACTTGTGCTCGGCCAGAAAGGCCGCCCACTCGTCGTCGAGCAGCGTGGCGTTCGTCTGGAGGCCGTTCGAGATGGTCTGCCCGTCCCGGCCGAACTCCTTCTGGTACGCCACGGCGCGGCGGAAGAAATCCTTGCCGGCCAGGAGCGGCTCGCCGCCCTGCCAGCCGAACTCGCACCGGACGGGCATCGCCTCCAGGTACTGCCGCGTGTAGGCGCGGAGGACCTCGTCGGACATCTGGAACCGGTCGACGCCGCCGTACAGCGTTTCCGGTTTCATCGTGTAATAGCAATACCGGCAATCGAGGTTGCACACGCCGCAGACCGGCTTGCACATGATGTGGAACGGGCGGACGGGGTCGGTTGCAGCGTTCGGGTGGCTCACGGCATCTTCCTGCACGTCGCGCTCCCGGCCGCGTGTGTGGCGGCCTCAGACGGCGGGGGCCGCGCGCCGGCCGGCGCCCTCGCGGAGGACGAGGCTCCCGACCTCGCACCCGAGGTGCCCCGCGATGACCGGGCACTTCGCCATCAGGACGAACGTGACCGGCCGCGGCGCCTCGCTCAGCGTCTCGTAATTGCCCTGCCCCTTGGCGATGACCAGGTCCGCCGCCATGAACCGCTCGCGGAACGCCTCGGAGCACGTCTCCAGCAGCGTCCCGGGGGCGTCCGACCCGTTCTCGACGATCTCCCACGGCCCGTCGGCCAGGCCCGCCGCCCGGGCGTCCTCGACCGTGGCGTCGTTGATGACCGGCACGCTCTTGACGCCGATCGCGAGGTTCGGCGCCTCGAGCGTCTCGATGAGGATGCGGTCGAAGACGATCTCGCCGGCGTTGTCGGCCAGGTACAGGATGCGGTCGGCCCCGGCCACCGACTGCCGCAGCGCGTCCACGTCGCCGACGAGCGGATCGCGCAGGGCCCGTTCGACGGTTTCCTCGACCGCCGCCTCGCTGACGGTCGCGCTGACGCCGAAGTCGATGATGTTGCCGGCAATGGCCAGCCGCACCGCCGTCTCGAGCGGGTCGTCGGCCGCCGCCACGCGCCGCTTCAGATCCGGGTACAGGTCCAGGGCAAGGCGGTTGAACCGCTGCTTGACCTCGCGATACGGGTCGGCGTTGCCGGTCGCCTCACGGATGAGGCGGTGAATGTGCTGGCCCATGGCGGGCGGGGCCATTTGCATGTCCATCTCGCTCGCGGCACGGAGAACCTGGCGCAGCACGTCGGCGTGGACCGTTTCGTCGTCGGTGACGAAACGGGCGGCTTCCAGCGTCTGGCGGACGAAGCACGGCAGGCAGTCGAGGTACGTTCGCATGGGATTCCTTTACGGGGCCGCGATGAACCCCACAGTTTACCACAAACGGCCGACGGGTGACAGGATGAAGGTGGCGGCGGTCAGGCGGTCACGGGCGGCACGGGAGCGCGGGGGTTCTGCGTAACCACCACACGTCGCAGCGCGGCGGGTCCAGAGACCCATTGCGCCATGGCTTCTTCAACCGCTCGGCCCGCGCTACTTCGCCTTCACGTCGAAGCAGTACAGGTTCGTATCGTAGCGGAGGTACAGCCGCCCGCCGATGACCACCGGATGGGCCCAACTCGGCCCGTCGCCCTGCACCGTGACGCGGCCTCGGATCTCCATCCCGCCGGGCGCACACGTGGCCAGGGCGGCCCGGCCGCCGTTCTCGCCGAACAGGTACAGCATATCGTCGGCCCAGCAGAGGGACCCCTTGCCGACCGCCCGCTCGTGCCATTGCCGCTTGCCCGTCTTCAGGTCGAGGCACGAGTACCCGCCGTTGTGATTGCCATAGATGTATCCTTCGTGAATGACGTACCCGCCGTGATGGCAGACCATGTCGCGGGTGGTCCAGGCGGACTGGGCCACGAGTTTGGTTCCCGAGCGGGCCAGTTTCAGGCAGATGCCGCCCTTGCCGTACCCGTTCGCCCAGAAGACGTACCCGTCGGCATAGGCCGGCGTGGGACAGTTGGCGGTGTTCTTGGCGCAGAAATCGTTCGACCACAGCAGTTGCCCGTTCTTCGGGTTCACGCACACGATGCCGCTGCGCGTGCCGGTCGTCAGGAGCGTGGCGCCGGCGAACTCGAACGGCAGGCAGGAACTGTACTCCGGTCCGGCGGAGAACCCCTGGCTCGTCCAGACGTTGCGGCCGGTGCGTTTGTCGAGCGCGACGATGGCGTTCCGCCCGCCCGGTTTGCAGATGGCGAGGTTGCCCAGGGTGAGGATCGATTCGGCGTACCCCCATCCGCCCGGCTTGCCGCCGAACTCCCGCGTGTTCCGGCCCCACACGGGCCGACCCGTCTGGGCATTCAGGCACACGATGGCCCCGTTGCCCGAGAGCAGGTACAGCCGGCCGTCGTCGATGGTGCACGAGGCGCGTGTGCCCGCGTGGCTGCGGGTATAGGCGTCGTCCACGGGCACCTGCCACTTGGGTTTGCCGTCCATATCCAGCGCCGAGACGACGCACTTGCCGCCCTTGGCGCCCGTGATGTACACCGTGCCGCCGCTGACCGCGACGCTGGAGAACCCGCTGCCGATGTCGTCCACCTTCCAGAGGAGCGGCGGTCCGCCTTCCGGCCACTCTTTCAGGAGCCCCGTATCGGGCGACTTACCGTCACGGTTCGGCCCGCGCCAGTGCGGCCACTCGGCCGACGACGGCTCGGCCGCGCCCGCGGCCGCCGCGGCCGCGACCAGGACGATTCCCACCAGACCTAACGCTACGATGCGGTGCGTGTGCATGCGACTCTCCTTGAAACGGCGTTCGGCGCGGCCGCCTCCGGCCGCGACGCCAAAACGCGCCTTTCTGGACCTCCCTCTCGCCCGCCGGGAGAGGGAATCGAAACGACCTCCAAAACCTTTTCCCCATTCCACAGACGGTCACGCGTCAACAAGTGTGCCTTCGGCCATCTGAACGGTCCGGCCGGCGTACTCGGCGGCCCGCACGTCGTGCGTCACGAGCAGCACGGCTCCGCCGTCGGCTGCAAAGTCCGCCAGGTACTGAAGCACCGTGTGGCCGCTGTCCGGGTCGAGGTTGCCGGTCGGCTCGTCGGCCAGGAGGACGCGGGGCTCGTTCAGCATCGCCCGGGCCAGCGCCACCCGCTGCCGCTCGCCGGTGCTGAGTTCCGACGGCACATGATCCAGACGCGGCGCGAGACCGACGTGTTCAAGCAATTCTTCCGCCCGCGCGCGGGCCCCGTCCGACGGCCGGGCCAGCGACGCCGCCAGCACGTTGTCGCGGACCGTCAGGTACGGCATGAGGTGGAACCGCTGGAAGACGAAGCCGATCCGGTCGGCCCGCATGCGGGCCCGCTGCTCGGGCGGCAGGGCGTAGGGGTCGCGCCCGTCGAGCGTCACGCGGCCGCCGTCCGGCCGGAGCAGCCCGCCGGCCACGAGCAGCAGCGTCGTCTTGCCGCAACCGCTCGGCCCCTGGACCGACACGAACTCGCCGGACCCGACGGCAAGGGTAACGCCACGCAGGGCGGCCACGGTGGTGGCCTTGCCGCGGTAGGTCTTGGTGACGTTCTCGAGTCGAACCACGGCGGGGTTACTCCTGACTGAGGATCAAGGCGGGATCTTCCTGCGCCGCCAGCAGCGCGGGCACCAGGCTGGCCGCCGCCGACAGCAGCGGCGCGAAGAGCAGCGCCCCGGCGAGCAGCACCGGACCGAACAGGGCCGCGGCCCCGGCCGGCCCGCTTGCGCCGAGGCCTTCGCCGGCCTCGCGGGCGTCCCAGGCGATCGCCAGGACGAACCCCGCCGCGTAGCCGACGACCGCCCCGAGGAGCCCGACCAGGACGGCCCGCCCGAGGAACATGCCGACCACCTGCCCGCGGCGGACACCCATCGCCCGGAGGATGCCGATCTCCATCCGGCGGGCCCGGACGTTCCCGAGGGCCATCAGGCCCACCCACACGATGCAGCCGACGACGACGAGCGGGACGACCCAGGTGGCGAGGGCCTGGCGTTCGGCCCGGAGGCTCTGGCGTCCGGCCTCGCCGAGGTCGAGGAACTCCTTCGCCCGCTTGCCGGCCGAGGCGCGGGTGGCCCGGCGAATAGCCGCCTCCTTCTCCAGTTTGATCACCTGCACGTCGGGCAGCAGCCCCCGGACCTGATCGTTCAGCGACCCGAGCGACGTATCGGCACACAAGCAACTAAGCGCCAGGATGGCGTTGATGCGGCCGGGCTGGTCGAAGAGGTCCTGGGCCTCCGAAAGGTTGATCCAGGCGGTCACGTCATCCTCGTTGCCGCGACGCTCGTGGATCTTCGTGACCTTAAACTCGCGGCCGAGGAGCCGGACCGTCGCGTCGATCGCGACGCCCGCCTTCTCGGCCAGAACGCAGCCCAGGACGATCGTGCCGGCCGGGACGGCCTCGAGCATCGGCTTCTTCGGATCGAGGTGGGATCGCGGCACTTCGCCGCGCGTGCCGATGACGATGATCGGCTCGCCGATCTGCTCCCACTCGAGGCGCCGGTGGAGGCTCGGCAGGAGGTGGCGGACGATGACGATTCGCGAGTCCGCCAGCGTCTCGGCGTGCTTGATGGGCATCGTCTTGGAGGCCCCGCCGCTCGTGTAGAACTCCGCCAGGTTCTGGTCCTTCGGCAGGATGAGAAGGTTGTAGCCGAGGTCCTTCGTGATGCGGCGGGCGTCGTCCTTGAGTTCGAACCCGATCTCGTCGGCCTTCTCGGCCTCGGCCGCCTCAATCCGCTCCGTCCGGACCTGGTGAGCCTGCAACAGCGTCAGGACGCCCACGACGGACGCGACAGCCACGAGGACCGCCACTGCGGCGAGGGCGAAGTTCAAACGGCGGTACGTGATTTCACGGGCAATCAGCCGCCAGATGCTCATCTCAGGCCTCGGCTCGCTTCCCACGTTTCCAGATGACGACGGAGGCGACGGCGACGATGGCCAACGCCGCCACCACCAACCCCGCCCAGAACAGGACCGGCTTGACGCTGATTTCGTTCGTGCCCGGGGTCTCGGCGGCCGGGATGTCGCCCGAGCCGTCTCCTTCCTCCGGCGCCTCACCCGTTTGACTCGCCTCGGCCGCCTGGGCGAATTTCGCCAGGCCCGTCAGCGGGGGCGGCGTGACTTCCGGAATGGCCGACGGCTCGCCCATCAGGGCCGCGTCCCATTGCACGTTCATCAGCATGTCCACGCCGGGGTTCTGGTACTTGACGATGCACGAGCACGGCGAGGCGACGAAGCCGCACACTTCCTCGATATTGAGTTTGCTGATGCCCTCGCCCACCAGGGCGCAGAGGACGCGTCCGCGCCCGAAGACGGGAAACGCCATCGGGCCGGTCTCCTGTTTGAGGCCGGGCTCGCAGCCGAGGAGCATCTCGCGGAAGGCCGCCTCGGCCGGGTCCTCGCGCGAGAGGTCCACGATCGAGAACGCGATCTTCAACGTCGGCGCGCCCTCGGTGTCGTAGACGGGATCGCCCCACACGCCGTCGGGCGGAAGCGGAGGCTCGATCAGTTCCTCCATCCGCTTCAGGTGTTTCTCGAGGCGGGCTCGGGCGGCCTGGTCCTTCTCGGCGTCGCCGCTCTCGAGGAAAATGAAAACGCTCGTCTCGCCCTCCAGCAGCCGCTTGGCCACCATCCGGCGGGTCTGGGAATCGAGCAGCCCGGTCACCGCCTCCGGACCCAGCGGCCCGGACCACGTGTCGATCGGAATGCCGAACACCCGCGGGTACCGCACGACCACCCAGGGGGTCTCCGCCTTCTCGGCGTGGGCCTGCCAGACCTCGGCGGCGGGGGCCTTCGGCTCGCCCGCCGACAGGTCCGTCATCACGACGTCCACGACGCCGTCGCGGCGCTCCTCGATCGAGGCGGCCTGCAACTGCTGCACGGCCTGCTGCTGCGGCTCCGTCAGGTCGCCGCGATGGAACACGTGGACCTCGTACGGGTCCACCATCCAACGCTCCAACGCATAGCGATATACCGGAACGGAACACGCGTGGGCGGCTGCGGCGGCCAGGAGCAACCCCGCCGCCAACGCGCATCCTCCCAACGTTCTATGGCCAAAACGCATAGGGTCTCTCGCTCTGCTCGCGGGGACTCCCCCGTCGGTTCAGGCGATTATACGCATCGCCAACGGGGATTTAAACCGCCTTTCCCACCCGGTAGACCGCCTAAAGCCTTGCTCCCGGCCCACAAGGTCGTGCCGCACAACCGAACCGCGCGACAGTCGAAACCATGTCTTGACGCCACCCGCGAAATGAGCCATAGTAAGGATATGGTGAGCCTGGTCGCCGTTGAGGATCGCCCGACCGTGAACCGCCACGGGACCGCAACCCTGCTGGTCAAACAGCCCGGCTCGGAAATGGCCCACGCCCTGGAGCGCGGGCTCCGGGCCGGCGGGGTGCCCCTCACCGTTGCGGCGAACCCGTACGACGCCGTCACCGAAGCCGCCCGGGCCGACCCGTCGCCGGCGTACCTGCTGGTGGGCGTGGACTTCTTCGACGCGGAGGCGCTGCGGCTCCTGCCGCTCTTCCGCCGCGAGTGGCCGGACACGACCATCGTGGCGTACCACTCGCCGGGCTTCGAGCACAAGGGCCGCCTCGCCGGCATCGTCGGGGCGGACGTGGTCGTCTCGCGGCCGGAGCAGTTGCTCACGTTCCTGGGCGAGGTGTCCCGCGAGCCTCGGGCGCGGCCACCGGCGCCGTCGCGTGCGCCGACGACGCGTCCGGCGGTGCCGCCTCCCGCCCCGGCTGCGGAGCCCGCGCCGCCTCCCGCCTTGGCCGAATCGCCCTCCGCAGCCGCACCTCCGCCGGCACCGGCTGCCCCGGACACGCCGGGCGCGCCGCTGTCGGACTTGCCACCCCAACCGCAGCCGTCCGAGACGACCGGGCCGACACCGTCGGCCGCGCCGCAGCCGTCGGAGGCACGGCGTCCGACGGCGCCATCGGGGCCGGCGGAGAGGCCCGCGCGGCGTCCGCCCGCGCCCGCCGCGGCGTCGGCGCCGGCCGATAGCGACGTCACGCCGTTCGTCCCGCCGCCCGCAGTGGACGAGACCGAGAATTTCGACGGCGACGAGGCGTTGGCCGAGGGACGCGTCATCGGCACCGTGGAACTGACGGACGAGGAACTCCGCATTCTGCTCGGCGAGGACAACGACACGTGACGCCGCAAACCGCCCATCCCGACACCGCCGCCCCCGGCCGCGTCCTCTGTGTCTGCCGGGACCCCGGCACGCGGTCCGTTCTGGACGCGTGCGTCGCCGGGGGGCGGGTCTACCATTCGGCGGCCGAGGCCCTGCTGGCTGCGGCCCGCGAGCCGCCCACCGCCGTCGTCCTGGCGCTGGACGGCGCCGCCCGGTCCGCCCGGCAGGTGGTCGACGCCTTTCGCCGGAGCCATCCCGGCGCGGCCGTGTACGGCGTGGTGCAGGCGGCGGAGGAACCGATGGCCCGGTCACTCTGCGGGGACGCCGGACTCACCGATTACCTCGTCCTGCCGCGCGACGCCCGCCGGCTTCCAGCCGTCCTGGCGGGCAAGACGGCACCGGTGGAGCCTGCGTCGCCCGTGCGGGCGGAATCCGCGACGGCCCCGGACGCGACGCCGGCCGCCGCGGCGTCCCGCAGGCTCTTCGACGCCTCCTGCCGACTGGCCGACCTGGCGATGGCAGCGCCCGCCGTCCTCTTCCGCGAAGGAACGCGCATCCTACTGAAGGCCTTCGGGGCGGAGCGAGGCTGCGCGTTCCGGTGGTCGGAGGCGGACGAGCGGCTGGACCTGGCCCTGACGGTCGGCGGCAACGAGGCCCTCGGAGCCGTCAACCCGGAGCCCGTCCGCTCCGCCGCCGAGCGATGCCTGCGGACCGGCGAACACCTTCATCTTCCGCCCGGCACCGGCGAGGCGCCGCCGGACGGCCTGACGTGTGTGCCGGTCCGCGACGAGGCATCGGCCATCGGCGTCATCTGCCTCTCGCCGCCGAGGAAGGCGGCGCCTGCGCCGGCGGACCCGTCCGCCGCCGAGGCCCTGGCCCGGATCCTGGCCCGCCTGTACCGCGCGGCCGTCCGGCGCGAGGAGTACGCCCGCCTGGCGCACCGCGACGTCGAGACGGGCCTCCTGAAGGCGAACCCGTTCCTGGCGTACGTGGACAGCCGCATCGCCGAGGCCCGCGACCACGATGCGGGGTTGGCCCTCGTGCTCCTGGAACCGGAGGCGAGCGTGGCGGCGCGGACCGCCGACAGCCCGGCCCGGCTCGGGCTGGCCGTCCGGGGCGCCCTGGCCCACGGCTGGGAAGGCGGCCGGATCGAGACCGCTCGCTACGCCGTCACGCTTCCGGCGGCGGGCGGAGCGGGCGCGGAGGACGCCGGCGACGACGCCGCCCGCCGACTGGCCGGGGCGGCGCCGAGGGCCCATCCGGACCTGTCGCTTCGGACGGCGGTCGCGCGGTTCCCGCACGACGGCGCCACCGCCAAGGCCCTGCTGTCAGCGGCCGAGGCGCGGCTGGCGGCGGCGCCCGCCGAGCGGCGTTAGCGTTGATTCTACGGGGTGCCGGCGGCGGCTTGCCCGCCAGTGCGCTTCGAGGACGGAGAACACTGGCGGACAAGCAGCCAGTGGCACCCGCCAATTGAAACCGCATGGTCCACTGACCGGCCGCCTCTTGAGAGGTTTTTGCGGAGGCCCGTCCCCATGCCCCGCGACGTCCCCGTCGGCAACGGCGGCCTCCTGGTCGCCTTCGACCGCTCGTACCGCCTCCGCGAGTTGTGCTACCCGCACGTCGGCCAGGAGAACCACAACGAGGGGTCCGTCTCGCGGTTCGGCATCTGGTGCGACGGCGCGTTCTCGTGGATGGGCGACGGCGACTGGGACATCCGTCTCGACTACGAGCCCGAGACCCTCGTCACCCGGGCCGTGTGCGGGAACGAGCGGCTGAGCGTCCGCCTCGTGTGCGCCGACTGCGTGGACTTCAACGAAGACGTCTTCCTGCGGCGCATCACCGTCGTCAACCTGGCGGACGAGGCGCGCCGCGTCCACCTTTTCTTCAGCCACGACTTCAACCTGTACGCCACCAAGGTGGGGGACACGGCCTTTTACGACCCGGACACCGAGAGCGTCATCCACTACAAGGCTCGCAGATATCTTCTTATCAACTACGCGCGGGCCGACGGCAGCGGCGTCCAGATGTACACGTGCGGGGCCAAGGAGGTCCGGGGCCTGGAGGGCACCTGGCGCGACGCCGAGGACGGGCGCCTGGAAGGCGCCCCCATTGCCCAGGGCACCGTCGACTCCACCGTCGGCGTCACGGTGGACCTGGAGGCGTCCGGCCGGGCGACCGTCTACTATTGGATCGCCGCCGGCAGGGTGTACCAGGAGGTCCGCAGGGTCAACGCCCTGGTCCTCCGGAAGCAACCCGAGAGGCTCATCGATCGGACCCGCAACTACTGGCGCCTGTGGGTGAACAAGGAGGAGTTCAACTTCGAGGGGGTGCCGAAGGCGTTCGTCCGCCTCTTCAAACGGAGCCAGTTGATCCTGCGGACGCAGATCGACAACGGCGGGGCGATCCTGGCTGCCAACGACAGCGACATCATCAACGTCAACCGCGACACGTACGCCTACTGCTGGCCCCGCGACGGGGCGCTGGCGGCCTACGCGCTCATCAAGGCGGGGCACAGCGGCATCTCGCGCCGCTTCTTCCAGTACTGCGCGGACATCATCCACCAGGACGGATACTTTCTGCATAAGTACAATCCGGACGGGTCGCTGGCCTCGTCCTGGCACCCATGGCTGACGAACCACGCGCCCCGCCTGCCGATCCAGGAGGACGAGACGGCCCTGGTGCTGTGGTCGATGTGGCGGCACTTTCAGAAGTTCCGCGACATCGAGTTCGTCGCCCCCTACTACCGGCCGATGATCGTGAAGGCGGCGGAGTTCCTCGCGCGCCACGTGGACGAGGCGACCGGCCTGCCGCTGCCCTCGCACGACCTGTGGGAGGAACGCTGGGGCGTGCACACGTGGACGGTGGCGGCGGTCATCGCCGGGCTGCGGGCGGCGTCGCGCTTCGCCGCCGCGTTCGGCGAGCGCGACCTCCATGACCGGTACCTGGAGGCCGCCCAGCGCATGGCCGACGGGCTCCAGACCCACCTCTGGGACGAGCAGGCCGGCCGCTTCGCCCGCGCCGCCGCGCGGACCGACACGGGCTACGCGCGCGACGTCACCGTCGACGCCAGCCTCGCCGGGCTCGTCCTCTTCAGCGTGCTCGACCCCCGCGACGCGCGGGTCGACGCCACCCTGCAGGCCATCCGCGAGCACCTCGCGGTCCACACCGGCGTGGGCGGCCTGGCCCGCTATGTCGGCGACCCGTGGCACCGCGTGGTCGACGACCCGGACCGCGTACCGGGCAACCCCTGGTTCATCCCGTCGCTGTGGATGATGCGGTGCGACATCCTCCGCGCCGAGACGGTCGAGGAACTGGAGGCGTCGCTCGAGTGGATGGAGTGGGTCGTGCGGTGGGCGCTGCCGTCGGGCGTCCTGGCCGAGCAACTCCACCCCGAGACGGGCGAGCCGATGGGCGTCTCGCCGCTGGCATGGAGCCACGCGGAAGTCGTGGCCGCCCTCGTCGAGTACCTCGAAAAACGATGCCGCCTCGTCGAGGAGCGAGGCGACATCCAACACATCCATCAGCGCGGACGCTATGCCGACCGATACATGGCGCCGCACTGCTGGGAACGCGCCCGGCAGGACGGCACGCCCCTCTGCCCGCCGGACTCATCCGACGAGGAAGCGGACACACCAGGCTGACACCCGCCGGAACGCACCCGGCCGACGGCGGCCCCTCCCGGCGCCGACCGCCTACTCCGGCTTCGTGTAATGCTGCTCCAGGAGCCCCTTGACGGCCTTGCCGACGCCGGAAGCGATTTCGTCAAGGCCCGTCCGCACGGCGCTCTTGACCGTCCCGGTAACCATGGCGACGCCGATCACCTTGTTCGCGCCGGTGTCGACGACCTCGATCTGGGCGGTCGCAAACGGATCGACGCCGAATCCGACGGCCCGGAGGGCGGAGCCGCCCGGATCGAAGTCCATGAACCGTCCGCGGATGAGCAGCCCGCCTGCGGCCGGGGCGCCCACCTTCACGGAGGTGAACTTCTTGGCCTCGTTCAACTGGGTGATCGTGGCGGTCTGGACCTTGCCGGGCAGCGTGTCGGGGATGCCGCCCCGCATCGGCGATGGATCGAAGCGTTCCACGCCCACGCTCGTGAAGCGGTCGAGGGACGTCTTCCCGCCCAGGCTGTCCACTTCGTAGTACCGGGCGCTGGCGCCCACCGCCGTGTGGTACGCCTGCTTGATGCCTGTGCTGCATCCCGACGCCGCCACCAGGGCCAACAGACTCACCACGAGCACTCGTCTCATCGTCGTCTCCTTTCGGGGCTCACCGCGCCGCTTGCCGATGGTTGACTCATTCTACCCGACGAAGCGCACCGGCTGCAACGGCTGTTTCGCTTCCTCGCAAACCCGGACCGCGACTATAATGGCCTCCGGGTGCCGCCGCGGACGCAAAGCATGGCCGACGACGAAACCCGATACGTCACCCGTGCCGGGCTGAAACTGGAGCACGCTCTCCGCGCCTTCGGTCTGGAGGCGACGGGTGCCGTCTGCGCCGACCTCGGCAGCCACCAGGGCGGGTTCGTCGACTGCCTCCTCGCCCACGGCGCCGCCCGGGTGTACGCCGTCGACACCTCCTACGGCACGCTGGCGTGGAAACTCCGCAAGGACGAGCGCGTGGTGGTCCTCGAACGCACCAACGCCATGCACCTGGCGCTGGAGGAACCGGTGGATCTCGTGACGGTGGACGTGGGGTGGACGCGGCAGCGTCACATTCTGCCGGCCGCCCGCGGACTGCTCAAGACCGGCGGCCGCATCGTCTCGCTCATCAAACCGCAGTACGAGGCCGAGGAGGACGAGCGCGAGGCCGGCGTCGTGCCGGAGGAGAACCTGGACGCCGTCCTCGCCCGGGTCCGGGAGGACGTGGCGGCCTCGGGCCTCGCGATGCTCGCCGAGACACGGTCGCCGCTTCGCGGCGGCGGGGGCAACGCGGAGTTCCTCTTCCTGCTCGCGCCGGCCTGAACACCAGCCTGGCGCCGCCGTGCGGTGTCCAGGACCGGGTACCGCGCAGACAGACGCGATGGGCGCGGCGGGTCTCCGCACCCGCCGCGCAGAGCCAAGGTCACAGGGTGGAGCGCGGTGGGTACGGAAACCCACCGCGCACAACGTAACGTTGAAGGGTCAGCCCCTCGACCGTCACTCCTCCACGGGGGGGTCACCCGGCAGCGGCACGTACGGTTCGGCGAGGAGCCGCTCGATGCGGTCGGCCAGCACCTGCTCGTAGCCGGGCGGCAGGCCGCGGAACACGTCGCGGACCACGCCCTGTCGGTCCAGGAGAACGAGCGTCGGCAGCCGGCGCGACGCCCCGATCGCCTCCTCCAACTCCTGCCACAGCACCTCGGGCCCCAGCGCCATCGGAAAGGACATCTTGAAGCCGTCGCGGAAGGCCCGGACGGCCTGGCGGGCCTGGCCCTCGTCGGCCGTCCGCTCGTACGCCAGACCCACCAATTCGAACTGCCGGGACCGATACCGCTCGTACACGCTGACCATCAGCGGGGCCGTCCGCCGGCAGTCCTCCGACCACGTGCTCATCAGGTACAGGGCGAGGACCCGGCCGCGGAGGTCCCGCAGGGCGACCTCCCCGCCGTCCACGGTCGGCGCCGACGCGAACGCATCGAAACGGAACAAGGTGGAGTAGACGGGTTCGCTGGGACGGTACGGCTCGGGTTCCTCCTCGCCGCACCCGGCGGCCAGGACCACACCCGCCGCCGCGGCCAGGCAGACGGCTCGCACTGCGCCGGTCATGGGCGGGCGTCCTTCCTGGTCCGGATCTTGAACACGCAGTAGTCGCCGCACATGGAGCACACGTCGCCGTGCTCGGGTCGGCGGGCCTCGCGGAGGGCATGGGCCCGCTCGGGGTCGAGCGCCTCGGCGAGTTGGGTGTCCCAGTCCTGCCGGCCGCGGGCCTCGCTGAGGCGGCGGTCCCATGCGACGGCGTCGGCCAGGCCGCGCGCCACGTCCGCCGCGTGGGCCGCAATACGCGACGCGATGACCCCCTCGCGCACATCCTCCGGACGGGGCAGGCCCAGGTGCTCGGTCGGCGTGACGTAGCAGAGGAAGTCGGCGCCGCTCATGGCGGCCAGGGCGCCGCCGATCGCCCCCGTGATGTGATCGTAGCCGGGGGCCACGTCCGTCACGATCGGGCCGAGGACGTAGAACGGCAGGCCGCCCGTCATCTCCTTCTCCATCCGGATCTGGGCCTCGACCTGGTTGAGCGGCACGTGGCCGGGGCCTTCGAGCATGACCTGGACGCCGGCGTCGACCGCCCGCCGGGCCAAGTCCGCCAGCACGACAAGTTCCTCGACCTGGGCGGCGTCCATGGCGTCGGCGATGGCGCCGGGACGCAGGCCGTCGCCCAGGCTGATGGTGACGTCGTGCTCGCGGCAAATGTCGAGGAGTTCGTCGTACCGTTCGAAGAGCGGATTCTCCTGCCCGTGGCGGTCGATCCAATGGGCGAGGAACGTCCCGCCGCGGCTGACGATGCTGCACACGCGCCGCGCCAGGGCCTCCGACGCCACGACGTGGCGCGTCACGCCGCAGTGCACCGTGACGAAGTCGACGCCGTCCTCGGCGTGGCGGCGGACGGCGCCGAGGATGTCGTCGGCGGTCATGCGGGCCACGTCGCCGTGGGCGCGGGCGGCGCGGGCGGCGGCCTCGTAAATCGGGACCGTGCCGACCGTGACGGGACACGCGTCCATGAGGCGCCGTCGGATGGCGGGCACGTCGCCGCCGGTCGAGAGGTCCATGACGGTGTCGGCCCCCGCGTCGACGGCGGCCCGGACCTTCTCGAGTTCCATCTCGACGTCGGCGTAATCGGGGCTCGTGCCGAGGTTCGCGTTGACCTTGACGTGCAGCCCCTCGCCGATGCCGGTGACCTGGGTGGCCACGCGGTGCTTATTGTGGGGGATGACGATGCGTCCGTCCGCGACGCGGCGTCGCACGGCGTCGGCGTCCAGCCCCTCTGCCCCGGCGACCGCCCGGACGGCGTCGCTCGTCTCGCCCTTCCTTGCCCGTTCCATCTGAGTCATTCGCGTGCCTGCTCCGTTTGGACGATTCACGGCGTGTGGCCCCGCCATGCTTCCGCGAGTGGCCGGTCGGCTTGTCGCCGCGCGGCTTGCGTTTCGGCGCGGACCGGCGTCCGGCGGGTTTCTTGCGTTTCGCCCGACCGGCCCGGGCCCCGCGCTCGGCGTCCGGGTCGGCGTCGGGCAGTTCCTTCAGGTATTCTATCTCCTTGGGGGTCAGGCGTCGAGCCCTGCCGGAGCCGAGGCCGCGCACGCTGAGGCGTCCGATGCGGGTTCGGACCAGATCCCGCACGGGATGGCCGAGGCGCGCGAGCATCCGGCGGACCTGCCGGTTCCGGCCCTCGCGGATGGTGATCATCAGCACCGACCGCGACCGCGTCCCCTTGACGACCTTGACGCGCGGCCTTCCCGTCTTGCCCTCGGCCAGGTGCACGCCCTTCAGCAGCCGCTGCACCTCCTTGCCGGTCACGCGGCCGGTGACGGTGGCCCGGTACGTCTTGGGCACCTCGTACCGCGGGTGCGTCAGGCGGTTGGCGAGCGTCCCGTCGTTCGTCAGCAGGAGGAGGCCCTGCGAATCGGCGTCGAGCCGGCCGACGGGGAACAACCGGGCGCCGGACTCGCGGACGAGGTCCACGGGCCGGGTCCGGCCGGCGGGATCGTCGTTCGTGCAGACGACGCCCTTCGGCTTGTTCAGGATCCAGTATTCGAACGCCTCGGGGCGGAGGCGCTGCCCGTCGAGCCGCACGTCCTGCGTCGCCAGGTCCGCCTTGGACCCGAGTTCAGTGACCACCTGGCCGTCGACCGTGACGCGTCCGGCGGCGATGATCTCCTCCGAGGCGCGGCGCGACGCCACGCCCGCCCGTGCCAGGATTTTCTGGAGCCGCTCAAGCGCCATGCCGACCTGCCGTCCCGTTCATCCCCGTGCGCGGCGCGTGCGACGACCCACGCCCAAGAACACCGTGTCCGTTGCGGGCCAATCGAATCAGTGTATCACACGGCGCGGGTCGCGGGCAACGCGGAAACCGCGGATTGCCTTGCAGCCTCCGGGAAGGTCTGAGAGGATAGTCGCCGTACCGGTGCCCGTCACGAGGAGGAATCGCCATGCCCGTCTGCGCCGCCGCGTCCGTCGGTTGTGCGGTGCTCGTTTCGCTGGGACTGCCGACGCCGGCGGCGGCCGATCCGCCTGGCGGGGCGCTCGCCGGCCACCGCCCCCGGGTCATCGTCTCGACGGACGTGGGCGGATCCGACCCGGACGACTTCCAGTCCATGGTCCATCTGCTCGTCTACGCCGACGTGCTGGATTTGGAGGGCCTCGTCTCCTCGCCGCCCAAAGGCGGGCGGGCGACGCATGTCCTGGAAGTCATCGACGCCTACGCCCACGACTACGCGACCCTGAAGGCCGACGCCCCGGGCTATCCGCCGCCCGACGCGCTGCGGCGCATCACGAAGCAGGGCGCCGTGGACCCCGCCCCAAAGCAGGGGTTCAGCCGGCCGACGGAGGGGTCGCGATGGATCGTCCAGCGGGCGGGGGCCGACGACGACCGCCCCCTGTGGGTCCTCGTCTGGGGCTCCATCACGGACGTGGCCCAGGCGGTGCACGATGCGCCGGACATCAAGCGGCGCCTGCGCGTCCACAGCATCGGCTCGTGGAACACGCGGCAGGACCCGGCGGCGCGGGATTACCTCTACGAACACCACAAGGACCTGTGGTGGGTCGAAAGCGACACTACGTTCCGAGGCATGTACATGGGCGGCAAACAGGATGGCGACCTCGGGAACCGCGCGTTCGTCGACCGGCACGTCAAGGGGCACGGCGCGCTCGGCGATCTCTTCTTCCGGAAAAAACGCGACATCAAAATGGGCGACACGCCCTCCGTCCTGTACCTGTTTCGCGGCGACCCGGACGATCCGACGGCCCCGCACTGGGGCGGCTCGTTCCGCAAAACCGACCACGGGTCCCACTACTGGCACGACCGGACGGAGCCGGACCTGGCGGACCACGGCAAGGCGGGCGCGAAGACCGTCAACCGCTGGAGGGCGGACTACCTGCGGGACTGGCAACGGCGGATGGACCGCGCACGTCCCAAGTGAAGGCCGGCGGCCGGCGAGCGGTCAGCACGTCTCGTCGCCCGTCGGCGGGAGGTGCTTATCCGAGAGACCGATCTCGTGGGCGATGTCGCGAAACTCCTGTTTCGAGATGTCGTTCAGGCTTTTTCCGCGGTCGCGGAGTTTCTCGTTGAACTTGACGGCGGTCTCCTGCATCACCTCGTGGGTTTCCTCGCTGCCGCCGAAGAGACGGTAGTTCTCGCCCCGCGTGATGCGGACGTGGCCGTCGCCGCCGTCGTGACCGATGCCCAGCAGCCATGCCCGGCGTTCGGATTCACTCGGTTGAACCATGCCCGGTTCGCTTGCCCTCTGCCCCCATCGACGTGTTGGGAGAATTCAGAATGGACTCCCCTCCTCATTTATATTGCGCCATGGAGACCGCCGCGTCAAGGAAACATGCAGTAAATCGGGCTTGTACGGCTCGCCGGCCGGTCCTAGAATGAGCGCATAGGCCGTGAGTCTGTCGCCGCACGGACGGGGCCGAGGCCGCCGGCCCGGCGCAGAGCAACGCCGCCACGCGACGCACGATCCGCCGGGAGTCTCCGATGCCGTACGAACTGCTCGTCAGCGACCACGTGAGCGCCGCCCACAACCTCCGCCAGTACAAGGGCAAGTGCGAGCACCTCCACGGCCACAACTGGCGGGTGGACCTGCGCATCACCGGCGACGACCTCGACGACGGAGGGATGCTCGTGGACTTCGTCGTCGTGAAGCGTCTCCTCGCCGAGGCCCTGGAGGACCTCGACCACGCGTACCTGAACGAGGTGCCGCCGTTCGACGAGATCAACCCGTCGAGCGAGAACCTGGCCCGCGTCATCGCCGGCCGCGTGGCCAAGCGGCTGCCGGCGGGCGTCCGCCTCACGTCGGTCACCACGTGGGAATCCGAACGCTGCGCCGTCACGTACCGGCCGAAGGAAACCGGCAACGCCTGAGCCGTCGATCGGCAGGAGCACCCCGATGCCGCCCATTCTGCAACTCGCCCTCGACTTCCTCGACCTGGAGCGTGCGCTGCGCATCGCCGACCTGGCCGTCGGCCACGGCGTCGACTGGGTCGAGGCGGGCACGCCGCTCATCAAGAGCGAAGGGCTCGACGCAGTGCGGGCCCTGCGCGACCGGTTCCCGGAGAAGAAAATCGTCGCGGACATGAAGACGGCCGACGCCGGCCGCGTCGAAATGGAAGCCGCCGCCAAGGCCGGCGCCGACTACGCCGTCGTCCTCGGGGCGGCAAGCGACTCGACCATCCGCGAGGCCATCGAGGTCGGCCGCCACTTCGGGCTCGGCATCGGCGTCGACATCCTCGGCGTGGCCGACCCCGAACCGCTCGTCGCCCGGCTCGGCGAGTGGGGCGCGGCGTTCGTGGCGGTGCATTGTCCCATCGACATGCAAATGACGGGCGGCGCGGCCGAGGCGGGGTCGGCCCTGCTCGCGCGCCTGGCGAAGGTGACGGACGTGCCCCTCGCCGCCGCCGGCGGCCTGACCTCCGAGACGGCCCCGCAGGCCGTGGCGGCCGGGGCGTCCATCGTCGTCGTGGGCGGGGCGATCATCAAGGCCGACGATCCCGCCCGGGCCACCGCCGACCTCCGCCGCGCCATCGACACCGGCCAGGCCGCCCGCACGGACCTCTTCCGCCGGGCGGGCTTCGAGGGCGTCCGCGAGGTGCTGGCGCGCGTCTCCACCGCCAACGTCAGCGACGCCTGCCACCATCGGCCGTGCCTGGAGGGCCTGGCGGCCGTGGTGCCGGGCGCGAAACTCGTCGGGCCCGTCCTGACGGTGCGGACGGCCCCGGGCGACTTCGCCAAGAGCGTGGAGGCGATCGACCGCGCCGAGCCGGGCCAGGTCATCGCGATCGACGCCGGCGGGGCTGCACCCGCCATCTGGGGCGAACTCGCTTCCGAGTCCGCCCTCCAGAAACAGGTGGCCGGCGTCGTCATCGACGGGGCGATCCGC
>Ga0272441_10005876_pt1 | contig 21001 bp, 13 predicted proteins | sample SSMProp6N_FD_193582 | JGI IMG/M metagenome (GOLD analysis project Ga0272441, IMG submission 193582) | Marine sediment archaeal communities from Little Sippewissett salt marsh, Falmouth, MA, United States - SSM-Prop-6N | ecosystem: Environmental > Aquatic > Marine > Wetlands > Sediment ...
TCATTTTCGCCGGCCGAAAAGACGCCGAAGGCCCGTCGCGAAGATCGCTTGCGACCATCGGCATGGCCGCCGGGATCGTCGGATTTCTCGCGCACAGTCTTGTGGATTTCAATCACTATGTCGGCGGCCTTCTTGAGACGGCATGGCTGCTGATGGGCCTGCTTCTTGCGGCGCGTTTGAGCGACGAGAAGAAGTCCTTCTGCGTGGATCGCCCCATCGGACCCGCCTGGCGCCTGTGCATGACGCTGGGCGCTACGGCGGTCATGATGCTTCTTCTGTACGGCTTCGTCCTGCCGCTTGCCGATGCAAGCGTCCTCCGCGCCGAAGCGGTCAGTCCCAGCCCGCGCCTGCCTTTCGCCGCGCGGCTGCGGAAGCTGGAAAGAGCCATCGAGCGCAACCCATGGGACGCGCAGTTGCACGCCTATCGTTCCGACGTACTCCTGGCCATGTGGATGACCGGCCGGACCGCTACAAGGCGCGGTTCGTCCCCGCGTTCCGAGGCCATTCTCAGCGTGCAGCGGGCCGTGGCGATCAATCCCCGCCGCGCGGAATACGCCACCCGTCTCGGCCGCCTGTACGAACTGCGCTGGCGGGAGACAGAAGGCCCGGAACCCCGGGAAGATCGGCAAAAGGCCATCGAGACCTACCAGCACGCCGAAATCCTCTTCCCGACCGACCCGGATATCTCCCTGGCTCTTGGCCGTATCCATGATCTTTCGGGAAATTATGCCGCGGCGCTGGTTCGATACGTCAACGCCCGCCGGTTGCATGACGAGCAGATCCGCTCGCGAGAGTTCACCCCGGCGGAGTTGGCGGAGCTTGACCGCCGAATCCTCGAAATCAAGACCGCCCGGATGCATCATGCCGCCGTCCCGCCGTTGCGATTCACCGAACCCCGCCTCGTCGGCCTGCCCGATTCCACGCAACGCGGTTCCGGCGATCGCTAGCGCGCCGTTCTTCACCGCGTTTGCCGGGGTACGCGCAAGCGGGTAGAATTCTCGAACCGCATCCGTTTTTCTTCCGGCGAAAGGAAAAAGAATGTCCGGCCCGTTCAAGAAGATCGTCTTCGACGCGCACACGTCCAGCCTGGATGAATTCGAGAGCCATGTCGCGGCGGCTGCTGCCGCAGGCGTCACGCACGTCAACATATCGCGCCAAGTCCGTCGCGCACGCTACGTGGACCGCGACGACGAGCGAAATCCCTGGACCGAATGGGCCGTCATGTATGCCAGCCTTTTCAAACACTACACCGGCCCGGAACTGGAGGGCGTCTACGATCCGGAGTTTCTTCGCGAGAACGTGGAGGTGCTTCGCAAGAAGCACGAGATCGTCGTCCGGCACGGGCTCCGCGGCATCTATCATTGTAACGAACCGATGTTCCTTCCGAACAAGGTCTACCTGAAGCATCCGGGCTGGCGCGGCGGACGGGGCGACAACAGCCTGCGCACCCGCGACTGGCTCTGCTCGCCCTGCGTGGACAACCCGGAAGTGCTCGACTTGTACCGTCGCATCGTGCGGGACGTCGTTCAGATCGCCCCGTCCATTGACACGTTCACCTTTTCGGCCAACGACGCCGGGTCCTGTCTCTGCTGGTCGGAGCGAATGTACGTTCCCAGGAACGGGCCGGAGGCGTGCAAGCGGCGCAACATGGGCGACCGTGTGACGGGCTTCCTGAAGGCGGTGCGGCAAGGCGCGGCTGACGGCGGCGTGGACGCCTGGGCCTACTTCCTCGGCTGGTTCTCCCAGGCCGAACGCACGCAGATCGTCCCCAAGCTGGAACCGGGCATCGGCATGGGCGGCAGTCCCGATCCCGCCAAGCCGCGCGAGTCTTTCGTCGGCGGCGGGGGCACCTGGACGCCGTGGGACACGCCCGTCGAGAAGCTGGCCCATCCCTTCCGCTTCGTCGCCGGTTTCGACCGGGCGCGCAAGACGGGTCAATGGGCGGTCAAGATGAGCTGGTACCTCGGCCACACGGACCCCGCCACGTTCACGGCCTTGCGCGTTTTCTCCGAGATCGAACCTGGAAGCATGGACACGCTCCGCGGACGGATAAATGCCGTCGAGAAGATCGCGGCGGAACTCTTCGCGCCCGTCGTCGCCGAGCGGGTCATGGAGGCATGGAACGAGATCCGTCTCGCCCAAGAGATCTTCTCGGCAACCGGGCACTCTATGGGCATGAGCGCCTACGCGAACCGCTGGCTCGTGCGTCCGATCCTCGGCACGCAGGACGGATTGACCGCCGAGGAACTCGACTACTGCATGCGCTGGATATACCAGATTGACCCCGACGGCTGGCGGCACTATCTTCTGACGCACCGGCATCATCTCGCCGAACAATGGCAGCACGCCGTCGAGTTCGCCAGCGTCTGCGGCCGCGCCGTCATGCATCTGCGGCGCGCCGCCTCCATGCTGCGCGGCGCGAAGGAAGACGCGCCCGACGACACCGTCCGCGACAAGCTCGAACTCGATGCCCTGCGCGCCGACGCGCTGCGCTGCATGATCCTGACCTGCTCTCATACAATGCAGTTGGGCGTGATCGCCCTGGAACGCGAGAAGGTGGCCGACCGCTATACCGCCGAGGTGGATCCGGCGCAGCCCACGCATTGGGAGGGATCGGCGCAGTTGACGGAAATCTACCGTCTTCAACGCGCCGAACTGGACAACACGTACGAGTTGATCGACCTGCTCGAGCGCGCGCCCGAACCCCTCATCGTCAGCGAGCCGGAGAAGTCCGACGAAGGCTACTTCCGCTACGGCCCCGACCTGATCGAACAGCTTCGAACGAAGGCCGAACTCACGGTGAAACACTGGCGCGACGCGGACCGGCTCTACTTTATGCCCAAGGCGGGAAGTTGACGCGCAAAGCTAGCGAAGACGTACGGGATGTGCGTTGAACAAGCGCGTCAGCCCTTTGTAGCTTCGTAGAAACAAGGAACCGCGACATGCTCCCCTCCGCTTCTCGCCTGGCCGCGGTTGCCCCGTGGGATGAGGGCTCCCCCGCCGTTCACGGTCCGGACGTATATGGGGCCTCGGCCGATAAACCCTTCCTGTATGCCATCCCGGCAACCGGAGAACGGCCGCTGCGCTTCCAAGCGGAGACGCTTCCCGACGGGTTGCGGTTGGATCCGGCGACGGGCCATATCCGCGGCGCGGCCCATCGGGAGGGCGACTTCTCCATCCTGGTGCGCGTCGAAAACCGGCACGGCAAGGCGGAGAAAGAACTGCTCATCGCCGTCGGACGCGGCCTGGCTCTCACCCCGCCGATGGGCTGGAACAGTTGGAATGCCTGGCGGCGGTGGGTGGACGACGACAAGGTGCGCGCGGCCGTGGACGGATTGGTGCGAACGGGTCTCGCGGCACGCGGCTACTCGTATGTCAACATAGACTCCTGCTGGCAGGGCGGGCGCGGCGGGAAGCACAACGCCATTCAACCCAACCGAAAATTCCCGGACATGCACGCGCTCGCAAAATACATCCATGACCGCGGCCTGAAGTTCGGTATCTACTCCTCGCCCTGGACGGTGCCTTGGGGGTGTTTCGAGAGGACGGCCGTCGCGGATTGGGGCGGCCCTGGACTCATCGGGTGCTCGTCCGGCCCTCCCGACGACGACTACACCCCTGCTTCCATTCCCACGGGCCAGTACGTGGGCGTCGAGAAACATGAACCCGAGGACGTCGCGCAATGGCTGGAATGGGAGGTGGACTTCCTCAAGTACGACTGGCGCCCCACCGACCCGCGGTCGCTGGAACGCATGGGGCGGCTGCTGAAGGAATCCTCGCGCGATATCGTCCTCAGCATCTGCACGGAAGCGCGGCTGAAACACGTTGAGACGTACAAGAGATGGGCGCACATGTGGCGTGGCATTCCGGACACGTTCGACACGTGGTCGAGCGTCTTGACCAACGCGTTCATGTCGGACGACTATCACGGGGAAGACTGGCGGCCGCACATCGGACCCGGCGGATGGCACGACCTGGACATGCTGGCGCTCGGGCCGCAGTTTCACACGGCGACGAGCACGTGCCCGAACCGGCTGACGCCCGACGAGCAGATCACGCACATGACGGCGTGGGCGCTGTATCCCTCGCCGCTCATTCTGAGCTGCAATCTGGATGACGCGAGCGAGTTCGAGCTGCGCCTGTTCGGCAACGAAGAGGTGATCGCGGTGAACCAGGATCGTCTCGGAAAGCCCGCCGTTCGCCTTCGCGAGGAACGCTTCCAATCGCCGGACGAAAAGCGGCCCCGGCGCAACGTGCGCATCTGGGCGCGGCCGCTCTCTGGCGACCGCTTCGCCGTCGGCTTCTTCAACCTGGCCGACGTACCGGACGAACTTTCGCTCGACCTGAAAACGCTGGGGCTGTGCAAAGGCGCGAGGGTACGCAATCTGTGGGAACGTCGCGACCTCGGCCGCGTATGCGACAGGTTCGTGATTTCCGTGCCCGCCCACGGCGCGCAACTGGTTACGCTCAAGTCGTGAAATCCGGGCAATCGTGACAGGACAAGCCCGTCGCCGACCGCGTTTGAATATTCTCCCCGCCACTTATTTTGAAAGGCACAAACCGCGTTCCGGCGACCATCGAAGGATGCAACACCCTCCGCGAGATGATATTATGCCCCGCGGTCGAGAGAGTTTTCCCGAAACGAGACCTTATGTCCACGACGGCGAACGACGAACAACCCGATGACCGGAAGTCGCTTTCTCCGCGCGGGGGATGGACCGTCTGGCGCGGAGTTCGGATCGCGCTGGCGCTGGGAATGGTCGCGGCGGTTATCGCCGTAGCGGGACCTGCGCGTCTGTGGGCCGCGCTCCGCGACGCCCGTTACGTGTGGGTCCTCTTGGCGGTGCCGATGGCCTTTCTCGGCGCGTTCTTCGACGCGGTCAAGCTGTGGATGTTGCTGAAGCCGCAAGGGCACCGGGCGGGGCTGGGGAGCGTTTTCAAGACCGTGCTCGTGGTCAATGCGGCCGCTCTTTTCCTGCCCTCCATCATTGGCGGGGGGGCCGTGGCGTGGTACCGCTTGTCGAAACCCGACAACCTTCGCGCGCAGTCGTTTACCGCGCTGTCGCTGAACCTCGTGGTGAAACTGGTTGTCCTCGCCGCGCTGGGCATTCTCGCCCTCGCGCTCGACGCGGGCGCCATCGGGGAATACCGGGCGTTCATCGCGCCGCTTTCGCTCGTCGCATGCCTTCCCGTCGTTGGGCTGGTCCTCATGCTGGGGACCGGCCTCAGCGCGTGGACGAAGCGCGTCTACGAGCGCTGTTTCGCGCGGTTCCTTCCGGAGCGGGCGGCGCGGGCCGGATCGAACGTGCTGGAGTCGTTCGAGAATTGCCGCTCGGAATGGGGCGCCGTCTTCGGCGCGCTCGCGGCAGGGGCGGGCCGAAAACTGCTGGATGGAGGCGTCACGCTGTGCGCCCTGTACGCCGTCGGTGCGGAGGTGTCCTTCGTTCGCGTGCTGTGGATCGTCTGCGCCGTCGAGGTAGCCTCGATGATTCCGCTGACGCTTTCGGCATGGGGGCTCTTCCAGGTGACGTACGTCGGCCTGTTCGCGGCGGTGGGCGTTGCCGCGGATACGTCGCTCGCCTCGCACCTCATCGTCTGGGTCGCGATGCTGCCCGTCTACCTGGCGGGCGCAAACATCCTCGCGCGCGAGAGCGCGGGGACTGGCGATTGTTGAATGGGGATTGTTGATTGACGATTGTTGAACTTCGATTGCCCGGAAGTTTTTCCTTGCTCTGCCACGTCGCGGAGAGTCCGTAGTGTGCCGCGGCTGCCTTGGCAACCGTGTTGGATCATTGTCGCACGACCACGGTTGGACGAGCCAACCGTGGCACACGTGGCATGACCGCGCTCCGTCCGTCAGGACGTGCCCAACTCCTCGAGGCTCGCGCGGAGTTTGCGGATTTGCTCCTCGATTTCCGCCTGCCGCTCGCGTTCGCGCGCGACGACGTCCTTTGGCGCCCGCTCGACGAAGTTCCGGTTGGCGAGTTTCTTCAGCACGCCGTTCAGCCGTGCTTCCTCGTTCTCGATGCGCTTCATGAGGCGATTGCGCTCTTCGCCGACATCGAGCAGCCCCGCCAGCGGCACGAAGACCTCGATCCCGCCGATCACCTCCGTCGCGCATTGCGGCGGCCGCGACAGACCGACGCCGATGTTGGCCTTCTCGATGTATCCGAAGTCGCACAGAATGCGCGCGTGGTCGCCGAGCATGCGTCCGGTGGCTTCGTCGGGGACGGAGATCACGGCCCTGAGCGGCTTGCGCTCGGGCACGTTCAACTTGGCGCGGATGTTGCGCACGGCGCGGATGATGTCCTGAATCAGGCCAAGCGTCTGCTCGGCCTCAGGGTCGCGGCGTTCCGGCTCCGATTTCGGCCAGTGCGCGCGCATAAGTTCCGCCTCGAACGTCACGCCCTCCCAGTCGAGGTCGCCGCGCTCGGCGCGCTCGCGAAGGTGCTGCCATATCTCCTCGGTCACGAACGGCATGAACGGGTGGAGCATACGGAGGATGGCGTCCACGACGTGCGCCAGCACCTTGCGGGCGGGCCCGGGCGATGGGTCGGCCATGCGGGGCTTGACGATCTCCAGGTACCAGTCGCAGAATTCGCGCCACGTGAACTCGTACAGCGCGCGGACGGCTTCATTGAACCGGAACTCGTCGAGCGCCCCCGTAACCTTTGCGACGGTCTCCTCGAGACGGCTGAGAATCCAGCGGTCCTCGATGGCGAGTTCGCCCTCGGCGCCCTCGCCCGCGTCGAGATTGATCAGGGCGAAGCGCGCGGCGTTCCAGACCTTGTTGGCGAAATTGCGGCCCATCTCGAACTTGTCCACGCTGAGCTTGACGTCCTGGCCTTCCACGGTCAGCATGATCAGGCTGAAGCGCATCGCGTCGGCGCCGTATTTCTCGATCACCTCGATGGGGTCAATGCCGTTGCCCAGCGACTTGCTCATCTTGCGTCCGATCTCGTCCAGGATCGTTCCATGAATGTACACATCGTCGAAGGGCACGCGGTCCATCATTTCGAGCCCCATCATCACCATGCGCGCGACCCAGAAGTAGATGATCCCGCGGTCGGTCACGAGCACGGACGTGGGGTAGTAGCGGTCGAGGAGCGGCGTTTTGTCGGGCCAGCCGAGTGTGCTGAACGGCCACAACGAGGAACTGAACCACGTGTCGAGAACGTCTTCGTCCTGCCGGATATCGGCCGAGCCGCAGGACGCACATGCGGTCGGATCGGTCCGCTCCACGGTAACCGCGCCGCACGCGTCGCAGTGCCAGGCGGGGATGCGGTGTCCCCACCAGATTTGCCGCGAGATGCACCAGTCGCGCACGTTTTCCAGCCACGACTCGTAGACGCGTTTCCAGCGCGGCGGGTGGAACGTCACACGGCCGTCGTCCGAGGCCTTCAGGGCGGGATCGGCGAGGGGGCGCATTTTCACGAACCATTGGTCGCTCAGGTACGGCTCGACGACGCAATGGCACCGGTAGCAGTGGCCCACGGAATGTTGGTGCGCTTCGGTCCTCTCGATCGCCTGGCGCTGGCGCAATTCCTCGAGCAGGGCCTCGCGGCATTCGTAGCGGTCCATGCCCTCATAGGAACCGGCGTTCTCGTTCATGGTGCCGTCCTCGTTCAGGACGTTCACCTGTTCGAGCTTATGGCGCAGGCCCATGGCAAAGTCGTTCGGATCGTGCGCGGGCGTCACCTTCACGGCGCCCGTGCCGAATTCGGGGTCCACGAGATCGTCGGCGATAATGGGAATCTCCCGTTCCATGATCGGCAGGACCAGCGTCTGGCCGATCATGTCCTTATAGCGGTCGTCTTTGGGATTGACGGCGACGGCGGTATCGCCGAGCATCGTTTCGGGCCGCGTGGTGGCGACGGTGACGTGCAGGCGCGGCACGGCCTTGAAGGGATACTTGATGTACCACAGGTTCCCCGCGTGATCTTCGTGCTCGACCTCGTCGTCGGAGAGGGCCGTCCGGCATCGCGGACACCAGTTGATAAGATATTTGCCGCGGTAGATCAGGCCGCGTTCGTATAGCCTGACGAAGGCTTCGCGCACGGCGCGGCTGAGGCCATCGTCCATGGTGAAGCGCGTCCGGTCCCAGTCGCAGGATGACCCCAGGCGCTTGAGCTGATTGACGATGCGGGAGCCGTATTCTTCCTTCCACGCCCACACGCGCTCGAGGAACTTCTCGCGGCCGATGTCGTCGCGGTGCAGTTTTTCGGCGGCGAGTTCGCGCTCCACGACGTTCTGGGTCGCGATGCCGGCGTGGTCGGTGCCGGGCATCCAGAGCGTGTTACGGCCCTGCATGCGGCGCCAGCGGATGAGGATGTCCTGGAGGGTGTTGTTCAGCGCGTGGCCCATGTGCAGCGCGCCGGTGACGTTCGGCGGCGGGATGACGATGCAGTACGGCGCGCCGTCGTCGGCCGGTTCGGCGTGAAAGCTTCCGTTCTTCTCCCAGCGGCGATACCACGCTTCCTCCACCCGGGCGGGATCATAGCGCGAACCGAGTTTTTCGCCCGAATCGTCCGACATCGAGGGGTCTCCCATGGTTGAGGGTTCGCGCGACTCGCGGCCGCGGCGTTATGCGACGCCGGCGTCTCCAGCCCGGTCTTCGTCCTTCAAGAGCTTGTAGACGATGCTGTCCACGAGCGCCTGCCAACTGGCCTCAATCAGGTTTTCGGAAACGCCGACCGTTCCCCACACGTCGTTCATGTCGCGCGACTCGATGACGACGCGCACCCTTGCCGCCGTTCCGGCGGCGGGGTTGATGACGCGCACCTTGTAATCCCCCAGGTGCATGTCGTTCAAGCCGGGGTAGAATCGGTTCAGGGCGCCGCGCAAGGCGCCGTCGAGGGCGTTCACCGGGCCGTCGCCTTCGCTGGCCGAAAGCTGTTCCTCGCCGGCGGGGACGCGAATTTTCACCGTCGCTTCGGTAAGAGGCTGTTCGTTATGCCCGCGCTTCTCGACGATCACGCGGAACCCCATGAGCTCGAAGAATTTTCTCTCCCTGCCGAGTAACCGCTTGACCAGCAGGGCGAACGATCCCTCGGCCGACTCGAACTGGTAGCCCTCGTTCTCCAGGCGTTGTATCTCGGCGAGTGCCTTCTTCATGATCTCGGGATCGTGCGTCAGGTCGTATTCTTCCATCTTGGCGAGAACGGTGGCCTTGCCGGAGAGTTCGCTGAGCAGGAGGCGGCGCTCGTTGCCGACCGACTCGGGAGCGATATGTTCGTACGTGGTCTTGTTCTTTTGCACCGCGTCTACGTGCAGGCCGCCCTTGTGCGCGAAGGCGTGGCGTCCGACGTAGGGTCGCGTGTCGTCCAACGGCATGTTCGCCATTTCGCTGACGTAAAGCGACAGTTCCCTCAGGCGGCGCAGGTTCTCGTCGCTCATGCAGCGCCGGCCGAGCTTGAGTTGCAGGTTGGGCGCCACTTGGCACAGGTCGGCGTTGCCGGCGCGCTCGCCCATGCCGTTGACCGTCCCTTGCACGTGAACCGCTCCCGCCTGAACGGCGGCGACAGTGTTGGCCACGGCCATGCCGGTGTCATTGTGTCCATGGAACCCGATGCAGCCGCCGAACTCCTTCACGACCGCCGCCGTGATCGCGGTCACCTCGCTGGTGATGGAACCGCCGTTGGTGTCGCACAACACCAGCGCGTCGGCCCCGCCGTCTTTCGCCGCGCGCAGCGTCGCCATGGCGTGATCGAGGTTGTTGCGATACCCGTCGAAGAAATGCTCGGCGTCGTAGACGACCTCGATGCCCTTGGCCTTCAGATATCGAACCGTGTCGGCGATCATAGCGAGATTGGCGTCGAGCGAAGCCCGCAGGACGTCGCGCACGTGCAGGTCCCAACTCTTGCCCACCACGGCGACGGCGGGCGTGCGCGCGGCCAGCATGGCGGCCACGCCGGGATCGTTCTCCACCTTCAACGACGCGCGGCGCGTCGAGCCGAAGGCCGTGATGCGGGCGTGCCGAAACTTGCGCTCCGCAACGGTCTTGAAGAAGGCCATGTCTTTTTCGTTGCTGATCGCGAACCCGCCTTCGACGTAGTCCACGCCGACCGAATCCAGCATCATGGCGATGGACAGTTTGTCGTCAACCGAGAAACTGACCCCTTCGGTCTGCGCGCCGTCGCGAAGCGTCGAGTCGTACAATGCGATATCGAACATGGATGGAGGCCGTTTTATGTAATGTAACGTTGGGAAACGCGGCTAGCGTTTGTCCAGAATAGCAGCGCCTTTCGGCCTCGTCAACCCCGTTGCAGGAAAGCCTGCCTCCTGATATACTCGCCGTTGACAAGCTGAAAGAGCCACTGTAGCTCAATGGCAGAGCACCGCTTTCGTAAAGCGGATGTTGTGGGTTCGACTCCCACCGGTGGCTCCAGATTTGCGCGTACGCAGGGGGCGATGAATTCCAACGGCGAGGCCCGCGGGAACGCGGGAAAACGCGAATGCTTTGCCTCCGGGCGGCGCGGCATGCGTCAATCGCCCAAGCAGGAGGACACGTCACATGAAGCGCACGAAAAAGTTTCTCGCCGTACTGACGATTCTGGTTATGGCCGGCGCGGTCGCTCACGGCCAGGACGAAACACCCAAGGAAGACCCGTTAACGGCGGCCGGTCAACCAACGCTCATCACGCTCAAAATCGAGAACGCTCTGTGGCGCAAGGCCTTTCTGGCGCTCGATGAAGCGTCCGGCGGGCAGTTGGAAGTGCCCAAGGCCGATTCGGAATACAGCCTGCCCCTCTCCATGGAATTCGGCGACGTGCCCTTTCTGAAGGCGCTCGACATGATGCGCCGTGTCGCGCCGGTCTCCTACAACACGAATTACGCCAAGCCTGTCTTGCAGGTCAACTGGCACGGCAACAACGAACGCATGGACTATGTCGCCTACCCCGGTCCCGCGCGCATCATGCTGGCCAACTATCACGTCGAGCGGTCGTCCTATCTCAGCTTTCAGTCCGACGCGCGTCGCGCCCGGACGGGTCAGGCGCAGTCCTATCTGAACATGCAGGTCACGCTTGAGCCGCGACTGAGGATCGAGAGGATTGCCATCGAGCTGACCGAAATGACCGACGATGCCGGGCGGAATCTTCTGGAGCCAAAAGACGACAATCGGGCTTACGGAAGATACAGCCAGCAGTGGCGCGGGCGGGCGCGGCCTTTCAACACCCAGATTCAGATTCACGCCGGCATTCCCTCCGAGAGCGCCAAAATGCTCAAGATCGTCAAGGGCAAGCTGCGGGTGAACATTCGGCCCGACCTGCCTCCCTTGCGTCTGGAACTGGCCAAGGAGGACCAAGAGATCAAGATGCCGGACGGCGTATACAAGCTGGCCGCGGTGGAGACTGAGGAAAACGGCCAACTGAAGATCGTGCTTTCCGCGCCGCCGGACTTTGAGCGGAACAACGCTTATCGCTGCTTCCAGGAGGCGCGCCTTGGCGATGCGCAGGAAGAGGAAACTCGGAGGCAAGGTCCGGCGGGTCTGACGTTTCGCCACCGGGAAGAGGGCGCGGTTGACCTCGAATTGCGGTTCCGAATACCCGAAGGATTCAAGCCGACCGTCTTGACCATTCCCGACCAGTCGAAACCGGAAGATTTCGAGTTTGCCTTCGAATTTGCCGATGTGCCGCTGCCCCCGCTCGAGGCCATCTATTATACCGGTGCGCCTCCGGACGCCGCCGAGGTTCCCGCGCCCGCCGAACCCATGCCGCCGGCGCCCGCCCATCTGTCGCCGCTCGAAACGATGAAGGCGTCGTCGTTCGGCGTGGACGTCGGCCAGCAGCCGATCGTCAGCGTCGTGGATCGCATCGCCGCGGAAACGGGCAACCCCATCGGCATACCCGAGTATCGCCGGATACGGCGCGGCGGCGAGGAAGAGCGCCCCTCGCCGGCCGTGACCGTTCAGATCGAAGAAGCGCCCTTCTGGCAGGCGATGGACGATCTCTGCCGGAAGACGGGATACCGGCTGGATTTTACGTCGCGGACCGGCTACGACTACTTCCTCGCGATGCATCGCACCGACGCGCGCGACGCCGCCGCCGGGAACCCCTATGTTCAGGATATCGGCCCACTGAGGTTCTACATTACGGACACCCGCCTCCAGGCGCAAAGCGGGCTCAATTATCAATACGGAAATACCTCAGGCGACGATAGGCTGACGCTCTACATCAACGGTCAGATATGGGTGGAGCCGCGGATTCCGTTGGTCCAGCACGGGGCTTCCGTGGAGGTATGTCGGGCGGAGGCCGGTTCCGATCTGCTGGGGACCTCCAACCGTTCGTCCGGTTCCAACATCCACCGCGCGCTCGACGACCCTCGTCTCACGCGCCACGTCAACACTGCCGGGAATCCGAGGGGCAGCTTTTCCGTGAGCATTCCGCTGAAAGGACGCGCTATTCCCGAGGGCATCGCCGAGATGACGATCTACTACTTCATCGTCACCGGCGAGAAGGAACAGACCGTCGAGATCGCCGAGCCGGAGAAGGTAGCCGTGTACGATCTCGAAGGCGGCGGCGCGGTGCGGTGGGCGGGGCTTGGCGAGCGAAACAACCGCCCCCTCGTTCGTTTCGGGATTGACCTGCCTGGAATGATCCTGGACGGCGATACGGCTTTTTACCAGCGCGGATTTCAGGCTTTCGACGTGGAAGGCAAGCTGATCGAGAACCTGCGCCCGAACGCGAACCGCAGGGGGGGCGGATTGACGATCATGACGTGCACCTTCAACGAGAACCAGAAACCGGCCAAGGTGGTCCTCAAAGTCCCCTCCGGCGTCAAGACCTACGCGGGAACCGTGACATTCAAGGACATCGAACTGCCGGAGATTCCCGAGTTGCCGGAGTGACATCGGAGGTCAAGGACATGCGAGTCATGAGAAGATCGCTGCTCGGAGCGGCGATTCTTGGCACGGCTGTCTCGCTCGCTCTCGGCCAAGATGAAGCCGTCCAGAAAGACCCATGGGCGGCAGTGCGCAATCCGACGCTCATTACGCTTGAACTCAAGAACGCTCTCTGGCGCGAAGCGTTCCTCGCTTTGAATGAAGCCTCAAGTGGGCAGTTGCATGTTCCCGAGACCGATCCCGAATACAGCCTGCCCATTTCCATGGAATTCCGCGACGTGCCGTTCCTGAAGGCGCTCGATATGATTCGCTCGATCGCGACGATATCGTACAGCACGGACTACGCCGGGCCGACCTTCACGGTTAACTGGTCCCGCGACAACGAATTCATGGACCATGTCGCCTACCTTGGACCTGCGCGCCTTGCGCTGAAAAGCTATGCCGTCGCGCGATCGTTCGATTTCAGCTTTCACTCGTCCGAAAGCCAAGGTCAAGGCGGCCAGGCCTCGACCTCTCTGTCCATGCAGCTCACGCTGGAGCCCCGCGTGAGAGTCGATGCGGTTGCGGTGCAGTTGACTGAAATGACCGACGACACCGGCCGAAATCTTCTCGCGCAGAAGAACGGCGACCCGCCCTACGGAACATGCCGGGAGGAATGGCCCCGAGCTTTCTCGAGCAACAGCCTTTCGGTTCGTACCGGAATTCCGTCCGAGAATGCCAAGACGATTGAGAGCATCAAGGGCAAGCTTGTACTGAGCATTCGGCCCGACCTGCCGCCCATGCGCATTGACCTGACCAAGGAAGATCAACAGCTCGAAATGCGGGACGGTCTCTACAGGCTCGCCTCGGTGGAAGCCAACGGCGACGGTCTGATAAGAATTACCTTTACCCCACCAGACGATTCTGACGGGTATAGTGGGGCGCGCGCCTTTCGGCAAGCCAGGCTCAGCGATACGGAGATGAAGAATCACATCCAGATCCCGCGTGCATCGTTCAAGAACGCACGCGACTCTTCCCGGGACAGTCCCTATGAGTTGGAGTTGCGATTTGCCGTTCCGAAAGGGTTCCAGCCCGCCTTTCTTGCGCTTTCCGATCAGTCGCAGTCGAAGGATTTCGAATACCAATTCGAATTCCCTGATGTTCGGCTCCCGCTTCTCGAACCAATCTACTTTCAGAGCGGGGTGGAGGCGCTTGCCGGAATTCCCAAACCAGCTGAACCCGTTCAGGCCGCGCCGACACATCTGCTGACCTTGGAAGAGTTGGCCGGTTCTTCTTTCGCGCCTACCGAAGATTTCAGAAGCCCTGCGAAAAGTCCTCATATTCAGAGCATCGGTCCTCTTCGATTTGAGCTCACGGAGTGCCAGTTCCGGTCCCAAAGCGGAACCGTCTACCGGAATGATCGTTGGCTGGGCGACCCTCGCATGTGTCTCGTCCTCAAGGGCCAGGTTCTGGTGGACCCCTGCGTTCTCGTTGTGCAGCAAGGCGCAACGGTAGAGGCATGTCGCGCTGATGATAACTCCGATTTGCTGGGATTGTTCGACCCTTCATACGTCTCCCCCGCGCACCGCACCCTGAACGACCCGCGCTTGACGCGGCCCATTAACGTAACGAGCAACCGAATCGCTTCTTTCTCGGTAGCCCTCCCTTTGAAGGAACGCCCTATTCCAAAGCGCATCACCGAGATGACGCTTTATTACTTCCTTACCGCGGCCGAAAAGGAACAGACTATTGAGATTGCTGAGCCGCAGAAGGCGGCCATTTACGACATCGAAGGCAGCGGCCGGTTACGCTGGGCGGGGCTTCGCAAGATGAACAGCACTTTCTTCTGTTTTCGTATTGACCTGGACGGATCGATAAGAGATGGCGAGACCCACTCTTGGCTTCGCGAATTCCGACCGCTCGATGCGGAAGGGGCGCAAATCCAGAACATGCGGCCAGACACAGGTGGCTTGGATCGGGGGTGGACAACCATGAGATGCTATTCGGACAGCAATCGGACCCCCGCTAAGGTGATTCTGAAAGTGCCGGCCGGCCTGAAGACCTACGCCGGGACCGTGACGTTCAAGGACATTGAACTGCCTGAGATTCCCGAGTTGCCGGAGTAGAAAAAGGACTGGAATTTATGGGTATCAGCATAGGCGTCGTGGGGTGCGGACGGTTCGCGCCGGGGTTTGTTCGTTTCTTCCGCGATCATCCCCTGGTGGACCGCGTGGCGCTGTGCGACGTTGTGCCGGAACGGGTGAAGGAGAATCTGGAGCGCGCCGGACTGACCGAGGGGTATACCAGCCTTGACGATATCTGCGCGACCGATCTCGACGCGGTCGCTATCATGACGCAGCCGTGGCTGCACGCGCCGCAGGCGATCCAGGTCATGGAATCGGGCAAGCACGCCTGGAGCGCGGTGCCGCTCATTTCACTTCCGGACGGCGACGAAATGCTCGACTGGTGCGACAAGGTCGTCGAGACCTCGCGTCGCACCGGCAAGCATTACTTCCTCGCCGAGACGGCCTGCTACCATCCCGGCACGATGTTCTGCCGCCGCAAGGCCGCCGAGGGCGCCTTCGGCGGATTCATTCACGCCGAAGGCAAATACGCGCACGATTACGACATCCGCGGCCACAGCAACCTTCGCACGGTGGCCATGCACCGCTGGGGGAAGGACTGGGACATGTCCAAGAGCGGTTGGACGCCCATGTATTACCCCACGCACTCTCTCGGCGGCATTCTTCACATCGTCAACGCGCGCGTGAAGAAGATTTCCTGCATCGGCTACAAGCACCCAAACGACGAATGGTATCGCGAAGACACGATCTTCAAGAACCCGTACAGCAACGAGGTCGCCTTCGCCGAACTGACCAATGGCATGAGCGTGCGCTTCATGGAACTGCGCCGCGCCGCGGGACTGTGTCACGAAGGTGTCGGACTGATCTACGGAACGGACGGCGTCTTCATGCAGTCGTACCCCGGAAACGCCACGTGGGCGGAGCGGCACCAGTTCGAGCCCACCGTTCTGACCCCGGAGGACATGCGCGACCCGTTCCCGCCCGAAGTGGCCGAAGCGTTCAAGAACGAGGAAGGCGAAAGTGTTTACGGCGGCCACCAGGGGTCTCACTCGTACCTGGTGCACGCCTTTGTCGACGCGATCGCCAACGATCGCCCCACGCCCATCACCGCTTGGGACGCCGCGGACATGCTGGCGCCCGGGATCATGGCGCACAAGTCAGCAATGAAGGATGGCGAATGGCTTGACGTCCCCGACTGGGGCGACGCGTCGCAATAGAAAAGGAACAACCATGACCAGCGGCGCGATCCGGTCGCGATTCGAGGATGCACTGGCCGGCCGGCCCGTCTCGTATCCCGTCTACGCCGTGTACGACTGGTTCGTCAACAACCGCCCCGGGGTGGATTGGGAGCGTCTCTTCGAACGGGGACTGGGGCAGATCGCCCACGCCAACGTCGTTCGCCATGAGCATCCGAATTTTGAAATCATCGAGACGACGAGCGAGCAGGACGGCCGCACCCGCCGCGACGTGCGGCTGATCACCGACCGCGGAGAGCTGCACGAGTGGTATCTGGGCGAGTGGCGGCAGGAATATTTTATCAAGACGGCCGAGGACTATCGCATCATGGCCCGCGCGCTCGAGGACGTGCGCGTCGTCCCCGATGCATCGGCTTTCCACGAATCGGAGGCGGCGCTCGGAGAGAACGGCATCACGGTCGGGCAGATCCAGGGTCTCGGCATGGGGCGAACGCCTCTGATGGTGCTCCAGATCGACTGGGCCGGACTGGAACGATTCTCGATGGACCTTGCGACCGAATTTCCGGAGATGATGAACCTGCTCAGCCTGATGAACGAGATCAAGTTGGAGGAGATCCGCCGCGCCGTCGAAACCCCGCCCGCGCAGATCAAACTTTGGGAAAACCTCTCCATCGAGACGCTCGGACCGGCGCATTATCGGCGATATCTGGTACCGCTCTATAAACAGATCCTCGATATCATGCGCTCGGCCGGCAAGCGGCTTCTCGTCCATTACGACGGAAAAGTGCGCGTTATCGCCGACGACATCGCGGCCTTGGACATAGACGGCATAGACTCGTTCACCGAGCCGCCCGAGGGCGACATGACCGTGGCCGAGGCGCGGGCGGCATGGCCCGGAAAATTCCTCTGGGTGCACCCCAATCTCGACGCATACCGTCTGCTTGATGACCATTTCGTCGAGAAAATCCGGCGACTTGCGCGCGAGGCGGGACCGAGCCGGTTCTGCCTGATGATCAGCGAGGAAGTTCCGCCGGATTGGGAAACGAAAATCCCGCTCGCGTTGAAAGCGCTCGAGAGCGAAGCCGAGGCGGGGTGAGTCACGCCCGGCGATGATCCCGCCATTTGACTGCTTCGGCCACGAGCCAGTCGAACAGCTTTCGGCTGAGCGGCGTCTTATCGTAGGTCCTCTCGGGATGCCATTGCACGCCGAGGATCGGGCGGCCGTCCTCGAGTTCCATGCCTTCGATCACGCCGTCCGGTGCGCGGGCGGAAAACCGAAGCCCTTTCCCCGATCGGTTCGCGGACTGATGATGGGAGCTGTTCACCCTCGCCTCTTCCACGCCAAGGATCCGCGCGAGGAACGAGCCGGAGGAGATGCGGATGTCGTGGGAAACGCGCGGCTCGTTGGGCCGCGCGTTGTGCTTGATTGCGCCGGGCACTTGCGACGGGATGTCCTGAATCAGGCTGCCGCCGAGCGCGACGCTCAGTATTTGAATGCCCCGGCAAATTCCGAGGATCGGCATCCCGCATTCGAGCGCGATCCGCGTCGCGGCAAATTCGGTTAAGTCGCGACTCTGCTGCGGCCGCTTGGTGGCCTCATGCGGCGCTTCGCCGTATTCGGCGGGATTGATGTCGCCGCCGCCGCTGAGCAGAAGCCCGTCAATTCGTTCCATCGCCGCCTCGACGGCTGCCGCGTCGGCTGTCGGGGGAAGGAAGATCGGCGATCCGCCGGAACGCGTCACGGAGCGGAAGTATTCGATCGGGCTGGAGACGACCTTTTCTTCCCGCGCGCTCGCCGTCGTGGGAATGACGCGCTCCCCGGTGGTGATTCCTATGATCGGTTTCGACATTCCCGTTCCATTTTGTCAGGCTGGAGGCCGGAGGCTGCAGGAAAGATCGCCGGCTTGCCGATCGCCATTCCGCATTCAACAGTCAACAATCTTCAATCGCCCATCCCTCCGCCTTTTGCGCTTCGCAGCCACCAGCGTCCCGGCCCGCGGCGCCCGGAGCGCGCACGGCGCTCGAAGAAGACGTTCATCTCCTCGCCCGTCTCGGTTCGAAAGCGAAAGCAAAACCGGCGAACGTACCGCTCGCCGGAACCGTGCCGGCAGGGCCCGGTTTCCTTCCACTGTTCCAACACGTCGGCGACCCGATACGTGGTCCCGCGCCACGCGAATCGGTGTGGAAGTCCCGGTTCCCCGCGCGCCATTCCCGCCGTATCCAGCGTCTCGGCGACGGGTTCGACCGGCTCGCAAACGAACTCGTACGGCATCGGAGGGGCCTCGCGAATCGAAGTTGATGCGATGCCTGGCGGCCGCCATTCCGGCGTCCTCGATTGATGACGTGTCGCACGTTGTGTGTTGCGGAACGCTCTTCGATGTGTGGCGCGGAATTCATTCCGCGTGTCCCGCCTTCGGCGGGACGAACAGACTGACCCTCCTACGCCAAGGCTCCGAAGGGCTGAGGAGTCTGTTCCACGTGCCGCCACGTCTTGCCGCAATCCGCGATCGGCAATCGCCATTCCGCAATCAACAATCGTCAATCATCATTTCTTTTTCCCGCCCCAGATGTGCGGGTTCTCGCGATGCGCTTCCTCGATGACGGCGACCTGCTGGCGCACCTGGTCCGGGGTGACCACGAGGGGCTCGCCTTTCGTGATGTGATTGTACAGGTTGCGGTAAAAGCGCGAACCCATGGACATGAAGAAATTGCTCGCGCTTTTCGGGACGGTCCAGGAGCGCTCGATCCACTTGAGCCGCTCGGAGCAATAGGCCGGCCGTCCTTCGCGGTTGGCGAGAGGCTTTACGTGCGGACGCCGTTTGGGCGCCTGGGAGGGCTTGAAGTAGCGCCATTCGATTTCGGTTGTGCCGCCCTTTAACCCGCCCTGCGTGCCGTAGACGTGATACGTAAAGAGCGGGTAGGCGCAGCAGGAGGATATCTCGAGATTGATCAGGGGGCGGTCCGGCGCGCGCAAAAGGAGATTGACGTGGCCTTCCGCGTCGCCCCAAAAATGCGCGCGGTCCATATGGCAGAAGACCTCCGGAACCTTGTCAGTGGGCAGGTCCAGCAAGCGCAGCGCCTGATCGAGCGGATGAGGCCCGGTGTTCATAAGGTTTCCGGCGTTGAACCGGGTCAGTGTCTGCCAATCCCAGCGCCGGCTGAAGTTATTGAAATTGATGGAGATCTGCACAATCCGGCCGAGTACGCCGGAGTCGATAACCTTCTTGACCTGCCGGAAGTACGGCGCGAAACGCGACTGCTGGAAGATGGCGAAGACCTTGCCTGTCTTCTTCGCGAGCGCGATGAGCATGTCGGCGTCCTTAACCCGCTTCGCGAGGGGTTTCTCGACGAGAACGTTGTGGCCCGCCTTGAGGATTTCGGCGGTCACGGGCACGTGCAGGTGGCTCGGCGTGGCGTTGACGATGAGGTCGAGATCGTTGCGTTTGAGCAGCGGCTTGTAGTCGGCGTACGTGTCGCAGCCGAGATCGACAACCGCGCGGTCGCGCCGGATTTTTATCGGATCGCTCACCGCCGCGACTTGGAACATTCGCGGCATCTCCAGTATCTGACCCGCGTGAATGCTTCGGCCGCTGCGCCCTTGCCCGATGATGCCCACACGCAGTCTCCTCATTTTCATTCTCCTTCAACCTGGTGGAATGGGCCGCCGCTTCGCGGAAAAAGGACAAGGCGGTACCATACACGCGCACCGCGGGGATGTCAATCGAGAAGGCGGGCGGAAGACCATGCATTCGTTATGAACGGTTCATAAGAGATCGATCATGTACCGTTTGAGGAGTTCCTTGGCTGTCGCCAGAAGCACGATGCCCGCGAAGACGATCCCGACCGTATGCCAATCGCAGTTGTTGAGCACAAGCCCCAGCGCGACGCCGGCCGCGGGCGGATGCTCGAGGTCGGTCAGAACCATCGCCAGAATCGCCAGGCCGACCGCCATCCCGCCGAAGAACGCGGTCGGTTGTTGCGAGATCACCGCCACCCGGGTCCAGACTTCCAAGCCGCAAAGCTGTCCGCAGAGCACCCCGAAAAGAATTCCGATGGCATAGCCGCCCACCAGGTAGCGCGCTCCGGAAGCCTTCTTGTGCGGCATCGCGAACGCGATGAAGGAACTCGCCCCGAGCGACCCGACAACGGCGGCATTCTCCTGCGCATTCAGGATGCCCATGATGAGGAAAACGACCAGCGTCGCCAGAAGACACTGCAAGAGATACCTTGGAACATTCCTCGCGATCTTCGGGTCGAACAGTCGCATATGTTCCTCCCTGGCGCGCGCCTCGGCGATGGACCGCAGTGCGTCGGCATCATCATAGTTTATTCCCCGGGCGTCCGGCAAGGCATTGCGTCCGCCAGCCGAAACAGGTAGGCTTCGCGAACAAAACGGACCGTCGCGCGCCCGTTGTCACGAAGGAGACCGACGTGCCGCGAAAAGGCAATCTCACCGCGAACCCAACACCTCCCGCCTTGCCTCGTTCGGAAAACACCCGTGAAGACGCCTGGCGGTCTTCCCTCAGACCCTGGGCGATTTCGGTACTGCTGCTCGTGCTGATCGCCGCGGCCTATTGGCCGGTGTCCGGGCAGGATTTCACCCTGTGGGACGATATGGACAATATCGTCGAGAACCCCGACTTCAATCCGCCCCGCTTCCAGGGTATCCTGCGCTACTGGCACCCGAAGAACACGGCGCGCGGCCTGTACGCGCCGGCCACCTATACTCTGTGGGGAGTTGCCGCGCTCGTGCCCGGCCGAGGTGTGGGGACGCCGCCGGAGTCGCCTTTGAACCCCCACGCGTTTCACCTGGCCAATCTCCTGATACATGTCCTGAGTGCATGGGCGGTTTTTATGCTGCTGAGGGGCGTCCTGCGTCCGATCGCCGCGGACGAAAAAAC
>Ga0272441_10005877_pt1 | contig 21000 bp, 17 predicted proteins | sample SSMProp6N_FD_193582 | JGI IMG/M metagenome (GOLD analysis project Ga0272441, IMG submission 193582) | Marine sediment archaeal communities from Little Sippewissett salt marsh, Falmouth, MA, United States - SSM-Prop-6N | ecosystem: Environmental > Aquatic > Marine > Wetlands > Sediment ...
AAGGGAGGTTCCGTACCCCCCTCCCGTGCCACATGAAATACCTCAGGAGTTAGAATATCCCTCCATTCTTCATCCGTATGCTGGACATAATTCGTCATATACATCCTGTCTGTGCATGCATCATACAACAGAAGAGTATCTTCCGGCGCCATGCATAATCCCTGTTACACCACTAGTAAAAAACATTGCCCGACACAAGGGACGCCCAGTACCGCCACACGGCCCGGATAGTTTCGAAAAAGGCTGACCTAACCAAGTAATTTCACAAAAACGAGTGCCTCAGGCCGGATTTCAGCAAATAAGTATAATGCCCTACAATCTTATATACGATATAATACCATACTAATTATGGAAAAAAATGCCTTTCACGCAACGCGGCACCAGTATCAGACCTATGAAACGCGGGCCATAGAAAACGCGATCAGTGATGGCAGAATTTCCAAAAGGGAAGCCGGATACATCCGGGAATTCCTATCCGAAACCAATTCTCAGAAAGACTTGTCCGCGCAACGAAAGTTTAAACTCGCATCCAATCTCTGCACCGTCTCGCAATACACACCAGACATTGATGAGATGACAATAGGGGACCTATACGAGGCCGTGGAGAAGATCAAGAACGGGATCTCCTCCCGGGGGAAGCCATATACACGGAACACCCAAAGCGATCTCTTACGCATCCTAAAGCGGTTCACTGTATGGTTGATTGAGAACGGGTATAGTGATCTTAATTTGAAGAAAGTGCAGAAGATCAAGATCCCGGCATACTCTACAAAGACCAAATCCGATAAGGACATCCTGACTGAAGAAGAGATCCTGAAAATCATAGCCACTGCAAAAAGCATCCGATACCGGGCACTGTTGAGCGTGCTATTTGAGGGAGGATTCAGGATACAGGAATGCGCCGATATGCGATGGCAGGATGTTCGGTTCACAGACTGGGGGGCCCGCATCCGCACCGACGGCAAGACCGAGAAGGAGCGGGCCGTGCCGATCATCATGTATTGTGACACCCTTGCAAAGTGGCAGAGTGAACACCCCGATCCGTCACCTGAAAAATATGTGTTTTTGAACCTGCACAATAAGCCACTGAAATATCAGAACACCCTTAAGACAATCAAACAATTTGCAGAGGAGGCAGGTATTGAGCGGAAGATCACGCCGCATATCTTCCGGCATTCACGCATTACCTTTTGCCTGAGAAACGGCATGCAGGAGACACTCTTAAAGAAAACCTTCTGGGGGAATGAGACAACCGATATGCTGAAGATATACAGCCACCTCACGCCGGGGGATGCGGACGAGGCATTCGCACGCATGGCAGGGGTGGAGTTGCCAGAGGATGCAGGGGAAGAGTCAAAACTAAAACCGGTGCAGTGTGACCAGTGCCATTATGTTAACGCACCCGGGGCCCGGTTCTGTAGCAGATGTGGTAAAGGACTTTCTGAGGAGGCACGAGCAACCGTGGAGGGTGTCAAGGCAGAACTGAGAGACATCATGGCAGAGGACCCGGTCACCCTCCTGGAGGCAGCACGGGAGATCGAGGCAATGAAAGCAGGCCGACATGGTGGAGCAGTGCAGGCCCCGGAACAGGCCCGCCCCCCTGCTGATGGCACCGACTATACCGCATAGCCAGACATCCTCACCCCTCTCTTATTCTCACTTCTGTTGCACACGTGGACGCAGTGCGTCACCAAACTCTCGAAGAAATGGACATCAAAAAAGGCCAACACATACATTACCTGCACCCTCGCCCTGGGCTCTCTTGGAGAAGAAGGAGTATGCCCTGCCGGTGAGTTCCCCCAGCTGCGGGTGAGGGCTCGGCTCCGCCGCCTATGATCTGCCGCAAGAGAGGTAGACATGGCAGGGATGGTGCGGACGGCCGGGCGATGGCAATAAGTCCTGTGCCTGACTCTCTCAAAGGATCATTTTTTCAGAAGAAGCCTCTGAATTGATTTTTTCTGAGAGGCTGAAAGAGGTTCTTTTTTAACAGATTCATTAAATATTGCAATGTTTTGAGATACACCTTCTTTTGATTCCAAATATGTCCACAAAGAATCCGTATTAAAAATCTCCTCTCTTGCTGTAGCAAGTTCCTTATAAATTTCTACATTATTGTAGAGAGAACATAACAATTTATTTTCTTGAATAGTATTCATGGCTCCAGAATCAATTGAATCTCTAGGATAATCCCTTGGAACATAATAGTAATATGAAGTTGGATCAAAGATGCTACAGCGGCTCTCATTTAGGGCATTATCATACTCTTCTTTCGATGCGAATCCTTTTTTCTTTGCTAGTTCTTCAGCATCAGTATCCCCAAAACCCATATGGTTTCTATTAATTCCTACAAAATCTGCACCTGAAAAAGACGGCAATATATCCAATGCTGGGACAGGAGAATGACTAATATCTGTATCTTTTTTCATGTGTGAACAATAGACAACAGCCTCTTCACCAAAAAATTCCTTAATTCTCCGATTTATCACACGAAGTTTACCTGCATGACTGCCATTACATTTCTGGGCTTTGAAATTTATCCAAATGTTACTGAAACCATTTTTCTTATATGCTCCAATTATTCCACGTAAATCCTTACTTGAAAGGTCAATTTGTATAGGAACAAAAATTGGTTTATTATTTAGATCCTGAAAAGTCTTTACAGAAAATTCAATAAACCTAAGATATTCCTCAATTGAAAAATTTCTTTTTGACGCCGCGGACGGAATCATAACGTCAGGAGTCAAAATGAAGGCTGTTGACGCTGAATAAACATAATCTAAATATGTTTCATATAGAGACTTATCCATCCTAGAATAGAATTTAGGTTTTTTACGGAGATTTACATCATCCAAAGGATAATGTTGGAATGCTATAGATAGGACATTATTTTTACGATAATTATCTTCCAAACTAGCCCTAAGGCCCATACTATCATTAAGAGTTCGGATCCAGTCCTTCTCCTTGCCTCCTTCATTTAAGGTGTTGATCAGCGATTGATATGATCTAGCCTGAACAATATACTTTTCAAATTCAAATAAAGGGGATTTCACTGGTTCAATAAAATTAGAAACTTTCTTGTCTGTAAGCGATTTTCCAGATATTATTTTAAATGGTGTTTCGAGTTTTAGACCGAGATTATCCAATGTAATTTCTTTTACATTACAATTAGCATCTTTTGCCGAATGTAACTGGTCAACTGAAATATGCGGATCAAAATCACTCATAACTTCTCCTCTAGTTTAGAGATTAAAGGTATCAGTTCATTTTTTACAAATCTTGAGTCCATACTACAAGGTCTTTTGGGATCCCCTCTCATCTCATATTCACAATGTGTTTGATATATCGTCTTTAGAATCTCAACACAATGGTCTCTTTGAATTAAGGCATCTGTACAATGGCTGTTGTTGATAAATCCAACTGTACCACAAATTTTACCATCTAATTCTTTGAATAATGCAGCGATTTGAAATTTTGCAAAATTTTTAGGTCCTTTATCATCTAAAACAAGGTATTTGAGACTATTAGTTAAAGAAAGAGTAATTGCTATACCAATAGCATCATACTCTCCATCTTCCTCAATATGCTTATCGTCTCTATCAGATAATGCCTTAAATAATTCATTATAATCATGATTTTCATATACTAATTTGTCATAAATCAAATCTTTATGATCATGTAAACTTGAAAGCTCTCTTTTAATATTTGGCCCATAATGGAACTCATAGAGGTCTAAATAATGTAAAAGCCAATCGCTCCGCTTTAAATTATATGCATAACAACAAAAAAATGAAGTATCAGCAACCACTTTATTTTTCAAGAGTACCACTTAGCTCCTTCAAGATTTTTAGACCTTGATTCCGAAATTATTCCTTTTTTCAATAATTTCTTTGCTAAATACTCGCGTTTGTCATATATCTCCTTAGCAACCTCGGATTTTATTCGGTAATCCGGATATGTGTCATATATCAATAAAAGAAGTTCTTCTAAAGATAATCCATCATATACCGTTCTGACAATTTTAATCCCGGAAAGCAAAGGACGAACCTCATCATTTTCCAACATATCTGAATAAAGGTCTTGGTATAAACGATACCCATCTCCAGTTAGCGAAACTGAACCACCTGAAATTTTATCATTATTTACAGGTTTATGATATTCCCAAGAATCCGTTAGGAAATATGGATTTTTTATCGCATCTGCTATTTCTTCCGAAAATGGGCCACGGAAATAAGCAATAAACCGAATAAACTCCTGAATATCTGGATAAAAATTCCAAAGAAGAAATACCTCTTTTTCAAGATGAAGCATAGAAATTTCATGATCAGGAACTGCACCCAAGACTAACAGAATAAGGTTCTCTAGTGCTTCACGTTTCATTTCCCAATCATCAGACATAGGTGTTAACAGTATTCTACTCTCTCCCCAAATATATAGCTAATACAAAATTCTCTCAAATATGCAATATTTATGCGATCATCCCACAAAAAAAACCCATAATAAAATACGACTGGCCCACCCTCCTATACCCTGCTGAATGGTGCTTCCGGTTCTTCGTCGCCTCGGTTCTAATCCTCATAGTTTCAGGCTTATCAACCCCAATATCACAGATTGGATATTGGACAATGGCAGCTGCTGCAATCGTTGCATTTCTCTTTCAGGTAAGGATTGTAGTCCTGTTTGCTACAGGCAGAATATTAAAAAAAGGAGAGAATAAGAATATTTACTGAAAAATCATCACGGCTAATTGCAGTATTCCTTTTCCATATCTGGTATGAGGTTAGCAAGTTCAGTAATTTTTTTCTGCAGTAAAGAGTAATTCACACTAATTTTCTTATTTGATTCTTCAATGTAGATTTGTAGCGGCATACTATCTTTTAACTGCATTATCATGTGGGTTTGGCCTGCAGAGGAGGGATTGTTTGCACGAGTCTTTAATTGTTCATCGAATTCTAATAATATTGATTTTCTGAGGGATTCTGCTTCTATAATAGTTAGATAAAAATTATGAATATTTTTTACCTTATCTCTTGGAAGATATTCTGATTTTTCTTTGATTTGATTGTATATGCCTTTTTCATTGTAAAAATCATTAAGTAATACTTGTCTATCAACCTTTTCAGAATTTAGAATTGTTTCAATTCTGTCTTCGTGTAATATTTGAATTGTGCGGCAAATATCGGTTGAAATAACAATCATAAGATTTTTTGTTACTCTTTTAAGTCTGATGTACTCCGCTGCTGCCGTCAATAAAAAACCAAAAATACACCCAATTAAAACAGTAGCAACTGTAGGGAGGTTATAAACAGTATCTAATACGGATTGCATCTCCTTTATTCTCCGCTAAGTTATTCCAAAGAAGATGTAATACCATCATCTTCCGGATGTTCATTATTTAGCCTTTCTAAAAGTCGAAGTGACTCCTCATCGTCCGGACTTAGTTCTAGAGTTTTTTTCAGATCTTCACGACCGCCTTCAAAATCCTTTAATTGAATTTCAGATCTTGCACGTGCAAGATAGAATCCTGGATTGTCTGACCACAATTCAATGAGTCTATTAGTATCATCAATTACCCCATGATGATCTTCTAAGACCATATTATAAATTGAACGCAACATAAGGGGTTCTATTGAATTTTTATCTAGTTTTATAGCCCTATTAAGTAATTCTATTTGTGACAAAGGATCTGTACCTTCTACTAATAAATATGAATTGACTTTAAACATTATTTTCAAAAATTCTGGGTCCATATACGGCTTTTTATAGCTATTTTCCTTAGCAAATCCTGTTAAGTCATTAAATAGAGAGAATGCATCAATATTATGATAATTTTGTAATTCATTAATAATTTGAGATTTTGCTTCACTATGAATTTGAATGACTCCTACTGAGAATTCTTCGTCAATTCCAGGTTTTCCAAAGATAAATAACGAATGTTGCTTGGGTATTCTGTTATTCAGATTCGAAGGTTCCCATACCCATAATTTCCCTCCATTATCTTCCAAAAAAGTATCAAATGTTTTTTTTATATCATTTGATTGAATGTGATCATACTTGGCGATATCAGAAGTATTTACGATATGAACAGCTGCATGCTCTTTATCCATATTCGAAGCTGCAAAATAAAGAGCAACCAAGGAAGAATATGTAAAATCAATCAATCCGGTTGCAGCACCATTATGTTGTAATTCTGCCAGTAATTCAAGTTCCTGTAAGGGCATAATTCCTGTTCGATGGTACCCCTTTAGCTTTGCATTTGAAATGAGGTTTTCATGGTATTTTTTAAATCTCACTATTTCATCTGGATCAGAATCTGTGATTTTTAGCCTTCTTGCAGCTGAAGAAAAAATATCATATGATTTTTCGCCTTGCCCACGGAAGGCAAATTTTCCATATTTATATTTAGCCAATTCTTCTATCGCCTTGAGATATTCAGCCACATTAGTTATGGTGATAGCTTCCTCTGAAGACCCAGTTTCCTTTTCGGTCACATGATCACATCCACATATTTACTAAGCATGCCGCTACCTCTCTTTCAGTTACGTTTTCCAAGGCATCATCACCCACATTCTTACTGCATAAAGTTGAGCACAACATACAATAGAACTGATAAGCAAATGAAAACTCCGTACCAAGGTCACTCCCTTTCAATTAGGCAAGTTTTACGATATCATCGACAACTTGTTCTTTCCAAATAATATTCACCTGTCAGTAGTTACAATCACCCCACACACCCCGTGGCCCGTTTGACTTGGCTACATATTGGATATTGGTTGCTGCAGCTCTGGTGGCCTTTAACCTTCAAGCGCGGGTTTAGTTACCATTTGTAACTGGAAGAATAGTGGAAAAATAAATTTTATGTCAACCACAGTGACCAGTCATGATCCCTTCTTCATGCCCAGTTGCCATGTAACTTCCACACGGTTATTTCAGATATTGTATGGCCCCTACAGAGGTACTTTACAGTAAAAAGCAAAAAGTATCAACCATCTGACAATCATTTGACAAGCAACCTTCAAGTTTTATTCACATTTTTCTCAAGTAGCTCAATAGTTGATTTGTAACAGTAAAAATACAAAGAATGCCGTTCCAACTCCGATTGTAGAGTTTCAACTAACTTTTTACAGTCAATATTCTCATACAATTCTGGAAGTATCTCATCAAACAAAATTCTCATAGTTGCTATTTCAGATAATTGATTATTTTCCGTGCCATACAATTCTATCATATCGACAGAATGTAAAATGAAAGACTCAATCATTGATTTATTAAATTTCTGATCAAACTCATCAGGATGATCATTAAAATATCCTATCTCCTCTGGCCTCTGATTGATATATTTTAGCAAAATGGCTGCACCACCATATACTATATCTGCAAAACAGGCCCCTACATTCTCAAATCTCTGTAATGTTTTAAATGCCCCCTGTATTAGGTCTGTATCCACAAAATCACATTCTGCAAGGTGTGCATACTTTGGATCATCTTCGATATCCACTAAGAATTGCAATTCCTCCCAAAAATGTGATCTTGAGCATGCAGAAATGAACGATGAATATTTCACAAGCGGTTCCAGACCAACCATAATGTCCGCCGTGACTTTTTCATCCCACCCTCTTTGCTTGAATAATTCACAGTATGAAAACAAAGCTCCTGCAAGGGTTGGGGAATAATCCCTTCTTTCACTATTTTTGCAATTCCTTACAATTTCTGATTTTAGATACCCACTATTTTCAAGCCTATTCAGCCAATTTGCTGCGGATCTTTGTTTGATTTTTTCGCCGGCCACTTCAAGCTCTGTGCTCCAGACAGTTTTACCTGAGAGAACAATTTCAATCATTGTACGAGTCAATTTTTCCCTCAGTGCAGGGAATGCATTATGGAAGTTAGGATGTGGAATTTCAGAGCGTTTTGTTTCCATTTATTTCACCTTCTCACGGCATATTAGCAATTTTATAAACAGCAAAAATACTAATAGCAAATATTCTAACATTGTAGAAAATACTATTGCTATATGTAGATTCTGAGATAATAAAAATTATGCGAATGGTGACAAAGAGCGGACAGATCTACGAGCAAACCTGTATACTCGTCCCTCTTGAAATGAAACAGCATGCTAAGGAAGCTGGCATCAATATGGCAGAAACTTTCCGGAATGCCCTTGCAGCAGAGATCAAGAACAGAAATCACCCCGCCCAGACCCGGCAAGATCAGAACGGGGGAGCAGCCTCACAGAGAGGTGCAGCTTAATGTCTGCATCTACCCATATGAAACCTCCCGAACAGACCAGGCCAAGACTGATCAGCCGGGACGTGCTGGAGGCACTTGATCCGCTATACAGGGCAACAGCGAACGTGCTGATCAGGCGTGGTGAGTGGGCAATAATCGATGAGACAGAAGAGGCGGTCAGATGAAAGTAGGGTATCAAATGACACCCCGCAACACTCTCCATTTTGTTCCGTGTTCATATAATCTTATCCCTGCTGAGGCGATGGCGTGACCGGAACCAATGCTGGCCCGTGCACCCCCTCTGAGGATGTGGTGACCAACTACAAAGGCGTGATGATGACACGAGGGGAAGCTAACCGTTTACGTGCAGCAGACCCAAATGGCCCGGTCATTGTGCCTGTGGGGACGCCGCCGAAGGTTCCGGACCGGGCCACCACCAAAGCACCAGAACCGCCGGAAGGAGGGGACGACCCAACCCCGGAAGATAATCCCCCCGTTGTGATTCCGCCGCAGCTGCACGGGTGCCGGTTCATCCTCTTGAAACCAAAGAGAAAGGAACCACTTGAATACTGGAAGGAACAGAACTACGCACATGACTCACCCCGCCTTCTTCAGCACATCAGGCAGGGTGGTAATTATGGCGTGATGGTGACCGGTGATCTTTGCGTACTGGATGCTGACAATGTCCCCGCCCTCTATGACGAACCCTTCTTTTCTGATCTGATTGAGAATTCCTTTATGGTCAGCACCGGACGGGCACCGATACCGGGAGCCCACATCTATTTCAGATGCCCGGACCTGCCACCAATAAAGACAGTCCTGAAAACAGCAACAGGCAAAGACTTGGGTGACGTCCGCGGGCCTGACTCTATGACTTATGTCGTCGGCCCCGGTTCAATCCACCCGGACACCGGGAAGACCTACGAGATCACCAACGACGTGGCCCCCGTCACCGTGCCTCTGGAGAAGGTGCGGGCATTCATTGACCGGTACGACGTCAAGAAGAAGGCAAAGCCAAAGAGGACCGCAGAGGCCCGCACCGACGCCCCACAGAGGCACAATTCAGCGAATATATCGGAAAGTCTGGGATTGAAGGTAACAGACTTCCTGATGCCTGATAACCCACAATACCGAGGAGATGAGATCATCGGGAACCATCCCATTCATGGAGGGGATACCGGCACCAACCTAAGCGTGAACCCCCGTAAGAATGAATGGAGGTGCTGGCACCACGAGAGTGGAGGCGGGCCACTGGAGGCCCTCGCTGTGGCAGACAGAATTATCGACTGTTCGGAAGCCGGACCCGGATGCCTGCAGGAGCAATGGTCTGCAATTTTCGATGCCCTCAAGAAGCGGGGATATGCGAAGCAACTGGCGGAGATGGACCGGGAACGCCGAGGTCTGAAACCCCCTGCTAAAAAACAGACTGAAGCCAACACTCCCCCCCCAGAGGGAGAGCCCAAAGCAGACCCTCCTGACGGCCTGCCAGAGATCATCGTCAATGGCCGGGACCTGAACGAGGTCACTGAGGACACAATCCGAGCACTTTGTCTTTACAACCATCCGCCAAAGATTTTCGTCAGGTCTGGCCGATTGGTCCGGATAGAGAGCGATGAGAAAGGGTTCCCAAAGATTGCCAAAATGAACAAGGATGCAGTGCGGGGCCAGATGTCCTATGCAGCACATTTCATCCGAGTGTTGAAGGACAATACCCAGACGACAATATACCCTCCTATGGATATCGTCTTTGATGTTATGGCTCTTGGAAAGTGGCCGTTCCCTTCACTCAAAGGGATTATTGAGGCCCCGGGGATCCGACCAGACGGGACGATCATCACAAAGGCCGGATACGACGAAGCGACGTGCCTCTATTATTTTCCTACAGAAGAGTTCAGAAACATCACATTCTCAGTACCAGATAATCCGACTCAGGAAGATATTGACGCTGCGAAGAAGATCATCGCAGAGATCATCTGTGACTTTCCATTTGTGGATAATGCCTGCAGGATTAACGCCATTGCTGCGATGATCACCCCCGTGGTGAGAAACCTTGTGAAAGGCCCAGTTCCGATGGGATTGTTTGACAAGCCACAACCAGGCACAGGTGCCTCTCTTTTGACTGAGATGATTGTACTCATATCCACTGGACGGCCTGCCGCTATGCTCACAGCGCCCACGAATGCAGATGAATGGAGAAAGATGATAACGTCTACCCTAAGAGAAGGCCGTGGTGTGGTGATCATAGACAACATAGAGGGGAAACTCTACTCACCTGTTCTGGCGGCGCTCCTCACCTCCGAAACATGGCTAGACCGTCTGCTTGGCAAATCTGAAATGGCAACACTCGCTCACCGCACAATCTGGATAGGGAACGGCAACAACATACAGCTGGGAGGGGACTTGCCCCGTCGGTGTTTCTGGGCCCGCCTGGATGCACAGATGGCCCGACCACAGGAGCGCGAATCATTCCAGCACGAGGATCTCCGAGGCTGGGTGAAAGAGCATCGGCCAGATATCCTCTCCGCTATATTGGTGCTGACCCGAGCATGGGTTATGGCAGGTAAGCCAGAGCCGGAAGACCTGCCCCGTGTGGGGAGTTTTGAGGGATGGGTCAGGACAATTGGAGGAATACTATCACACGCCGGATACACAGGGTTCCTCGGGAACCAGAGAGAAATGTATGACGCAAACGACATTGACACACCACAGTGGGAAGCGTTCCTCAAAGCGTGGTCTAACATTTGGGGAGACAGTCCCGTGACTGCTGCAGCAGTTACTGCAAGACTTGAACACAACAACGATTTGGTAGAAGCTCTGCCAGACTACCTGGCAGAAGCATATCTTGAGCGCCAGAAATCATTTGTCCGGGTGCTCGGAAGAGCACTATCAAGCAAGAAGGACATGCGATATCCTTCTGGGCTGAGTATAATCAAGGGGCGCCTTGAGAATCGAGCAGTACAGTGGAAAGTAGTGGATACGAAGAAGGAAAGTACTAAATGATTCATAAACTTATACCCACACCAAATCTCTATGAGTTATATGAGTATTCTGAGTTTGTTTACATCCAAACGCATGAGAAAAACAATATATTATCGTGTGTGGTGGGGCCTGAACAAACTCTGAAAACTCCAATAACTCATTTTAGATCTGACAGATATGATCCCGACGCTAAATTGTTCACGGAGAGGAAAGGGACTTCTGAAAAGAAATATTTGATATTTCCATCAGGGCTAAGTGCTATCAAAGGAGGCATTAGATGTAGAATGTCACTGGCACTCTAAAAATCCCCAACTATGGCAAAAATATGCCTTAATGAACAACGAAAAATTGCCACTATCCTAAACAAGATAGAGGAAACCATTTCTGCTGCCAATGTGACTGTTGATTAACAAGGCGCTGAAGATGAAACTAATTAAACAGTTGATATTAAATGGAGGTGATTAAATGGACGACGAAAAACTCTTTTTTGATTGGCGTATTTACGGTGGATCAAGAATTACGGCAGATGTACCACCAGCCTATCCCGGCGGCCCTTCACATAAAAAAGGGACGCCTATATATCCATCAATGATGACTCGTAATCAAAATAGTGAATTGATATCCTTTATCAGGCCAAGTGCACCAGCACTCGCATTAAATATTGCAATTAAGGCTGCCAAAGAAGCTGCTAAGCAGCAAAAAAGAATTTCACTTATCCAAGGCGTCTCTTTTGCTGGTCCAAACAATAATGTAACGGAACAAAGTATCCCTATACTCTATGACTTTTTTGAATCCTTTATGGTATCAGTCACATTCAGTATGCAGGCAATTGAAATTTTTTGCAATATGATAATCGCCAATAACCTTAAAGGAACTTTAGCCATAAAAATCAAAAATAAGACAAAACATCTTAATTCGCAGCAAATTCAGGATAACTTTGGAATTGATCGTAAATTAAATGAAATTTTACCCAAAATTTTTGATATTCAATCAGTAAAAGATCATGATAGTTCTATTTGGACTAATTATTTAGAATTAAAACGCATCAGAAATACCACAATTCATATGAAATCGATGGATTCCATTGAATATGGAGGGATTGATAATGAAACATTATTCTTTGAATTTTTCAGAACAGATCCAATGATATTTCCTAAATACGCAATAGACGTCATCAATTACTTTTCAGATAAAATCCATAATCCAAAATGGATTGAATCAGCGATCTATTACACAAATCAGAAAGAAATATAATGAACCATTCATATGAAGAAATCCGCAAGGCAGCCCTCGAAATTCTATCCGGGCATGAAGAAGTAAGACACACAAATAATCAATACCCTAACCGAAGGGTATGACGATTGAAAGGCTGATCAACTAAAAAATCGCCCCCGGTCTGAGTATTCTTTCTCAAATTTATTTCTGTTGAGGTGATTCAATGTCTGTTGTAAATTGATGTTGAAGTATTGTTGGTAATTATTGAGCAATATCAAACAGATTCCATAACATTGATGTATAGTGCCAAACGAGTCAATTATTGACTTGAATAAATTTTTCATTCAATATCTAGCCATAACGGAGTAACGCATGGATCTCAATGAAAATCAGACCCGTAAACTCAAGATTGATGTCCTGCTCAAGGAGCAGGGCTGGGATGTTGACAGTCGTTCGCATGTCATCCCAGAGGTTGATACGAAGCAGTCTGATTTCAATGCATGTTCCTACAAGACCGTGGAAGAGACGCTCAAAAATGACCTTGAGAGTAAATATGCTGACTACCTCCTGCTGGACAGTCTGAATAATCCTCTTGCCATTATTGAGGCAAAGCGGACATCAAAAGATCCGAATATCGGTCAAAAGCAGGCCGAACAATATGCAGACGATATCAAGCGACAGACAGGTCGGGATGTCTTCATTTTTCTCACAAACGGCTATGAGATCTGGTTCTGGGACAGGCAGCGCTACCCACCCCGGCTGGTGAATGGATTCTACGCCCGCAAAGACCTTGAGCGGCTTTGCTTCCAGAATGAACAGGTTCAGCCGGACACACCGAGAGGAGTCAATACCGATATTGTTGACCGGCCGAAGAGTATCGAGAATGTCAAGAGGATAGTGGAGCACATCCAGAAAGGCCACCGGAAGGCGTTGATTGTAATGGCAACAGGCACGGGCAAGACCCGTGTCGCGATGGCAATTATCGATGCCCTGATGCAGGAGAACCGTGCCCACCGGGTGCTCTTCCTTGCTGACCGAAAGGCACTGCGGGATCAGGCATGGAACAAAGGGTTTCAGGAGTTCTTCCCGCAGGAGGCAAAGGACAAAATCCTGCACGGAAATTTCAACAAGGAAAAGCGGCTCTATGTTTCCACCATCCAGACCTTTCAGGAGATCTATACCCAAAAAGACAAGAACGGGCAGTATCTTATTTCGCCTGGCGAGTTTGACCTCATCATCTCAGACGAGGCACACCGCAGTATCTACAATAAATGGCGGGATGTCTTCACCTATCTCGATGCCATCCAGATCGGATTGACCGCAACCCCTGCTGACCTTGTTGACCGTGACACCTTCCGGTTCTTCGGGTGTGATGATCAGGCACCAACCGCTCTTTACTCGTATGAGGAGGCCGTGAGAGACGGCATCCTCTGCGACTTCCGCAAGAATATCGCGGGTGCGCAGACCCACTTCCAGATTGAAGGGGTGAAGCCCTCAGATCTGAGCGAAACCGAACGAAACCGCCTCATCGAGCAGGGCATCGACCCGGACGAGATCGATTTCGACGGCTCTGTGCTGGAGAAGAAGATCGCGGTGAAGGGAACGTCTGAAGCAATCGTCCGTGAGTTCATGGACAACTGCCAGATGGATGAGACCGGCACACTCCCGGCAAAGACCATCTTCTTTGCCATATCAAAGAAGCATGCGAACCGTCTTCATGAGGCATTCAATGACCTTTATCCTGAATACAAGGGGAATCTGGCCCGCGTCATTGTCTCTGAGGACTCCCGTGCACAGGATCTCATCAAAGACTTTGAGAAGGAATCTTTTCCGCGTGTTGCCATCTCGGTCGATATGCTGGACACCGGCATTGACGTGCCGGAGGTCTGCAACCTTGTCTTTGCGAAACCGGTCTTTTCCAAGATCAAGTTCTGGCAGATGCTGGGGAGGGGAACACGGGCGGATTCGGCCTGCAAGCACCGTGACTGGCTCCCAAACGGAAAAAAAGAGTATTTCAAGGTCTTCGATTTCTGGAACAACTTTGATTACTGGAACATGAACCCGGAAGGGGTAAAGAATGAACCCATCGAAGCGATCACGAGCCGGATCTTTCTCCTGCGGGTAAAGCAGCTTGAACGGTTGATACAGGCAGGAGATGAAGAAGGTGCTGCGGTGATCCGGGCAAAAATCGAGGATGACATCCGTGCCCTGCCGTCTGACTCCGTGAGTGTGCGGGAACACGAACAGGAGATCGCAAAGGCACTCTCCCCTAAACTCTGGGACAATGTCGCCCTTGACCCGGTTGAATATCTGACATCCCATATGATGCCCCTGATGCGCTACCAGACAGGTGTCAATCTCAAGGAAGCGTCCTTCACGATCAAAACAGAGCGGCTTGCGCTTGCCGTTCTGGAGGGGAATGGCAAAGAAATTGAGCGGCAGAAGAAAGCCATCGCTGAGATGGTTGACCTCCTCCCCCGCAATCTCGAAAAAGTCCGGCAGAAGGAAGAGCAATTGGATGCCGTGCTCTCCCGGTCATTCTGGAAGGGCATCTCGTTCGAGGATACCCGGATGCTTGTTTCTGATATCGCACCGCTAATGAAGTATATGTCAAAGGAGACGCCCCAGATGATTGTCATTGACATGGGTGATGTGATTGAGGAACGCAGCATCTGGGAGGTGAATGAGGACACCTCTCCCTATGTCACGGCGTTTGTCAAGAAAGTGGAGGAGCGAATCCGCGAGATGGCGACCGAAGATCCGGTCATCCAGAAGATCGCAAACGATGAGGCAATCACCGAAACCGACCTCTCCCGTCTGGAAGAGACCCTCACGGATGCAGGGGTTGACATCACCGAAGAAGCCTTGCAGAAAGGCTACCAGCAGCCACGGGGAACGCTCGTTGATTTCATCAAATCAGTCCTGGGACTCTACCAGGCACCCGACCCGAAAGAGAAGATCGAGAAGGCGTTCCAGACCTTCATGGTCGAGAACAACAAGCACTACACCGCCGACCAGCTTCACTTCATCAGGACGATTCAGACGGTATTTATGCGCAAAAAACATATTGAAATGACAGATCTCTGGGACGCCCCGTTCACCAATTTTGGCATCAACGCACCGCTGCCGATGTTTGACGAAGGCGATCTCAGGGCGTTCATCGGTATCTGTCAGGGACTTGAGCGCGAACTGTTTGTTGCGGAGGCATGAGGAGAAGTGGTGAAGAAGGAGTTGCCTGAAGGGTGGGAATGGAAGAAAATCGGCGATCTAATTGAATTGAAATATGGTAAGGGATTAAAGAAAGGCGACAGAAATCACAAAGGGACTGTCCCAGTGTATGGTTCAAATGGAATCGTTGGTTATCATGATGTCCCATTAACACAAAAATCTGGAATAGTTATCGGAAGAAAAGGTTCGGTTGGAGCAATTCATAAGTCCGATGTTCCATTTTGGGCAATTGATACAACATATTACATAGAATCTGATGATTCACTGGATATTTCATACTTATATTACTTGTTAAAAACACTCAAACTAGATTCTTTAGATAAATCTACATCAATACCGGGGATTAATCGAAATGATGTCTATTTAAAAAATATCCCTGTACCACCCCTCGAAACCCAGCGCAAGATTGTCGCCATCCTTGAAAAGGCAGAGACAACGCAGCGCCTGCGGGCGGAGGCGGATGCACTCACGCAGGAGCTGGTGCAGAGCGTGTTTCTGGAGATGTTTGGCGACCCGGTGACGAATCCGATGGGGTGGGATACAGCAAAAATTATTGATCTTGTAGATCCCCATCACCCCATTACATATGGAATAGTACAACCGGGAGAAGATGTTGACGAGGGCATCTCAATGGTAAGGCCTGTTGACTTGATCAATAATTATGTCTCATCATCTGGAATCAAAAAAGTAAACCCGAAAATAGAAAAGAATTACCCTCGTAGTCGGTTGCAAGGTGGTGAATTATTAGTTTCTGTTCGAGGAACATTAGGGCCGGTATCAATTGCTTTAAACGATTTATCCGGAGCCAATATTAGTAGAGGGATAGCAATTATTGCACCAAATAATAGAATAATTGTAGAATACCTCCTTTTCCTTTTTAAAAATGAAAGGTTTTCTCAAAAAATGTTGAATGCCTCAAAAGGAATTGCATTGAAGCAATTAAATCTTGAAGATCTAAAAGAATTACAGATCCCCGTTCCTCCAATAGAAGTCCAAAATAAGTTTAAAAGATTTTTTGAAGGATATAATCAGATCACTGATTCAATTACTAAGTCACATTATGAAACAGATATGCTTTTTAATTCAATTGTAAACAGAGCATTCTCCGGAGAACTAATCACATGAAACTCGCCCCCGAACTAAAATCAAAGATTAACACCCTCTGGGATCGCTTCTGGAGTGGCGGGATGTCGAATCCCCTCCAGTCCATCGAACAGATGTCCTACCTCATCTTCATGAAGCGTTTGGAGGACATGGATGTGGTCGAACAGAAACGGGCACAGGCACGGGACATCGAATATACATCAGTCTTCGAGGGAAAAGATAACTGCCGTTGGTCAAACTGGAAGCATTATCCGGCAGAGCAGATGCTCGTGCATGTCCGTGATGTCGTCTTCCCGTTCATCAAGGACTTACACAATGGTGAGAAGACACTCTTTGCTCGCCAGATGCGTGATGCGGTCTTCATCATCCCAAAGCCGTCCCTCTTGCAGGAGGCGGTTGCCCTCATCGATGAGATGGACATCACCGCTCAGAACCGTGATACACAGGGCGACATCTACGAATATCTCCTCTCCCAGCTTGCCACCGCAGGCAAGAACGGCCAGTTCCGGACACCACGCCATATCATCCGGATGATGGTGGAACTGGTTGAGCCGGATGTCAATGACCGCATCTGTGACCCTGCCTGCGGAACGGCTGGGTTTCTGATCAATGCCTATGAATATATTCTTCGCAAATATTCAAATCCCGAAGAAATTGAAATAGATGAAGATGGTGATTATCATAATCTCATGGCTCACAACATCACAGACCAGCGGCACTGGGAGAAGCTCTGGAGTGATACGTTCTATGGGTATGATTTTGACTCAACGATGGCCCGCATCTCGCTCATGAATATGATGCTCCATGGGATCAAGGCACCGAAGATTGAGCAGAAGGATACGCTCTCCAAGCTCTACAATGAGGAGGAACGGTATTCGGTGGTGCTTGCCAATCCTCCGTTCAAGGGGAGTATTGACAAGAGTGATATCAATGACAACTTGATCCTTTCAACGACAAAGACCGAACTCCTGTTTGTGGAACGGATGATCCAACTCTTGACGATTGGCGGGAGATGTGCAGTGATCGTGCCGGATGGTGTCCTGTTCGGTAGTTCAAAGGCGCATAAGAAACTCCGCCAGATGCTCCTTGAGGAGAACCAGGTCGAAGGTATTGTCTCCATGCCGTCCGGTGTCTTCAAACCGTATGCAGGGGTTTCAACCGCTGTGCTCATCTTTGCAAAGGGCGGGACGACTGAGAAAGTCTGGTTCTATGATATGGTGGCAGATGGGTTCTCACTGGATGACAAACGGAAGCCCATTGACAGGAAGGGTGACATCCCTGATATTATCGAGCGCTTCAGGGGCCGGAGAGATGAGGTGCCTGAAGACCGGAAGGGCAAGTGTTTCTATGTGCCGTTTGATGAGATCAAGGAGAACAATTTCGACCTCTCGATCTCGCGGTATAAGGAGATTGAATATGAGGAGATTGAGTATGACCCTCCTGAAGTGATTATTGAGAAGATCGAGAGTATTGAGAAGCTGATCTTGGTTAATCTTGATGAGCTGCGGGAATTGTTGAAAAATAGGTGATTTTTATATTTTTATCAAATTTAGGATGTCGTCAAAGAATCCATTAAATCAAACTATAACAGTCAAAACTGTTCAATTCCACAGAGAGAGGCCCCCACACATATACTACGAGCCACAGGATGCGTAATCAGCCTGCGTTCAAAACAGGGATGCGATGTATGATATGTTAACGGTCAGGATCGTGCAGGGCGACAAGGTCCTGTCATCAAAGACGACCAGGGTGGGATATGGATGTATGGTAGTGTCCGCGAAGGTATAGAGTTCCTTATAAGCGAAGGTCTGCCGTTCTAATATATAATATTTCACCGAAACTGACACCCAATTTTTCCAGATGGAACTCTGAGACAGACACCTTCATTTATTCAGAACAGTTGAACAGGGGGACCCCTCAATTTACATGCGGAAGGAAATATCTGGGGTATATGAGATATGATTCGCCCATACCGACACTTCACATTGCAAAATGCTATATGACAATGCATAGATCACTAATTATGGGAATATTCAAGGACAAAACCGTGTTATCCATCCAATACATACCCGAAAAACCCCTCGGCAGAGAGGAAGAAATACGTCGTTTGGCAATGGCATTCAACCCTCCCATAGCAGGGGTACGTCCTGACAATATCCTCATCTACGGAATGGCAGGGACAGGGAAATCCACAGTGACTGAATATGTTCTGCGGAGGTATCTCATTGCCCTCAAAGAACATGATGTCTCCAATGTTAGAGTGGTCAGTCTCACAGTGGACAACTTGCCTGCATCCAAGGTTCTGACCGGTATTCTCCGGGAACTCAATCCGGATATGCACGTTTCCAGCAGAGGGTATGCTATCTCGGAATATTTTAGTATGATTTGGGACACTCTCAACGAACAAGAACTCTCGATGATACTGGTTCTCGACAAAATTGATCAAATGAAAAACTCTGGTATCCTCTACGATTTCTCGCGGGTCGCTGAACATGGACACCTCAAAGACAATCGGTTTGTGTCCGTTGTGGGGATGCTGAAAAGTGCAAGATATACACAATTCCTCGACCCGGCAATTCTGTCGTCGTTCGGTAGCCTGTCCATGATCACCGGCTCATATAACAAGGAGCAATTGGCTGAAATCCTCGAAGATCGACGAGTAGCATTCCATGAGGGAGTCCTGGAGGAACCTGTCATTCCGATGTGTGCTGAATACTCTGCATATGATAATGGCAGTGCCCGGAAAGCAATTGATTTGTTAAGATGTGCAGGAGAAATAGCAGAGGAACAAGGAGAGAATACGGTGACACAAGAGCATGTTAGGCTCGCACTGGAAAAATATGATTGGGATTTCCCGTCATTCAGCGGAACGGTGGATGCTTGATGCTGACCGAACCATATCTTTTAAGTCATCTATGAAATAGGGCTGTAACAACTCGATATATACCTCAGTAGTTGGCTAAATTTAAGGCCAGCAGACCATTGCGAACGTGAGATAAATTCTTGCAAATTTCCAATAACATGATTCCAATTATCTTCACAGGAATTGTCTTACAGGAAGACAGACAACACCGCTGTCAGCCCTAGAGTGGGGAAGGCCACTGATGGGGGAGACTCAAACCCATAAACAGAAAGGGCTAAATAATAATGACCAATAGCTTACTATTACAGCCTCCTTCGGGCTGGCAGTGATAGTTGCGATAGTTTCCTCAGTCATCTATAGATGGATTTTTAAAACGAATTTTAAGAATAATTTACAGAGGATTTTGAAGAAAATGAAAGCAAATATCGTTAAGACAGGGGTACTCGAAATAGTCGAGAGTATTGCAATTAGAACAATGTCCAAATTAATTTTTGAACATTCTGATGTGGCTGTTGGTTCATCCCAACTATCCCTGCTAAAGAACGGCTCTTAACTATACTTTCCTATTACAATCCCTATTTATTAGATTCATCAAACATGAGCACCTTCCCAAAACTAAAAGTGCCCCAGGAAGACAAATACAAAACGTAAGATTTCATCTATGATATGTTCTCCTCATTGCTGGATGACGACAAAACATGGAAAAGGGGCGCGGCCCGCAAAAACGAACCAACAGACAGACCGGAACCACATACTCAATTTCGAACTGCCCTTCACCTATTTTAACACACACGCGAAGCTGAAGCCCTATTTCTTAATCCCTGCTGGTGCCACTCTTGCCTTCAGACAGCCATATAGAAGGACGTGAAGCCCCTGTCATCGAATTATCTATAGAAATCATCCTCTGAATCATGCCACAACCACGCATCTCAGGGAGGATAGCAAAAAATACTAAAGTGGACAGGACACCATACCATTTATCCGACGCCGGGGATATGGTTCGGAGTGAGTGAACCCGTTTGATAATCCCTTTACCTAATGGTGACGCTCAACAGCCACGCAGGGGCCCGCAGTGATGCGGATACCTGACTAGATAGATATTTACGATAATGTGAATATACGACAACACAGGCGCAATATGGCGACTGAAAACACACATCAAACATACAAAAGGGTGTGCCAGAATAATTTTCATCCTTCTGGAAAAATATTAGCGCAACGCACTTCATTTTTCCATCGGGCATTATACTTTGGCGCGGAGTGCCTCAGGCCGGATTTGAACCGGCGACAACCAGATCTTCAGTCTGGCGCTCTCCCAGTCTGAGCTACTAAGGCTTGGGTATTAACATTGCACGCACATAGCAATAATACCTTCGATTTGATTT